>Ga0315910_10000215_pt1 | contig 63488 bp, 73 predicted proteins | sample EdamamesoilMG_FD_204470 | JGI IMG/M metagenome (GOLD analysis project Ga0315910, IMG submission 204470) | Garden soil microbial communities collected in Santa Monica, California, United States - Edamame soil | ecosystem: Environmental > Terrestrial > Soil > Garden | place: USA: California... | reverse complement strand
TCGTCATGGCAGCGTCCGAGGCGCGGAGGATGAACTGTTCGTAGTCTGCGGGTATTGATGCGCTAGTGTAGCCGGTAACTCCACCCGGTTCAGCCGTCACGGCAACCTGGCTCATGACGTGAAAGGTGTCCTGTGGATAATATGGCACTTCTGTAACAGCGACCGAAGGTGACATCCGTTTCCAGGTGCCAAAGTCTGTATCACGAAACACCGGCCACAACGAGGAACGAGCCGCCACCGCAGGTGTCACCGCTGCTGCCGCCGGATCTGTACTGGCTTCGCTTCTTGGCCCAGAACCAAAGCTGTCCAGATAATAATTTGGCAGGTCTGATTCCAAATAAGTGTGAATACCATAAGCAAACCGGGTCATCGCCACCCACACTCCGTCCACATCCCCATCCACATGGAAGCTTGGATAGTAATTCACCCCCACAAACACCACCGGCCCAAAAGCTGAATCAATAGCGGTTGGAGCCGCCTTCTTGCCAAGGCTGCTGGGATGGATTACATCAACACTAGAAGGAGTGATGGTCTCGGTGTCAAAGATTATTTCCGAAACCATTTCTCCGGTCTGGCGACCGCTTGCTGCACTCAGGTCTTCAAAGCTGTTGGTGCCGTCATTCAAATCAATGTCAATGTCAACCTGACTGGCTCCGGAGGACAGCGCCAAGACAAAATCCAAAATGATGGCGTTGTCAATTACCGTCCACGTTTCCAGGCTAATGGTGGCTCCAGAAACTGCCGTTAAAGCATGCGTTACCCCGCCTGAAACTGCATTGGCAGTTGTCCAAATGATCCTACCGGTCCAATTGCCAGCAGCCGGACAATTGGGACTTAACGCAGAATGGAACTCGTCTGCCGGTTGCCCCACGGTGGTGAAGACATACGGCTTGTCAGCGTGGCCAATTTCCGCCACCGTCAAAAAGTCCACGTCTCCGGCAAGGTCGTCTGCCGCATACCAAAACTCTACGCTTCCGTAAACGGTGGCATCACTTCCATAACGCAGTCTCGGGCCAACCGAAACGCACCACGGACCAGACACCAGCCAGGTGGCGTCCTCGGCGTAAAGATTAACCATGTTCTGGCGAATCCGATCCAATTCCCGAAGCCACTGGCCCGGTTGACGAGCGCCGCTGGCTTCCTCAAGATAGCTGAATCGAGTGGCCCAACCCTCAATCGGATTCCAGGTGGCCAACGTGCCAATCACAGGAATCGTGAGTCCGTTGTTGTCGTCTGTGAAAGGCAAAGAGGTGACATCTGCCCAATCTCCAACAGAACCTGAGCCTGTGGCAAAGAGGATGTAAATGTAGCCGTCCACCGCGTCTGCTGGAGGTGTCCAGTCCCATTCAATCTCGAAGGCGTCCAAGGAATCATTAGGCGTAACGCTCCCAATGGCATACAGCTTAGAATAATGATTGACCCCGGCAACGTCCTTGTAGCTGTAAACGTGACACACGATCGCGGTGCCACTGGCGACATAGCTTCCGGATCCATAATTGATCGTTCCCACCACTTCGGTTGGCGGCAACACCGCGTCGTCAAAATTGTTGAACCGGAAGTTGGTTGGCATGGGAGCTCCAACTCCATTGGCCAGCGTAGCCAATGCGTCCATATCCGCTTGGGTAATGGCAATGTTACGGGTAACACTCATCCCCAAATCCCCGGGAAAGGATGCACCCAACCGTGCCAATAGGGTGCTCCGGTTTCTGGTGCCACGACGGAAATGGCCTGCAGACAAATGAACTCGCCCAGTGCTCCGCGTGTCACAACGTTCTGGGCAACATATTCTACGTCTGCCGCCCATTCCCCTTTGTAGGTCATGCCGGTGGTGGCCTCGGCGTCATCCCCTGCCCCGCGTCGGCGCAAGCGATCAAACTGACGTTGTAACTGCTTGACGTTCTCCTGCAAGGCCAGCACCTGCTCCCCGGTGGAGCCAGCCTTCTGCCATTGCTTGACTGGCGAATCCGCATCACGCGGCGAGCGCAATGGCGAGGACGGCCAAGTCCTCACTGCCGGTCCTCGTGGAATGGGGTTGCTGAAGTTCATTAGTTGATGGCCAGAAATTCAGACGCAGCGTTGTCAGCCGAAGGTCGTTCAATTTGGAATCCGTAAAGCTGCGGGTCCCAAAACCCAACCGGCGAACCAAACCAGGAACGGGTGATCTTGAACCAGGTGCGCTGGTATTCGATTTGGTCCGACCGGCGCAGCCAACTGATGTTCAGACTCCCACCACTGGTGCCGTCCGAGGAATAACATTGCGGATTGGATGAGGCAATGAAATCGAAAATGGAAGCGCCGCCCGGCTGCAACCAGAAATAGTCTGGCAGCTGCGGCACTGCCTCGGTCATGGGGTCTTCAATAAACCCGCCCGGAATCAGAAATGGAGGAATGAAATAATACTGTGACCACTTGATGTCAAATCCTACGATGTAAGGCGTTTCCTCCCCACGCCAATACTTTTGAATGATCTCCATCGCAGCATATTTGGCCCAGTCTGTTCCGGCAATTTGAGATGTGGTGGAAAGCGTCGGCTGATCGGCACCCGCTGTGCCCGCGAAGCCAATGGATGCCTTGAGCTCTTTGACCATGTAGTCCCGCTTTTGCGAGTTGGTGGTCTCCATGTAATCTTGCAACCGACGGATGACCATCTGATTGCGAGCCTCTTCATCTGCACTTGCACCCAGAAAAGCATAGAAGTAGCGTGGGTGTTTGAGGATGTTCAATCCCAACTCCACGGGCTGAATGCTGAACTCGTCCACCGGCACATCAAAGGAAATGCTCTCAGCCACGATCGTCATCGTAGCCATCGAAGGCTTGACCCGCTTAATGCGCGCCGACAACACCTTGAAGATGTTACCAAACTCATCCTCAACAATTGTTCCCAAGCCGTAGTATTGAATCTGGTTCTTAGCCTCCAACCACGACATGCTCTTGGTCGCCGTCATGGTGGCTTGATTGGCTCGTTCAATCTCCGGGGAATCCGGAGCTTCTTCGGTGATGACATCGTCCACCGCTGTGATGCCCCCACCAGACTGCACCCGAATAGCACCGTCGGGCGTAGGCGTGCCACCGTGACCATTCAGGCCATCCTCCCAACTGAATCCTAAAGCGAGTTGTGGCATGTTAGGTGATGGTCAAAACCACCGCGTCGGTGTTGGTGGTGCCGGCACTATTGGTCAGCACACAACGATGATAGTAGCCGGTCTGACCGGTGGTGGTGGGAGTGCAAGTCAAAGTGGCCGTTGTGTCGTTGGTGTAAACACAGCCATTGACCGTGCCGCTTGCAGCCGTCCATCCGGTTGTGCCATCGGCGGAATATTGCCACTGGTAACTGAGCGTTGTCTCGCTGCCACCGGCCACTACCGCAAAGGTGGCTGCTGCCAGCCCGCCCGTGAAGGTGGCTCCCGGGAATGAGAGATTGGCCGAAGTGGTGGTGCTGGCATAAGCGTTGCCGGCTGTCCCCACAGCCTTGGCCACGAACAACTGGGTGGTGTCGGTGTTGGTGGTAGCGGTAATGTTGGGATGAATGGACGTGCCCGTGCCGTAGGTTGTGCCTTCCCCTGCCGTGGTGTTGACTGCTGACTTCAAATTATCCAGCGCGGCTGCTGCGCTAGCCCCAATCAAGACCTCGTCCGGACTGCCGGTCAAGGTGGTCTTGAAGGTGTAGGTTACGCTGCCCAAGGTGATGGTGTCGTTGTTGGCCGGAGCCGTGGCGTTAGAGGTAACCAGTGCGCTCGCAAAGGCTGTGGCGTCTGCCACCGGCTCAGTCGTCACCACTGGCGTCCAACTTAAACTTGGTTCCAAGGCTATTGCCACTTTGGCGAACTCATCCAAGGCCCAGGCCATTCGCACCACGCCGCTGGACAGGTTGCGCTCGCAAAAATGGGCGTGGTTGGTCAGTTTGTGTGCCCGTGACCAGCTGGTGTTCCCAGACGGAAACTCGCCCACCGTCACTCGCTGGGAAGGTTGATCAAAGGTCTCCTCAGCAAAGGTGGCAACAATCGTCAGGTCGCTCACCACCAGCGTGGCTGAGCCCCAAGACAACGTTGTCGCCGTGTCGGTCGTTGCAATGGATTCCTGGCCCAAACCGATCGTCAACGCCACCACAACCAAGCTGGTGGCGGTGATGGTGCTGCCGGCCACTGTGGGATGAGCAATGGCCGTGGAGCCACTGTTGGCATAATCCGTTCCCGGTGTGCCGGTGTGATCAATGGCTCGCTTCAAATTGATCAGAGCATTCTCGGCGCTGCTGTTGATGAGCACCTGTCCAGCGGTGGGAGTCAACGTGGTCTTGAAAGTGTAGGTGACGGATCCAATCGTCACTGTATCGCCATCGGTGGGAATGGCGCCATTGGAAGTCAAGGTGCCCTTGGCATATCCCGGCGTGGCTGAAGTTACAGAAATGGATTTCATGGAGCGTTGTGAAGCGTAAAGGGAATCATGAGTTGACCGTTCTTGCCGGTCATCAACTCAATTAGACGAGCCGTGTTCTCAGCCGTCTTTTTGGTGGCTTGCGCGGTTTGCTGAGCCCAGTTGTTGCCGCCACCCGTTCCAACTACCAAGCCCATTTTCTCCCAAGCAGAAAAGGGCATGCGCTTGGTGGCCACTTCCGTGCCAGGAGCAGCTCCTTTGTCGCCACCGCCAATCACTTGAGCACCCAACAAGGCTGAACTCCAGAACGGACCCAGCACTTGCAACAGCCCGGCTCGAATGCCCGAAGCAATGATCTTGCCCCACTTGATTGCCTCCCCGCTCAACACCATCGCAATGCCGTGAAAGGCTGCGGCCAACTCACGAACAACGGGTGCCAATTGGGCTGCCAACAGGCTCTTCAGAGCTGCAAAATCATGAGCCACCACGCGCAACGCCCAGCTGGCAGAGGTCAGCTCCTTGTTGGTGTAAGCGGCCACTGCGGTGGCAAAGTTGAGCCGTTCATTCAAGTGGCGCACCGCGTTGCCATAGCTGTAAACTTCTTCCTCGCCCACACCAATGACGTCGGCCAGCGCCGCACGACGCGCCACATATCCCATTCCAAGACCGCCGCTTTGTAGAGCCTTGGCATACATTCGGCGAGCCGACTCGGCAGCCTCAATGAATGTTCTGCTCAACAACCGGATTGGAACAAGCATTCCCCTAAAAGCAAACGTCACATACCCGAGTGCAACTCTCAGTCCTGCCAAGGCTGCTCCAATCAATGCCGCTTTGAAAAGAATTGGATCAATGGCCTTGAGAGCCTGTTGGAGCATCCCCATTTTTGCGGGCGGAATTGGAGGCGGAATTGAACCCGGTCGTCTGAACATCGCTGGAGGAATGGCACCCGGTGCTGCCTTCGGGCGTTGTGGATTGATGATGGCGTCAGGATCTGTGGCTAAGCCGCCACCCGCATCCGTTGACCAAGGCGAGAAGAACCGGCCAGAGCCTTTGCGTTGTTGGGTGGAGTCTGTCACCCTCATCGGCGGCAACGACGCCTTCCAAGCTTCGTAAGCAGCCTTGGCTTGGTCCTTCAACGCATTGGTCGTTTTCTTGACCTCGCCCGCCAGCTTGGTTTGGGCGTTGGCAGCTTTCTCTGTGCCGGCAGCCGTTGAGCCCATGTCCTTGGACAACCCGGCACGCATCGACGCCGCTGCTGCCTTGATGTCGGCATTCAGCTTGTCAAGTACCAGTCTGAGTTCAACGCTGATTTTTCCGCCTGCCATGCTTCAATCGCTTTTCAATTTCCTGTTTGACGTAACCGGGAGACTTTCGCTCCCACAACGGTCCAAAGGCCGTAATCTCCTGCTCTTTGGCCAGGTTGTCATACACCGCTGACTTCGCTGTCGAAATTCCCGTCCAACAAAACCGTTCCGTCCAACCGTAGCGAGCCATGCACCGTCCGTGCTTTTCGTGCAACCAGCCCAGCCCATCCACTACGCCGCCAATGATTTTGGGGACGCGGCTTGCCTTGCCTCGCCCTCCTCTGTTGGTGCGCCGTAGGCCACGTTGCCGCTGGTGCAGATTCCAATCTGCCGGACCACGGCTTCGTATAGCTTGACCAACACCGCAAAGGACAGCTTGCCAAACTCCGCCCGTGACAGCTTGATCAATTCTCCCAGCTTGTTTTCCGCCAACAACGCCTCGGTTTCTTCCGGCGGACGGGTCATGATCCAAAACAATTGCCAAGCCGTTGACCCGCTCGGGATGTAGTCGTCTTTGACTTCCTCACCCGACATGGTGGCCTTCATGATGTTGGCCATGGGATGTTGGAGCTCTTCCAACAACACAAAGTCGAGATCATAAAACGGCCGCACGTTCCACTTGCCAACCTTGATGTCCTGCGCCACGGCAAAGATGTCCTTAGTCGGACCCGGCAACGGCTCGGCCAGTGCGCCTGCCGCTTGTTGATCAACTGCCTGGGTTTGGGCAGCCATCTCCGCCACCTTGGCTTCGATTTCCGGACTGAATAGGTTGGGGTTGGGTTTCATGGAATTAGACTGCGGATTGACTTTCAATCAAAGCCAGATTTTCTACCGTGAAAGTCATTTCACCCGGCTGTTTGGGCGCAGCGTCGTAACCACCTTCCACCACCGTGGCGGTGTACTTGGCAGTTGACAGTCCGCCTGCAACCAATCCTGCTGCATCCACAATGACCACAGCAGTGCCGATCTTGGGACGGCCAATGCCGGCAGTGCCAGACAACCCGGTGTCATCCCGAACAGTGACGTCCCATTTCATGCCGTCCACAATCAACACTCGCGTGATGGACACCCCGTTCCCGTTGGGGAACTTCATGTTGTCCACCAACGCCGACTGATTGAAGCGGGTGACGATGCCCACTGTTACGCTGGTGGCTACGGTGTTGATGCTGGTGACCAACTCACCGCTGCCCCAGCGAATGGTCGTTACACCGCTGGCAACGTATCCAGTTGCGAGCGATCCTGCGCCTGTTGTGGGCCAAGCATTGCGAGCGCCTTCGCATCCGGGGTATTGCCGTTTGACGACGATAAGCCGAATGCGCGCGACCAAAAGGCAAAGCGCCCAAATGATTCTGTTCATAACTTTCTTCATGCTGTTTCCTTTCATAATTCACTCCCGTCCAATCCTTCTGTTCCTGGTGCTATTAAAATCACTTGCGGGATGTCATTGTGTGTGACAAATTCAATCACCACCGCGTCCGCAAAGGCATTCGCCTCCCGGGTGGGCAAAATGCTCGGCAATGGTTTCCAACCGTTGTAGATGACGCCCGGTGTTTCTTCCAGATCGCTGATCCCGATCATCGTGCGGATCAAATCCCGAATGGCTTCGATGGAATCGGTGAATGGTTCGGCTGTGAAACCGCTCATGGGGTCTTTGTAGAAGCCACGACCCTTGACCAGCACAATTTGCCAACGACGCGTTTCCCGATGACAGTCCGGCTCGCCCGGCAGCAACAGGTCTGCTCCCGCACAAAGCACCATGATGCGCGGCGACTGATTGGCCACAGCTTGAGGCAAGTCGGTCAATTCTTCCCAGAGATGGCGTTGGTTGGCCATCACCGCCACCCGTCCACCACGAGGCGTTGCCCAACCTTCCAACGTCAACTTCAACGCTGAGGCTTGCTGAGAAATGGTGACGGGTTGAGCTAGCATTAGTGTTTGTGAGCGTGATACACACTCAAATAATTTGCCGCTAAATCAGACGCGGCGTCTTCCCAAGAAGCTTCCGGATTGTCGCCTTCAAATTCTTTCCGTGCCTTTTGATCGTCGTAAATCGTGTCTGTCAGCGCTCCGTGCAAGTCCTGAGTTCCATAACTCTTCATGCGCCGGATGTCTTTGTCGTAAGGCGTGATGGTTGTTGGCGGTTTGCGCGCTGCCAATTCACCTTCTTGTTTCTTGAGAAAGAACACCCCTTTGCTCTTGTCGTGTTCAACTGACACCCTGCCCTTGAATCCGCCCTTGCGAAGTTCTTTCAAGTGCAACAATGCACCTTCTCGGTTGCGGTGTTCCCAACTCTTCTTGACCCCCTCGCTAGTACCAGCGGCAAGAACAATTCGTCCGCGTTGTTCTTCCCGTGCCCAAATGGCATTGGCTTGATCAATTGCATTCATCACGAAAGCTCCTTCAACAACGCGTCCTCAGCTGCGCGTTGCACGATGTCTTCAACTTGACGATAAACTTGACCGTCGTCCGTCATGGGGAAGTATTCCCGTTGCGGGATATTGTTGCCGCCACCGTACTGGTGAACCGTGGAATAAGGCACCCGATCGTCATCACTGGTCACTTCAAAATTGTTTGCGCCGTTCAATTCAATCACCACATTGGCCTTGAGTCGTCCGCTCACTTCCAGCGTGGCGTAGTCCCGGCCCACTTTCCGAGCATAAGCCGGACTGAGTGGCGGCCAACCGGACCACGGCCGAAACTTGCCCGTTGCACCAAAGTTGCTCAGTACACACTCTTGGAACGTCTCGGCCATGGCAAATTCCGCCTTGGGCTGCGCCGCCTTGATGCGGTCTTTCACTTCCCGGCTGAAGCCAGTGAGCGAGGCGTTGGTGATGTGGAGGCGGGCGATCATTGCTTTCGGTTTGCGCCGGTCAACCAGCACCTACAATTTATTGTTTCCGCAAGCGGTGCCAGAGGATCCCCCGGAAACCGACAACCATTCGGAAACTTGTCACCCAGCTTGACTGCGCCAACTGATTCGTTGTGGGTGTGACTATCACGCACCCGCTCGTCGCCTACCGTGACCCAGAAACAGGTTTCAAACCCGGCTCGTTTCAAGGCCCGCAACGTAGCCGAGCCAGCAATGGCTTGCGCTTCGGTTTCCGCCACCACTCGGCCTTCGGTCTCAAGGAGACGTTCACCTTCCAAGGTGACCCGACGATTCAATTCGGCTTCCGTCTCCCAAAGCTCTTGACCGCGCTTGACCTCTAGCTCTAGCCGTTCCCGAATCCGCTTGGGAAAGTCCTTGAGCAAACCGGCTCGTTGTTCAGCGTGCGCTCGCTCCTCAGCTTCGGTGGCCACGTCGCCGTGGTCTGCTCCCCGTTCAATCACCGCCAGGGCTTTGGCCGACTCGCCGTAAGCCGCCATGATAGCGCCAAAGAACGTTGCGGCCGCATAAGCCCAGAAGTCGTCGGCAGGTTTGCCGGCCAAAACTTCGGCTTCGGCCAGGGTCACCACCCGGTGAACGGCTCGGCCAACCTGTTTTTCAGCTTCTGCCCGGACGCGCTGCTTGGCCTCTAGAGCGTTTTGATGGCCGGGGACGCCCGTTGGCCCGGTTTCGGGATAAAAGCTCGCCCTGGACGAGCCGGGGACGTTCCCGGAGGTGTCCTGAAACCAGAAAGCAGCCAGTTTTTCGGCTTCCGCCGGTTCAACCCACTTGAAAGCGGTGTGTTCGTCGGAAAGGGTGACTCGCGGTTTGACCCCGAAAACCTGGGTGTCGAACACCTCCGTTCGGCCTTGGTTGACGTTGCGATTCCAACTCTCGCCGCTGATCTCAAGGCCAGTTTCCTCTTTCACTTCCCGGTGCAAGCCTTGGTTGAGACTTTCGCCTTCGTGCAGGTGACCACCCGGCAAATCCCACGTTCCGTAAGTCGCATCCCGAATCACCAGCACGTTACCGGCTTCGTCGTGAACGATTGCCTTGGCGGTGCGGCCAGAGTCTTTGGCCAGCACGCTCTCAATCCGTCGCGCCAAACGCTCGGCACGGATGGCTGTCAAGGTTGCTCCCGCGTCCCGAGCCACAGCCCGAGCAGGAGCGACACCAGCAGCAATGAGAGCAAAAGCAGCCACAAGGGATCTAGTATGTGTTCATGTTTTGAGACTGGCTGTTCACCACGATACCGTCTTCGGTGATGCCAGCTTCGTATTCAGAATCGTCTGCGACGGAATCTCCCCAACGGATACCGCTGATGGCAACGTTGTCGGCTGCCACCGCCGTGGTCCAGTCCACTCCCACAGGATCCGTGGGCTCAGTAAATCCTTCTCCTTGACGTAGCCCACCTTGTTTGGGACAACCGCAACCGTAAATCCATTCAATGGCCTCCCGATACATCTTGGCCAACGGGGTCTCAGCGCCGCCATCGCCCGCCAAAAATGATCGTGCCAGACCGGGCGTCGAATTAATCAGCCGCCACGCCGCAATCACCAACGTGTGCCATTCCCCTTCTGGGGGCACGGTGCTAGCGGTGACGGCGTACGGATATCTTCCGGCCGTCCGAATTGCCCCGCGCACTTCCTTAACCGCTTCTGCCACTGCCTCGTCTCGTCGGTTGGACGCACTCAAATTCAGTTCGTCTCCGTCCAACACACCTTCCGCCAGATTCTGATTGGGGTCTGACTGGGTGGCCGCTGTGAGGACTTTCCTCACCATGGTCCCCGTCATCACCGTCCAGTTCGTGGCCATAAAGTTTATTGGTGGAGACTGCTCACGGCCAACCCAGAAAAGCCGTGAGCAGCCCGCCGCGCTCGTACGAGAGAACTATTTGACCAGATACTTCACCGTCAAGTTGGTGATGGGTGCCAAGGGCAGCACCGAGTCCAGATACACATACGGTCGCCCCAGCACACTTATATTAGTGGTCCAGGTGACGAATCCGGTGTCCGTTGTACTGCCTGCCACCGCCACGCCCCAGGAAGCGATGGCATGCCGATTGGTAGCCCCAACTGCATTCGGTTCGGCTGCCACGCTGAACTGAAACGTGGTGTTCGTGGCCGGGATGCTGGTCGTGGTGTATTGAAAGCGGAACTGCAGGAAGAGGTCCTTGCCTGCCGTGCAATCAATCACCTTGTTGACCGGAGCCGTCACGTTGTACGCGATCTTGGCGTTGGTGACGCCTTCGGTAACGGTGCCGGATGCCGTGCTGAATAACACCGCAGGCTTGCCCAACTGAGCCGAAGCCGTGGTGACAAACAACAACGTGGCAAGAGCCACCAACGCTGCCGTTAAGAATTTGAATTTGGTATTCATCGTTTTGATCTTTCTTTGATTTTGATTGGTTGAAATTGCCCGGCTCGCCCAACTCAGGCGAATCGGGCTAATGACTTCAGGCAGCCTTGATCGTCAGGCCAACGCGGGGGTCGCCCTGTGCCGCACCGTACATCACGCACACACGCTGATTGATGCTCATCGTGCCGTTGTCGGCAAAGCTGAACACCATCACCGTCAAACCGCTGTCCGGCTCGGTGACGAGGCGGATGGAGGCGGTGCTCGGAATGCCCAGCTGCGTGAGCGTTGTGGTCCAGTCCTGGGGCGGACGGCTCACAAACAGGAAGCTGCTCATGTTGCCGGCAAACCCGACAATGTTCGTGGTGCCGAGATCGGCATCGTCCGTCCAAGAGGTCAACACCCCCGCTGCCGTGGCGCTGGACAACTGGCTTTCCAGCGGCTTGACGCCAAAGAGCGTGGGCACTTCGCCCGACTCAAAGCTGGACTGATCCTTGTTGATCAGCGCCAGGATCGCCTTGGCCGAAAGCAGGTTGGAGTCTTCCAACAGCTTGTCGTGGTAGTAGGAGTGCAGGAGCGTGAACCGGCCCACGTCCGGAATCTTGCTGATGGTCATGGCGTTCTTCACGCCAATCATGCCCGACAAATTCCAGTTCGCCAAACTCTTGGTGTAGCTGGTCTTGATGCCGGTCCACGTGGCCGCAAAGATGCCCGTCAACACATACTGGTTGATGACCTCCGCCAGCGAATACAACTGCGCGCTGTACTGTTCCGCAAACAAGTTACGCATCGTCCCGCCCAGGGTCGAAACCGGGAAGGTGATTTCCGTCGCCTTGAACATATTCAAGGTCACGCTCTTGTCCGTGGTGGACGGCACACTCAAGGTGCGCACCACTGCCGTGCCCGCCACCGTGGCAGCCGATTGGGTCGTGCCCGCGTTGTGATCGGAGATGGTCTGAGCATCGCTGGTGAAGCCGACGCCCGGCACCCAGGTCAGCACACCCGGAGGCGTGATGTAACGGGTGAGGATCGCCTGACCAAACTTGGCCGGTTCGCCGGACAAATCCGTGGTCAGATACTTCATCCAGTTCAATTTGTTCTTGAGGAAGCCCAGGTTGCGCATCAGGATCAAGTCCCCGGCCAACGCACCCACCTGGCTGTTGGGATCGGAGAACGTGGCCGCTCGCACCGTCTTCGGGTCAAACCGGGTTGCCCCGGCCACCATGTCGGTCAACAGCGCGTCCTGCGCCTTGATGTGATGCTGACTCAGAATCACTCCGGCTTCCCGGCTCTGGCGCAACGCCTCGTCCCACTGATTGGAACGGCAAAGCGCCTCCTGGCCTTCCATCGCCTTGACGTAACCCTTGGTCGCGTCCTTGATGTCCGTCCCGGTGACGACCAGGTTGTTGAACGGCATGCCCTTCTCATCGGCCTGGAAACGGGTGATGCGAGACGCAAGCACCTTGTCGGCCTTGCCCGGCAACCCGTCAATGAACGCCACGACGAACTCGGGATCCGCTCCCTGTTCAATCTGCTTCACCGCCGTCGCAGTGATCGTTTCCGCGCTGTTCGCACCATCGCCCTTGGGCACGATGGCTTCCCGTTCCACGGCTTTGTTGACCGCCTGAACCACCAAGCCCTTCATCGCGTTGCGCGTGGCGGTGATGGTTTGTTTCTCACGCTCATTGGCCGCGTGCTCAGACGCGGTGATGTATTCGTGGCCTGCTTCCGTCAGAACATCAAGTTCTGCTCCCGAAAGATCAAGCGAGGCTCCCACCTTGAATTTTGAATCAGGCGGGCAACTTTGAATGACTACCTTCATTTGTTTTCCTTTGTTGTTGTTAGTTCACCGGTTACTCACCGGCTGTTAGCGCCCGCACGGGCGTAAATTGATTCGAGATTGGGCTTGGCTTGAGACGCCTTGTAGCTTGGAAGAGCCATTGGCCCTTTTCCGCTATGGCTGTCGTTGTAAGCTTTATTCGCACGCTTGTGAGTCTCCGACAGTCCGTCTGTATCAGGCTCGATAATAGAAGAATGAGTGTCTTTGAAATAAGCATCTCTGTGTTCTTCAGCAGCCTCCTTGCTGTGAAATTTTAAAACGGCAGAATTGATAGATGACCGCCAACGCCAACCCTGCTAACCGTCAGCTTGTGAGGTCCGCCAGCATTCTTATTCCCCACCGGCGCACCCGCCCTCACCGAATGCCGCTCATACACATCCTGTGCCGTCAACTTGGCCACTCCGTTCTCCTCTGCTAAACGGTTGGCGGTGGTGAGGCTGGCGTTGACTTTGGTGAAGATGGAATCGAGCGTGGGTTTCTCGGCTGTGCTCACAAACCCATTCTTCCGCTCCTTGCGCAGTTCGTAAACTGCATCGCTGTGAGCGCCACCGTCCTCAATGCATTTCTCGTAAGCGGCAATCTCTGCCTTGGTGGCGTCGGGCACGTCGCGCAAGAGGTTTTCCTTGCAATGGGCGGCGATGGTGTCGGAGGAGGTGGTGTCGGAGGCTTTGTTGTTTTCTTTCCAAAGTTCGCTCGTCGCTTCACGATGCGCTGTCGCCGCTTTTGTGTGCAACTCTGACATGAAAGAGTCTCCTGCTTTCTTGTGCGCCTTTGCTGCCTCTGTGTGCATGTAAGCGGCATAGTTGTGAGAGTCCATATGGCGACCTGCTCCGCGACCGTCAGTCTCGCTGAGTTTAGTTTTACCAGACGCCGAATGGGCTTGTTTGGTCACACCATAGGCATCGGGGTCAGCCTTTGGCTTTCCGTCCATTGAACGCTTGATAGGCTCTTCGTGGGCTAGGCGACTCAATTCACGAGCGTGTGCAGCGGCAACGCGAGCCGCATCGCTCCAAGTGGCTTGAATTGTCTCTTCTGTCCCGCTCGCCAGCACCGCTTCCCGGCTCTTGACCGGACTCATCTCTCTAAACGCCGGTTTATTAGTGATCGTCCCACAGCAAAAATCGATGCCGGTAATTTGAGCCGGGTTGCTGCGAGAGCCACGCACGCCTTCTGGAAACACCAATGTGCCACTTTGATCGGTGGCCCGGCTGTAATCAGCGTCGGTTGTAAATGATGGTGACCAGCTACGATGAACCTTGCCATTGACATTCTGTGCACCAAGGGTGGTGGGTTCAGCAGCCAAATAAACTCCGTCGTCTCTCCAGCTAAATCCACAACTGGCAGAAATCCTCAGGCTCGCTTCGGTTTCGCGATGCTCAACGCACGCAAAAGGTTCTTGCTTGGGACGCTCTTGCCGCCAACCGTCAAGGCTGGCCTGGACTGCTTCAACCGTCGCTTGATCACAAGCCACAGTGAGCTCAATGGACCCTTTCCTGAACCCAGCACAAATGGTGTGCACACCAGCTGGCATAAACATAAATTCCACCCGGTTGCCGGCGACCCAATTTTCGCTCGCTCCCAACTTCTCCCCTGCTGCACTGGAGGCGCGACAGTGGACGACTTCGGTGGAGGCAGGACCGGAAATTTCTGAAGCCTCAACAGCGGCATGGCGGTCTTTCGCCCAATCCTTGAATTTCTTGTGCTTGAATCCCATTTGCTTCATCTCAAGGACGTGATTGGCGAAGTCCTCGTGCATTTCATCCGAGTCTTTATTCTCGTTGAACCAGTCACCAAATGTTCCGCCGCGTTTCTCCCACCCTTTCTTCGCTCCTTCGCTCGTGCCTGCTGCGCGGACGACGCTGTCGTTGTGAGTCACAATTGAGGCACACACGCCGTCCTTGCCAGCAATGTGCTCTTCGTTGTCACCGTGTTCCTTTTGGCATCGTTCACAAATTTTCATTTCGTTCCTCCCATTCCAAATCCTGACTTTTGTTGTGGCGGAACAAACCAGCCTGCGCCACCACTCCGGGTTGCCGGCTTGGGTGCTTCCACCTTTCCCACCAATTGAGTGGACGTTACGGTCTTGACAGATTCGCCCACGGCTGTTTCCATTTTGACTGGTGCTGATTCCTCAGCTTGAGGCGATGGCACTTCTGGTGCGCTCGCCGCCGTGGGCGTGCCCGCTGGCGCAACGCTAGGCTTGGCCTTGGTTGGCTTGGTGCGGGAAAGTTTCTTGTTGGGCTTGCTCATGACTTGATGAATTTTGCACCTGCAATTTTATTTGCTCTGGTTGCCGCCTCGTGATGAGTCATCGAAGAACTCCCAACATGATGCCCCTCGGCATAAGTGAAGCCTTCTTCCTTTGGAGCTTCGCTGTAACGATCAGCAACCCAGCCTTCTTTCTTCTTGCGCAGCTTTATTTTCGTTCTGCCGCCGTCTGAATCATGAGTAACAGAATCGCCACCAAGCTCATTGTAATGATGATTGACGTTATGTGGGCCAGCAGCGTTCTGGTTTCCAAAAGCAGCCGCCTGAACAATCTTGCCCTTGCGCTCCTCCCGTGCCCAAATCAAATTAGCTTGTTCAATGGCGGTCATGGCTCAAACCTTTTCTGGTGGGCCAGTCCCACGATCGTTTCGGTCAAATCTTCCACCTCTCCATTCTTGTGGGGCGCTGACTCAGCAGCGGTCAGCTTGGCTTCTAAGGCGTCTAGCTCGTCGGAGGAAGCGGCGTGAAGAACGTCGCGTAGTTTGGTGCCGCGAGCTTGCACGCCGGGATTCTTCTCAATGTGAACGGTGTGCAGATTCTTGTACTGTCGCTTCTTGTAGAAATTGTGAGCCTTGGTTTCTGCCTCTTCGTCGCTGGTGGCCGTCAACCGGATCTTGCGAATCTCCTGATTGGGATAAGAACGGCTATTAGAGCCAACCGCGTGCCTGTCGGTCATTCTAACGTGCACCCGATGTGTCCAACCTTTCTCTGCCCCTTCACTTGTTCCTGTTGCGCGAACAAAATTGTCCCTTGCCCATTCAGACGCCTGTGCGGACTGGCCTTGTTCCATTTCCGCCCCCAACTCCATTTGCACTTCCGCCGTCTTGACCTGTTGGCCAAGCTGTTGATCAAACCGTTCGTCGTCCGTCATCGGCTCGCTTTGAACTCCGATGATGCCGCCAGCCAAGACCACTTCCCCGGCTTCCGGCTGGGTGAAACCAACTTTCTTGTAGAACTCGTCCGCCCGAACAGGCACGCGTGACCCGCTGACCGCACTCATCATTTGGCCCACTTGTTCAGGCTTAAGCGGCTTGGTGAAGTCGGGCTCAATGTTCGGACACTCGTCGTCGTTGCCGTAGTTGACCCTCAGGACAGCACGGGCAAATTGGCGAAGGGGATTGCGCGCCAACCAATTGGCGACACCGGCAATGCGTTCGTCCTTGACCGTTTCGTGAGTGTCTTGCGAACCGAGCGCCCCTTGCGTCGGCGTCGTGGTTCCCTTTTGGCCAAGGAGCAGGAACAGGCAGGCTTCGTCGGCTTTTTCCTCAAGGACACGTTGTGGGTTCTCCTTGCCCAAACTGGTAGGCGGATGAATGTTGGCCAGCGTCCCCTCGGGATGAATCAATCTGCGTTGGCTTCCGGCCGTCTTGAGCAACTCATTCAGCTTCTCCAACTCACCACCTGGCCCAGTGCTCACGCTGCCTGGCTTGTAGGTGATGTCGATGAACGGAGAGCCGTATTGCTTGGCGGTGTTGAGCATCCATTCCAGATTGAACTGGCGGGCGGCCCAATACCAGACCAGCGGTCGCATGAACCCGGCACCAAGGCAAGACCCGGCCTTGCTCATGAACTGGGCACAAAGAAATTTGTCCGGCGAAGGCTTGGTGGATTGCGGAGCACCCGCATAGGTCAGCCGGTTGTAATTCTCGCTGAAGACGGCAATCTGGCCTTCGTTGGTGAAGGAAACGTGACGGGGATGAACCCAGGCTGAGGAAACGGGCATACGCTCCCGTCCGTGATCACTTGACGTGCGAAAGTCCCAAATCAACTCCACAGTGGACACGCCATTGAGCATCGCGTCGCACAGTGCATAGCACATTCCGCTGAATCCCTTTTCGTCATTGAACGGATCCGGATGCATGGAGCGAATCGCTCGGCTGACCAGGTCCGCACGCTCAATCGCTTGTGGCGTCGGTTTCTTGCCTTCCTCGGCACAGGGGTGGACTGCGTAACGCGCATAAGCCGCTGCCTCCATCAATTGATGGCTGGCCATTCGGAACGTCGGCCAGCTGTCCAGCATGATGGCGCAAAGCTGCCACTGTTGCCAAATGTCACCACCAAGGGCACTGCGAAGAATTTGAAGGCACTGCTGAGGCGTTAGCTTGTTGGGCAGGCTGAGATACCAAAGCTCACGCGGATCGCTGCGGATGTAACGGTCATTCAAGTCCAAGTCGCTGTTGGCAATTGGGCCTTGAGGCGGATTGGTTCCGAAAGGAGGAAGGATATTCGTTAGCGAAACATCATTGAGAGCCGGCAAGCGAGGCGCACGCGCCTGCACTGGCAGCTGGGAAAGGAAAGTGCCCGGTGCAGCTTTGGCACGGGCTTCGTGGACGAATTTGGAGACAACCAAGTTGCTCAACTTGATTGAACTAAACTCCCATCCCCACATTTCGCAAAGTCATCTTTCAACGGCTTGTTGATCAACGGGTGACACTTCTCATATCGTTGAATGGCCTCGGTGGTGACTTCTTCAGCTCGTTGTTTGGCTTTGGCCAGACACTTGACGTCCTCGGCCAACATGCCGCTGGGGTGCAAGTTGGTGAGCCTAACACTTCCCCTTTGGGTGGTGTTTTCGTCCGCAAGGAATGTTGGCTTGTTTGTGCGCTTCTTCATTCAACAACCTTCGGCTGACTTCCGCCACGTTACCCACTCCAAACACCGCCTTCCACAACAGCTTCTCGGTGGGGGTGCAAATGACCCGAATGTCGGTGGTGGACTTTTCCCATCCATTAGGCTCGGTGAGGGGAGGAGTGCGGCTTCTCATTTTTGCGGCCGGTCGTAATGGCTCTCAACCTGATTGCGCCATTCGTCGAAATCGAGGCGTTGGAAAAGGCCCTGGAGCTTCAGGCCGCGAAAGGGGATGTCCAACCAGCGCCGCACACTCGTCAGCGGCACGGTGTATTCCTGCGCGCCGTAGATGTGCCCACCCACCGCCTTGCAGGAAACGCAATCGAAATCCGTCTTGCGCGCCTTGAGGATGTCCGTCACCGAACGCTCAAAGAAACTCCCGCGCAGATTGGTGCTGTTGTAGCGATCCGAGCAGTTGTAAACATTGCCCGCCGCGTCCACCGTCATGGTCTGCTGCTGCATCTGGCAGTTCCAATGCCTTCGTGGCCAGCTCAGTTTCTTCGCTTCCTGCAACGGCACGAGAATGTCCTTCTCCGCCGGATCAAGCTGCCCGTCCTGCCAGCGTGCCAGCGTGCGTTCCAACGGCAACACGCCCACACCGTAGGGCGTGAAACAATAGCCGTGTTCATCCGCGAAAGCTTTGGCCTGCGCCTGTTCGTGGCGGTTGTAATGAAAGTCATGCCAACTCATCCGCAGGAACGTGCCGGGCTTGCGCAACGCCGCCAGCTTGACCATATTCGCCTTCACCACCTCCACATCGCCGCCGGCGTGGTACCGCTGATAGGTCTCATTGGACCAGCCGGACAAACTCACGATGATGTTCGTGGGTTCAAGGGCCATCAATTCCGGCACATGCTTGAACGTGTTCAAGTTCGTCGAGAGGAATTGATAAAACCCGTGGGACTGGATCAGCTTCACCAGCTCCACGATGTGCGGATAGATCAGCACCTCATTGAAGTAATAGGTGCAAACGCTCAAGACATGCGCCTCGGCCTTGGCCTTGGTGATGATGCGGTCGGCCATGACCAGGGACATGACGCCCACGCCGGGCTTTTCGTTTGTATTCCATATTTTGACACGACCGGTCGGACAACCAGAGCAGCCGAGTTGACAATTCTCAGCCGTAGCCAAAACGAGGGAGATAGGTGGTTTCATAATTAGTGAGGATCCGGAGCAGGCGGCAGAAAGCCAAAACCTACCATGAATGCAAAGCTCAACAAGCCGAAGGACGCGCCGAGATATTCCGGGTTGCCGGTCAGGAAGTGCAACAAGGCCAAGACCAAGCCGAAGCCAATCAGCTGACACCAACAAGCCAGCAGTCCAATCTCAATCCCCTTCAAGACGCCACGCCCAGTCCACCAATAAGCTAACGGCCAGCCAATCATACAAAGCAGAACCGTGCCTATTGCTAGGTTGCGGCAAAGCATCAACGCTCGGAAACCTCCAGTGATACCGGAAGCCGACCAAGCTGGCTCAGAGCGCCCCAACCAATTCAGGTCTGCCCAAATTGGGCCAAAGGTTTGAGACTGCTGTGATTGCAATGCCCCCAACGGACCGTCATTGGAGAACACAACATGATCGGGGTGCAACGCTTCGGCAAACAACCAGACCAACGCAGCAACGATCAGCGCCACCGCCAAACAGAAACTCATTCGTGAGCTCACAACTTGTCTTTCCGTCGGTCTTGCCACCAATCGTTAATGCCTGATACCAGGACCAGCGCAATGAAGAAGACAATCCCAACCGCCACCGGAATGAACACCAGGGCTGCCACCGGCCAATGCCACCAACGCCATTTCAGGTCATCGGCAACAAACGGAGACTGATCGTGCGTCATTCGCATGTTCCCTTTCGGCGATTGTCCGTAACCATCGTGGGCCAGCCTTCACGAAAGCATGGCGACTCAAAGCTTTGCCGATCCGCACTGAGAGTGTGCTCGCTGGTAGCGTTGACCACCACACAATCAAGCCCTGCCACCCGCAGACGATTTGTCAAACCCCACCAGCCAGATTCAGAGACATGTTCCAGCGGCTTGTTGAAGGCGAACCGAGGCCAATACTTTCGTGCCACCTCCATGCGCAGACAGATCGCGTTCGTGCGCAGATGTGGATTTGGCCAGGGCGGAAACAACAGCGACCGCCACAGCGCGGGCTTGTTGCCCAGAAAGCTTTCCAAACTGGCCGTGCAACCCGCCATGCCAACTTCCGGCCGTCGTGCTGTGCTCACCAATCGGTCCAGCCAGCCATCACAAGCGATGCGCGAAAAGGAATTGAGAAAACAAACAGTGTCAAACCCCTCCAGGTCCACCCGCCGCAACGCCTTGCCAAAGGCGTGCAACGACCGTCCAAAATCATTCACGCGAAACTGGCGGAAACCCGGCACGGGTGCGGACGCCCCGCCCTTGAGCACGGGAAACAGTTCGTGGTCCGCCCCGCTCAAGTGCTCAAAATAACTTGCCAGGAAATCCTCAGACTCCCCCGGCTCGCGGACGAGATGGAAAACGGCGGTCTTCATGATGTGGCGTGCGATGAACAACCGCCACCTCGGCTGGGCACCACCGGCCAGGCCGCCATGTTGTCGTAGGGCATGCGCACCTGGGGTGGATTCAGATGGCAACGTAACAATTCCTTGGTTTGCACCGCCCAACGGCAGGAACAGCACGGTTGAATGGGCTCAGGAGCACCGTTTGCCGTGCCGAGCGTGGCCACTGCAGCGTTTTCCACCACGGATCGGGGCTTTGGGCCTACCGAATGCTTTTCAAGCGGCTTGATCATAATTCACTCCGTTGCGTCCACCGTTTCCGCCATCGGGTCATACGTTGTTGGGTCAAGGCTGCCCGGCACGCCCATTGGTCGCTGGTAGCCCGTGGAGGCGACTTGAATCGCATGGGCGTCCCAAGCTCCGGTCGGCACACGTAACGCCTCCAGTGCCCCGCTAGCAGCGTCGGCCTGGTCGTTCTTCTCGTCGTCTCCCTTGCAGCCTTCCAACTCATCCACGAAGTCCTGATTCCAACGACCTTTGACCAAGAACACCCTGCCCTTTTCCGCCGCTGCGCTCAATGGTGCCCAGCGCAACAATTTCTTCTTGCTGCTGGGCACACCTGAGAAGTCGTAACCGACAAGGATGTTACGAGCGTAATGGCCCTCGTCTCCACTCAGGCTCTTGCCGCTCGCCCCGCCTTCCTGCTCCATGCGCACCGCCACGGCTGGCCCGTCCAACTCGGCAGTGGCCTTGATGGTGCGTTCGTTGGTCAGCGATGAGCCTTGGAAGTGCACCACGTCCGCAATGTAAATGTCCCCGTTCAATTCGCCCAGCTTGGCACCTGCGGTCCAGTCTGGCTCTTTGCCATCGGTCGGCACAGTGGCGGCCAGGTCCCAATAACGACACCAGTTGTAGATTCCCGCTGGTGGCGCGTCCACAAACTTCCACCATTCCCGTTTAAAGATGTTGCCCGCCACGGAAATCTTCCAGTTGCCACCCAGCAGCCGTTCGCGGTCCACCAACGGCAACGCCATCAGGTTGGCCAGGTAGCCCGGGTCTGCCTTCATCAACACCTGGTTGTCCTCCAGCTTGCTGAAGATAAAGGTGAAGCTCTTGGCCGGCACGGACGGGTGTTTCTTGGCTGCCTCCTGACGGGTGGCATACCAACGGATGCCATCCCCAATTCTCACAAACCAGCGCACCACCCCGCTGCGTTCCGGAATGGCATAGCCCGTTTCCGGATCCCACCACCACTGAATCAAATCCGCCAGCCAGCCCGGTTGCGGATTGCAACTGGCCCGAATGTACGGCCGAATGCCACAGGTAGAACGGTTGCGGCTGAGCATGTACCAAAACTGCTTGGGCGTGAAGCTCTCCAACTGATCAAAGCCGATGTAAGGAATTTGCGAGCCGTCAAAGTTGCGACAGTCATCCTCATTCTCCATGCTGCGAAACACCATCGTTGCGCCACTGGGGAACGCCCAACGTAATGAGCCCTTGGTGGAGGTAGCGCCCGTAAACGGATACAGCCGGTCGCTCTCGTCCCACAACCCGCCTTCCACCGTGATCTGGGGATAGGTGCGCCGAAAGATCACCCCGCCAAAGTTCTCATTCTTGATGTGGTACAACGGCTCATACAACAAACCCCAGGTCTTGCCCCCACCCGCTGCGCCTCCAAATATGGTGATGTCAGCATTGCTCTGAAGAAACAACGCCTGCTTGGGCTGGGGAGTGAATTTGACCTGCTCGTTCATGACGACGGGTGCCCATTCTCAATCTGCCCCACTTCAATTGGCTCGCTCAACTCATCCTTCTTGGGCTGGATGAATACCACGGTGGGAGCAATTACCGTGGTGCCAGCAATTGGGTTGCCATCCACATCGCTCACCCGCATCCGATCGTTGCGCCCGAATTGGTCTGGGTTGCGCCGTTCCAACAGCCAGGCGTCCGCTTGCCAGCTGCCTTTGATGCCTGCCTTCTCAATGCGAGCCAGCCTTCTGCGAATGCCTTCCGCCTCACCCTTTTGTAAAGCGTTTTGAAATTTTGCCTCTAGGCCGCCCTTCTTGGATTTCCAAATGCTTATGGTGGAAACACCTACGTTGAGGATGGTGGCAATTTGACGTTGGTTGAGTCCTTGGGCAGCCAATTTCTGAACGCTGCCAATGAAGGCCGCAGTCAGTTTGCTTTTGTTGCCGGCTCGGCTTTTGCGGACTTTGCGCTTGGGGTGCCCGTTGGTGGTGGCCAGACTCACGGTTTGTTTTTCGCTCTTTTTGATGGGGAAGGAAAGGTAATTCGTGTTAAGGATGCAGGTTGGCTTTTCACCAACAGGCGTTCCACCACGTCTCGGGCGTGGGTTTCCACCCGTTGCTGCTGGCGAATGTCATTAGCTAGCATTCCGATTAGGTTGTCGTGGGCGCGGGGCATTTTGTTCTTCTTTCATGGCGTTGAAGCGGGCGAGCAGCTCCTTACATTGTTGTGCATAAGAAACAACAAGTTTAGCGATTACCCGCTCTTGTTCGTAAAGCTCTAGGATGTATGTCCAGTCTTTGAGTTCAGACTCAGCTTTTCGCATGAGTTCCTGCCAGTCGGCTGCTTGCCTGTATTCCTTAGCCTTTACGCATTTGGGCAGTTCTTTCGCACCACGAGCCAGTATGTCGTTCGGATACCACAGGTGGCATCTAAGCACCCTTTCTAGCGGTGTTTGTTCCTCGTGTGGACGTATCGCCGAACCAGTCGCTGCTGCTGACGGCAACGCGCTGGGCTGCTCAATGATTAGGGTCGCATCGTTCATTTTGGGTCGCCATGCCGCAGCATAGCTTGGTCGTTCGGCCACAGTGAGCGTGCCGTGTTATTCGCGGTTTCCGGCACGATGCCGTCGCGGGTTTTGCCGCATGTTTTGCAGGTCATCGCCGGGATGACTCGCGTGTGATAGAAGTTGTCATGGTATCCAGAGGACAGCTTTTGCGTGGAGTGGCAGTGTTCGCACTCCATCACGGCTGCGAAGTCGTTGCCCATCTCGAATGTGATTTCTTTGATTTTCATTTTGAGTTTTTCGACCGAGATGCCGAACCCGTAGTGCGCCGCCCGGACGCCAAACCACCGGCTGCAAGCGACTGCGGGAGCGCCCCGCTCTGCGCTCCACCCGTCCCGCCAGCGGCAGTGGGGTGAGCTTGGTCGTTCTCCAGCGCAGGCTTCAGGAGTTCATCGGGGTATTCCGCGATCACAGCTTTTACCGTTTCCCAGCAACCTGGGCATATCCACGGTTTTGCTTTCTCGTAGAACTCGCCGCAGAATCGGCAGCGGTCACTTTGTCCCATGCCTTTCGCAATCGGCGCAGGAGAACCACTTACTGAAGCCAAAGCGGGATCGCTTGGCGGTTGAGAGTCACTTGGCATTGGTGTCCTTTTGGGTTGTCGCCGCTTGGCTTAGTGCGGCGTTAGCCAGCACTCGCGTCACCACGATTTGAGTCGGGCCGTGCTTTAGTTCGCGCTCGATCCACCGCGCAACTTCTGCCGGCGTGCGCCGTCCGGCCTCGAATGTTCCGACGGGACGCTTGTGGTTGCCGTATTTAGCCAGCAGATGATACGACGTGCTGGCTAACACTCCATGCAGCGAATCCGGCTTGGCTTTTCTGCCTGCCGACCGTTTAGATTTTCGATTACTCGTTTTGCCTTTCGTGGTTGTGGGTTGTTGACGCCGGATGCGCTGATGTCGGCGCTGGGTGATCCGGGCCAAAGCGCCGTCGTGTTCTTGGTTGCGTTGTCGAATCAGCCAATCCTTCAAACAACGCAATTCAAACAACTGGTCGGTCGTCAGGACTTGGCGCGGCGTGACGGGTTGACGCTTTCGCTCTGCCTCAATCAAATTGAGCACTACGTTGAAACGGTTCTCGACGTTGTCTTGGGCGAGGTCTGGGATCCGCTTGACAAGGTCTGCCGCGAGCATTGCTGAGTTCATTTCTTCTTGGGGTGTTTGGGCTTGGTGGCCACCAGCACGTCCCAGCCCGGTTCGTTGGGTGGCAGATTGTCTTCGTTGGGGTTGATGACTTGGCCGTGCCAAAAGCCACACTCGTCGCACAACCAACGGTGCAGGCGTTGTTTGGGTCCTAGCTTGAAGCTTCCTGGGAAGGGAATGGCCTTGAACGCCTCTAGGAGCGTCGAGGCGCAAACCCCTAGCTTTCCCCGTTCCGCCGGCAAAAGTGGCTTAAAAGCCACGGGCGAGGCCTTTTCTAGCATTATAGAGACCGGGTTCAACCCATGCTTGGCCCGGTAAGCCTGGATGAACGCCTGCCGGCCCTCTTCTGTGGTCAAGTCGTGGTAAATAATGTGGCGTTTCTTCATGGCTTTCGCATCTCCAAGAATCGGCTGGGGTCACGCGGATCACGCAGCCCGCCTGTGTGGCGCACCCGGTCAAACAGCAGCTTGGTCAGCCGCACATCCTCCAAGCAATAATCAATCACGCTGCCCCGACGGTTCTCCTGCCAATTAACAGGAGCCAATGCCCCGTCGCCCGATTTGCCCGCCTTAAGATTGGCGCTGGCGGTGGCATCCAGGCTCATTCCCTTTCGGCTGCCGTCAGCCGCATTCATCATTTCCAAAAGCAGGTCGTAATTTTTGGTGTCTGTGGTCAGTGGCCCGATGCAAGCCTCCACCACCTTGTTGTCAAAACCAAGACCGCTGAATGTGACCAATAAATCTGTGTTGCGAGCCAGCAGAATGAAGTCAGTGAAGTTGTCTTCCAAGAACACCCGATAACGTTGCGTTGAATAGTCAAACGCCCCAATCACGCTGATGCCCATGCCCTTGTGGTCGTGCCAGCCTTCGCAATACTTGATGCCCTCAATGGGTTTGTCGCGTCCGGGGACAGCGTTGATGATTTCCAAATCGTAAACGAGTGCTTTCATAATTTCTCCCAGCCAGCGGCGTCTTTGATTCTCACCCCGATCAAGGTGTGGAATCCGGTAACGTTGTTGCGGCGCACCTTGGTCTTGACCTTGCGCCCGTCTTTGAGGACAACCATCAACCGGAAGTGCGGCTGGTTCGGAATGTCGCAAAGTTCTCTCACAGCCTGCTCCAAATGGCCGCTGCCGCCCAAATGAAGGCGGCAACAGCGAAGGTTTTGAACCAAATGAGGGTGAATTGTTTCATGCGGCCACAGCTTGTTGAACCTTGAAAGATTCCTTCAATGCCTTCATCGCTTCGGCCTGCGCGGTGCGGAGCGTGAAGATTTCCACCCACTGCGACACTGTGAAGGTTTCGCCACCGATCTTGACTGAGCCGTCTTCGTTGACCAGGAACGCGGTGTGGTAGGACGCCCGGCGATCACAACCGCTGCCGTAGTAGTAGGTTTCGCCGCTGTCGTAGGTGGTGTGGCCAACCAGCTTGCAGAACTCAGCATTGTCCTTGATGAAGGCTTCCGTGCGCTGCTGGACGTTCTGCTTAACCGCTGCTGCCGCTTTCTTGGCGTCAATCCGGTCTTGTTCTTCCTTGATCTTCGCTTGCGCCTTGACCAGCTGCTTGGTGTTGATGCCGAGCGTTGCGCCGTCACCGATTCCGACCCAACTACCCTTTTGGCTGCCGTAACGGTCGCCGATGTAAAGTCTCCAGCCAGAAACGCTGCTGGAATAGTAAGACCGAGTGCTGGCCCGCACGTCATCAATTTCAACGTCAACATCACCCACCTTGCCCCGGCGTTCGCCGCCAACAGCGCCAATCATCGTCAAAACCGCTTTGGCGTCTTGCGCCAATTTGAACCCGGCTGCTTCGCGTTCGGCCTGAATCTTTTCGCCAGCTAGAATCCGGTCAGACGGCTCCCAGGCTTCCATCAGGCCAGCGGCAATCGCGCCTTGGTTGTTCGGGTTGGCGTTGAACTCGGCACATTCTTTGGAGGATTTTTCGACTTTCATTTTAGCGTTCTTTCTTCGGCTTCGGACTCTTCGCCCTCAACCGTAACTTGACTATGCCTGACGGTTGGGCAAAAGAAAAGCTTTTTCTTCAACTATTTTCAGCCCGCTATTTTCACGCCAGTTTCTTGAGCTTTCGGGGCTTTTTGATGTGGTCCTTCCAACGCGCCTTGCCCCCTAGGTGAGCGATGGACGCAGCGTGTTCCCGCTTGCGCTTGGTGACGATTGAACCGATGATGCTCATGGCCCGGCTGATCAACTTCTTTTCCGATTCACTTTTCATGGCAATATTTTCTGACTCCGCCAACCGTCGTCGTTCTTCCACATCAAAATCCAATTCACTTCCGGCCAAGCAGCGGCCGCAAACTTGAGATTCTCAAACCCACCCCTGAAGGCGTGTGGTCCTTTGGCCTCCCAAGCAGTCTCCTGCCCGTCCAGCACCGCCGTCAGGTCCGGCTTGTACCACAGCCCGTTGGCCAACCGGAAGCGTTTGGCTTGGGCGTGCAGCTTGACCTTCGGATACAACCGGCTCAAATAATTGAACAGGTCTTGCTCCAACTTGTTCATTAGCGGCTTGGGGTCTTGGCGCAGACGTTTGCCTTGACACGGCAGCAATGCTCCAATCTTTCGCAAATGCACCTCGTCCCCACGCACCACAAGGTTGGTGCCGTACAAGTGCGGATTCAATTTCCGCAACGTCTCACTTGGGTTGTTGGGCAGGCTTGCCATGTCTTAAAACATCGTTGATTGCTGACCGTTAGGAAAGGCTTTTTTCACCCGCTCGTCTTCCAAACGCCAAACTGTGGCGCTGTGACCGCTCTCGTTAGGGCGTCGCACCCCGGTGTCCACCAACTTGCCTTGCTTGTGCAACTCCGCCACCCGTGGGCGAATTGTCAACACGCTCTCGCCCAACTTGGCGGCAATCTCGTCGGCAGTAGCCGATCCCAGCCGGTATTTTTCCAACACCAATTCTCGTAACGTGTCCGCCCGGCTCTTGATGGCCTTGGCAGCCTGTTTGCTCGTCTCGGGTCTGTCGGTCTTCCAACCCGGAGCCTGTGGGTAAACTTCGGTCATGCGAATCTCCTTTTGAATTTACGTTCTCGGCCCTTGAAGAACTCCTGCTCAATTTTAGTCAGCGGTTGCTTGGCCCGGATGCGCTTGCCCATTTCTGTCAGGTTGACCACATGGGTGGCAAACGCCATACGCATCGTTCCATTCATCGAGGCGCGCACCCCCAACACGTCGTCGGCCTTGATGTTCCAGATCCATTCCTTGTACTGCGGATACAACTTGTAGCTGACGCGCACAATCACGCTGTCGGTTTCGTCCTCAAAGTCGAAGTTGAGAAAGTTGTACTGTTCCTTGGTCAAGTGGCGCTCGTCCTCCTTGGGCTCCCAGGTGTTGCCCCGGCTGGCGCTCTCCTCCTGCTTGTTCTTGGCGTTGAAGCTGGTGCTGGGGTTGGTGCAACCAATCAACAAAATCTCAGTGCGCTCGGAAATGTCGTCCAGATCCCGAATCAGCCACAGCTTTCCGGTTGCCTTCTTGGCCACCCATTCACGCCACTTGATGTAGGTCTTGCCTTCTGCCTGTAGCGGACAAAACTCACGCAGGTCCTTCTCGCTGGGGTGACGGTAATCAAACGTATCGGTCTTGGCCAGGTGCGCCCCAAACAGATCCTGTTGTTCGGTGAGCAAATCAAAGTCTAGATTGCGAAACGCTCCAATCTTGAGCAACTTGTCGGCTTGGCCCTTGGGAATCTTGCAACGCTTGGTGAAGTCTGGATAACTTTTGAACGGACGATTGGCCACAATGGTGTCCGTTGTCTTTTCTCCCAACCCAACCACGGCGTCCATCCCCAAACGCAAACCGTCTTGGTCACAACCAACGGTCTTGCCGCTTTGGTTGATGCAAACCGGTGCCAGCTTGAACCCGGTGGAGCTGTACTCCTTAAACATTCGCCGCTGTTTTTCTGCATCGTCCTCACAGCTGATCACCCCGGCGTAGAACTCCGAGGTGTAATGGGTCTTGAGCCACATCAGCTGATATGCCATCACCGAATAGGCCACGCTGTGCGCCTTGTTGAAAGCCCAAGAACCGAATGTACAAATGTTCTTCCAAACCAAAATGGCATCATCGGTCTTGACACCTTGGCTGGTGGCACCGGCAACAAACTGATCTTGTAATTTAGCAAACGCCTCGTCACCCCATTTCTTACTCATCATCTTACGGACTGTGGCGATGCCTGACCAGTCAAACTTGCCCATGATGCGCACCGCTTGCATCACCTGTTCTTGATAAATAGTGATTCCATAGGTGTCCCGAGTTACCTCTTCCAACAACGGGTGCAGCGGAACAATTTTCTCGTGCCCCTGCCGACGTGCAACATAGCTAGTGGTGCCTCCGGAATGAAGTGGTCCGGGACGACTCAAGGCATTAACGGCAGTGATCTCCTTGAACGAGTCGGGTTGCACCTGACGACACACCTGACGCGTGGACGCCCCTTCAAATTGGAAGATGCCCTGCAGGTTACGCTTACAGAAATTCTTGTACACCTCTGCATCATCCAGCGGCAAAACAGACAGATCAATTTCCTTTTTGTGACGCTGTTTAATCAACTCCAGTGTTCGCTTGGCAACGGTCAGCGCCGTCAATCCCAGAACGTCTATCTTCAACAATCCTACAGAACTGACATCTGAGTAATCCATCGAGATCACCCGGTCCTTGTTCTTAGTCACATACATGGCAGCAAAGTTGCTGATGGGCTCGTTGCTAACCACCACCCCGGCTGCATGCACCCCTAGTTGACGAATCTGGCCTTCCAAATGTTTGGCCAGCCCTAACTCTGGGTATTTCTTCAACCATTCCGCCGCCTGATCAAAGTTGACGAAGGTGTCCTCCATCGTGAACCCGGCTCGCGAGTCCGCACTGCTGCGCTGAACAATCAACCGCTTGACCTCCTCCACCGCTTGCACCGGAATGCGATCCGAAAACACCCGACCGATGTCCTGAAGGCACAACCGACCTTTGAACGTTCCGAAAGTGGCCAGATTGGCAACCTTGTCAGCGCCATACTTGGCTGCCATGTATTCCTTCACCTCGTGCCGCCGTTCGGCCTCAAAATCAATATCGATGTCGGGCAGATCCTTACGGGTGACATCGATAAACCTTTCAAATATCAGATCGTGCACCAAGGGATCAATTTCTGTGATGCGCAACAAGTAACACATCAACGACCCACACGAACTGCCACGAGCCGCACCAACCAGAATGTCATGCTCCTTAGCCCAAACGATCAAGTCAGCCACAATCAAAAAGTAGTCCACAAAATTCTTGGACAACACCAACTCAAACTCGTGGTCCAACCGCTTACGATAAACCGGTCCTTTCAACTTGCGCCGTTTCAATCCTTGTTCGCAAAGTTGGTGCAACAAGACCTTCTTGTCTCCTTGGTGAGGAAATTCCAACGGGGTGGCATTCGGAAAGTCAAACCCCACCGAGTCGGCAATTTTCCTGGTGTTGAAAATCATCTCGTCCAACATCGGCAATCGCACCCCGTGAATAGCCTCCCACTTCTGGGCCATTTCCCCACCACTGTTGATGCAAAAGTCCTGCTGGGTGAATCGCATCCGATTGGGATCATTGAACTGGGCGTCGTTCTGGATGCACAGCATCACGTCCTGCTTGTGGGCGTCCTCCGGAGCCGGGTAGTGAGCGTCCATAGTCAACACCAGCGGTAAACCTTCCGCCTGAGCCGAATCATAAACATGCTGCGCCACCTTGACACCATCTGGGTATTGCCACGGCGAAACCTCAACAAAGTAATCCTCAAAAATTCCTGCCTGACGTTTGAGTTCAGCCGCCACCTGTTTGTTGGACCAACCCTCTTTGATCACTCCATAGCCCACCCGTCCGCCAGGACACCCAGAGGTGGCAACCACCCCCTTGGAATGAGCCTTGAGGATTTCCCAGTCAGTTCTCGGCTTGTAATAAAACCCACCATCCCAAGACTGGGTGACAACCTTGAGAATGTTCCGATATCCCTCCAGGGTCTTGGCCAACAGCGTAATGTGCCACGAATGTCGTTGTTCGCGCTTGGTGGAATTGTCCACCACATAAGCCTCCACCCCCAGAATAGGCTTGATGCCGGCCGCAACACACGCGTCGTACCAACGCTTGTGCGCCGAAACATTGCCGTGATCAGTGATGGCAATAGCCTTTTGGCCCAAAGTCTTGGCCCGTTCGACAAACTGGTGCGGATGGCCGAAGCCATCGAGAAAGCTGTATTCGCAGTGGGTGTGAAGGTGAACGAATGGATCGCTCATGCGCCTCCTGTCATGTCAACAACCGTTCCGTTGACGTAATCCGGTGCCGCCATCAACCAATCAATTGCAGCACAAACCTCTTCCCGGTTGGTGAATCGCTTCATAGGAACGTTGCTGGTGGCATAAGCGTCGGCAGCGGTCTTGTTCCATCCTCTCAACTCCAAAACTTGTTGGTCGGTCAACTCGGCCATCTTGGTGTCAACAATTTTACCGGGTGCCAGCCCGTTGATGATCCACCCCTTGGATGCCAACTCCCGAGCCATCACCTTGATCAAATGCGCCAGTGCTGCCTTGGAGGCACAATACAGCGAGGTGGTGCGCTGCGGAATGCGATGCGTTTGCGAAACCACAAACACACAACGCATTGGTCCTAGCCCCATGGCAACCATCTCATTCACCAGCATGTAGGGCAGAAAAACATTTCGGTTCAAAATGCTTGCATCTTCAACCGGAGTTTCCCCGATCACTGACAAATGATTGATGCCATCCAAACAAACCAATTGAATTGGACGCCCGCGAACAGACCTCAAGACAGTTGCCATCTCGACCACCAAAGGGGTGCCCTCTATGCAAAACAACTCTTGGTGATGGTCGCAATAGAATTGCCCCAACGACGTTTGGGATCCATAAACAATTGTCTTCACTTGGTGGATTCCTCCAACATGGCCGCATAAACCATCAGGTCGTGCGCCGAATCCTTGTGGCCGCCGTTCTCAAAGTTGTAGGCATAGCGTTGCAACTTGCACAGACAATCCAGGATCAGATTCAACCGCGAGGCGTCTTCGACCTTGGTAATAGCAGGCAGAGTTTGGTTCGGAAACAACGCCAACAACAGGTTGCCAAATGCCTTGTAGTTGTCCTTGTACAAAGCATTACGCTGGAAATAGGTGATTGCCCCTTGCGCCAACAGCGACCCTGCATTGATGCCACCGTTCTTGGGCACATTGAAGGCTCTGTCGTCCCACAACTCAATCACCCCTTGGGTCTTTACGTTGGTGACTTCCAGTTCCTGGCCCAAGTGTTTCTTGCACCATTTCTTGATCGGGGCAATCACCTTGTTACGATCGCCGTTATCGTGCAAACGAGCCGTGAATATCTTTATTGTCTTGCCCGTTGACAACCAATGCTTGACCAAGTCAACCATATAAGCAATTGGCTTCCCGATGTGGTTGACTCCCTTCCACCCATCGTAATGGGCCAGCGTGCCGTCCAAGTCCACCGCAATCCAAGGTTTCTCTCGCATCACATTGCCTTTCCATTTTTGAAAAGTCCAACGCCAATCCTGCCGTCACGTTTGGCCCTGGCCTTTGCAGCAATTGACATCTTTGTTCTGGTTTCGTCAGACAAGCTCCTGCTCTTCATCATTGCACTCATTTTCATTTTGAAATCCTCGTTGTGTCTGTATCCCGTTGAACCCTGCATCCTACCTTCTTTCCATGCAGCAGTGGTTGCTGTCCTGTGGTTGTCTTTCGACGAATCGGACAACCTCCAAGTTTTGCCACGACAACCGCTGCTGCGTCGGGATGCAGCCTGCAATTTGGCTTTGATGTGCGGTTGATTCAGGACTTTGCGCAGAAACTCTGATGTTTGTCCTTCTCCTCCATCGGCAAAGTTCATGCAAAGGGGACGGGCACGAGCCAAGGCAATGAAGCAACGCTCAATCTTGAATGCATCGGCTTCCGAAACCAGCTCTGCCACAACCTTGGTGGTCAACGTTCTGCCTTTGGCCCTTTGTTGCTTAACCCAAACTCCGCTGCCTTGATACTTGCGGTTGAACTCAAGCCCGGAGTGCTTGCCATAATAAAATCTTCCCGATGCTGGATCGACAGTCAAATAAACGAAATGTTTCATGTCACATTGCTTTTCCGTCTTTGGCCATTGGTGCAGCTTCGTATCTGACAGACCAAAACCTTGTCCTTGCCGCTTCCCTCACAGCCGTGTTGTCCATCTCCGGAAGATAAATAGGACACTCTGACTTGCCATACCGAGGGAAGGCACAAGTCCCGTGAGCAACGCAATAGACTTCCAGGAACTCCGCTGCCCAAGGCCAGACTTCAATTAACAGTCGTCGCATCTCCCTAAACACCGAGTTGTACTCCCCCTGAGTCCGAGTGCACAGCCGCAACTTTGCCATTTCGTGCAACGTGCGCAAGTTGAACTTGGCCATGATGCTGGTGGTGATGTGGGTGGGCAAAATGCCACGAGCATCCTGAGCCGGAGCGCCAAAGTCAATCAACTCGCCATAGGCTTCCATAGCAGCCTTGACGCCACGATCCCAAATGCCCAACATCACCTCATCGTCAGAAATGGAAGCAGCCACTTCCACCGGCTGGTTGCGAGCGTCCACCACCCGCATGGCCTGCTGGGCATATGAGCCAGTTCTGGTCCTGACCATCTGGTGGGTGAAGGCTCGGGTTACCCCTTCAATCTTGAAAACCGCGTCCACAAACTCCCAGCTGCTCTTGATTGTATCGCGCATGTATTCCAAGTGTTCCTGGCGCTTGGCAGGCGTCCACTTAGACGGATCGTCCTCGTGCGTCAGCCGGGTGCCCTTGGTCCTCAACAGCAGCGTTAAAGCCTCGGGGGTACAACTCATCAATTCAACTTTCATCACATTGCTCCTCTCAGAACCTTTTCGTAACGGTCTCTGCAATCAACCAACCGCTCAATGATTGATATGTCCTTGACCAGATCATCAAGCAACAACTGTCGCCAGGTGGCAAACCGTCCCAGGCTGTAGACGCGATAGCGATCCGTCATCATCAGAATGAACTGCCGTGCCACTTGCGGGTTGTCCAATGGAGCCAACTTGCCATACTCCTGGCTCTTGACCTCAACCTTGGGCTGTTGATCGATGCCAAAGTCATCCATCACTTCATCGATGTCGTTTTCGGTTGTTTCTCCAGGATCGGTCATGTACTCAACCGTCAACTTGTTGCCCGTGATACTGGCCCGGTAATAGCGACGTTGCACCTCTGGGTAGTACAAGGTCTGGAACACATCGCAATCCTTCAACATTGAAGTGGCGGTCCACACCCGACGACAACGGAACTCTGGCCGATTGTCAATCCCTGCAACCCCCATCAAAACTGGCATGGGCACTGTTGACACCAACGGATCGCTGTCCGCGTTGCGCAACAAGATGTTGGTCCCCAGAGTTGAGTTGTACTCAATGGCCAAGCCTTCGGCCAACCTTGAGACAAAGTCTGGCGGAGCGATGTAGCGATCTCCACCTGTCAGGTTCAACACCGACCGCTCCACCACTTTGCCAACCACCTTCCAGGCATAGGCGTTGTTCATGGCCATGGTGGCAACGGTTCGGACCTCCCCGTCCCACACCACTCCTTTGGCCACCGCCACCTTCCTGAACGGAATGCCCGTCAGCTTAGAGACAACGTCTGACCGAAAGCGCAACAGTGCATTGTGATTGTTGGGCAGACTGGCTTGTTTTTCGTGCACCACCGGATTGAATCGCTTCAACACCGTAGCCACCAACAAGCCCGCCATGCCTGCGCCGTAAATGTTCATACGCCAAACTCAGCCAATTGGGCCTTGGTCAACGGGGCAATGGTCAAACCCTTGACCTCCCGCTTGCCAAAAACCAGGTTGCGCTCAACCGTGGCGGAACTGCGCATCTTGATCTTGTACTTTTCCACCACCTTTTGGGCCTGCTCAACCGTGGCTCCAGCCTTGCCTGCGGCGCGCAACGCCTCACATACAGGATGACCGAACAGCAGATTCTCGCCGTTGGCCTCAGTTGTCTTGGGCGCGGCTGCCACCTTAGCCGCCTTGGTTTTCTTGGGAGTGGCCACCTTGCCCGCTTTCACTCGTGCTTTCATTTCAGTTTCCTCAGTGCCGTTGGTTTGGGTTGATTTCTGATTGCTCGACGGCTTGCGGGCGGCCAGAAAGTTTTCCAGGTGCTTGACCCGTTCCTGCTCGTTGAGCCGGTAGACGGCGGACGTGGTGCAGTCGGTGAACATGAACTCGTTCACTACCCGCTTGTCCCAGACTTGTTTGCCGTCGGCGTCTTCCATCAACGCACGGCGTTCGGTGGTGGCTACTACGGTGTGAGACTTGCCGGCGTAGCACAGCTTGTCACCCGGCTCTAGTTTGACCATTCCTTTTGGCATAACTTCTTCTTCGTTTGGGTTGTTTAGCGCCAACCTTCGTTCCTCCTCCTGCAAGGCGCGTTTGCGCAGGAGAAATTCTTTCAATCCGTCTGCTCCCCGCCGTTCGATGATCCGGCTCTTGGAGACTTCTAAACCGATATCCTTGGGATGGTCCAGCCCCACCAGCTTGATGGCGGTGGCGGCCTTGGCGGTGACTTCGGTGACGATCCGCATCCCGAGGTCGCACTGAATGATGTCGCCCACTTGCACCGCCAACGCGGAAGGCAATCTACCATAGGGAGATTCTTGAATTGAGACGTTGCGTTTCATGGAAATAATGAGCGTGGCAGGAATCGAACCTGCTCTCGACGACTAGCCTTGCCATCATTGAAGTCGTTTCTCCAGCAAGACAACTTACGTTCGCACGGACTCAACCCGCTGCGTCTGCCATTTCGCCACACGCTCATAAAAATCAATCACAGCCGCACCAATAAGCAGGACGACCAACAGCCATGACAATCCAATTGGTTGGCACATCACACTTCTCGCAAACGCCACGCCGCTGAGACCGTCTGCCTTCATGGGTGAAATCCATCGTTGTTGCGTTTCTCGGCATTGAATAATTGCGCTCAACTTTAACCCACGACACGGCTTCTGATGTGTGGGTTTGTCTGATGATTCCTCGTGGCGGATTACACCCGTATTCATTCCCCAAATAATAAATCGCTGTTCCACGTGTCCGATGAACACGATAAATTCTGGTCGGCCATTGCGGAATGAAAAACAAATCCCCAACCTTCCATTTGATTGCCTCACTCACGACGCGACGTAAGTTCGGAATGCCTCAAATTGACTCGTCGCCCTGCGGCGAATTTTGGCCCACAAAGACGCCTCTTTCTTCGTTGAGAACTTTTGAAGTTCGGAATCAGGACCAACCGCTTGCCAACGCAACGGTTTGTCGTGCCAGTCGCCTTGGTGTTCCGAGCGTTCCATTTTGGAGATTTGAATTTTCATTTTAGCGTTCTTTCCGTTTTTCAGTTTTTCGTTCACCGTAACTCAAAGATGCCTGACGGTTGGGCAAAAGAAAAGCTTTTTCTTCATTTATTTTCATTTCGCTTGCTTTCGCCCGAAAACACTGGTTCCCGACCACTCTTTGGGCTTGTCTTTGAGCAGGTCTTTGGGGTGCAAAATCGGCTTGCGACCCGTCAACTTGAGGAAATTCATGAAGTCGGCCAGCACCGCTTTGGGCGTCAGCGCGGGCAACCGGGAATGCTTCGGGCAGGCCGAAACGCTGCCCTTGGTTTTCCAGCCCAGACAGGTGAATTGCTGGCTGGCGATTTCCGGGGTGATGTTTTCGGCGTTGTGGCCAAAGGCAATTGGCAACTCCGCCTTGCAACGGTTGCACACCAGCAACAAAAGTTGTCCGCGATTGAGCATCATGGAAAGACTTTCATTTTGTGCCCTGCACGAGAATGTTGCCTGATGGCCGCCAGCCTTATTTTCTCTCTTGTGCTGTCAGAAACAGGATGCCCCTTCAAACTAAGCCCCACTTTCCTTTTGTGCTCCTCTGTTAATTTTCTGCCTGTGTTCGCCAAACTTATTTTGGCCCTAGTTTCAGGAGACCTGTTTCTTGCCAAATAACTAAATCTTGCTCGTGTCTCCAAAGACACAACCCTGCCCACATTTGCCAATCTGAGTTTCTCCTTGTGTTCCGAACTCAACTTCCTGCCTGCTGACGAAAGCCTTATCCTTTCGATTGCCTCTGAAGAAAAACTCCATTTCTTAAACCTTCTCTTTTGAGCCTTGCTCATGTTCTTTTTAGCCAACGAGGAAGCCTTTCTCCCCGTAAACATCTTGGAGATCTCTGGACGCTTCCTTCCTTTGAGCGTTTCTGCAATTCTTCTCCGGGTGTCAAAACTCATCGTTGTGCCAATCCCGCCTGGGTCTGCATTTGTAAGCCTGTGACCAAGGCCCGCCATTTTATTGATCCAAAATCTCTCCGCCTTCTGCCATTGTTTTTCGGTACAATCACTTATTGTGTCCAGTATTTTCAGAACTGGCTTTTTACCTTGGGCCAACACAGACTGAATCCAATGAACCTTGTGAGTTCTTGCCTTTTCTTTGAGGTGTCCCTCGTAACGGTGTGCCGGCTTGGTGCTCTGGCCCACATAACGAACCGCCTCTCCACAAGGCTCGCACAACGCGTATATGTAAACGGCACGCCTCATTTTGGGGCAACATTCCACAAACCTTTTTCACAGATCCAGCCGTGCTCCCTGGCAACACCCATGTTCTCATGCAAAAAACGATGCCCCGAATGCGAAACCGCCAGCCAGAATCGTTGATCTCTCAGCAACGGGCTGCGGCCCCCGTAACCCCGTCCGCGCATGTGGTGGATTTCCTCCACCGGCACCTGCGTCCCCACCAGCGCCCAAACGACGGGGCAAAACTGGCCAATTTCATTGGTGGCGGCCACAAATTGCCGGGCTTCCTCCCGGTAAAGCTTCTTTTCCTCGGCCAAAAAGACTTGAACCAGCGTCCGGGGAGCCCTCGCGCCGTGCTTTGCAGGGCCAAGGCGACGTTTTCGAGGCTGGAAGGGGCGACGGCCAACCTTTTTAGCCTCGGCTCGCCCTGGACGAAGCGCGGTGGCTTGTTTGGGGTAAGCTGACACCCACAAGGCTGGCTTTGTCTTCTTTTGGTATTTCATGCCGCGTGCTCCTCCTTCTGTTTGCCGTTCCCATTCACCCGCAAACGTAAGTGTTCGTGGCCCGCAATGGCCACGTCAATCGCGAAGTCCCTTGCGGCTTCGATGTGCGAGCAACGGTGCAGCCCCAGGGCTTGTTCAGCAGGCTTCAGTTTGCGCAATTCCTTCTGGAGCGTGGTGGTGAAGTATTCGCACCCGCATTCCCCGTTGCAATTGAACCGAGCGATGTCCACCTTGTGCAACCGCATCTCCAAAACGCCACCACACTTGGGACACTGGTCGCCGGACACGTTGGCCCGGTTCTGTTTCAGCTTCTCCAACACAGCTTCAATCTTGATCCACACCCCAACGAACTTGAGCAGCATCTTTTGCTTCTCGGAAAACCAAACCATGTTGACCGGGAAGCGCCGCACCAACCGGTTGCAATTCTGACATTGGAGCGTGTAGCTCTCAACCATGAAACAAGTCGGCTCGCCGGGGACAGGTTTGACGGTGAGGATCATTTCAACTCCAAAGCAGGTCTGAATTTTCCTTCCGTAACGCTGATAGGCAGCCCTGGATGTAAATCGAAACGCTATCGGTAGGCTTGTTCTTAAGCCCGTGGTTCTGCCAGAGGAAGTGCAAATATTCCACCGGCAACTGCGCCATGGGTTTCCCTTCGTGAATGCCCCAGGGCATCGGGCTGGCATCGTTCAGCTTGAAGCTGGCGGGCGGGCTGGTGGTGTTCCATTTCATACCGGTTGAAGTTCCTTTGGTTCTTGAATTGGTTTTTCCTCTGTGGTCGTCACCGCTTTCAACTTTTCAAATCTCCAGCCGGCAAATCCGCGCTCCCGAAACGGCGAAACATTCGCCTTTGGGTTTGTGATGCCAACCAGCAACACGCTCACCTCTCCAGTCTTGCAGTCCAAAGCAATGCCCAACTTAATGTCACGGACAACGTAAACTGAATCCTGCTTCGGCAGTTCTGCATACAACCCGTTGACGACAGGAGAAAAATTCCCGTCTTTACAAACCACTTTGTCTCCAATGTCGTAATCAATCATTTCCCCTCCTCGTTTGAAATATATTTCTTGACTGCCTCCGTCGCTTTCTGCGCGGACCAATTGTCGCCTCGGTCGGAGATCTCAATCAAGGCCTGACGATAAACGTCGCGCTCCTTGATGAGGATGTTGATGAGGGTTTGTAATTCGTTATCCATAGCTCATTCGGGTGGTGGTTCGCCGCTGGTGATTTTCTCGGTGTCAACTCTGGCTCGTTCTGTGATTAATGACTTGGCTCCGTCAATATTGCAATGGATGATGGTGCCACTGCCGCCCTTGGTGGCCTTGATCACCTTCACCACCAGCAACGACGAGTCTTCCGGGCTGCGCTCCAGCCCCAGGAACACCCCACTGGAGTTTTCCAGGCTGCCGCTGTCCTTGGCGCTGTGTAGGCTGACCTCGCCACTTTTGCCACTGGCCCGATCCACTTGTGAGGCTACAAAGATGATGGTGCGAGTGGCCTTAGCCACCACCTTGATGCCCTCAGCCACGTTGCTGGTCTTCTCGTATCGGCTGCCGATGCCCTTGACCAATTGGGCGTAATCCAGCAACACCACATCGGGCTTGCCGCCCATCTTCAGTTCGCTGCCCACCACGATGGCCTCAAACTGATCCATCGTTAGGCTGGGCTCGGGACAGATGTACAAATTGGGAAACTGTTGCATCATGGCCGTGTGACCAAAGCAACCATTCTTCTTGTATTCCTCCTCAATGTCCCGGGCATCCGACCGGCTCTTGAGGGCAAAATAACGCTCGAACAAATCCTCCTCGCTCAACTCCATCTCAAACATCAGCGTGCGCAGTTCCGGAAACGCCATGGCGATGTTCTGCAGCACATTGGTCTTGCCAGTGCCAGTGTCCCCGCTTATCAACACCACTGTGCCCGGCGACAACGGTCGCAACCGTCCGCGAAACGACGGCAGCCACTTGCTCAGGTCCACCCGGGAATTTTCCGGCGTGGTGACAAATTTGTGGTAACGCGGCTCGATGTCCGCCATGGAGTAAACCGGCATCCTCACCCCGCCCACATGCGGCACCGCCTCCTGCAACAACAAGTCCAGGCAAAGCTTGCCCTCCGACGGAGAATTGCAACTGGCCAACAAGTCACTCACGTCCTTGTGGGGGGCTGGCACCCGGATGATCTTGACGCTCCTAACCTTGGCCGCTACGGAATCGTGCACCAATTCAATGTGCTCCTGACCGGCCTTGTCGTTGTCGCCGCAGAGTACAATTTCCTTGCCAGCCAGACAGCTGGTGTAACCGTCCAGCCACTTGCCCGCTCCGCCCACGTTGCAGGTGGCACAACAACCTATCGCAGCCAGGTTGTCGGCGTCCTTTTCCCCTTCCACAATCCAGACCTGCTTGGCCTGTTGCACCTCGGGTAATCGGTACAACACCCGTTCCACCCCGTCCATTTTCCACACCCACTCCCCGTTAACCTGATGACGTTGCCGAAAGTCCTTCGGCTTGAGTCGCACCGCCTGATACAGTTCCCGACCCAGCGCGTCGGTGTAGGAATAAATCTTTTCAATGACCGGCTTGACCTTCGGTAACGTTGCGGCCTTCTTCCCAAATAAGCTGTTCTTGACGTTGCCGTTCAAATGAAATTTCTTTTCAGGTGTGGCGGGAAACAGATCCTTCATCGTCAGCCCCAACGACCGCACCACGTCCTCGGTGGTGCAATTGGCAAAGCATTTGAGCACCACCTTCTGGTCCTTGCCCCGGCCCACTGCTAGGGAGGCGGTCTTGTCCTCGTGCGCTGGACACTGCACCATCACGCCTCCGCTGGAGTTGGGCTTGGTTTCGTGGAAACGGGCGATGAAAGCTTCGTAGGTCATGGCATGAACACCCGTTCCCCTGTGGACTTGTTCACCCCGCCAGCCGAAACGTTGCTGCCTACATTCAGCTTGACCAGTTCTAATTTGATCTTGGTGTAAGCTCCACAAAACTGCGCCACATCATGGCTCAAATTGACGCAGTTCCAAAATGCCTTTGGGTCGGTTTGCGACCAGGCCTTGATAGCGGTGGCTAGCAATTCTCCTGGCTGAACACCTTTCTTGAGCAAACGGTCAACCGCCACCCCACATTTGGCTCGGTAGTCGTAGTCGGTTCCTTGATGCTTGAGCTTGAAGGCAACGCACCAACCGTCGGAGAACTCCCTTGATGGAGGAACAACGTTGTTTCCGTTCTTGGTTGAAGGAGGAGGCGCGGATGCGCTCTTCTCAGCTGAAGTTTTAGAGTCTTTAGTTGTTCGCCGCTTTTCAGCGGACTTGTTCGCCGCTTTCCGGCTATCCAGTTCACCGGATTCCGGCGAACTGGACTCCACCAGCTGAACACAGGCATCTAAAGCGTCTGCATCCACCTTCCAAAAGCTTCGGCAAGGCACTCCTCCCAGCTTGTGGCGGATGAACTTTTTGGTTGCCTCTTTGGCCGAAACAAGCTCGTGGCGCGTCATGCCCGTTTCTTCTGTCCAGTCTTCTTGTGTCTTCCACCACCAACCGTCTTCTGAGCTGCAACGATTTTGCCAATACACAGCCTGAGAAAGGAACAACGCTCCTGTGATGGTGCCTGTCAACTCAACGAAAATTCTTTGGAAGCAGATTGGCCGATCAAACTTTTTGAGAGTGCTCATACACAAAACCTCGATGCGCGGGCGAACGTTGGAAACGGGCGACAGTCGGCCTGGCGGCCTGAATTACCCACTTGCGCTCGCACGCGCATCGAAGATTCGGTTGGACTGATTGCTGTCATTTTCTTTGAGCCGGTTTCCAGTCGGCTTGTCGCTTCCGCAACGTTCCAATTAAACGCCCGCCGCCTTGGAAAGAAAAGCTTTTTCTTTGATCGCCTTGCGGGTCACACAGCACACCTGCGCCGCTCGACATTTCAACCACGACGGATTGTCGTTGGGGAATTTCACTCGTGCCTGCTCAAAGACTTCCCTGGTGCTCAATTCGGGATTGGCCATCACGATTTGCTGGATGGTTTTGTAGACGGTCATAACAGATCTTGTTGTTTGGGCTCGTGCCAGGTTAGCTCCAGTTCGTAGCGTCCGTTCTTGTTGCTGGCGGTAGCGGAGCCTAAGTGAATCAGGGCGTTGATGCAATAGTCGCCCGGTTTGCCACGTTTCCATTCACCGTTGTGCTTCACCAGTTGATCCGCCCGTTTGACCGCAGCTTGAAGTTCAGCCAGCCCTTTCACCACCAGCGTGGCAGGACGCTTGGGGTCTTGTGGCGGACGGATGGGTTTACGATTCCAGTTCATTCGGGTGGCATGCCTCCGTTGCGGTTCTTGATGTTCTCCGACTCCTGCCAGGCTGACCGAAACTCTGGCGCGTCCTTTTGGCCGGTGTGCAGCAGGTTGGCCAGCAGGAGTTGCAATTCCTTGTAACGGTCGGAGTCGTTGCGCAGCGGGGTGGTCATGATTCTTCCTGATCAATGGCCGGCAGCGGCATCCAGGAAATGGCATCTGCACCACCTTCCGTGAACCAGTCTCCGCTGTGGGTGCGCCAACCGGCTGACCTTGGGCCAAACCTGCCGCCATCCTCCCAGGTGCAAACCGAGACGCGCAACGGCGTTCCGATGTACCCACTGGGTGCGGCTGCCAAAATGAATGTGCCGTCCTTGGGGGCAGTCTTGATCGGCTGCCACCCCTTGAGCGATTCCAGGAAGTTGGCCGCGTCAAACAACAACTGGCGTTTGTAGGTGGCCTTTTCCTTTTGGGCTGCACCCTTCAAGGCACCAGCGTGATAACGAGCCGTGTCAAGTTGATCAGTTGTCATATCGCTCCTTCTTTAGTTCCGTCTGAGTTTTCCTTGACCTTGCCCGTCAAATCCAAGGCTCGTTCAATGTCGTAAATTTGGGCCTTGAGAATTGAGACATGGCGACATTTGCGCCTGATGAATTTCTCCATTGCAGCTTCCTCTGATGGTGATGCCCATTGTCGCTTGCTCTGTTTCAAAACGAACTTCTTTTCCCCAAGCCCAATGTCAAGCCAAACCCCTTTTGGCGTTTCTTTGATAACAGGAAATTGACTCTTGATCAAGGCAACCGTTCCGTTTCCGCACGGCCTGTCAAATTCGTCAACCGGAGCAGCGTAGCGTTGCATTGTAACGCGGTGCCAATTCACATTGCACCCGCTTTCGTTCCGTCACCTTGTTCCTTGACCTTGCCTCGTCCGCCTTCGCTGACGTAGGAGATTGAGAATTTGGTGCGGGTCAACGCTACGTACCAAAGATTCTCTTCCTCGCGCACTTGAGCCGAGGATTGATTTTTCCAACGCTTGTTGAACGTCCAGGTCAGGATCGCCGTGCGCTGCCATTCCAACCCCTTGGCCTTATGAGTGGAACTGAGCACCACAGCCGGTTTGACGCCTTCGTCGTCGCTGTTCTGGAACAGGCTGGTGATGCGTTGTTCGATTTCAAACACGTTGGCACAACCTTCGGCCACCGCTTGCAACGTTTCGGCTTCGTCCATGATGCCGGCCATTTTGGCTTTGCCCTCTTTGCCGATGTCCAGCCGCTTGCGTTGTTTGTTGACCCAGGCTTCCACCCGGCGCAGAAAGTCGGGCACGCTCTTGGCCTTGAACCGACGCACAATGCTGACCAACCGTTTGCCAATGTCGCGACCTTCAATTCGAGCCGGCACGCCTTTGCGGAGCAAGGCGAGGCACAGGCCCATCAACGGAGCATTGGCCCGGCTGAGCACCGCGTCCCCAATTTGCAACCGTTCCATCAACTCAGCTTCGTTGACGAAAAACTCTTCGCCTTCCGGTGCATCTTCGGCCGACTGGTAATCCGGCACAATTGACTTGACACGGCGCACCACACACTTGGGACAACGACGAGTGACGGTCAGGCCCAGCGTCCGAGCCTTGAGCGAATCTCGCATCATGCCCATTCCATCTGGATGAGCGCCACGGAAGGTGTAGATGCACTGACGATCATCGCCCACCACACACACCCGGCCACCCTTACGAATGGCTCGTTGCACCATCAACAGCTGGGGCAGGTTCATGTCCTGAGTTTCGTCCACAAAGATCAGGTCAGCCACCGGTCGCACCCAGCCCATCGTTACCGCCAACCACACCTGATCGCCAAAAGAAATCCGGTTGGCCGGGTCTTTGACCTTGGCTGTTTCCATTGCCGCTTGGGCAATGTTGGCCAGTCGTCCAACCGGAAACTCATCCTCACCTTCCTGGGTTTGCAACCCGCAGAACACGCCCCGTTCATTGGCCGTGACAATCAGGTTTTCCAACGAAGGCACACCCACAAACAGATTCTTGGCAAAGCCCACGAGCCGTTCCACAGCTCCGGAGGCTTCGTCTGGGATGTTCGGGCAAACGGCGGAGATGCGATCCTTTTCCACCGCGTCGTCCGGCTTGCACTCGCGCCACACCGAGCCGCAGCAGCGATAACCAAACGCATTGAGCGTGCGGATCGTGACTCGGGAATCCAGAATTTTGTTCTTGGCTTCAACTTCGTTCTTCTTGCCAAACACCAAGTAAAGAATGTCCTGCTCTTTGGCCTTGGTGATGCCCCAAGTGATGGTGGCGGTTTTGCCCGTGCCGGCTCGAGCCTGCACCACGCAATTGCCTTCGCCGCTCTCGATCCAGTTGTGAATGGCGATTTGTTCGGGGCTCAGGACCACTTCGGAAGGAATCCCAACAACCGGCTGGGGTGTCATGTCCACACCCGCTGCCTTTTTGCCGAAGATGCTTTCGGTGGCTTCGGTCACAACCTTGGCGGCTGGCGGATTGCCACCGCCGTCTTGTTCGCAATCCTCGCAAAGGTTTCCGGCCGGAATCATCTTGCTGCACACCGCACACAAACGGTTGAGGTCTTTGAGAGGACCACCGTTCATGCGCTCAAGGGTTGCCACTGGTGTACGCACCGGGGCTTGCCACCAGCAAACTTCCCAGTCGTTACTTGGGCCAGACTTGCCCACTGAGATTCCAGCCGCCTTGAGCTCCTCCTTGGAGGAACGCCACAGCGACCAGAACAGGGGTGTCGGCTCAGCCGTTTGCAATTGGCGCTCGCCTTGGCGGGTCTTCACCGTCTTGGGCTCGCTCCAGTTGAGCAAACTGGTGAGTTCTTGAATGGCGGTCACTTGGCCACCCCGCTTTCAAGCTGCACCGGGCTGGCTTGGTAAATCGTCAACCACGGATGCCCCAGGAAGATTCCCGTCACCACCGCCACACAACCAGCCGGCAGAACTAAGTTGGCCGTCGGGCTGATCCGAGTCATCCCAGCAAACTCACCCGCTACGCGTTCGGTTTGCTGGGCTTCGGTGAGCAAATTAACAACGGTGACCTTGGCGTCCTCCTGCATTGGAACGTCTGTGCGGTTGACAACCAAGATGAAGGATTTGTGCCAGCGGTCGCGCCACTCAATCACGAGCGAACGAACGGGTGCGGGCATTTCGGCGAGGACTTTCTTGTTGAGACGGAGTTTCATGGCTTGAAGTAGGTTTCAAAACCATAACGCTTGGCGATCATGTTGGCCTGTTTGCAGAAGCCTGCAACGTCTTCGGCCAATTCCTTTTTGGACAACCCGGTGCCGTTGTTCTTGACAAGCTCCAACCCGTCTTCAAGCGCACTCAGAATCAAGTGCTTTGCCTTTTCAGTTTTATTCATTTTAGCGTTCTTTCTTTTGTTCGGCGGAGCTTCATCACCCTCACCGTGCCATTACTATGCCTGACGGTCAGGCTGAAGGAAAGCTTTTTCTTCAACTATTTTCATTTGAAACAGCTGCTCTTTTGTAAGTTGTTGGACTTCAACTAACAAGGTCAATTTTAACAAATTCACCCCGAAAACTTGCCCCTCCCGCCTTCCGTCCAACCGATAAAAACCACGCCTTGGCCTTGCAGCGACGTTTGCCGGGGTGTTTGGAAAGCCTCCACCCCGGCTGAAACGGTCATTCCTGGGGGTGAGCCGGGTCGTCGTCCCGCTGAACCGGGTCAGGTAGGATGCCGGGCAACTCGGAAAACTCTTCCTCCGTCAAGTTGGCCTTGCTCAAGAACTCGTCGTGACCCGGTTGGCCGGGACAGAAACGATACAGGGATTTTGTCCCCTCCTTCCGGTCCACCACCTTGATGGCGTCCACTTCAATCGGCTGTCCTCCGTCCTCCAGTTGGTTTCGTAGGTCTGTGACGCCAGCCAGCAAGAAGCGGATTTCCGCTTTGGCGGTGGCGTTGGCAGACTTCAACTGCTCTTGTTTCAGTTCCACCTCGCGCATGGTGCGGGTGAGCTCCTTGATTCGTTCATCCTTTTCCTCTGGGGTGAACAAATGTTTGATGCGTGTGCGGACCTTGGTGCCTTCACGCGGCTGAATCGTCGTTTTCTTTTTGGCCATGGGTTTGTCTTTCGGTTTCGTGTTGTTGGTCGGTTTGAATCTTGAGTTGGCAGGCTTCCTCGTCCTCGCAGAAACCGTGACACTTGGGACACCGGCTGACTCCGGCCCAAATGACTGGGACGGCTAGGGCACAAAGGAGAACAAGGAGAATCCAGAGGTAAAGATTCACATTTGTACTTTCAATTTGATTAGCACGGCTGGATTTTAACCAGCTAGTTTCTCGCGGACTCAGCTTGTCACGCTAATAACTCTTTCAAGGCATTGGAACGACGACCCTAGCTTTCGCTCCTGAGTCTGTTCGGCTACACCGTTCCGCCACGTGCTCACAAATCACTTATCGTTTTGAGAAAATAGTTTGATTCTCCCACCACAGCTTCAGTCCCGGTGGCTTGTTGGGCATTTCAGGAATGCACACCGCTTGAATGGCTGACCCCTTTGGCTCCATTTTTACGAGATCCGGTCGTGCGGCCGCAAGAGCACGAATGTCGGTGACTTCCCACTTGAGCACCCGCTTGACGCTCATGCCGGTGTCACGCGCCTTCTCGGGCAACGGCAACACCATGGTGGCTTGAGCCGCTTGTTCAGCAGCCTCGGCAGCGGCTTGAACGGCGGCAGCTTTCTTCTCGTCGTTGGCCTTGCCGGTGGCAGCAGCTTTGATGGCGGCTTGGCGAGCCTTCTCTTCCAGGGCTTGCCGTTCGCGCTCGGCCTTCTCACGGAGCTCGGCTTGCTCTTCCTCTTCCTTGGCCACTCGTCTCGCTTCCTTTTCCTGGAAGTTGGCGCACAGCTTCTTGATACGTTCCTGCTCCACCAGTAATGGGGCTAGGTGATTGTCCTCGGTCTGCTTGACCAACGAAACAAAGTCGTTGATGGGGCGACGAAATTCCAGCCCCTTGTCCTTGACCGCTTTGACATAGGTTTGAACGTCTCTGGCTACCGTCACCGCAGCGGTCTGTTCGGTGGCATTCGTCACCTTGGTGATGGCTCGCAGGTTTAGGGAGAGCTCCTGGCGTTCCTCCTCAGCTTCAGACGTTACGCCCAACAAGGTTGGCAGCTTGAGGGACTCTTTGAAGAATTTGATAAGTTTCATTTTGGGTTGAATTAAGCTGCAGGCACAACAGGCAGAGTTGGGAACTTCAATCTTTCAGGCTCACTATTACGTTGGCCGTCCACTTCGGACTTCTACCGATAAACTCTGTTGGTCCTGTTGTGCCCACAAATTGTTCAGAACGGCGCGTCGTCGTTGCCCGGTTCGCCAGCTTCGCCACCTTCCGCCGGAGCATCCCCTTGGGCTTCTTCACCCGCACCGCCGTTCTCCAGCGCAATGAACTCTGGCGACTTGGCGATGCGCTCCTTGAGTCCGTTGCTCAACTTGTCGAACGTCGCCGGGTCAAACTCCTCCGGATCCAAGCTGAAGTAAACGGACGGGTTGATCTGTTTGGGGATCTTCTCCCCTTTGCCCAGCGGCGCAATGCTGTCAATGAAGGTGCGCGTGCCGTCCTGGCTCTCCACCACATTGACCCGGCAGGGCAGCCCCGGCAGCTTCTTGGGATCGAATTGTTCGGCTTCACCCGGCTTGAATGCCCGCCCGCGCCAGCCTTCCAAGAACTTCCTGAGATTGGCCTTCTGGTGCAGGCTCTGCTTGAACTTGCGGCTGGCCATCATGGGTTTGCCCTTGGCCTTGGGATCATACTTGCCTTCCATTTTGAGCATTGGCAGCTCAAATGAGATTTGAACTTGTCGTTCCAGATGAACTTCGTTCTGGAAAGTTTTCTGCTGGGTGCCAAGATCTACGACCCCGTAACACCGAGCAAGATGAGACCCCGGAGGGATTTGCTCGAACTGACCACCACCTTCACGCCATTTCATTGACTGACCTTTCTCTTTGGGTTGTTTGGTTGACTTACAAAATAAATGACGACAACGAGTCACCGCGAACAAACCTTACCGACTTCCGACCCTCAAGGGTTGACACTCGACAATTTGTCATAACGCATCTCGCCAGGAGGCGTGTCCTCCAATTTGTTTTATCGCTATCGTTGCCGTCAAATGGTGCAGCCTGCCACGCGCTCATAATTTCATATTTCAAATTCAGTTGCGGCAGCCTCCAAGCAGAGAGCTTTCGGGCTGCCGCGCCACGGTCGGCAGAACGCTAATTAAGACGCCGTGGGAGATTGTTCATTGCGAAGAGCATGAAGTGTTGCTTGCGCCGCCCAAAATTCTCTCAGACGCGGCATGTTTTTGTCGCTGTTTGGAACACACTCGTGCGCCAAGTTTGCTGCTGCCTCTGCCACCGCCACCAGCGCGGTGTGTTCGTTGAGTTGCTTGGCAACAAGGTGTGCGTTCAATTCAGGGTCGCCACAAATGTGGGTGATTTCGCAAAAGGTGCGACCGTCTTTGCAGACGAACCAGTTTCCTGCGTCAGACCGCTTGGCCTGGAATTTTAATTCAGTTTTCATAGCGTTCTTCATTTTGGTTGTGCGAGCCGTGTTTGGCTTCGCAGTCCACCCCTGCCGCAGCCGGGTGGAGTGCGAGGTCAATTCTTGTTGGCATTCAAAATTCCACCAATCGTTCCAACACAGCCAATGTTCAATTGGGCTGAGTCGCAATTACTGATCACCATTCCGCCCTGATTCACTTCTGGGGCGTCGTCGTTCAGAACCAGCATCACGCAGGCTCGCTCGGATTTGGATGCACCGGCCTTGACACACGTTTCAGCAGCCGTCTTGATGGAGTTTCCGCGCCCCCAATGCCCGCCGTTGGTGGTAATAATAACGCTTCGCTTGCCGGGTTTGATCGGAGCGTCGGGGTCTTCGCCAACCAATTGTTGCAAACGGTGCGCGGCGTACATTACCGCATTGGCGTCACCATTCGGCTTGAACACTTCGGACAAAATTGCCCAAGTGGCGTGATTCGGTTGAAGGGTTTCGGATTCTTTAGCGTTCATTTTAGCGTTCTTTCTTTTCTCGGTCTCAGACTCTTCGCCCCTGACCGTGACTTAACTCTGCCTGACGGTTGGGCAAAAGGAAAGAAAAATCTTCAACTATTTTCAAACAGGGCGGAACCCATTGAAAACAAGCTGTTAAGGCACAGGCTTGAGGCTCTTGAGCAGGGCTTCGGTCACCCCTTGAGTGATGGCTTTGACTGATTCAGCGTCCGGTTTGACCTCCAGACCGTCGGCGTTGACGGAACGGATAAACTCCCCGGTCTGGGTCTCGGTCCGCAATTTAGCCGCCTTGCCCATCATCAGGCAAGATTTGAAGGAAACGTCCACCACGTGATTGGTTGAGCCGTCCGCCCCGAAGTAAATGAATCGTTCACGGTAGCTCTGACAGCCGCACACGAGCGACAACGTTGCGACCAACAGGAGCCGCTTCACTTCAACCCCGCTTCCAAACCTTCGCGCAACGCAACCACAATTGGTCGAACTGTGGTCAGCGATCCCAGGTCAACTTCATAACCCACCCGGCGCAATATGACCCGAGCACCGATGATGTAGAGTTGTCCCTTGTCCGACTCCAGCCGGTCCAGCGGCAACTCCATCAACAGGCTGCGCAACGAGGTCAGCGTGATGGGATCCGGCAACGCTTCCAACGCCTTGAGCTTGCCCAACACCAGCAAGAGCTCGTCGCGGTTGTCGGGCTTCTCGGCCAGCGCAATGATCACCGTAGCCTCGGTGATGTCGCGCAGGTCCGCCGCCAACTGTTCAATTTGAGTTTGTTGCGGGGTGGTGGTGCAGCCGCACAACAAGCTGGCGCTGGCAATAATGGCAAGGATCTTTTTCATGTTTGGATTTAGGTTAACCATTTTCAGTTTGCTTCCGCAGGATCTCAGTGTTACCGGTTTTCTGTTTCTGCTCAGCGGTGTGTACCGCAAAGGTGTTGCTGCGAAATAACTTCATCGCCAGGAATGCCGCGTCCAAGGATCCAATGACTCCTTTGGACCAAAAAAGAATGGTCGGAGCGACATATTTGGCAGCCTCGTCGGTGCCAAAAAAAATCATCCAAAATCCCGTCAACGCCAGACAGACGTACAACGCTCCATCAATCCACACGCTAGGAATATTCACCAGGCTCTTGAGTCCGTCCACGAAATTGGTGATCCACTTTGGTGTCATAATCAATCAGCGTTGTCGGCATTTTGGCTCTTGAGCCACTGCTCTTGTTTTCGTCGGGCACGACTATCAGCAATGTACTGACGTGGATTCAGAATGGCATCTATGTTGTTCAAAATTGCCATCCACAACTTGAACGATAAAAACCCAACCGTCAATCCTCCGACCAAGACCTTGAAGAATAAATCCAGGTTGGTGAATTGAGTAATAAATGCCGCCGCAGCAATCACGGTGGTGGAGATTGTGTCTTTCATATTTGCCCTAAAACCATGTACAGACCTGTCCATCGTTTGCTAGCGTTCAATCAAATTATTCACATTCAGCGTGCCAACGCTCAGGTTGTAGGTGGCTGGCGCTTCGCCTTCCCCGCGCAATGGGTGCGGGTAGGTGTAGGGCGTGTAGCCCGGCGCGGGGGTGTCGTTGTGAAAATGAGTGCCGCTGACGATGGTCGGATACACACCGCCGGAAAAGCCGGTGGAAAAATCCACGTCCGCGCCGGCTTCCCGGTAGTTGTTCCACTCATACCACGGTGAGACGGTTTGTGTGTTGCTCCAGACCGCCGTTGGCACGTTCACGCCGTCGAGGCTCGTTCCGCCGATGACGCCGATTTGATCCATGCTCTGGTCAACCTTGTTGATTTCAAAGGTGTCAGCCGCCGCAAAAATCAATCGGTAATCCGTGCCACTCACCGCGTCGGCGAAGGTCAACTGCGTGCCGGTGTTGTCCAGAATCAAAGCGAAGTTGTGACCGAGCGCGCATTTGATCGTTCCTGTCGCCGTCGTTTCCGCCGGGAGAAAATCGCTGGTGAAAGTGAAGGTGTCGCTGCCCGTCACGGTGATGTTCTTGGTGCCGTTGAACGGGTATTGATCCGATCCCCAGATGGAAACCTTGTTGCCTGTGCTGAATCCGTGGCCCGTGCTGGTGACAGTGCATGTGCTACCGCTGCGTGTGAGGCTCGCGACAGCTTTTCCAGAAGTGCGGCGCACGGTGTAGCCAATCCACGCATCGGGCGTCCAAGACTCCGCGCTCGCTGTTACAGTGAGCGTGCCAGCGCTCGTCGCGGTGCCGGTGTCAAACGGAGTGCCGACGTTATTCTTGTCCCAACCATTGCGACCGTCCGCGCCGTTGAACGGGGCGAAAATGTTATCGCGGGTGCGATTGTCCAAAAGTGAAAACACCGCGCTGGTTGTCCAGCCGTCAATCGCGTTGCTCCAAACGACGCCGACGCCGCCGCGCATGTAAAGCGGTGAAGACCGCGAGCCGTCGCTCGTCAAGACGTTGCGATAAACCTCAAAGGCCCGCCCGCCCCGCGTGCGCGCCGCTTCTGGCCCGTGAATTTCAAAGCTCCCTTTATGGATAACATTTGATCGTACGACGTAGCGCGAACCGGAATGACCGTCCAGCATGGTCAACGCCGACGCCGCGTAGAGATTCGTTATTTTGTTGTCCTCAAAAAACAGGAATCGCTCGCTGCCAAATTCGTTCGCATTGGTAAACGCGCCATCGCCCCAAGCGGAAGTGTCCACCGTGCGCCCCCAACTCGAATTGATGACGTGTCCAAGAAACGCGGGAATGCCGGAAGATTTTCCGAGAATGATATTGTCGTCAACGACGCCAAGGCAGGTGTAGAACACGAAGACCGGTCCGCACAGTGAATCGAATTTGCAGTTGTCTATCCTGATGCGCCGATCATCAATCGAAGTGCCTGAAATGCGAATGCGATTCGCCTGGCCCGCTCCGTAACTGCCTGCGCCATCCTCAAACTCAATGCCGGTGATGCGCGTCGTCAAATCCTCAACCAGCGTGACGTTCAACAAATACGCGCCGTATGAGCTAAGGCCGTCCTGAATGATCGTCTGACCAATTCCAGCGCCTTGCAGGGTGATGGCTTTGGTCAAGGTGAGCGCGGAAGTATAAAGCGCCGTGCCAGAGGGAATGACAACGGTATCGCCATCGCTGGCTGCGGCGATGGCAGCAGTTACGTCGGTGTGCGACGCGCTATCCGCGTTGATGGTGGCGGCCCGCGAGTGGAGCACGATTAAGAGCAGGAGCAGGAGCAGGCGTCTCACGGCAAACCTCCCCCGTAAAAATCATCCCATTCCAGCACGCCCAAGGAACCAAGCCCGCAAATGCCTACATAGTTTCCCGTGTCAACCGGAGTGCCGGGGTCCACAGTCAACGAAAGACTGGGCGTCGTGTCGCCGTCCCAATTATCCACCGCGCTTGGGAGACCAGTCGGGTTGACCCAGATGCGAACCACGGTCGAGGCCCCAGTGCCGCCGATGGTGATTCCAACGACATCGCCGGGAGCGACTGTCAATTGATCGTTGTCAACCGCTGCATCGGTCCCGGTTGGCGTCGGTGTGGCCAGCCGATTCCAACGGGCAATATCGGAAGCAATCGCGAACCGAACATTGTAGCACGGTGACGAGGCGTCCGTATAGCGCAACAACACACCCGGCGCGACGTTGCCGCCTGAGTTATTACTGGTCAGTGTCACCTTGACGTATTGATTCACCGAACCGCAGGACGTGGCGGTATAGGCCGCGCCGCGAAGGTTATTGTCAAAGGTCTGTGGGGAATTGGCCGCGTTGCTCGCAATATCCACGTCACCAATCTCCGTCCAGTTGCCGCCGAGCGAATCGCCATCCGCGCGGTTGAAGTCGTCCGAGAAACCCCCACCGCCACCTGACGCCTCCGTCGCCAACGACGCCTTGCCATTCAACGACGCCTTGCCGCCAATGGTAACAGCGCCAAATACCCCGCTGGCCAGTGCGCAAAGAATGAGAATGTATTTGATCATCGTTACCAGCCTTTCCAACTGCCTGTCCCAGCTGCACCCGCAATACTCGCGCCAGCCCCGGAGGTTTCGTCGGCGAAATACCAGACATCATTTGAACCAGCAAAGTCCAGCAATGGCTCAATAGTAATCAGGGACGCCAACGGCCCGGCGGAAACGGACAGCTTGTTCGTGATGACGCCAACCTTCTCGACGTAGAGCGTGCATTTGGCCGTACCCGCCGCCGCCGCCGTGAGTTCAATGGAGTAGGCAATCTTGGCTCGTCGGGCATCAAAGCCACCCGCTACGGTATTGGTGTAGCGCGTGCCAATCACCCAGTTGGTGTTGATCGAATCGAACACCGCGTTGTTCGTCCGCGCCGTGAGGACGTTGGTCACGATCAGCGAGTCCATGTAGTTCGCTCCGGTGCCGATGGTCGTGAGGTTTGTGATGGTCGGGCCACCCGTCCATTTGGCGGTCGCAGCGGACGTGCCTTGCAACAATGTGTTGGTAGCGGCAGCGTTGGTTGCCAGTGTTCCACCACCCACGTCGAGATTATTCCATTTGGTGATCGCGGCGTTGGAGGGAAAAGAGATTAAGATTAAGAGAAAGATTAAGATTGAGAATTTGGTTTTCATTTGGTGATCACTTGGGCTCGGCGGGTGCGGGCAGGCGGTGGGATGGACGGGACGAACTCGGCCTCTACCATGACGGCCATCAGGGATTTGTCCGGATTGGCGTCCGTGGCGTAGCCGTAGCGCAGGCGCAGATCGTTGAAGTCCCCGTTGCCACCGCCGCCAATCGTCCACGCGCCGGCAGGTCCGGCGGCGTAATGTTTGCGTTTGTAAGTGCCGGTCGTGACGCCCGCCACCTGCGTGCCGTCGTAAATGTTGTCCTCGGTACCGTTGTCGTTGAGCTTGATGATCTCGTCGGAGAGGCCCGTGCCGGCGGCGAAGATTTCCGTGATGACCTCGACGGCACGCGGCGCAACGGTCGGTGTGCTGATGCCGCTGGCGGGGCCAAAGACCAGTTCGACGTAATCCGTCGCGTTGGCGGGCGCGGCAATGCGGATGTGGTCGTCCGTGTCCGGGGTCGTGTCATCGAGCGGCACATCGTCCACGAGTTGATAGGCTGTGGTGGTGGCGTTGAGGATGTCGGTGGTGGTGTCGCCGCGCCGGAAGTCCGCCGCGCCAGCGACGTTGTGCGTGCCGTCGGATGTGGGCACGAAATGGTTTACGTAACCGTCGCCGATGGGGTAGTCGCCACCCGCGGAAGTGATCACAAGATCGTCGAAATAAACATCGGCCGTGGTGCTGGAGGACTGAACCATCCCCACGCGAAAGGCGGTGTCCCCTGAAGCGGTCGTGGCCCGGCTCAACTGCGTGGTGGTGGTGGCGTCCACTTTCACATCAATCAGCCAGGGGTTGGCGGATACATTGACCGAGACGTTGAGGATATACCAAACCCCGGTGGTCACCGCCACGCCACTGCTACCGAACTGCACCGTGCCGCTCAAATAACCCGGATAAATCTTGCTGTCCGAAGCGTTGAAGACCGCCCCCGCCGAGGTGTTGGCGCCAATAAAGAGCGTCTGGTTGATGCTCGGCAGGGTGGTGAAATAAATGGCCACGCGACCCACCCAGGTGTCGAAACTGCCGGGCGATGGGGAGGTGACGTAGGCGCTGGACGAGGCCGTGGGATTGGTCCGCAACGCCCGCGCACCGTTGCGCTTGGTGGTGGTGTCAAAAGAGACCGTCCCACCCCCGGAAGTCCAATGCTGGCCCGCCGATCCCATCTGACCGCACTCGAAGCCGCAACAAAAGACGGGCGTGAGGGCGTGGGCGGGGAGGGCAAACGTCAGGAAGACGAGGATGGAGAATGGAAGATGGAGAATGGATTTCATGGCGTCGTGTATTCCACGGTTACACTCATCCAGTTGACCGTGCCGCTCTGCGCGGTGTTCGCCAGCCAGAGAATGTCCCCGCCGGTCACGGCGGAGTTGTTGATCGTGGCGGCGGTGCCGGTGGTCACGCTGGTCACGGCGCTCGGCGTCGTGGTCACGCTGGTGCCGGCGGCGCTGAGATCCGAGCCGTATTTGATGTTGTAAGTGATCGAGGGCGAGCCGCTGCCGATGAGCGTGCAGGTGACGCTGCGGATGGTTGACGCGCCCTGCAAGCGCGGGCCGGGCATCTTGTCGCTGCTCGTGGGGTTTTCCAAAACGAACGTCGCACAGTTCGTGCGCGAGACGTAGGACGGGGCGGCGCTGCCGTTGCTTATCAAGACCTGCCCAGCCGTTCCGGCAGCGGTGGAAGTGATCTTCTTGTTTGAGTCGTGGTAGGCGACGCCCCAGGCCGTTCCGCCGGCATTGGTCAGCACCCCAGCAATGGCGTTGGCGGCGTTGGTCAACGTGATCGCCTGCGTGGTGTAGTTGGTGATGATGCCTGCCGGGGCGAGCGCGTTGATCTGCGCCCAGGTGGTGGCCGAGCCATCCGCATTTAATGGCACCGCACCGCTGGCGGCGGCGGCGATGATCTTCTTGTTCGCGTCATGAAAGGCCATCCGGTTAGCTGTGCCCGCCGTGTTGGTCAGTGTGCCGGCGGTGAAGTTGTCTGCCGTGCTGGTGCCCAAAGCCCAGCCCGTGACCGTCACGCTATCCGCAATCATGGTGGCCACCGCGCCTTCGCTGGTGGTGACTTCGCCGGTGAGGTTTGGCATCCGCGCATCGGGAATGATACCGCTGCCGAGATTCGCCGCGTTCAGATCGGTCAACGTCGAGCCGTTCAAAGTGCTGACGAGTTTCTTGTCCGCGTCCGTGGCCACAAACTGGCTGGCCGTGAGGTTCGTGGCAAAGATGGTTCCATTCACGCGCAAGCCGCCAGGGACGCTCACGTTTTCCGACGCCGTGCCCAGGCGGATCTGGTTGGCTTCGGTGGTGGTGGCGCTCGTGCCCAGTGCGGTGGAGTTGCCATGACCGGCGGAGGAAGCGCCACCAATCGCAGTTGAGCTGGATCCCGATGCGCCCGCCTCCGCACCAACGGCGGTGGCGAGATTGGCGTCTGCCGCCGTGCCTTCGCCCAGCGCCGTGGAATTTTCATTGTTGGCCTGCGCGTTGCGGCCAACTGCTGTTCCGTCTGCACCCGGAGCAGTCGCGCCCACGCCCACCGCCGTGGCCCCAGCGCCGTCGGCGTCAGCCGCCTCGCCGGCCTTGAAGGATTGCGAACCATCGCCCGGCGAGATTAGCGGGCCCGCAAAAAGGTTGGTGGCCGCCGCGTTCGTGGACAGCAATCCGTTCCCAAGGAACACGCGTGCGGTATGGCCATTCGTCAGGATCGGACTAGGAAATAACGCCTGCACATCCACCGCCGTGGCATCACCCAGATCATCACCCGAGCCGCCGGGCACACTATTGGTTGTTACTCGTCCGGTAGCGCCGTCCAGTCCGAGCGCCACCGTGGCGTTGCCCTGGTTGAGATTCGTGAGCACCAGCGCGTGGCTGTGATTCGTGCCGGCCACATTCGCGTTGACCGGGAAATAATTATCCAGTCGGTTGATGGTGCCGCTGGATGTGGCCGGGTCGTAAGAGGTGCCCATGAGATAAAACTTGCTAGTGCCAGCCCCCTCGATCTCCGCTCCTTCAGATTCCAGGCGGCAGCCGATCAGGTAGGTGTTGTTGCCGCTGTAGCCGTGGAACAACGCGCCGGTGCCTCGGTTGATGATGGTCGCTCCGCGAATGGTCAGGTTGGTGGCAAAGCAATCAATCATCCGGTAGTCTGCGTTGCCAATGATGGTGTTGGCCGTGATGTAAAGCTGGCCAACGTCATCACCCGTGATCAGATAGTTACCGGAGAGCGATTCCAGTTTCCCTACCTGAATATCGGTATAGGTCGAGCTTTGAGAGCCGTAGACATAAAGCACAGTGTTGCTGGCGGTCATCTGGTCCGCGTAGATATAATTTCGACCCAGTTCGATTTGGATCGGTTCGCCGGTGGCACACAGGATGGTGCCAATATACATGTGGTTCTCCGGATTGTTGACGCTGATGCCTACACCGCTGCCAGTGCAATGAATGCTGGAAAAGGTGAAACGGTTGGTGCCTTCGCCATCCGTCTGGATGGCGATTTTACCATTCACCCGGTTCTTAACATGCCCAACCGTGAGATCGATGTTGGCGTCTCCCTGCCCGACGGGGGCCTGCCGGAACGCGTGTCCAAGTTGAGTGATCCAGGTCCAGCCGGGTGCGTGGACAATGTTATGATTCGTGGGTTGTTGCAGAAGAATCTCGGTGTTATTGGTCAGCACCAACATCCCTTCGCCCAGGAAATAGATGGAGGTGCTCTTATTCGAGAGCGTCATCATCGGACCGCTGTTGGTGTAGCGGCCAGGAAACACAAACACTGTGTCGTCGGTGTCCGCCGCATAGACGGCGTTGGACAGCGTCGCGTAGGGCAGGTCCCTGCGTCCGGGCAGAGCGGTAGTGTCATTGCCACTTGAGAAAGAGACATACAATGTGTTGGACAGGTAATTTCCACCAATGGCCACAAGATCATCAAGCTTCTGCGCCACCTCCTGGACCGTGTTGTCGCTGGTAGTGAGGTTGCCATCAAAGCCGCTCGCATCCACCGTAAGCGCCGCACCGCTTCCAGACGGAGAAACGTAATCCGTGCCGGCCACCGCCGGATCGCCCGTGCCGAGCAGTACGCCGGTCCCGCTCACATTGGTCACCAGGTTGCCCGGCCCAAACATCATCACGCGGCCCGGCGTGCCGTTGCTCAAGGCCAGCGCCGCCCGTGTCAAGTTCAGATTGGTGAAGCCCGTGGTCGTCCACGCCTTGCTCGTGCCGGTGCTGTGCATGAAGAAGTCCGGGCGCACGGCCTGCCCATTGTCCCAGTCCACGCCACTGGTGACGAAGGACGCGGTGAAGCCGCTCGGCACGGTGTGTTGAAGTTGTCCGCCTTCCAGAACAATCTGCCCGCCGTTCGCGGCATTGGTGCGCACCTTGAAGATGCCCTTCAAGATCATCACCGCCGAATCGTTGTCGCGATCCGGGTCCACCGAGAAGGAGGGGACATTGGAATAAGGATCCGCAACCCCGAAGAAGTCGGCATTGAACCGGGCGGTCATCAGGTTGCTGCGCATCGTTAAACCGAACACCCGGGCGGACGCGCCATTGGAGCGAGGTCCGTATTCCAGATAATATTCAATCTGCCGCTCCAGTTCGTTGGGGGCGCCAAGCGTGGGATCCCAGTTCAATTCCACGTTTTCCAGGAAGCTGTGGAAATTCGTGTCAATGTGGCCGGTGGGGCTGTGGTTCCAGCCGCGGCTGTAAATGCCCTCACCATTGTCCGTTTGGCTGTCGTAGGACCACCACTCGTTGAAGGCCAACTGTCCGGCGTAATCATTCGTCTGCGGCACGAACGTCCTCAAGATGTTCACAGTCGGGGAATACGGCAGGTTCGTCGTGATGCCGTAAATGGACGGGTAATAGAGGACAGGCGCGTTCGTGTTCGCCTTGACTGCAATCAACGCGGGGAAGCCATTCGTCGCTGAATTGATGTCTGCTAATCTTGCGGCATCGTCCGCTGCAGTCGGCGATCCGAGATTAGTAATCGAAAGGCCGTCCGCGTCCTGACCCTCAGCCAATACTAATGCCAAAGCAGGAGTCCCGCCGGCTGCCGGCGTTCCAAGTTCGGCATAGTCCGACGACGGATTGACTTCAATAATATCCGCCGTGAGCGCCGTTCCGACAACTTGGAGAATCTCGCCATCCGTGGACGGCGCAGTCTGCGTGAGGCCGCCCGCCGTCAAACTGAGATACAACGTGCCGCCCGGCGTCCATGCCCACGCATCATTGCGGATCGTGCCATGCGTGACCACCGTGACGGGATCGGTGTCATTCGCCGCTGAGGTCACAATGCCGAGCGCCGGATATGTTCCCGATCCATTCGCATCCGCGAGCAGCCATTTGCTCGCGCTGCCAAGATACACCGCGTCCCATTGCGCTATGGTTGCGCCCGCGTTCAAGTTGGTGATGATCGCGCCCGCCCAGGTGTCGTCTGTTCCAAGGCCACCGCTCATCATCAGCTTGGTGGCATCGCCACCGCCGCCCGTGCTGGCCACGGTGTAAGTCTTCTGCCCCGTGCCGGCCACGGTGTTGGTGGTGACCGTCACATTGCTGCCTGCGATGACAATGCTGCCGTTGAGGTTGGTAAGGCTGGCGCCGTCTGCCGTGTAAGCCAGCAAGCTGTTCGCGTCCGTCTTAAGGAAAGGCGCGTTGGTGATCATCGTGGCAACATTCGTGGCGTTGAGTAGCGTCACATTCAGTGAGGACAGCGATGTCACGGAAACCAGATCGCTGTCCGCGTCCACGCCCAGCAGCGTGCTGGGACTGATGCCTGTGCCGGTGATGTTGATGCCGTCCGTTTCAACCGAGACGCCGTGGTCGGTGGCCTCAATTTGCACGCCGCCGCTATTCATCGTGAGCGTCGAGCCGGCGATGTTCTGAAGAAACGTATCCGCCGCACCGTTCCACGTCGCCAGAATGTTGCTGCCGGAATCCACCAGGATCACCGAGTCATTGCCGGTGGTGACGAAAACGTCTTGAGCATTGGCATATTCCAGCGCCGCCCCGCCTGATGAAGCGATGGTAAATATGCTTCCTACAGTGTTGGTGGTTATGCTGATATTGCTACCAGGAATCAAATGAACATCGGCGTTCGTGCCGAAGCGGGTTGGGAATGTGCCCGTGCCTGTCCACAGTCCATAAACATTTGCCACAGTTGCCTCGCCGTAACCGCCGTTGGCATCCGCATACACCAACGCTGCAGTAGTGGCTGCGTTGGTAAGTACCGAAGTGGCAATTCGATTGGCGGCATTTGTGAAAATAATTGCCCGCGTCTCATTCGTCCCCGACTTGGCAGCAAGCAAAGCAGGCAGTCCGTTGGTGGCAGCCGCCAATTCGGTCTGCACAAACGCTGTAGTGGCCAACGATGTGTCGCTGTCACCACTGCTCGGTGTGGTGGCAATGGACGCACCTAAGGTCCAGCCGGTCACGGCAACGGAGTCTGCAATGGTCAAGGCCGTGCCGCCGTCAGTGTCGATTGTAGCGGTCACATCCCCGGTGAAGGTGTCACCGGAAAGCATAGGAGTTCCACTGGCATCCCGCCAAGTGATGGTGCGATTGCCCGCCAGCGGAGCAATGGTCTGCGCCAAATAATTTGCTCCGTCGTCACTATCCTCGTCAATCCGCAATACGCCAGCAGAGGCTGCGCCATTAAAGATGTGCGCCCCCATCATGGAATTTGTCCCTTGATGATACACATTCCCGTGAATCGCCATGGAGTAACCACGCGGGTTGTTGGTGTTAATTCCGACTCCGCCCGTGGCTTTTACCAGAAACTGGTTGCTGCCGGTTGAATAAAAATTGGTGTCGGTGGTTGAATCAGACCACACCCAAGCTGAGACGTGGTCCGACAATGCTCCTCTGCCGCCAGCCGTGCCCAAATTTCTTGTCACGATGTTGCTTTGGCCGCCCAGAATTATGGAGTTGTATGACATGAATAATGGTGCAACTACATCATTTGATCCGCTTATCAAATTTCCCTGGCCGCCAAGAATAACCGAGGAGTATCCACCTCCGCCCGTCGGATGGTTTGCTACGCCGATTCTGTTCCATGTACCTCCCAAAATGGCAACGTCCTCGGTTGATCCGCCCAAATAATTGTCTTGTCCTCCCACTATGGCAGAGTCTGTTCCGGTAGCGTCGTCCTTGGCAGAGTTGTTATTCCCTGAAACAAATCGTTTGGCAGCCGCATTAAAAATCAAGTCTGCGCTGTTCGTCAAATCCTTGCCACTGCCAACGAATGCAATTCTGGTTGGTGTCAAGTTCGTAAAATAGGCAGCCTTGCCGACTCCTAAAACGTTGGTGGTTATGACAGTGTTGAAATTGGTAGCACTTTGACCACCTGCATTACTCCCTTCGACAAGCACCCCCAATAGATTCGTTGTGCCTCCGCCACCAGTCACGGAAATGTCCGCAAAGGAAGTCCGCAAGACATTTGATAGCGACACCTGATTCGTTCTGGCGGTGAGCTCCAATTGAATCGCCAGCCGGGCACTGTTCGTGGCGTCAATCACCGATTGTGCACTCGCCTTCGCTGAGAACACTGCCCAATCGTTCGTGTGCAATAATCCGTTCGTGTTTGCCCCCGCGTAAGGAAAATGAAACGTGTGTGTGCTTGTGGCCGAAACGATCTGCGCATCATTCAATGTTCGCACGACAGAAAAGCTCTGCGGATCGGCGGTCAAGCCATTCAGCGTGCCGATGCCGCCGCCCGGTTCGCCAAGCGCGTCATCTTGCCAACTTGGATTGCCGCTGCCGTCGGTTTTCCATACCTTGCTAATCTGTCCACTGCCACTGGTCACAATGCCGTCCGAACTGACGGTGTTTGCCGGCAGGCGAGCCGCGGCAACAGTGCCACTGCGCAATTCAGAGGCGTTCAAATTGGTCAAACCAGAACCTTCGCCCGCAAAAATATTCGCCGCATTGGTATGAATCAATGCCCGTGTTTCATTTGTGCCTGCCTTGGCCGAAAGCAATGCCGGCAAACCATTGGTCGCCGCCACCAGTTCAGTCTGCACGAAGGCTGTCGTGGCCAAGCTTGTGTCGTTGTCGCCAGAGGTTGGCGTGGTTGCCGTGGATGCACCCAATGCCCAACTTGTCACCGTCACGCCGTCATCAATCGTAGGACTGGCCCATGTCCCACCAAGTTCACCACCCGGCGTAATCCCCACCGCAATCTCGCCCGACAACAACCCGCTCGCCGTCCCAACCAGGAAATCAATCGCAGACAGATCCGCACCGCTGGCCACCAGGTCATCCAACTTCTGAGCGATCTCTTGCACCGTATTGTCGCCTGTCGTCAAATTGCCATTGAATCCGCTTGCGTCCACCGTCAAGGAACTGCCTACTCCCACAAAGCCGCTCGATCCATTATACGTCGCGGCATCTGACCCCAACGTCAGAGTGTCGCCACCTGCTGTGATCGTAAGGCTGCTTGCGTTCGTGGATTCAATTGCATTAGCATAGACCGTTGGAGCAACCAGCGCATTGGTGGCCGTGATCACTGCGCCTGCCAACACGTTTGCGGTGTTGGTGTGAATCACCGCACGGATCTCATTGGTTCCCGTCTTGGACGCCAGCGCGTTTGTGATCCATTCAGTGCTGCTTGAGGCATTGATGTCTGCAAAGGAAGTGCGCAACACATTTGAAAGCGAGGTCTGATTTGTTCTTGCCGTCAACTCAAGGTTGATGGCCAAAGCAGCAGCATTGGTGGCGTTCTGGGCTGCCAGCAACGCGGCATTGGTGGCATCCAAACGCCAGGCATTGGTGACGGCGGTTGTCAGTGAAGGGGTGCGCAGCAATAGATTGGTTTCTATGCTGATGGAAGCAGACCCGGCCACATCAATTGCATTGGAAGCAAAGGTGGCAGTGGCGGCGTTGCCGGAAATATCTATGCCTGCCGTGCCCGGTCGAATGGAAGTGGCCGGCAGATTGGTCGAGTTGATGAGATTGTAAGTGGTGCTGCCGGCTGCTACATCAATGTACTTGGTCTTGTCCCCGGTGATGGCCAGGATCTGTCCGTCTTCCGCCGTGGCGGCATTGGTTGGAGTGAATAAGAATCGTTGGTCTGCTGATTGAATGGACCAGGACGACTTGCCTGCGGACGGATAACTTTGCTGTCCCAAAACCGAAGTGATGTCATCCGCATCTATCACACCTAGATTGGTGGCCGTGACTGTGATCTGAAATGGAATCTGTGCCGCCTGGCCCTTGGCCTTGACGACGCCCGAATAGTCTCCAATGTAGGCATTGGAATGGTAGAATATCCCTGCCACCGACGATGTATAAGTAATCAGGTTGCCAGGAAATGGCGTCAACGGCTGCAATGTCACTACCCGATTGGAAGCCGGGTTGGCGTTGAAGTAAGGAGCAGCAAGATCAAACCGCACATGTGTTTGAGCCGTGACTACAACCGCCAGAAAGACCAGCCACAAGACCAAGATTCTTTTCAAGATGTTCATAAAATTCCCAGAGTTGCCTCGGTGTCGTTGTAAAGCTCAGCACTGACTGGTAGCACCACCCAGTCTGAAATGTTTGGGTCTGATGGCCTTCCGTTGAGGGCGAATCCGGTCTTGAGCCTAGCGGTCGAAGGAGTTTGTCGTTCCCCTGACCATTGTCCGTGTACCGACACATTGGCCAAACTTCCGGAAGAATAGTCGTAATCTGGGAAGAAATGGCTATTGACCAACGGCATGAAATTCACAAAGGCCATGACGTCCACCGCGCTGGTTGATTGGTAGGCCAACGGAGTCCCGCCAATCACCGGCCAAAACACCGTCGTCGTCACACTTGGCTCGTCTGCCAAAATTGTCACCGTTTGAAACTCCTCAAACGTCCCAGCAACATCAAAAGTTGCGCCCAACATGACCCCGAGCTTGACGTCCAGGGCAGCTTCACCCGTGGAAGGAATCTCCCACAGATCGTTATCACCCAATACCGGCAACCGTGAAACCACCACCTCAAAGACACAGTATCCGGAATGCGGAATTTCCAACTTGCCACACTCTAGATAAGTGGACAAATAGGTGCTGCTGGGGAAGTTGTAGCTGCGAATCTCATAACCAAAGCTGCCATTGTTCAATTTCTTGAAGAAGTCTGGCAGATCCCCCGGATACACCCCATTGGAATCCTTGTTGCAAAGAATGCGACGCAGATAAAAGTTGACGGTTGTTTCGGTGGTGTTCTTGGCAAGGTACCACAACGTTCCACCCCCAAAGGCAAAATCGTCCGGCAGCCGGACCTCTCCTACTCCAGAGGCGTCGTAGGTGGTTGCGTTGTCAGGGTCAATTGGGTCGGAACTGTCGCTGACGTAAATCGTCATGGCAGCGTCCGAGGCGCGGAGGATGAACTGTTCGTAGTCTGCGGGTATTGATGCGCTAGTGTAGCCGGTAACTCCACCCGGTTCAGCCGTCACGGCAACCTGGCTCATGACGTGAAAGGT
>Ga0315910_10000214_pt1 | contig 63695 bp, 49 predicted proteins | sample EdamamesoilMG_FD_204470 | JGI IMG/M metagenome (GOLD analysis project Ga0315910, IMG submission 204470) | Garden soil microbial communities collected in Santa Monica, California, United States - Edamame soil | ecosystem: Environmental > Terrestrial > Soil > Garden | place: USA: California... | reverse complement strand
CGCTCGACAGCAACGATCCAAGGCCGTCATGTAAATCGCGGGCAATACGGTTACGTTCGTTGTTTTGCGCCAGCAACAGCGCTTTTAGGTGGGCATCATTCTGTGCTTCGATCAGAGATGAGAGCCTTTCTTTTTCTTGAATTTCCTGTAGAAGGTTTTCGTTAAGCTCTACAGATCGCTCGTGAATTCGTGCATTCTCAATCATCACAGCACCCTGATTGGCCGTGATCTTTATCGACTTAATACGGTCTTCGGTATACCAGTTTTTCGCGAAGATATTTTCGATATAAACGCCCATGGAAACATGCCCGCTGATCGTTACTGGAATAATCAGAAAGGATTGTACTCCGCGCAATTGCAATTCATCAAAATCCCGTAACGCTCGTTCCGTTTTAAGCTCATTCGCAACCACCATGTTCTGCGATTTTAGCGATGCCAGTATCATGGATTGAGGTACTGATAATGGCCGTTCGTTATCCGTTTCGAATAACTGCAGCTCTTCGTATAAAATTCTGTCTCCGGTATCTTCTACTAGTTCGATTACTACGCGTGTTGATCCAGAAATCTGAAGCAACAGAACCATTATCTTTTTCACCAGCGACTGCACTTCCATATCTCCGCTCAATTCGTACTGTATTGTTTCAATATCAATAGCTGAAGAATGATACGGTTCTGACAGAATTGCCTCATATTGCTGCCTTAATTTTTTACTCTTCGCAACGGCATTCCATTCATTAAAATAGCGAATAGCATTAAGCAGCAACTGCCTGGCTTGCACACTACTGCTGTGTGTGCTTAATAACGACTTGGCCCACAACTCGCAGGTAATGGCACGATGGTAGATGTTAGTTACAGAAGCTTGCAGCGATTGTTGAAAATAGTGCTGAGCTTCTTCACCTTGCCTATTAATTCTGCACCATTCGGCTTTTAGTAAAAGTAAAGGTGCACGGTAATTAGAGGGAGCGAATCGTTCCCAGCCAGCATACAGGTTAAGTACATCAGTTAGCTTCAGTAATAATTGCATTTGTACAGCTTCCGAATAACAATGCCAATTTTGTGTTACCGATAAAAACCAGATCATCAGATTAGCTGGTACCAGTGGAGAAGCCTCTTGCAATTTTCGATTGGCATTCGCCTCGTCAGCAACGCGTGCCGCCAGTTCATAATGTCCAAAAAGAAAATAGTATCGTGCCCACGTATAATTACGATAAAAATTTTCCTCTTGAATTGTAAGTCGACCAGCGAGTGATGAAGGATTCTGTCGCGGTATGGAAAAAACTGAAACCTCACCCGTTAGAAAACGGATCAGACTTTTTTGATAATGCGTAATGTAATACGTAAGCTCCATACCAGGATACGACTCTTCAAAATCCCATTGAAGTACTTCGCGCAACGGGAGTCCGGATGTCAGATGAAGGTTTAGCTGATGTGTTTTCAGAATATACACGCCAATCAAATCTCCTGATTTGCGACCAGCCGCTGCAGCTTGCTCAAGCAAGCTGTTACTTTCAGAAAAGTCCTTCATCCAGGGTTGAATGTAAAATGCATATACACCAAATACCCGGCATCGTAGCGAAATATCGTCCAGTGTTTTATTAATCACCAATCCTTTTGTACCAAACTCATACCCCTTTTCAATATCTCCGGAAATAATCAACATGCGACCATACGAGACATATCCGATGGCTTTCACTACTGAGGGCCGCTCTCCATCTGCATGAAGAATAATCTGAAGTGCTGCCCATGTCATTAAAACATCGGAGGTATGATGCAAACTCATTCCTCCTACATAAAGTAATTTCAGAATGGCTTCGGAGTGAACTGTGTACGAAAATTTCTCCTCTGAAGTAATAAGGTTATGCTCTCGTTCAGCAAGGGTCTTTCTTAATAAGTCTACCTCATCATGTAGCGTTTGGGCATCGCTGGGTACCTCCAGCCCAAGTTCACCGAGGCTTTCGCGCAAAATCCAGACAACTTTCTGGTACCGCGCCAAGTGATTATTGATGGTTACTTTAAGCTCAAATACTTTCGATCGCTTTAAAGGGTCACTTATCCGGGCCAGCAAATAGTCCAGGTGAATTTCAGCCAGATCATAATCGCCAAGGTAGTATTCCATCCGGGCACGATCCATATAGACCAGCCAAACATTCTCCTTCACTTCCTCCCAACTGCACTCCTTCAGCATTTCTGCACTCATCTTAAGGAAGTATCGTGCCTGATCGTATACTTTTTCTTTTTCTAAAATTTTTCCCGCTCGATAGTTCAGGGAGGCTACTATTTGTAATCGTCCATCGGTGCGCACATGATTGATGGATTGATTATAACTGGTCGACATTCGAATAACATCCACACCATTCATTCGGTCCGTGTAACGGGCATAGAGTAAATTAGCAATCGCATAGTGGTAGTGTTCTTTTTTGTTGTCGGGTAGTTGCTCATAGATCAATTCGCCTACGTGCATTTCGGAGAAGCGAATCTCCTGTTCATATTCTTCCAGCAGTCCTACCTGAACAGCCTCATCAACCAGTTGCTTCATCACAATGGTATCACCGGCAAGCCAGTCAAGAATAATTTGTCGGTCAAACCGGCCCACACACGCCATCACACAAAGTACGTCATACGACTGCATGGACAGTTTTTTAACATTCTCCCAATGCCGATTCAGCGCTTGCTGACCACTGTACAATTCTTTTACAGCCTGTACATTGCAATGAAAGGTATTGTTTTGATACCATAACAAATCGGTACTTCGAAGACTTTCCAGGAAAGCCTGCAGGTTTGAAGGGTTACCCTCCGTTAGTTCATAACTTGTGTCAATAAGATCCTGATGACATTTTCCATTAAGTGTTGACTCCACAAACTGAGCAACCTCGTCACGGTTAAACCCTTTTAGCAGAATATTCTCAAGCCTGATGTCGCGAAGTCTCAGCTCCTCGATCAATTGCCCCACCAGGCTGATTTTGTTTTGAGGTAATCGACATGCCCCAATCCAGATGAACTCACGCGTGGTCAAGTTCATCAATAAATATTTTAGCAAATTGGTACCTGATACATCAAGCCACTGAAGATCATCCGTGAAGAAAAAAACCGGACTTCCCACATGAGCACCCAGAAACTCAAAGAAGCGTTTAAATACCGGATACAACTGATTTTCCACCGCCAGGTGTAATTGTTCAGTATAAGTAACTTCTTTACCTAGAATCAGCGACAGCTCAGGAATGTGATCGACTAGCAAAAAAATATTCTCTCCTACATGACTGCGAAGTTGTGTTGCCAATTCGTGCAGGGCGGCTTTGTCAGACTGGTTGTATACTTTGCTTAAGTAGTCCGAAATACTGTTCTTAAATCCGAAATACGGTATGTTTTGATACTGTGGATAATGCCGGGCAATGAGCACAGGATGCGTAGATTCCACTTGCGATAAACAGTCTTCCACAAGAAATGTTTTGCCTGTTCCGCGAATTCCCGACAGCATTATTCCAGCTGGTGCTGATTCAGTATTCGTTTTCATTTGCTGAATCAGTAAATCCAGCCGATGTACCACATCCACATTCTTAACGGCCCGCTGGCGCATCTGATAAGCACTACGTTCTAATTCTTGCTCCATACCATTTCGTTGCATTTCAGAAAGGGAATCTTTTCAAGATAGAGACTTCAAGATGCAAAGGAATCACCGAAAACAGTGATTTACTATGATCATCCTAATCGTAATTTGCATGCCTTGCTTAACCTGTTTGTGCTCATGACTTTTATTTATCACTTCAATCGCGTTCTCGCTTGTTGTGCATTTCTACTTCTTTCTTCGCTTGTACAAGCACAAGAAAAACCACTTAATCTACGGTGGAATCCGCGTGAAGATATTAATATTCTGATGCCCTCCTCAATTCGGGTTTATGAAACAAATGGACAACTTCACGATAGCGCTTCCGTGCGTGCTTTCTATGCCATTGTTGATCTTCGTGATAAAAATCTTATACCAAAAGCAGCAGGCAGCAACGAGCTTCGTGAAACAACTTTCGAAACCTATGTAAACAGCAATGCAATCCTGGCCATCAACGGAGGATATTTTTCCGGCAAGCGATCGGAAAGCCTATTGGTTTGCGATGGTAAGCTCATTGCCCCCGGTCCTTCAAATTTCACCCGTGGTGCATTCGGCCTGGTGAACCGAAAGCCGCAAATTGTGTGGCCACATACCATCGATTCAACGGGAGTTATTCTTCAATTGGATCAACCAACCTCGATTCGAGAAAATCCAACAGCACTTCAATCCAAACAAAGCAAACAATGGCAACCTTCGCAGGCGTTAGGAGCCGGGCCGGTGCTCGTTAAAAATGGAAAAATCTATGACGCCAGCAAAAGTGAAGGCTTTAGCGGTAGTCACCTGATGCGCCATCCACGAACAGCTATTGGCTATCGCGACACGCACACGCTTATTCTGGTTGTAGTAGACGGAAGACAAACTTCCAGTGTCGGTGTAACCATAAGCGAACTCGCGCAACTTATGGCCGAGCTGGGATGCTTTGAAGCGGTTAATCTTGATGGTGGTGGTTCCTCAGCCATGGTAGCAGCCCATGAAGTAGTGAATGTACCGGTTGACAAACCCAAGGGAAATCGGAACAGCCTGCGTAAGAACGCGAGTGCGTTCGTTCTCACAACCAAAAAATCAGAAGACAACAATACGGTACTGCTGCTCGACACCGATAGTAAATATTATTCCGAAAAGGGTACCTGGAGTGACATCGATCATGTGAATTACTATGGTAGCACACCATCGCGCGAAGCACTGGCCAATCAAACAAACAAAGTTGTTTATGATTTTGATCTGGCCAAGCCTGATAGTTTTCAGGTAGCTGCATGGTGGACTGTAGACGATGCCAATACACCACAAGCCACCTTCATCATGCATCATCAAACGAAAGTTGATACGCTTGTTGTCGATCAGACAACCCCCACAGCAACGGGTCGTTGGAATCTTTTGGGGAACTACTACCTGAACCCTGACGATTACCTTGAAGTAACCGGTAATGATAATCGTAAACTGGTAGTAGATGCTATACGATTGGTATCCTTACCTGTTCCATCTAACCGTTCTGGTCGAAAGAAAAGAACAGCCCACTAGTTGTGGCACTATGGATTGATTGCGGTAGGTTCAGTTAGCGCATCATACATCACTTGCTGAATCTGCGTACGTGTATTCAATTGATACAGCCGGGTGTTTGCACGTGTTGGATTTACCCGGTTAGACAGAAAGATGTACAGTAAATCCGTATCCGGATCCATCCAGGCAAACGTTCCGGTAAAACCGGTGTGACCAAAACTATTTGCGCTGGCAGCTCTTGCTGTGTTGTTATTAGTACCTGCATACTGCAGATTAGGTTTATCAAAACCCAGCGCTCTTCGGTTATTGTTTTCCGGAAACTGTGTGCGTGTCCAGTTTTGAAGGGTTTCTGATTTGAGGTATTTACGACCTCCGTATTCTCCGCCATTCAGGTACATCTGCATAAGTTTGGCCAGGTCATTAGCATTGGCAAACAACCCTGCATGACCCGATACTCCCCTCATCATTACAGCACCTTCATCGTGTACAACACCGTGTATAGGCTGATGGCGGAAATTAAAATCATGTTCAGTGGGAACAATTGCGTTCAATGGATACCTTCTAAGCGGATTGTACATTACTGAGGTAGCCCCCAGCGGAATGTAAAAATTCTTCTCTAAGTATGACTCAAACGTTTCGCTGATCATACGCTCTACTATCTTTGGCGCAAGGATAAAAAAGAAATCGGAGTAGACATACTTCTTTTCTGGTTCCAATGCAGACTTGCGAATTTCTTTCACAATCTTATCTGGATAATTCCGATTCAAGTACATGCTGTTTGTAAGTCTTATGGAATACTTCTCGGACGAATCCTTTCGGATAGTAGCATGCTTATACTTTCCATTGTCCTTAACTGTTTTTTTCCAAAAAGGAATCCAAGGCTTGAAGCGAGCCTGGTGTGTAAGGATGTCGTACATCAGTATATCGGCCTTATTTGATTTTCTAAATTCAGGCAGGTAGGTGCTTAACGTAGCATTAAGTTCAAATTTATTCTCATCATACAGCCTCATCAAGGCAGGAAGACTTGTTGATATTTTAGTAATAGATGCCAGATCATAAAGATCTGTTCGCTGCACATTTACCGTATCGCTGTAATCTTGAAAGCCGTAAGCCTTGTGCAACACAACCTTCATATCTTTTGCCACCAATACCTGGCAACCAGGTATTGCCTTGGCGTCTAACGCCTGTTGAACCAATGAATCAATCCTACCATACAGAATTTCAGCATTCAGCCCGGCATCTTCCGGTAAGGTGTACTTAAAACGAATTCCACCTTTTACATCGAGTCCACTACCATACAAAAATTTACCAGCAATACTTACGGGTAAACGACCAGAAGAACCTATCCCGCCAAAAATTAGCTGCGCGGTTAATTCTTCCACATCGCTATTATCCTGATAGGTAACAATTAGTCCTTCGGCTTGTTCTGTTCCTGTTAATTTTTCCAGTGTGTACGGATTTTTAAAAACTGCTACGATGGATTTTGGTTGCATTGAAAGCGATTGAATCAGGTTCATCACAGGCTCACTGAATGCAATCCTGTTTCGTGGTCTGCCGGGTTCATCGTGAATTCCTGCAATAACAAGGTTGTAGTTTTTTAAGTGCCTGTCTATTGAATCCACAACATGTTGCGGGGCGGTCGCAGGAATTGTAAAATGATGAACATGCGTGTACAAGCTCAGGGTCTGTTGAAAAGGCGTTATGTTGTTACGGCCTATCGAAACTGAAGCTATGCGTACAGAATCTAGGTCGCGTATTGGCAGCATATCATTTTCATTTCGTAGTACTGTGATCGCGGCCTCAAGCAGGTTTCGATTTAGAAGCCTGTGCGATGTTGTACTAAGATCGTTGCAGATGCCATCGGCAATTACCGATTGCTTTCTATAAAGACCTGCCCAATACTTGATGGCGAGTACCTTGCGGCATTTCTCATCGATTTCACGCTGGCTTATTTTTCCTTCGCGTATGCCTCTCTTAATTTCCTGAATGGCGCGCGGAACATCTTCGGTAAACTCAAGCAGGTCGTTACCGGCTAATATTGCTTCACGATCTACAATTCCCGGAGAACCTTTTGTTGTTACTCCGCGCATGTTCATCGCATCGGTTACGATCAATCCGGAGAACTTCATTTTCTTTCGAAGCAGATCAGTAATTACAAGACGTGATAAAGTAGTGGGAACACCTGATGAATCAAGTGCCGGTACATTAAGATGCGCCACCATTACACCACCAATACCTGCCCGGATAAGTTCACGAAACGGATACAACTCCAACGAATCAAGTCGTTGCCTTGAGTGACTTAGTATAGGTAAAGAATAGTGCGAGTCAGCATCTGTATCACCATGACCCGGAAAATGTTTCGCAGTAGCCAAGATGCCATTGTCTTGCATTCCCTGCATGTAAGCGATGGCCTTCCGTGCAACCTGGTTTTTGTTCTCTCCGAAGGAACGAAAGTTGATGACTGGATTATTAGGATTATTATTCACATCCACCACCGGAGCAAAGTTGACATGAAGTCCGGCACGCTTCATTTGATGGGCTATCGCTTCACCCATGTAATAAATCAAACTATCATTTTGAATGGCTCCCAACGTCATTTGATAGGGATAGCTTACTGTGCTGTCCAATCGCATGCCCAATCCCCATTCTGCATCCATCGCCATCAGCAAGGGAACTTTCGAAACGGATTGGTAGGTATTCATCAGCCTGGCTTGCCGGGCCGGGCCACCCTGCATGAAGATCAACCCTCCTATTTTATACGCGCTGATGAGATTGAGTATTTCCCGTTTGTGCTCATCTCCTTTGTTTGAGAACGCTGCCACCATTAACAGTTGTGCTATTCGTTCATCTGCGCTCAATGAATTAAAAACCGAATCCACCCATGCATGATGGTACAGTCCGGCAAATGGAGGTTCTATTGTGTTTGGTTGTGCGCTTGAACGAACTGACCCCACCAACAAAATCAACCCAACAAACCAATAAATCCACCGTTGCATATTCTAAAATTTGTTCTCGTCTAAAATCGAAAAAAGCCCCCCGATTATGAGGGACTTTCTCCTTTACCCAAAAATACTAACTCAAAAAAGTCACTTTAGTTACCACCCGTCAGTTTGAGTGAGCGTATAGCCTTTTTCCTGGTACTGACTGATCTCGTTGTTACCAACAGGTGATAAATACACCCGGTCAGTGAACGCATCGCGATTCGATACATTTTCCGGAACATAATATCCCACCATATCCACGGCATTGGTTCCATCATAGGTAATCACAGTAGCATCTGCCTTTTGCACTTTCAACTTACCGACTTTCGAAGCGACAAGCCATTCTGGAAACTCCGTTTGAAAATCAACCCAGGGGCCGAGCAGCAAATCTGTATTAACAGCAGCATCCATGTATTCGATCTTTTTCCAGCGTTTCACATCCATCAGGCGTGTGTGCTCAAAAATAAATTCCATTCTGCGCTCTCTCCGAATTTCCCATAGAAGTGCATCCACTGTTGGGTCGCGGTCTGGATCATCCGGTATTGCCGCCAACGAAAGGGGTGCTGTTTTTTGAACACCTTTCCCGGTTGCCACTGCATCCAACGGACGATTGCGAATAGCATTAATAGAAGCATCCAGGTCGGCCTGCGAAACCGCTCCACCTCCCAGGGTTGCCAGTTCGGCTTTTGCCTCGATCCAGTTCAGCAGAACTTCTGCCAGCCGGATTACCGGAGCATCGTTCGTGTTGGTATTGGAGCCATATTGTGGAGGATACGAACCACCCGCATACGTTGGCCCTACCCGGTCAATAAATTTATCGGCATACAATAAGGTAGCGGACTGTGATCGGGGTGCATCCCAAAATGTAGCTTCAAACCGAGGGTCGCGTGTTACTATAAGGTTTCCAATATCAAACTTGTCTGCATCCGTTACGGTGGAAAGTTGATAGGGTTGGCCATCAATGGCAATGAATGAACGAATCAAATCCAGGTTAGCTGCGGGAGTCTGGCTCTCGGTAAGATTAGAGTACGATGCCACGTGATGGGTTACACCAAGCACAGCATCATACTGTCGGTACATCAGTACCTCCGGATGGCTGGCAAGATTTTCCGATCCAAACAAGGAACGAAAATCGCGTGAGCAAGTCCATTTATTCGAAGCAATAACCAAGTCGGCCGCCTCAACAGCCAACTCCAAATACTCAGCTGCCTTAGCATTGTTGCCTTCGTGATACTTTTGCCAGGTACCTTCAAACAACATGAAGCGCGAGATAAAAGCAGCAGCAATGTAACGGTTCAGATATTGGGTGCCATCCGATAAGCGCATGTTTTCTAGCGCAAACGCAAAGTCCTGATACACCCCATCCATTACATCAGTTCTTGACGTTCTGTCTTTGTACAGTTCGGCAAGTTCTCCATCGCCCACCTCATGATCGAAGTACGGCACATCGCCAAATACACTCACCAGGCGGCTGTATTCGTAACCTCTGAAGAATCGTGCTACGGCACTCCAATGATTAAAGGTAGCTTCATCGATGTGTGTACCATTCATTTTGGTGATCCTATCAAGGAATAAATTTGATTTTCTCACCCATGAAAAATTCCAGGTAGGTCCACCATAAAGCGTAAGCCAACCGGCCGTTTCACTCGTGGCCGATCTCGCGTTGGGCGCCTGAGCCTCAAAGTTAATTTGCTTACCTGCCGTAGTGAAGTCATCCGAAAAGTAATAACCACGCAACGGAGCGTAATCAACACCCCATGTGTTGTTATACCCTACAAAGTAGTTTGAATAAAATCCATTGGCGAACAGCCGCAGGTTATTTTCGTTGGTCCAATATGTTTCATCGTTCATCTGTGTCAATTGCGGCCGATCCAGAAAATCTTCGCAGCCACCCAGCACATAAGCAGATGTTACCAGTATAAGTATGATTGAATATTTTTTCATGACGCTAGATTTTAAAAACTTAACTCGACACCAAATGAAAAACTCTTGAATGTGGGAACCCCCACGCCTGTACGCCCCAGGTTATAGTTGGTAGCATTCCACATGGAGTACCCGGGTACTTCTTCCGGATCGATCGGCAAACTTCCCAGATTATGAATGGTGAAGAAGTTCTCCAGCGAGGTATACACCCGCGCCTTAGTCAGTTGAATTTTCTGAATAAGTGACATTGGAAGGCTATAGCCCAGTGTAATATTTTTAACACGCAGGTATGACATATCCAGCAAGTACCGGGTTTGGGGCTGCATGTTTAATGTTGTGTTGCTACCGGCCATGTTGTATGGTCTTGGGTAGAATGCATTGGTGCGATCTTCTTTCCAGAAATCTCCGGCAATAGCCTGTGGCATGGCACCGTCAGAAGAGTTAAATCCAGGAATGGCCAGGAATCCATTACCCCAAACCTCTCTTCGCCCTATACCTTGCAAGAACACACCCAAATCAAAACCTTTAAAGTTTGCGTTGACACGGAAACTATACTCAAATCGTGGCGTAAAATTGCCAATTACTTTCAGATCGCCATGATCGCCCGTTAAGCGGTTGCCATCGCTGATCACACCATCGCCATTACGATCGTTGAACTTTACATCGCCAGGTCCAAATCTGAAATTACCCGCTTGAAGTTCCCCCTGCGTGGCTGCGGCATCATCAGCCAACTGATATACCGTGAAGCCATCCTGAGACATAACGGGCACCAGGTTTCCGTCATTATCATAGACAAAGTCATCAGCCTGATACAGTCGATCCGTTTCATACCCCCAGATCTCACCATAAGTTTTGCCAACATACCAACTGTCTATACTCTCTGTACTTCCATACTCTGTGATCTTCGTTACTGCATCGGCAAACGTACCCACTACATTAATTTGTAATCCATTGCTGAACTGATGACCATAATCTAGTTGCAGTTCTATACCCTTGGTACGCAATGAACCAAAGTTGCTTTGAGGTGCTGTGGTTCCAAACGTTGCAGGAATACCCTCTTGCGGCACAATCATGTTTCGCGTATCGCGCTGAAACCAATCAAATGAAACACCTATGGCACTACGAAGAATACGGGCATCAAAACCAATATCCAGTGTAGTAATGTCCTGCCATGTTACAGATTCTGAAACTGCAGCCGGGGTACCAAACTGGTAGAGTTTGGCGTTCGAAATAATCCAGTTATTAAAGGAACCTCCCATGGCCGGTACATACAGGTCATTGCTAACCGATTGATCTCCGATCAACCCCCATGATCCGCGTAATTTAAATTCGTCCAGATACGTATCACTCCATTCCATCCAGGATTCTTCATTCACACGCCAGCCTGCCGAAAACGATGGGAACCATCTCCATTTCAGATCGTCTGGAAATTTTGATGTTCCATCGTACCGAAGGTTTGCTTCTAATAGATATTTTTCTTTGAAACTGTAATTCACGCGGCCGAAGAAGCCTAACTGAGAATCCCAATATTCGCCACCACTTGCTGTTTGTGTACCTGTTGCCAAATCAAATTGTGGATTTTCATAATCTACCAACTGTGTAATCTGTGACCAGTTGTAATCGCTGGTGTACCCCACCCGGTTCATACCCAGCATAAAGCGGAAACTCTGGTCTTGTGTTAGATCATAATCGTAGGTTGAATAGAGGTTTATGGTGTTCCATTGCTTATTGCCAACATAGCGATACACATGGTCAGGGTTTGAACCGGCTGCTGTATAGGTAAGATAATCCAACTTGTATGCCGGCATGGCATCCGGGTCAGTTGAAGATACTACCTCACCTGCATCGTTCACATAAATTCTGTCGCCATTCTCATCGTATTTGGCAAGACCAGCACCCCAGGAGTTCCGCGCTGTAAAACGTGTTCCTGGACGCTTGTTTATATACTCTTCGTTAGCATGTGTGTAGTCAAACTTGATTGTCCAGCCTTTTGTAGGTGTAAGCGTAAAACCTCCATTCAAACTGGTATAGTTTGTTTCCTGAAATGCTGTGTTCGCTTGCTTTATTTCTGAATACGGACTTCTGATTAAGTCACCGTCTTCGGTAGTCATCGGATAAGTAGCAGCCCATCGATACAAATACAGCCAGGGATCAGCAGTTGTAGAGTTCGTGGCATACGGATAATTCTTCACACGCTTCGAATAGATTGTACCCACATTCAATTTAAGCCAGCGATTCACTTCGGTGCTCATTTGAATAGACCCGTTGTACCGTTGAAAATCATCTTGCTCGGCAGGCTTGATCATTCCACTTTGATCCAGATAACCAAACCCAAGGTTATAATTTATTTTTCCACTACCACCATTTACCGAGAGGTTATGTATTTGAGTAGGTGTCCACTCCTTTACCATGTAATCATACGGATCATACATTCTCAAGCCGATCTTATTATTGTTTGCATCAACGTACCAGTCGCGGCCATATAACATGGGATCATTGGGCTTGACTTTATCGGCATAATTTTCCTGCCACTCCAGTGCTTTTTCATAGCCCTCACGGGTTACCATCCAAAACGCCCCGGCACGTGTACCCCCTACGCGTTCAAATGCATGCAAGGTATATTCCATTGCATCAATGCCACCCATTTCCATTTTCTTGGAGATATTCTGAAAGGACATATTGCCCGTATACGAAACTTTTACATTTTGAAGCTTCGAGCCTTTTTTCGTAGTAATCAGTATAACACCAAACGCACCTTTAGATCCGTAGATTGATGCAGAAGCTGCGTCTTTCAACACTGAAATGGATTCAATATCATTTGGATTAACCAATTGTATGGATGGAATCTCAACATTATCCAGCAAAATAAGTGGGGCCGATCCGCCCTGCATAGAAGCAAACTGCCCGCGTATACGAAGCAAAGGGTCTGACCCTACTTCACCACTGGGAATAACAACGTTCAGTCCTGGCGTTGTACCTTGCAGACCCCGCCCAACATCAGCTATTGGCCTGGACTCAAGCACTTTGGTATCAACAGATGCCACAGCTCCCGTAAGACTGGTTTTTTTCTGCGAGCCATAGCCTACCACCACAACTTCCTGTAAACTGGATATGTCTTCTTTCAAAGAAATGTTAAACTCTTTCAGATTACCTACAGGTTGTTCGTAGGTCTCCATGCCAACGAAGCTAAAGATCAGCACATCGGAAGATTCAGCGTTAATCGAAAATCTTCCTTCACTGTCGGTAACCGTACCGGCAGTCTTTCCTTTCAAGGTAACGGTAACACCGGGCAGCGCCATGTTATCTGACGATGCCACTACAGTACCTTTTACTGTACTGCTTTGCGCAAATGCCTGCACGCCAAACAGGAGCAGTACCATCACGCACAGGTAGCCATGTAATTTTTTTTTCATAGAGGTGATTTAGGGTTTAGTGCCTTTGAGAAGGGCTTACATTCAAATGTTTTTAAATTCCTCTGCACTTCCATCACTGAAAATGGTGATTTGAAAATATCACTGTTTTTGACTGTTATCGGGATGGCAAAAAAATGCGCTTTCTCAAATCCAAAAGCCTCCATTATGGCATAGACTTAACAGCCTTTCGCTTGCCGCGTACTTTAACCGAAAGGATAGTGCTCATCTGACTCTCATTGTGCGTTCTGTCCACAGCTGTGATACCGTACAAGTAGGTTGTTCTTCTCGCTGCATGAGTATCGGTCCAACACTGTGTGACGGTAGTTTGGCGTGGAAGAATAGCAACAATATTAGTAGCCGAGCCTACGGAAACGGAATCGCCCTTCTTGAACTTGTAAATAACATAGTAACGGGTGTCTGTTCCACTCGAATCGCGCCAGGTAAGGACAACGCCTTTTCCTTGTGATCCTGTTGGCCGCGATGGTAACGGTACAGTAGGAGGTGTGGAGTCGATCCATGGCATCGGTGGAATGAGAGCCGGATGCCTATTCAATTTCTTGAGCGCTAAATTGATGTTAAGCTTATTCTCTAAAAATATTTTGGAGCTAAAATACATGCTCCCGTTTACCTCACTGTAGGTCCTGTTCAACTCTACCTGATTCGGTAACTCTTCCGGATCTTCCCATCCTTTTCCGCCAATACGATAGGCAGCCTGCCCAATGTAGAGATGTTTTCCATAGCTATTCTTACTCCACCAGTCTACCAACACCTTATAATCGCCCACATTGAATCCAATGTTCCAATACAACTGGGGTGTTATATAATCTATCCAACCTTCTTTTAACCATTTTAATACATCCGCATAGAGATCGTCATAGTTTGTTTGGCCCGCCTGCGTGGCCGATCCTGCCGGATCTTTATCACGGTTACGCCAAACACCAAAGGGACTTATACCAAATTTCACATGAGGTTTCTCGTGCTTGATACGGTCTGCTAGTTCTTGTACAAAATAGTTCACATTGCTTCTGCGCCAATCATCAACGTTCGCGAAATCATCGCGGCCATGGTCGGCATAACTGCAACTGTCTGGAAAAACTTCACTTGCAACTCTGTATGGATAGAAGTAGTCATCAAAATGCACTGCATCAAGGTCGTAGTGCCTCACTGTTTCAAGGATTGACTGCAGCACAAATTCCTGTGCTTCGGGATGCCCCGGATCGTAATACCACTTGCCCCCGTATTTCAGAAACCACTCAGGATGTTTATTCATAGGATGCGACCGTGCAAGCATGGTGGTGTCATTCATACTGGCACGGTACGGATTAAACCATGCATGAAACTCAAGCCCGCGCTTCCTTGCTTCCTCAATCATAAATGTTAACGGATTATAATAGGGCTCTGGACTCTTTCCTTGTTGGCCTGACAGGTATGCAGACCACGGTTCGTAAGATGAAGGATAAAGTGCATCGGCTACCGGGCGAACCTGCACAATCACCGCATTCATGCCAACCGATTTCAATGTATCCAACAGCGTTACATATTCTGCCTGCTGCTGGTGTGCGTTAAGCCCCTTTTGTGATGGCCAATCAATGTTGGCCACAGTGGCAATCCAAGCGGCACGAAGTTCATGTTTAGAATTTTGCTGCGCTCCCAGTGTGAAACTCACCAGCAACGCTAACAGCAAACAGTACAAGTTTTTTAAATAATGCATACGCTTCTTCTCCATCAGCCTATAACCGGTACGGTAACACAATGATACTTTACCAGACCATCCATCGGATGCTGCACAATAGTTTGTATTTCAATGTTAAATTCGGATGCTATCTGTGAGAGAAACACCCTGAACCGATACGCAATCGAACCCGTGAAACTTACCTTTGATGCCAATGGGTAGCGTACTACATAGTATGAAAAAAACTGTCTGAAATTATCTTCAATTATTTTCTTGCATTCAGGCAGGTCGGCATACCGAAGAAGGAAAGGTGTGAACGAAGCCAGAAACCGGTTGGGCATCGGTCGGTTATAAATGTTGTCAAGAATTTCGGCCCGCTCTATTTTGTAAGTGGTGTAAAAATCTTCCATTACAGGTTTTGGCATCAGTTCCTGCAACACCAAAGAAATCATATCACGACACATTACGGTTCCGCTACCCCAATCTGAAAACATAAATCCCAGCGATGGCATAATTGAAACAATGGAGCGACCATCGTAAAGACAAGAGTTTGCACCGGTACCCAGAATACAGGCGATGCCCGATTCATTCTGCAGCAGACTGCGCGCAGCTCCAAGAATATCGCCCGATACTTCGGATCGAAATCGAGTCTCAATGATGGTGTCCAACACATCACCTACCAACCGCGCTTTTACTTGCAGTCCGCAGCCGGCTCCGTAAAAAAATACTTTTTCAACTCCATGGATGGCAGGAAGAACTTTCGCACTAATGATGGAGGCTATTCGATCGGGAGTTACAAAATACGGATTTAAACCTTCGGTAATAACTGAGCTTACCGCTGTGCCATCTTCATTCACAAGCCGCCAGTCCGTTTTGGTTGACCCGCTATCCGCTATTAGTATCATAAAACAAATTGTCTGGATGAAATGGTTTGTCTCGAAAACTCGCCATCACGACAAATATTGTCTCTGAACTAAACTATTGCATCCCGGAAAATAGTGATTTGAAACAATCACTGAATTATGCGCTGCCGGTACGCGTTGTTTACCAACTCAGCAGTGTTGCGGGCTTTTAGCTTGTATAAAAGATTTTTACGGTGGGTTTCAACAGTATTCTTACTAATGAACAACTTCTCCCCGATTTCCTGAGTAGTCAGGCCTGAGGCAATACAATCCAGTACCTCCTTTTCGCGGTCTGATAATTTTTCTATGGCATGATGCGGGATTACACTTTTAATGAAACTGCTCAGTAAGGTTTTGCTTACTTCTTCGCCCAAGTAGCTGGCGCCTGATTGGACACTGCTAATGGCACTCAGCAGCGATTCCTTCCCGGTATTCTTCAATACATAACCTGAAGCTCCGGCCTTCAACACATCCGAAATATAATCTCTATCGTTATACATGGAAAGGCCAAGAATTTTCACACCTGGATGCTTCTTCGAAAGTTCTCGTGTTGCCTGAATACCATCCATCAATGGCATGTTGATATCAATGATCACCAGATCGACTGGTTCACGGTCACAAAAATCCAGCACCTCAAATCCATTCTTTGCTTCACCTACTACGCGCAGTTCTTTTTCATCCTCTAGAAGAGATTTCAACCCATCCAGAAACATCTGGTGATCGTCTGCTATCAGAATCCGAACCATACTACGTAATGAAAATGCTTGGGCAATATAGAAAAGAAATCAAATCAGCAAAATCAAAATATAAACGAAAACGCTTTCTGCTATTTAAACCTGCGGTTAATGATGATTGACTGATTTGCAAAAATAGGGTGTCATCCGGATTAAGCACTGGCCTGATCCGGATGACACCGCATGGCAGGCGCTAAAAGATCACATCAAACACCACCTTCATGCGGTCTGGAATATTCTGCTCACCCATCATCTCTTTCAGGTCGATCTCAATGTTTCGGATAATACTATAGATAGGAACATCATTAATCAGGCCCTCAAACGGATTTTCACTATAGTCGCCTGTGTACTCCATCAACGAAAATACCCACGACACAACAAGGTTAAACGGCAGCATCAGCCAAAGAAATTTTCCACCATCCAGTTTCTCAAACTCGTTGAGCATGGCAAACGGAAGCAGGTAAGTGAAAATCAAAATAAACAAGTGACTGGATGTAGAATACTGACGCGGCAACGGTGTATTCTTGATACGCTCGGATGCTCCCTGCTCGGCATACAGACCGGCAATCAACTTTTGCAATTCAATCTGCTGAAAGTGATCGATGAAACCGCGATTCCTCAAGTCAGCAATGTGTTGTGATTGCTTGTCGAGCAGGTGGGTGGCAGCATTTTTCTTTTTACGTATCCATTCCATCTCTTCTGACGACAGGCATTCGCTGGCATCCTGATCGAAACTTGAAAAATCAATTCGCTTGCTGAAATACTTTCGCTGCCGATTGCTCGAAGGCAGATTGTGCTCCCACGAGGTACGTTGCCGCATGGCATGTTTAACGGCATGAAGCCACGCGAGATGCCGCAACATCAGGATACTAATTTCCCTATCGATTTCTTTTTGTGCGATACCCGTTGCCTTTCCATACATCATAAACGAGCGGCAAGACGCGCCAAACGCACGACTCAGATTTACAATGCTTCCCCACACCTTGCGGGCTTCCCATAGCCGGTCGTACGACTGATTGTTCTTAAAACCAACATAAAAGGCAACGGCCGTACCGATAAGCGAAACCGGCAACCACGGAACAGCCACCCATTTCCAGCCGAGATAACTGTAGGTAAACATGGCCAACAATCCGGTAAAGACCGACCACAATACCATTCGCCAGGAAATAAAATAGAGAATACGAAAACCAAAATACCTTCTGATGTACATACGCGTAGATTAGGAACTTTAATATCCATAGAAATCGGCATAGCCACAATTATTTTAATACCATCGATTTTGTTTTTTATCGCTGAACTTAGTTCGGGATGCTGCTGTTCTTGCCGCAGATTCACTTTGAATTTTACAACATATGGCCGTAACAGCAGTCAGGGATTTTTATCAGGAAATTTTCGGTACCGTTTGCTCCGAACTCAATTACTTTCTGGATGATCAGAGCACGCGCGACATCGGCCATTTCAATGTATTCAGCATAGCCGATGTGTATTGCAAGAAGAACGCTACTATGCCCTACAACCGAAGAACGTATTACAAGATCAGTCTTATTAAGGGTCGTAATCGTGTGGACTATGCCGACAAGGTATTGGAGATTGAAGAGTATGGCGTTTTGTTTGCCACACCAAAAGTTCCATACCGGTACACGCCTGCCGATAAAAATCAAGCCGGTCACTTTTGCGTATTTACGGCTGACTTCATGCCGAAATCTAAAACTGGTTTTGAAATAGAAAAGCTACCGATATTCTCGCCACAAAGCGATTTTGTGTTTCAGATAAGTGAGCAGCAGTATCACGAAATCAATGCGGTTTTTGAGAAAATGCATGCTGAAATTCAGTCAGACTATGCCTACAAGTACGACTTGCTTCGAAATTATGTCATAGAATTAATTCATCACGGTCAGAAATTGCAACCGGTAAAGCCCAGCCTGCAACACCTCAATGCGGCCACGCGCATCTTTAGTCTGTTCATTGAGTTACTGGAGCGCCAGTTCCCCATTGAAAATACCAAGCAGGTGTTGCAGTTGAAAACCGCTAAAGATTTTGCCGATACCCTTCGTGTGCATGTAAACCATCTTAATAAAGTATTGAAAGAAACCACAGGAAAAACCACTACTGAAATTATTGCGAGTCGGATAAGTCAGGAAGCCAAGGTTTTACTGAAGCAAACCACCTGGAATATTTCGGAGATCGCTTTTTCGCTTGGCTTTGAAGAAGTGGCGCACTTTTCTAATTTCTTTAAAAAACAGAATCAACTATCGCCCGCAGCCTTCCGTGGCTGACGTATCCTGCTGTTGTTTGAATTTTGCAAATACCCGATTGATCCACGCAACGGGATTCATGGATGCTCCATCCAACTTTGTGTCATTAAATCAATCAAAAAAAATGACACACACAAAAAACAAAATCGCCCTGGTTACGGGGGGCAGCCGTGGCTTGGGTAAAGACATGGCCATGCAATTAACAGCCAAAGGATTTGATGTGGTGATTACTTACCACAGTAAGAAAGAAGAGGCCGATCGTGTAGTAAATGAAATAAAAGCGCTAGGAAGAAAGGCACATGCGCTTCAACTGGATGTAGCGTTGACCCATACATTCGATTCATTTGCCGCCAATCTGGTGTCTGCTTTGAAAACAACATTTGCCGTTGAAAAACTGGATGCCCTGGTAAACAATGCTGGCGTAGGAACACACGCCTCCTTTACCGATACTACACCCGAACAATTCGATACCATGGTGAATGTGCATTTGAAGGCACCTTTTTTTCTGACACAAAAACTGCTGCCGTTGCTAAATGACGAAGGAAGCATTGTGAATATCTCTTCGGGGCTTGCGCGTTTCTCATTTCCAGGTTACGCAGCCTATGGAACCATGAAGGGCGCAGTAGAAATCCTTACGAAGTATCAGGCCAAAGAATTAGGCGAACGAAAAATTCGGGTAAATGTAGTAGCACCTGGCGCCATTGAAACTGACTTTGGTGGTGGTGCTGTACGCGACAACAAAGAGCTGAACACGATGCTCTCAGGTCTCACCGCATTAGGTCGTGTTGGTGTGGCAGACGACATTGGTGGCGTTGTTGCCTTTCTCTGTGGCGAAGAATCAAAATGGGTCAATGCACAACGCATCGAAGTAGCAGGCGGAATATTTATCTAACCTCCATCACGCACGTGGTCTTCAACCACGTGCGTGATTTCAACATTCAACATGTCTTTACAACAGAACTATGAAAGATAAGCGTTTGCGCGTTCAAGTTCATCACGATTAATGGTATGCCCCATTCCGGCATATACCTTAAGCGTAACCCGCGCTCCGTTTTGCTCCAATACCGTGCGTGTCTCTTCTGCACGATGCAGGGGAACATGGGGATCGATGTCACTTGTTCCGATAAACACGGGTGTTCCCGCAAAGCTTCCAGGGTATCGATTGATATCAAGAGTATCTCCGATGAGTCCACCGGTGAAGGCAATCACACCTCCCCACAGTTGAGCATTACGCGTAGCAAACTCAAGCGACAAGCAGGCGCCCTGTGAAAAACCAAGAAAGAAAATTTGATGTGCCGGTATACCGCTATCCGTTATGTCTTTCACCACACTGCTCAATACATCAATGGCACTCGACAGCCATGGCTCGTTTTGTTGTACCGGTGCCAGAAAGCTATAAGGATACCAAGTATAATTCGTTGCTTGCGGTGCCACGATATGGTAGTCGTCCAACTTCAACTCATGGCGCAGCGAAAGAATATCTTCAGCTGAAGCTCCCCTACCGTGAACCATAATCAATGCCTTCGTTGCTTTCGCCACGGGCAAACCTGCAGCTACTACTTTCTTTACATGCATAGTATCAATCCATAAATTTCTCGGTCTGTATTTTCACCACTTCAAGGCCTTGTTCAATTTCCGCCCGGTGAGGTTCAACCCAGGGTGGTAACTTTAAGGCTTCACCCAGGTGCCTTGGATCTTCATCTACAGCAAAGCCTGGAGGAAGTGTGGCGATTTCAAACAACACACCACCGGGTTCGCGAAAATAAATACTGTGAAAATACTGCCGGTCCATCACCGGTGTTACATCAAACCCTTTCGAAAGCAACAACGCGCGTGCTTCAAGTTGAGATTGATCATTGGGCGTGGCAAAGGCCAGGTGATGAATTGTGCCGCTGCCCGGATGGCCACGTAGTGAATCGGGAACACATAGCAAATCGACAAAATCACCGGGCTTGCCACTCGCTGAGAAACGAAAGCGATTACCTTTCTCCGTTACCATCTTATGGTTCATCGCACCCAAAAGCAAGGCTGCTGTTTTTTCATATCCTTCTTCTGATAACACCACACCATAGAAACCTTTTATTGCGTTCTCCTTCGGAATCTGTCCATACGTAAAACCATCGCGCTGATCATGCTTATTGAACACCAACTCCAACTCAAGACCGTGAACATCCTGAAATGACACCACCAGCTCATCATCAAATCGTTGCTGTGGACTTGAAAACTTTACGTTGAACTTCGCCAGTCGCTTTAGCCAGTAATCCAGACTGGACTCAGGTGCAGAAAAAGAAGTCACCGTCATTTGTCCCTTACCCGATCGGCCACGTATGAGACCGCTGTAGGGGAAGAACGTCATAATTGTACCGGGACTCCCTGTTTCATTGCCATAATACAAATGATACACATTGGGCGCATCAAAGTTGATGGTCTTTTTCACCATGCGCAGTCCGAGAATGCCGGTATAGAAATCGATATTCTGCTGGGCGTTATCGGCAAGGGCGGTAACGTGATGGATTCCGGTAACTAATTGGCTCATAGCATTTATAATTTAACAAATAAAGATCGTCTTACGTTCTGGGTGATATTTTTAGTTCGATGTCCTTTGCCCGTCACATCCTCCACCAACAAGATTTCACCACCTTTAAATTGTCTTACCTCACCCAGACTCGTTTCAATTTCAATCACACCATCCAGCAGCACAATGAATTGGCGAGCCGGTGCCGTATGGAAATTCCAATTATAATCGGGCTTATTCTCCCTGAACTGCAGATTCATAACCGGAAACAATCCCGATAAAAAGCCTACTTCTCCTGTATCAGTCAGGGGTACATTCACCACCTCAAAATGACTTTCGCCATTATCATCAGAAAAAATTCTAGTATAGGTCATTCAACTCGAGTGTGCTAACGGAAACTTTATGTTGTTTTCCCCGAAGTTCAATCTCCCCCATAGGAATTCGTCTGAAATTATTCTCATAGGGAATCTGTAACAGTAATTCATCGGACGTTAACATACTTACACGATACTCGTTACACTTTCCCTGAATGCGCGATACCGTATTCAACACATCGCCTGAGTACGTTATGTCTTTTTTGATTATGCCTATTTCTCCGGCCACCACTTTTCCATAATGGAGTCCGGCCTTGAACTGAGGAACAAACCCATACCGGTCTTTATACATTGAACTTAATCCGGCTATCATCAATTGAATATCGAAGTAACATTGAAGGCAGCTCACATCCATTCCTTGTTGCCTAACTTTCCAGGAAATCACAATGGCATCACCAACATACTGATAAATTTCACCTTGATGCATCAGGATTGGCTTTGTGATGTCTGCAAAAAAATCTCTGAGTAGCCGGTGGTATTGTTGCTGCGGCAGGGCTTCTGCTATGGTAGTGGACGAGGATATATCAATAACCATGAATATCCGAGTCTCTTCCTGGGGTTGATGGTAACGGCCAACAATTAAATTGTACAATACACCCGGTCCGAATTTATCGTTTATCTGGAGCATGAATTGTGTGGCTGCAACAACAACCGACCAGATTACAAGATTTTTGAAGTGCAGAAAATCGCCCAGGAGAATTTTTATGGCACTCCAGCTTACTCCCTTGCTAACCGCTGCCTGAAGAATTGAAACCACAACAATAAGACTTACACTAACTACAAGAAACGAAATCACAACAAGCAGTATGGATTTCCAATAGGCCACAGACCGGTACTTTTCATTAACGAACACAACAAGAAACACTCCTCCAGAAACGGCGGCCAAAAATCCGATTGCCACATTCAACATCAAGTTGGTATAAAATGAATACGATGACGATACACCCGTTGAAATACTGGCGTGTAAAACCAGGTGATCGTAAACCGTTATGCCCACACCGACTAACATCCATGCAATGGCAAGCAAACCGATTTTAGTACGCACTATCATGCAAAAATACTACGCTTAAAATCTGAGAAGCTAACGCCCGAATAATTCTTGAAGAATTTGCTAAAGTGCGCATAATCACCAAAACCAAGTTTCTCGGCAACCTCCTTCATTCTGAGATCCGAATACATCACTTGTCGCTTTGCTTCTGTAACAATGTATTGTTGAATGTGGTAGCTGGCCGGAAATCCGGTCTGCTTCTTTACTATCGAGTTCAGGTAGTTGGGTGTAATGCATAAATCGGTTGCATAGTCTGACACCAGCTTTTTTGTGGCAAAATTCCTTTGAAGGAGCTCAAAAAACTTCTGTGTTATTAGTTGATCGTTGCGCATCCATGTACCTTCCGCATGTTGATCGAGTCTTCCGCGATATAAGTAGATGATGAAAACACGAAGCAAGCTTCGCAGTATCTCCACGCTCATCACACGCTGCCGATGGTATTCGGTATGCATTCTTACGATGAGCTCTTCTGTCTCTTCTTGCGATGGGGCCATCCATTCCATTGCATTGCGCGCAATCAAGCTTTCACTTAGCTGTAGAAATTCAGGCGACAATGAAAGACAATAACACACTGCGTTATCCATCAATTCCAATGACCGATATTGACCCGGCATCAAACAATAAACCGTGCTCTCCGCCAACGTGTACTTTCGCATGTCTACCGCCAGCGTTCCTGCTCCAGACTTCACAAACAGGATTTCAAAACTCTTCAATTGTTCGGGACACTTGAACGCATCGATAGTGCAATCCAGTTTGACTATGTTAAACTGGTCATTTGGAATGGAGGCTTTGTCATCGGCTGTTTCTTTTTTAAAACGGGCAAGTGAATTCATACGGGTAGGTTTACACGTTCACTTCCAATTGATATGCCACTTCATTAAAGAATTGATTATAAGTAACTTGAAGGCAAATCCCATCCCTATCTTTTGTCGATATTTCACTAATTATTGATGCCCTAGTAATACCGTTATTATGCAATCGTTTGTGTTTTTTCTGGGCTACTCATCTTCCGATTTTTATGTTGCCGACTGTCGCAGGGGCGTTAATATCAACCTTGGTTGTTGTAATATTGAAATTTAGTAACCTAACCCCCACCTTACAATGCATTGGTGCATCGTGTTCACCCTTTTGCGTACTCACTTTATTACGGCTGTTGCTCTTGTCACAATGTCTTTATCGGATGTTGCCGCACAATCCAACACCGCTGTTTATGAAAACGATTTAAACAAACAGCGGCTGCTACTCCTGGCCACCAGCCAATACATCTTTACCATTAGTCAGGGGCAAATCGACATGGACAGCTCCTTGCTGATCACTTGCAATATTTATAACCTGAGCCCTTTCCTGATCTACACACAACGTTACACCGATGAAAAAACATCCCGTATAAGCCCCCTGCTTGATGTCGGAAAAATTAAAGAAGCCGAGTCACTTCTAAAGTCGGGACAAAGCAAAACTATACAATCGCTGCTTGAAATCGGAAGCTACTATGTTTACCGGCCTGGTAACACTCAAACTGATTTGGATAAGGCCAAGGAATTTATTCAGCAAGCCATCCGGGAAAGCGAAAAAGAAAAATCAACAACCTGGAAAGCGGAAGCGCTAACGCTTCGTGCTTTTTACTTACAGCAAGCCGGGAACCTGGATGAAAGTCTGAAAGTACTTGATGAGGTAATCTCTCTGGTTGAAAAATCCGGACACAAAAAGCGGATGGGCCAGGCCTATTTGGATCAGGCGCACCTTCTTTCCTTTGGGCATCCGCAACGGATGAGCAGTCTTGAAAAAGCGCTGCCCTATTTTCGGGACGCAAGGGCACCGGAGAAAGAAATTGAAACCCTGAGTGATATTACCACCGAATACTTCATTACCAAAAAAATGAACAAGGTGGAGGAATACCTGCAAAAGGTACTCAACCTTCAGCAACAGATTGGATACTACCATCAACAATACGTATACGATGTACTTGCCTACACCGCTTACCTGAAATCAGAATCAACAATTGCCCTACACTACTCCAACAAAAGCATGGAACATGTACGCTCATCTGCTGATTCCATCTTGCTCCCTTTTTTCTATACGCGTAAGGGTGTCATTCTAATGAATGTGAGAAAGTATGCTGATTCATTCACCGCGTTCAACAAGGCGCTTGAGGAAAAAACGAAAGAAACCCGTCTGTTCTGGTATAAAGCGTTCCTTAACAAAGCTCTTCTTTACAATACCCTAAGGCGTTCCGCGGAAGCCCTTACATTACTGGAAGAAACCGGAAAAGCATTTCCGCCAGCTTCCTTGTTCGAAGATATGCATTTCAATCTTATGACAGGCCTGGCTTTTGACAATCAGAAAAATTATGACCAGGCCGAAGTCCACTATCGGCATTTTCTGGCGCAAGCCGAACACTTCCCTCCTGCATTTATTAATGTTGAATTTCCGCAGGCCTTTGTATTTATTTCACGCTACTATGCCTCTATAAAAAATACAAAAAAGGCACGTGAGCTACTGGAGCTGGCCAAGCCTCTGCTCTTTGCCAATACTATCGGAAAAACGCAATACTACGAAACCGTCAGTAAGATTGATACCATTGAACACAACTACAAAAACGCTGTTAAAAACCTCTACCTCATGTTCACATTCTATGATTCGACTTCGAATGTTGAGCAACGCAAAAAATTTGAAGAACTTACGATACAATATGAAACCGAAAAGAAGGACAAAGACATTCAACTTCTTACCCAGCAGGGCGAATTGCAGCAGGCTAAGCTTGATCAATCGCAATTTGTGCGCAACATAACGATTGCCGGTGCTGCACTGTTGCTCTTCATTGCCGGATTACTCTACTACCTCTACGTTACCAAACAAAAAAGCAACAAGCAACTAACACACTTGTTAAAAGAAAAAGAATGGCTGCTAAAGGAAATTCATCATCGTGTTAAGAACAATCTACAAACCGTACTCAGCCTACTGGAATCACAATCGCGCCAATTAAGCAATGAAGCTTTTGACGCTCTTCAGGAAAGTCAGAACCGGGTGTATGCCATGTCATTGATTCACAAAAAACTCTACCAATCAGCGGATGTTTCATCCATCAATATGGAAGACTACCTGCGTGATTTGGTGCAGCACCTGCGCGATAGTTTTGGTTCGACTGGCAACATCCGGTTTTCGTTGGAACTCGATCAGGTTGAACTTGATGTTTCGCAGGCCGTGCCGGTGGGGCTCATTGTGAACGAGGCGATCACCAATTCCATTAAGTATGCTTTTCCAAAACAACAACTTGGTAACGAAATCAATATCTCGCTTAAAAAAGTAATCGACAACAAAGTTGTGCTACTCATTACTGACAACGGTGTAGGCATGAATGAACTAAAAACTAATGATCAAAGTCTGGGATTGAAACTGATGCGTGGATTAACCGAAGACATTGAAGGTACATTTTCCATTGAATCAAGTCATGGCGTAGCCATTCTGATTAAATTCGTTGCAAACATTCCGTTCGAGCGGTTAGCGGAAAACAGAGAGGCTGAATTGTATAATTCAACTATTCAACTGTAGATATTACTTTTAAGTTTGGTCATTCATCATCATTTAATGAAATAGTATTTCTCAAATCTATGTGCATCAAGGCTAAAACGTGCTGGTCCGTGGTAAGGGTTAATCACTATAGACTGACCAGGCATGCATTCGTGATCGTTCTAGTACTCCTGGCGGGATGTCCTCTATTTGCGCAAATGGATCCGGAAGAAGCAGCGGAACTATCAAAAAAATACAAAACCTTTAAAAATGACACCAGCAAAATAGCAGCATGTCTTAAGTTAAGCCATTATTATCTTTTTAAAGGACACAGACTTGATGGCGACTTAGATAGCGCCTTTGAGGTTCTAACTATCGCGCAGCAGTTATCCGATAAGCGTTCGGACAAAGCCAGGAGTATGGCCGTTGCATCGTTGTTTGGAAACTATTACGTGATAAAAGGTCAATGGACAAAAGGCAGCAGCATAAGCAAAAAAGCAATAGACTACTATCACTCAAAAAATAATTTTCTGGAGGAAGCTAACAGTTGGAGTCAACTCGGTCAAAGTATTGAGGACATCAATACGTATGGCGAACAAAAGTTGAAATGTTTCGAGAACGCACGGCAATTGTTCGACAAGATCGGCCTTCCATTGAAAGCTGCGGAAACGATGCAATACATAGCGCTTTGTAATGCCAGCCAGAATAAATTCGATTCAGCAGAACATATTATGCTCCGGGTTATTGCTATCTATAAGCCGCTGGACAATGGTAAAATGCTTGATGCTTATAATACACTTGCCGGAATATGTGAATATCGAAGTGATCAACATAAACACCTGAAGTATTCGCTTGAACTGGTTCAACTCATGGAAGCAAGCGGAGATACGTCAATGGCTCCCTTTTACTATGCTCAGCTTGCGCGCACGTATGCTCATGTTCACCTGTATAATGAAAGTCTGATTCATATTTTAAAGGCATTAGACATTCTGAAACGAAGAAAAGAATATGACGACTTTTATGGTGATTTGAGTTTAGCAATTTTTGATTACATCCAATTAGGAAAGTCGGAAACTGCCTTAACGTATTTGCTCAAGATAACAAAAGAAGTTCCTCCTCAAGACCTCGCCCATACCGTTGACTTAAATGACATGCTTGGTAAATGTTATGAAGCTAACAAAGCGTACGCTAAAGCGGAAGAACATTATTTAACGATGATGAAGCTATTCAGCACAACGCAAAACACCGATATGTACAGTACACGTGAACAAAAGACAATAGACTTCATACACTACCATCAGACAATAGGTAATTTTTATGTTGCCACCGGCCAATATCAAAAAGCAGGGTATTACTATGGCGAGATTTTAAAGTTGCCTCCGGGAAGCATACGACCAATAACACTAAGGAAGGTTCATTTAATGCAGTTTAAGGTAGACTCGGCATCGGGTAATTTCATTTCAGCTATTGGTCATTACCAAACCTATAAGGAATTGGAGGATTCTCTTTTTCATATTGCCAAAAATCGCCAACTACAGGAGTTGAATATCAAGTATGAAACCGAAAAGAAAGATAAAGACATTCAACTTCTAACACAGCAAGGCGATTTGCAGCAAGCACAGCTCATTCAATCTACCTTAACGCGCAATATTACTATTGTCGGGGCCTTGGGGTTGCTTTTTCTAGCCGGGTTGTTGTACTACCTGTACAACTCAAAACAAAAAAACAACAAACAATTAACCAACTTGCTAAACGAGAAAGATTGGCTCCTGAAAGAGATTCATCATCGCGTTAAGAATAATCTACAAACTGTACTTAGCCTGCTCGAATCACAATCTCGAAATTTAAGCAGCGAGGCATCCCATGCACTGATGGAAAGTCAGAATCGGGTATATGCCATGTCACTCATTCATAAAAAGCTCTATCAATCAGGCGATGTGTCATCCATCAATATGGAAGATTACCTGCGTGAACTGGTTCAGCACTTGCGCGATGGATTAAGTAGCTCAAACAAAATCCGGTATACACTACACGTTGATCCAATTGAGCTCGATGTTTCGCAGGCTGTTCCCATTGGACTAATTGTAAACGAAGCATTAACCAATGCTATTAAGTACGCCTTCACGGAAGCGAATGAGAACAACGAAATCAATATCTCATTGACAACGGTGGACGATGGAAAAATTACTTTACACATTGCCGACAATGGTGTGGGTATCCCACAAGTAAATAAAAACTCACCGGAAGGTCTTGGTTTAAAACTAATGCGTGGATTAACAGAAGATATTGACGGAACTTTTTCGATTGAAACTGTAAACGGAGTAACGATTGCAATCGGATTTGTTGCTACTATTCCATTTCAAAAAATGACAAAGATTTTGCACCCCAGGCAACTGAACATACATGAAAGAGAAGTTACTTATCGTTGAAGACCAATTTATAGAAGCCAACAACCTACAAGAGTTACTGGAGGCTGCAGGCTACAACATTACGGGCATTGCACGCTCAGTACCCAAAGCTCTTGAACTGATCGCTCAAAACAGACCAGACCTTGTGTTGCTGGACATATTTCTAAAAGGTCCACTAACCGGAATCGACCTGGCAAAACAACTGCGCGAACAAAATATTCCGTTTGTTTTTCTTTCTGCCAACTCCGACAAGAACACACTTGATGCTGCCAAGGCAACCTATCCCAGTGGTTTCCTGGTAAAACCGTTTCGACAAAAAGACGTGTTGGTGATGTTGGAAATTGCGCGGTATGCCTCCCACCATCGTCCGGTTGAGGCAAACCATCTGCCCCATCCTGCGCACGCCAGTGAAATTCCTTTTGATGGCATCATTGGTAACAGTAAAGGATTACAGGAAGTATTACGCTACGTAAAGATTGCCGCACCTGTTGATACGTCTGTACTTTTGTTGGGCGAAAACGGAACGGGAAAAGAGCGCATTGCCGAAAGCATACACGAACACTCTTCACGCGCAGACAAACCGCTGGTAAAAGTAAACTGTGCCACGTTGCCCCTGGCATTGGCTGAGTCGGCATTGTTTGGCCATGAGCGTGGCGCCTTTACCGGTGCCATCGAGAAACGTCTTGGCAAATTCGAAATGGCGCAAGGCGGAACTATCTTTCTCGATGAAATTGGCGAGATGTCACCCGACATACAAACGAAATTCCTGCGGGCCCTTCAGGAAAGAGAAATTGAACGGGTGGGTAGCAACAAACCGATCAAAATTGATGTGCGTATTATTGCGGCCACCAATCGCAATCTGGAAAAGGAAGTTGCCGAAGGTCGTTTTCGAATGGATCTCTATTTCCGCCTGAATGTATTTCCCATTCATATTCCTTCGCTACGTGAACGAAGGGAGGATATTCCTGTTCTGGTGTCCCACTTTATTGACTTATACAGCAAGCGATACCATAAGCCGGTAACAAAGGTGGCCGATAACCTGATCAGCGAATTGTCGTCCTACCACTGGCCGGGTAATATCCGCGAGCTTGAACACCTGATTGAGCGTAGCATTTTATTAAGTGAAGGAACTACCATTACCCACTTTCCTGATCTCCAACTCAACAGCACACTTGTAAAAAAAGGCACACCAGAAAATCCGGTAATCAAAACCATGGAAGAAATGGAGCGTGATTACATTTTACAGATACTCGAAAAGTGTAATGGCAAGATTTCTGGCAAAGGTGGTGCAGCCGAACTGCTGGGCATGAATGTATCAACGTTGAACTCGCGTATTAAGAAACTGGGCATTGAAAAGGAAGCGAAGTTTTCGAAAGGAGATTCGTAAGGAAATCCACTATGGCAATTGCAGCGGGATACCGGGCTTCAGAAAAATTGTTTTGAAATTGATTTCATCATGCGTTGCCAAAACTTTTCGCAGTGCATCCTCTGATTCCTTAAAGTGTGTCCACCCCCGGTAGTGAATGGGGATTATTGTACAGGGACGCAACACATTCACCGCTTTAATTAAGTCGTTACTGTCCATGGTATACCGCCCCAACCCGGTAAGGTATCTAAACTGAACACTGCCAAGATGAATGATCGCTGTGTCGATGTTATACCGCCTGGCCACTTCATCGATCCCTTTAAAGTAAATTGTATCGCCTGAAATGTAAATCACTCCCTTGTCCTGCTCATCAAACTCAATAACAAACCCGATAACCTTTCCGGAAATAAATTCAGGAATCCACGAAGGATGATGCTGTGCTGGTGTAGCGGTGATCTTTAGATTCGTTACCCGGTCAGTTTTCACCTGCACCGATTCCCAATTATCCAAACCGATAGCGTGCGGCAATACCCTGCGTGAGGCTTTGGTGGAGATAATATGAGGTGCTTGCTTCGCCAATCGCATACCGGCCATGTCGAGGTTATCTTTGTGCTGATGATGGCTCAGCAAAATCAGGTCAACGTTGTTCAACTCCTCAGGAGAGAATGCAGGGTTATCTGTTTTTGTAGAGAAACCACCATAGCCATGATGATACGTTCGGCCAGCACGATCCAGGGTTGGATCGGTCAGTATTTTGTACCCATTAACCTCCAGTAATATACAGGCTGTGTCAATGTGCGTAATGTTAATTTCCATCTGCAAAAAGGTTCCTTGTACTCTCTCATGTTTAAATTACCTATGCTTTTATAGCATTGATAAATTCTTCTGTTGTTAAAAGTGCATGACCATAGTTGGGAAAATTAGTTTCAACGGTAGCCTTGATTTCCGCCCAGTTAAATGCCGCAATTCCATCCTTGATCAATGTAACATGATACCCTAACTCAACAGCAAACCTGGCGGTAGAATCAATGCAGGTGTTCGCCCGCATTCCTGCCAGTACAACGTGATCAATGTCATGCTTTCGCAACAAAAAATCGAGATCGGTATTGGCGAATCCACTTCCGGTCCAGTGATTCTGAGCGATGATGTCCCCCTCTCTTGCTCGTAGTTCAGGATGAAATTCAGCGCCCCAGCTGTCCTTTTCAAACAACATTGTTTTCATACTGCCTTCATGTGATGGCGTTCGGAATTTCCAATTGAGGTAATCATTCTTTGTTGTATGGTGATGAGGTGCATAGATTACCTGAATGTTATTTTCTCTCGCAGCTGTAATTAAAGACTTCAGGTTTTTTACCAATCCTACGCCTTCTACCGTCTCTTTTGTGTACGGCCACATCTTCCCATTTTCTGAAAGAAAATCATTAAACGGATCGACAACCACCAGTGCTGTTTTTTGCGGCAAATATGGATTCATCATGTTAGCGTTTTATTGTAGAGAAATTAAAATCGACACTTGATATTTATCTCAAATACTTTTTCAATTCAGCCGCAGCGTGATCAAACAAAGATTTGGTTGTTGGCAATTCTGCCAATGCATTAAGAAGTCCGAAGTCGTGGATCATACCGTTGTAGCGAACTGTAGTAACAGTCACACCAGCCTCATCCAGCTTTCTTCCATACGCTTCGCCTTCATCACGAAGAATGTCATTCTCCGCTACCTGAATCATCGTTGGCGGAAGCCCTTTGAGTTGCTCGATGGTTGCCTGAAGTGGGGCTGCATACGCCAGTTTTCTATCCTCTTTGTTTGGAACATACTGATCCCACATCCATTTCATCACCGAGGTTGTTAGGAACCGGTCAACACCGTAGGTGTCATACGTTTCTTGCTCAAAGCTGCCATCCGTTACCGGCCAGAACAACAATTGGAATTTAATCGCTGGACCTTTCCTGTCCTTTGCCATAATACACACCGCAGCAGCCATGTCACCGCCAGCACTGTTACCAGCAATCGCCAGCTTCGTTCCGTCTACATTAATTTCATTGCCATGCTCAGCCACCCATTTGGTTGCAGCATAAATTTCATTAACAGCTTGCGGATACTTTGCTTCCGGAGATGGCGTATAGTTAACAAAGACAGCAACATATCCTGAGCGCACCACGATGTCGCGCACAAAACGCTTATGGGTTGGAAAGTCCCCCAGTACCCATCCGCCTCCATGAATGAACATGAATACCGGAAGCTTCGTCTTCACTCCTTCAGGTCGAACGATGTTCAATTTAATTTTAAATCCACCTGCATCAATCGTCTTTTCAGAAACTTCAATGCCGGATTCATCCACTTTAACAGAAGCCTGTGCTCCTACTAAAACATTACGGGCATCTTCCTTCGATAAAGATTCCAGTGGCGGGCCACCTCCTGAATTCAAAACTTTTAAAAATGCTTTTGTTCCCATATCAATGTTTGGATCAGTAGCGTAGTGTTGTACTTGTGCCAGTGCGGAAGTGCTCATAGTAATTAGAATTAATAGATTGATAAATCGTTTCATAGGATGTTCTTAAAACTGAAATGATGTACTAGTGACCGGTGTTGGTATAAAAGTTTCGGATGAAGTCAGCACTTTGCTGCGGAAATTCGTGCTGCGGACCATGACCGGATTTTGGAAACACAATCAACTGTGTTGTTTGAAGTTTCCGAACCAGTGCGTACCAGTTTTGTACAGGAAAGCAGACATCGTGATCGCCCATAATCACCAGCATTGGAATTTCAGATGTTGCTATCTTCTCGCGCGCACCGATCTTGTCAGCGGCAAAATCCACTACACCTTTACTATAGGTACCCCAGAGATTTTCAGGTATCAAAACATCCTTATCAGTGGTTCGCAGCGCAATTCGATCATGGCTTCGCTGGGCGGCTTCGCGGCTGGCTTGCCATTCGGGTTCAAAGAATAAAATAATTTCATCGTCCAGACTGTAATGAAGGATGGCCGATCGCTCGAAAAAAATCGGCTCGATTTGAAATTCATTTTTGCCAGGAGGATTAGTTCCGATCAATACACCATGTGTGATCAACTGGGGATATTGAACAATAGCCGTCTGCGCCACCATTCCTCCAAATGACCAACCGCCAACTATAATCTCTCGAAGGCCCAATCCTGCCGCAAGATCCTTGATATCGTTAGCAAACACCAGCATCTCTTCAGAGGGTGTGCCTGTAGAAAGTCCAAGCCCGGTGTAATCGAATGTGATTACATTGAAGTGTTTTGCAACTTCATCAAGAAATGCAGGATCCCAGTCATCAAGCGTACCCCTGAAGCGGTTACACAGAATAAATGGCGTTCCGCTACCCAACGAACGATACGCGAGCTTTCGTCCATTGCTTTCAAGATAATTTGTTTTTACGGTAACAGCAGTTTCAGTCTTAACCACTACGGAATCATTTGTTGGCTTTTTTTCATCGGTGGATTTCATTGTGCAGGAAGTAATAGTCATCACGGCCACCAATACGGTGACGAGTGTGTAGTTCATTGGAATGTTCATGATCAGTTTTATTAATGCGATTCAATCCAGTTCAAAATATCGGTCGCACTTTGTTTCCAATCCGGGAGGCCCAACACCAAGTGATTATGTTCGGGATACTCTTTGTACTCGAGCACGGAACCGTTCTTTTTGTACTTCGCGAAGTTTCTGCGGTTGAGGTGCGCAGGAATGATATGATCTTTTGTTCCTGCCGTAAACAGCATCGGAACATGAGGCTTATTGAAATCAACTTTGGTTGCGTCTGTCAAAGCGCCACGCGCGGCTGTCTTTGATTCCGGGATGATCAGTTTATCATACGACTCTCGCTGAACGTTTAACGGCAAGCCATTTACAAAAGCATACTGCCAGTCTTTAAAAGACATGAGATAAGTTTTCTTCAGTGAAGAGAATAACCCCAAAACTTTCCATCCCGATTTCAGAAATGAAAATTCATAGGGAAAGACACCCATCGGAGGTGCCGAGTGAATCATTACTCCGGCAACAGCAAGGCCTCGGTGAACCAACACCTGGGTAATCAATCCACCAAATGAGTGTCCCATAATAATCGGTTTCTCTGGTAGACTCTTAGCGTAGTTTGCATAGTGATCCATCAACTCGTATGTAGTTAATGTAGCCAGCGCTACATCATTAGGTTGACGATCGCGAAGTTCTTTTGCACTCGCATCCTTGTGCGGCCAGGCCGGTGCGTGGGCTTTGTAACCCTTGCTCTCGAAAAAAGCTTTCCAGTCATCCCAGCAATGGTGGCTGACAAAAGCACCCGTAATAAGTAGAATGGTTTTTGATTGAATTGTTTTCATCACATGAAATTTGTGGTTGTGTTGTTCATTTACCAAAACTACTTTCCTAAACCTCACGCTGAAATGGACAGCCCCGCACTTAACTTGTATATCTCATTTAATACAGATTAAAAAAAGCATCAGTGTATTTGTGAATTGAGCTTTTGCTGAAGCGGAAGCTTTCGTACCATCACTCAGGGATATCGCATAAATAATACTATTGTCATCGGTGCTCGACATACCTTCGAAGCGATAAAAGGCATCTACATTAAATTGATCGGGATAGAGTTTGCTGTTTGATTTTTTACAGACAAGGCAATCACTCGTGAGATTAAAATCCCTGTCGTAGCCTCGCGCTTTTAGCCCATCAATAGCTTCCATCAAATCATTGTAATATTCCATGTTGTATTTGCTTAATCACTGAAAAAAATAAATTTGAGTTCACCGGCTTTGATAAGCCCCATAGAAATTCACCGGGCTCCACTCTGGAATTACCGGAAGGCGTTCGCTCTTCAGATTTTTATACTCTTCATCGGCCCATACAATTTTGCCATCGATAATCGTGAGCAAGGAGGTAATGTTTTTGATTTCATCCTCCGGAATAGTGAGGTAGTCTTTATCGAGTATGACAAGGTCAGCAAAATATCCTTTACTGATTTTTCCTTTGTCTTTCTCTTTAATAATATCATATCCACCAACGGTCGCCAGTTTTAAAGCTGTCATCCGATCCAGCGTATTCTCGCGTGCCATTACTTGCGTATTGCCAATGGTCTTTCCGGTAGTGATCCAATACAGTGCTACCCAGGGATTGTACGAGGCAACTCGTGTTCCATCGGTGCCTAATGCAACCGGAAGACCTAGTTCAAGCATTTGTTTCACCGGAGGTGCGGCCAATGCTGCCGATTTTCCATAACGGTGAATGAAACTCTCGCCTTGATAAGCCATACGATGTTGTATGGCAATACCACCACCTAATGCTTTAATGCGTTTTAGATTTTCATCGCTCACAGTTTCCGCGTGATCGAAAAACCAGATCAATCCATTCAGGGGAGTTTCATTATTTACTTCTTCAATCACATTCAGATCGCGGGTGATGCTTTCGTTATAAGTAGCATGCAATCGAAAAGGCCAACGGTTCTTTACTAATAGTTGAATAACTGATTTGAGATTGCTTTCCATGGAGGTTGGAAGCTCCGGACGTGGAAATAAAAAGTTTTCAAAGTCAGCTGCATCGGCAACGAGGTTCTCTCCTCCTCCTTCCACTCGATAGTCAATTTGATTAACCTCATTTCCATGAGGATGCTCAATGTCAACAAGTCCAATCCATTTGGTATAATCGGAAAGTTCTGTTCCTCTTTTTTGTGCAAAAAGAAAATGCGGTAAGCGAACAGTGATTTTTCCGGCACGATTAAGTGAATCCGTAATGGTATAATCATCCGGATAATTCTGAAAACCTCCACCGGCATCCATTACAGCAGTAACGCCCAGGCGATTCAACTCCGTCATGTATTGTAAAGTGGAGTTGATTTTCTCTAAAGGTGTAAGCTCCGGAAGTTTTGCCAGGGTAGAGTAAAGTATGAATGCATTGGGCTCAGCAACCAATAACCCGGTAGGCTCACCGGTGTCGTCCTTTTCAATCAACCCTCCTGGAGGGTTAGGTGTATTCCCTGTGATGTTCAAGGCTTTCAACCCGGCTTTATTCAACCACGCTTTTCCATACAAGTATAAGATGAACGCTGGTGTGTTTCCGGTGGCTTCGTTGATCTCAGCCAGTGTAGGTAGTCTTCGCTCCGCAAACTGATACTCATTCCATCCTCCTACTACTCGCACCCATTGTCCGGGTGGTGTTCGTTGTGCTTGTTCACGCAGCATTTGAAGTGCCCTGCTGAGTGACGATACGCCATCCCATCGAAGTTCAGTATTATAAAACCGGCCACCCCGAATGACATGCAGGTGACTATCAACCAATCCGGGAATAATGGTTCTTCCCTTTGCATCAATGATATGCGTTGACGACCGTCTTAATTTTAGAATCTCCTTAGAAGAACCAACAGCAAGAATTTTATTTCCTGACACGGCTACTGCTTCGGCTGTAGTCGACTCACTCATCGTAATGACTTTCGCATTCACGAGAATGATGTCTGCCTTTTGCGAGAATACATTTGCCGTTAAGCATATAGTTACGAGGAAGGTGTATAATATTCTGATCATATGTTGAATTCTAAAATTTACGGATCACAATAACACCGGTAAGTACTAAGAGAATACCTAGGATGCGCATGAAACTGATAGGATGCGGATGTGCCACCAGTATATTATAGTGTTCGAGAATTACAGCGATCACCATTTGACCCGCCACCACCAACGAGAAGGTAAGGGCTGGTCCGATGCGCGGAAAAGCATAAATCACCACCGTAACATAAAATGCACCGAGTGCCCCAGCCAGCCAGAGATAAGCAGGTGCAGTTTTCAATCCACTTAACACAACATCCTGCCGTGTTACCGTAATGTAGCCGATGAGGACCAACGCGCCCACCACAAAGGAGATCATCGAAGCATACACCGGACTCTCCAATGCTTTTCCAAATCGATTGTTTAATCCCCCTTGTATGGGTAGAAATGCTCCGGCAATGAAAGCCAGTAATGGCCAAAGTAATTTGTTCATCCGTAAACTATTTTAAAAGATGTTCATTAATTGCAATGGGTTAAAAGTAGACTTCATCTTTTTGTAAGGACATTGACACATCAATCAACTTATTGCATATTTCAATGATGCATTAAAAAGTGAATTCTGCGGAGAACATTCCAAACAAGATATTCTTTCCTTCACCCGCAGTTTTTAAATATTCGCCCGTGATAAACCACTTGAACTCACCACTTAGTTCTATAAAACGACACGGAGAAAAACCAACATCTGTCGATAATTGATGACCAATGAACCTATGCGGATTATCATGACCTGAATAGATCGGGCGCATGTTATTGGAGTAAATACCGTCATTCAAGCTGTGCCTCCAGAAAATATCGTAGTCAAAATTCCATTCAATTTTTTTCGACAACTGCATCGTAAGTGAAGGATGAAAGTCAAAAAGGTTGGCAGGACCAATCAACGCGGCCAAACCAAAGTAGGCACCACTGGGAAACAACGGATTGAATGTATTGATTTCATTATCGTGGTAATGACGATCACCTGTAATGACCTCTGTTTTTAATCCGACCGTAAGATTGAGCTTACCTCCAAAACTATACCTCGACTTAAATGATGCAGTCCACGCCTTAATCGATTTCTCTGCTAAACTTCCAAACTGATAAAGACACTCGAAATCAAGATTGAATGCTCCGGTTTGTTTCCAGATTCTTGTCCCGATGGAATGTCGCTGCTCCTTTCCTACTCCATCATCGAAAGCAGCAAGGGCTTTGAATATGCCGAGATAATAGAAATCAAAATTAAAAACAGAATGTTTCTTCACCCAATATGCACCCCACAGACGCACGGCATCTTCGCTCCGGTCGTTAAACGATTCAGGTATCGCCAACACAAACTGACTGTAAAATAGATCAATGCTGTTGTTGTGCGCTGAATACAGTGCCTTGATTCCATCGAAGGCTTGTCGGTTATTGGGGCCATTTCGAACGGACACTAATCGTTGTGAGCCGTAGAGTAGTTCTTGTCTACCCGCTCGAAGGGTTAGTCTTGCAGACGGTCTCATCAACAACGTGTAATCAACAAAGAGCTGGTGTACCTCTAAAGGGTTTTCATCCAATGGATTTACATCCTGTTTGTAAATAGGGAGACTGCTTTGAAGTCCGATGAACGTACGAAAGCGTTTCCCTCCATGAAAATCAAAATGAAGCAGATGACGCGCCAGCCCATAGCTGTCGCTGCTCTCAGGTGTTTCACCCCAATCTTCATTCTCTACTTTAATGAACTGGTATCGAGCACTGCCACCAACAGAGAGAAAAACATAATCGTGCCACAGGTTCGTGTGCTTCAGTCGAGCGTAGCCGCTAATTGAATCGGTATTTACACTACTGTAATCTTCCTCGTAACGAAGCGATTTAAACGGTGGTAAATCCTGCGCAGCGAGCCGAGAAATACTCGCCAGTAAAATACTCATTGCGATGGCTTTCATCTCTGCTCTAAATTATTAGAGCAGGATAAACCTGCTCTAATTTTTGGTAAATCGGATAATGCTAATGTTTTACCATTTCCCCCGCATACTGAATACCAATTCCGTAAGCACCTCCATATTCTTTAAACAAACCCGTAACAGCCGCGTAGGTAGTACTTCTTCCCCAGTCACGCTGAAGTTCCAATACATATTGAGTAGAAGTCATCGGCTTGGCACCCGCTTGAATCATTCTGAGGATTGACATATCGTGTGCCTCTTTGCTCACATCGCCACACGCATCCGAAATGAAATACACTTCGTATCCATCGGCAATGGCCGATAGTACTGGTCCGGCAATGCATACACTCGTCCATAAACCTGCAAAGACAATTTTCTTTTTGCCTTTCACAACAATGGCTTTCTGTGTAGGAGCATCTTCCCAACAATTCATAGTTGTTCTATCCAGATAGCCTGATGTTTCTTTCGGATAGAATTTCAGTAACTCCGGAAACACCGGGCCACTGAAAGATTTCTCTGCTACCGTTGTAACCACCGTAGGAACCTTAAATATTTTTGACCCACCCGCAACAATGGCTGTATTGTTACGAAGCTCTCCGATGGAAACATTCTCTACTGCGAAAGCCATCTGACCTTCATGATCCACCAACACCAAAACGTGGTTATCGGGCGTGAGCAATTCGGGTGATGGTTTCTGAGCCATAACCGAATACGAAATTAAAAGGGTGAATACCCCTACTAAGCTTTTTACTGTTGTCTTCATTTGGTTAAGATTTGTTTGCGACTAATATTTTGTGTTTACAAATCTTAGTTTTCCAACAGCTGAATGCGATTGATATTTCCGGTTGTGATTTGTATAAATCAGTGGAATGTAAATTTCTATTTAGACCAGATGCGCCCGAAGCATCCACGCCATCTTCTCATGACGCTCCATCAGTCCTGTAATAAAATCACTTGTGCCTGCATCCTTGTATTCGTCCATAAACAAACTGACACGTTCGCGCAGTTCGATAATGATGGCTTCATGATCAGCCAGCAGTTCTTTGATAAAGCCAGCACTGGAATTTTTCTCCCGCGTTTGTTCCGTGAGTTTGGTAAGCTTAAGGTATTCCTTGAGCGTTGCCGGTGCATAATGTCCGAGGGATCGAATACGCTCGGCCACATCATCCATGACTTCATCCAGAAACTCATATTGCTCTTCAAAAAATTTATGTACCGCATGAAAGTCGGAGCCTTCTACATTCCAGTGGGCATTTCTTGTTTTGGTGTACAACACAAATTCGTCTGCAAGAAGCTTCGACAAATCTTCGACTGTTTTGGCGATGAGCTTCTGTTTTATTCCAATTTTTGCTTCCATGATTATTGTTTTATCTACGAATCTAGGAAGCCGGAAAGGCAATCTGCTTTTCTAAATCATGAAAATACCTGTACTATTCAACCCGGCTCATTTTTTTAGCTAGACCACGTACACCCTAAAAGAAACCTGACGCCAGAAATCACGACCAGGAGCCGTTGAATGGCAATGTAGTCGAAATGGCTAGCCTCAGTAATCGAAGAGCAATACTTGAAAGAGTGTTTGATTTTCGTAAGTACCCCATTGATTCTTCGATACAAAGAGTGTACAAGTTGCTTACCTTTGCAGCGATTAATACCGATAAAAAATGATGTTCGCTATAGAATAACCTCAACGCTAATTAGTAACGTGGAAAAAACAGAAACCTTACAGGAATTTTATAAACGCAAATTCGCGGAAGTACCGGGCACGTTTACAGGTGAGATCGGTCACTTCAATCTCTTCCGGTTGGAACCCTATGCAGAAGGAAAGCCGACAAGCATTCCCTATCGCAGACGAGATTTCTACAAGATCATGTTGGTGAAAGGACAAAGCGAAGTTCATTTTGCCGATCGTAGTATTACCATAAAAAAACAAGCACTCTCCTTCTCCAACCCACAGATTCCATACAAGTGGGAACACCTCGACAAAATTCGTGAAGGTGTTTATTGCATCTTCAACCAGCAGTTATTTCATCAATACGGTCAACTCACACAATACGAAGTTTTTCACCCTACCGGAAAGCACATCTTTGAATTGACTGATGAACAACATGATACCCTCTTTGATATTTTTAACCGCATTGAAAAAGAATTCAATTCTGAATACAAACACAAGTACGATGTAATCCGAAATCTTATATCTGAGCTACTGCATTTTGGTGTACGGCAACAGCCTCCAGGTGATCCAGAAAAAACACCACCTAATGCTGCACTCCGAATCTCAACATTATTCGTTGAACTTCTGGAGCGACAATTTCCAATCGATGATCAGCATCCCGCAATTCAACTCCGAACAGCATCAGCCTTTGCCGCGCAATTGAATGTACACGTCAACCACTTAAACCGCTCGATAAAAGAAACAATCCAAAAGACAACCACACAGGTTATTGCCGAACGTATTGTTCAAGAAGCCAGGATACTGTTGCGCCACAGTAAGTGGGGTGTTGCTGAAATCGCGTATGCATTAGGGTTTACAGAGCCAACACACTTCAATAATTTTTTTAAGAAACATACGGTATCAACCCTACACAATTCCGGAAGGTTTGATTTTCGTAAGCCTTGGTTTGAATCGGGTTAGCTGACTCTGCTCTGGTCATCTCACCTTGCATAACGATGGCAGCACAACTTTAAAAAAAGAATGACCAGCACCTCCAACAATTAAGACAAACTTGCGCACTTACAAGAAAATCTTTGGGCTGCTGATTACCAATTCACAGCGGACGAACTCCGTAAGCTTACGGAAGAAGTTTCAAAAATCAAGATCGTTGGCGATCGCTATACAGGTGCTCAGGCAGAGCAAACTAAGAAGTAACAGGAAGATTGCCTCCAGTCTTCGCGATACCTTCCTGGAGTATTTTCAAAGCAGCATGATCTGTTACCTCCAGATGCCATGTGTTTTCGGGCATCACAGCAATGACAGGTCCCCACTTGCAACGATCGGTACAACCGGTTTTGATCACCTGTACTTTCTTGCGAAGGTGACGATGCTTTACCTCGCCCTTCAGTTTTTTGTACAACATTTTTCCGCCCGCTTTCTTACACTTGCTTCCACAGCAAACATAGAATACACATTCAGGCGTGTGAGAGAACTTCATAATACCGCATTCAATTTCATGGGCAAGGTAGTACTTTGAAAGCAGAATGTATTCCGGTAAAAAGAAAGGCTGCCCATTTTTGTGAGCAGCCTTCTAAATTAAACCAATGACCTACGGTTACTCGCCTTTCTTCAGATCGTGAATCTCGCGGTCAATATCATACAGTGCATCTTTGGGGTTCATCTGATCAAATATTTCGATGCAGCGTCTTGCCTGCTGTTCTTCTTCAAACTGTTCATCAAGGTACCACTGCAGGAACTTTGCCGTTTGGTAATCGCGCGCTTTCTGGCAGTGCTCCGTCATCTTGTTGAAGTTCTCGGTGATCATGATTTCCTGATCAAGCGCCATCACCAATACCGAGCGAAGGTCTGTAAAGTTCCGCTCTACATTTGTCACTTCAGGTGATGCTGCCAGGGCACCAGCATGAGTGATGTAATGAAAAATCTTCATCATGTGCTCGCGCTCTTCATCGGCCTGCTTTCTAAAAAACTCACCTGTACCTCGCAATCCTTGTGCATAGCACCACGCGGAAATGCTCAGGTAGAGTGCAGAGGAATGGGCCTCAACAGCCATTTGTTTGTTCAGTATATCCACCACACTTTCCTGTAGGGATGTTTTCTGACGCAGTATAGAAGTAGTAGTACTCATTTTCTGTGTGTTTAAATCAAAGAATAGATTGTATACAAAAGTATTTTGCAGGAACACAATGTTCCAAAAATGAAAGCAATAAGATTGGTAATTTGGAAAGAGTCTAGTTCAACTCAGCCAGCACCAGGGTCGTCTGAGGAAAAATTGAACTTCGCAGAAGAAGATCCTGGAGCTTCAATTCGAACATCATTTGGCCGTAGAGGGTTCTGAGTCTGGCAAAATCATGAAGCGACAACACAACAGCAGCACCCCTTCCTGAAAGTGGAACACGTACCTCATCGCATTCATTCGAAAGATTGGTAACATATGCCTCGATATCGGTTCCAACCATGGATGAAAACGTGAGCATAAACTCGCAGGTAGACTGCTCAATGGTTTGATCGCCCACTACCAAGGTGAAAGAATTACCCGTATGTGTAAGGGAAAGCGGAAGAACTTGTGTGAGCAGATTTTCCAACCGGTTTGAATTTGATATGCAAAAATAAGCGTGTGCAACGGGTGTTACAACGTTTCGGTAGAAATATTCTAAATAAGTTATAAAGATGTGATTATTAACACTTTAAATTAAAACCAACAGCCTTGTCGACAGAAATTAGGCCGCATTGCTACAGAAAGATTCATACCTTTATTTGCAAACCTTCAGAATATGAAAACAATGACATGCAAACAACTGGGCGGTGCCTGCACGCAACCGTTTAGTGCCGATACCTTCGACCAGATCGCCATGCTGGTAAGCAAACATGCACGCGAAATGGTTGGCCAGGGTGATGCCGCGCACATCGAAGCCATGAACGACATGCGTAGCAAGATGACTTCTCCGGAGGCCGCACAAGCGTGGATGGAAGAAAAGCGAAACGCATTTAACAGTTTACCAGACAATAACACACTATGATACGACTCCTGCTGCTGATGGTCACCATCGTAAGCACTAACCACCTTCTGGCGCAAGACCAAAAAGTAAGGTTAGCCAAGCTGGTGATTGACTCCACCCAGTTGGAAGCCTACCATAAACTTTTGAAAGAAGAGATTGAGGCATCGGTAGAAAAAGAGCCGGGCGTACTCACCTTATACGCGGTTTCAGAAAAGGAGAAACCAACACACATTACCATTCTGGAAATTTACGCCAGCGAAGAAGCTTACAAAAACCATATTCAAACACCACATTTTCTGAAGTATAAGAACGGAACAAAAGATATGGTGAAAGCACTCGAGTTGATTGAAACCACTCCCCTTATTCCATCGATGAAGATCAAGTGAATAGTTAAGGAGTTTTAATCTCTTTGCAGGTCTTTGCTGTTTGGGTTTGCAGATAAACTCACATCATGGCCGGATCGCTAACACTCTCGTTTCCGGTTTCAACGCGCCCGGCAAAGCGATGTTCAAAGATTGCATTGTCGTTAATTGTAACAGCCGAATCATACCATCCCGAAGATTTAGCTGATTCTACTTTCATGGTGACCCTGGCCCCAGCACCAATCGTCTTGCTAATGGTTCTTTGCTTATACGATTTGTCTGTGACGGTAACTTCAACAGACTTGGAGCCACGGTTCACGATTACCAATTCCACATTTCCTGTAAGCTTCTTGCTGGAATCTGCTTCATAGTTGCACCGTACTTCCAATCCTTCATCATTCACACTTCCTTTGAATTCCCGCAAAAATCCATTCGGGCCATGTACTTTAATATGGTACCGATCACCATCAAAATCTTTTGATGTCCATTCATCGGTTAGCGCATCACCCGCTATAACGGCATACGAACGGTTACTAAATGCTGCGCCATAGCAGTAAACGTGAAACGGAGATCCGGCCGCGTTAGCACCAAAGACATCTTTCCGTGCTTCAAACTTGATTTCAAACTTTTTGTCGGGCGTAACTTTTCCATCCGCATACAACTGATACGGAAGTGCGCGCGAAACGCGCGTGCCGCTCTCCTGCCGTGGAAGCACGGACGAAGCCGGAGTGTTGTTCGCCTGAAGAATTTCAGCCGCTGTTAACGCATGATAGGCTTCCGGAAGTTTTTTGAATTGCGCTTTATGAATACTCTCAACAAACGCGTTGTGGTCTACAAATTTCCGGGTGTCAAATTTCTCTCCGTTGAATGGCGCAAACGTAGAAGTAAGGTCACCACATACCGTTCGTCTCCAGGCACTGATGTTGGTTTCCTTTATTTCCTTTCCGGATTTGTGACTGAGAAATTTCTCCAGGAACATGATGATGGAAGTATGATCGAACACCTGCGAGCACACAGCCCCACCGCGGCTCCACGGGGAAGCGATCACCAAGGGCACACGATAACCCAACCCGATAGTACCGGCACGTGCGTGTGAAGCTGGCTTGCGCTTTAAATCATCTTCGAGTGAAACATACTCTGTATTTAAATCAATGCCTTTCGATGCTTTTCCGGTTGACAGATCATTGGGCACCGGTGGAACAAACGGAGGTACATGGTCAAAGTATCCGTCATTCTCATCGTAGCAAAGAATGAAAATGGTTTTCTTCCATACTTCCGGATTCTGCGTAAGAATTTCAATCGATTCTGACAAATACCAGGCACCATACCAGGGTGCCCCCGGGTGATCGGAAAAATTCTCGGGTGCCACCAGCCACGAAACTGTTGGAAGTTTTCCCTGCTTAACATCTTCCCTGAACTGATGAAAGACATCGCCTTTCGGAATCTTCATCTCCCGCTCGGTTTCATTATCCGAGTACTTCAATGTAGTCAGCGAATGATAATCCGGATCGTTAATGTTATTGACAAATGCTCTTTGGTGAAGACTCTTTTCCTGTGGCGACAGCTTGGCATAATTCTCCGGAGTAAATTGTTTGATCTGAACAAGCGATGCTTCCAGTTCTTTCTTACCGTAGGCGATCCTTCGCTGCAACCGCGTAAGTTCTTCTCCTTCGGGCAATGATTTTGCTTTCTCTTCACCTTTTGCGATTTCACTTCGCAGCCACTCAATTTTCTTAGGAAGGTACTTCATGTGCGCGGGTAAGAAGCGCACGTTGAATTGTGTAAAGTATTCAATCGGGTTGTCGCCAAAGTTCGAGAGCCAGGCATCTTCTTCGCCTTCAAACCCTACTCCAATGCTTACTTCGTTCTGATAAATTTTCCATGAAATATTATTTTCCTCTAAACGCTCCGGAAAAGTTTTCCAGTTTACTTCTGTATTATAATCGGCTTCCTCATTACGCACAACCGCCACGGTTTTATCATCGTGTCGTGTCTTGCCTGTCCAGAGGTAAAGACGGTTAGGTGTAGTGCCGGTTAAGCTCGAACAGAAATTCTGATCGCATACCGTAAAAGCATCCGCCAGTGCGTAGTAAAACGGAACATCCTCACGGTTATAGTACCCCATGGTTAGTGGCATGTCTTTATACTCCTTGTGGCCCGACTTCTTTGCTTCAAGCCATTTATCATACGCCCCGCCATTGCGCGCATCCGTTTGGTCGGTCCAGCCGTGCGGCAGCGAACCCATCCACGTAGCATTAGTATCTTTTATATTTAACCGAAATGGTGCATAGGTTTCTCCTTTCGAATTCTGTTGGAGCCACACTAAATTTTTATTCGGAAGTGTAATCGCCTTCGGATCATTAAACCCGCGCACACCCCGCAGCGATCCATAGCAATGATCAAACGACCGGTTTTCCTGCATCAGGATAACAACATGTTCGGCATCTTTCCATGTTGTGCCCGGAGCGGGATCAATGGCAAATGCTTCTGCTATCGAAGGTGGCAACACACTACTGATACCGGCAGTGCCCGAAAGCAAGGCTACTTTTTTCAGAAATTCTCTGCGCGAATCCATGATCTAATTTTTGTTAATGAGTAAATGTAGATATCTGAATCTATTCACAACATCGAATTTCATGAATTAAGAATAACGTAACAATCAGATAAAACAGGATAGCATCCGCTCAAAGAAAACTTCAATCATTAATTGATAAAATAATATTAATAACTCATCTTGACCGATTGAAACAAATCAGAAAACCGTATAGTAACCGACAAATGAAGAAGTTTTTTGCACTAAGCTTTCTCGTGCTCCTTTCACTACCTTCTGTGGCACAAGCCCCCGATGAAGATCAACTGGGTGCCTGGTATATGTATTTTTATACCAAGCGGTTTGGTGAAAGTAGTTTCGGTATACAAGGCGACTTTCAATACCGCGCATGGAATGCCGGCTCGGACATGGAGCAATTGCTGTTACGGAGTGGGGCCACGTACCGCCCCAAGAACACCGATGTGCTTTTCACCCTTGGCTATGCCTACGTTTCTACCGGGGCATTTGGAGAGAGTGATGCTACCACTGCTGAAAGTCGGATCTACCAGGAAATGTTGCTTCCGCAGAAAGTAGGAAACCGATTTTTCTTCACACACCGTTTTCGCTACGAACAACGGTGGATGGAGGATCTGGATTTTCGAACGCGCTTTCGCTATAATATCTTTCTGAATGTAGCGCTCAACAGCACGCAACTCACCGCCAAAACAATTTACCTGGCGCTGTACAACGAGCTCTTCATTAACGGCCAACGTTCTATCGGCAACGGGCTTACCGTAGACTACTTTGACAGAAACCGAACATACCTGGGTGTTGGCTACGGACTCACTACCAAGTTGCGTGTTCAGGCCGGATGGATGAAGCAGACCACAGCCAACTGGGGCAAGGGGCAGTTGCAAGCAAGCCTGCATCATAACTTCTAAGACTTCAGACCACCGGTAACCGAAAGGAGAATTCCGTGCCTTTTCCTACCACACTATCTACTTGAATCGTACCGCCCTGCGCTTCAATAAATTCTCTTGAAATGGCAAGTCCCAGTCCGGAGCCTCCTGGAGATCCCGGAACCTGAAAGAATTTCTCAAAGATGCGATCGAGGTACTTTCGTTCAATGCCAGGTCCGCTATCCAACACCAAAAAATTTACTTTACCGCTCTGAACTCTGCATTTCAAAACGACATGGCCTTGCTCTGCACTATAACGAATAGCGTTGGTAAGAAAATTAACCAATACCCATGTGGTTTTATCCAGATCAGCCAGAACAAAGGGAATATCTTTCTCCACATCCAAATCAATCTTGATATGCTTACGCTCTGCCGGAAACTTTACTGCCTCGGTGGCAAGCCTGATAATTTCATGCGCATCAGCTTTCTGAATATTCAGTTTGATATTGCCGGTTTCCACCTGCGCCAAATCCAGAAGCTCATTGGTGATTCTTGCTATCCGTGTAACTTCATCGCCAAGCGTCTTTGTGATGTTTACCTGTTCTTCATTGAGTGTACCGATCCTGCTATCCTGCAAAAGCTTTACACACATTTGAAGTGATGCAATTGGTGTTTTGAGTTCATGCGAAATTGTCGCCATAAAATTTGTCTTAGCGAGATCAAGCTCTTTGTACGATGTTACATTCCTGAGCAGAATAACGGAACCAATGCTAATGTTCTCCTTCTCTCCCGTTGGTAAAAAACTAACGCTAATGGTTTCGCGGGTAAAATAGTTTTCCTTTCCAGCCACAACCACTTTAATCAATGCTGTTTCTTCCTTTGCAACCGAATTTGCTTTGAGTAGACTTCTCAACAGATCATTACTGATGGCAACATCCGGAGCATAGTGATCCACCACCGCTGAGCGCTCCAGATGGAGCACGTCAAGCGCCTGATCGTTCACAAAAATAATCCGGTTTGATTCGTCCAGACCAATCACCGGATCGGTCATTTGATTGATAACCGTTTCAATTCTTTTCTTCTCAAAAAGAATTCTGGCCAGGTTACTATGCTCATACTCATCGAGTTTTTCTGCCATCTGATTAAAAGCCCCCGCCAGTTCGTCAAACTCATCGTTGCGATCAAACTGCAAGCGCTCTTCGTAATTCTTATTGGCAATTTCCTTAATCCCCGAAGTCAGCTTTGAAATTGGGTTGGCGATGTATCCGGGAAAATTCAGAATAAAGGTGAACGCCACCAGAATACACATGGTACCCACAATGATCAGGTAAGTTGAAGCATTTTTAGAAGTATGCAGCGCACTCTCATTTTTCAGGTGAATGGCTTCCATATTGATCTGCTGAAGGGACAAACACAGCGTTCGCAATTCCGTCCGGAGTTCTTCCGTTGCTCCTTGCGCTTTGATCCGCCCGAAGGCCAGTCGCAAGCTTCCGGTTAATTCAGCTTCACCCGCTTCCGTCACATTTTCTTCCTGTAACCTGAGATTCTTTTCGATAATGATAAAAGCATTGACCGAATCAGTCTTCAGACGATCGCATTGAACAATAATCTCCTTGGTGTATTGCAACGTTTCATAGTTATTGGAAAGGATATTTTTCGAATCGTTGGACAGGCGTTGAAGATAGTATAACCCCATTCCGCCTATAACTACAATCATGGCAAACAGGAGCAACACGCCCAGCGTAACTTTTACTTTAATACTCATGATAAAATAACGATGTCAATATCCGAATTCGACAATTTAGTTAATAGTTGGCTGAAGACGTTCGTATTAAGAATTACCTGCCACAGCCGAAGGTGCGGCTTGCCAATGCAAACTGTTGTTATTCCCTTTTCCTCAGCCAACCGCGCAATTACCGCAGGAATGTTATTGTCTTTCACTTGAATCACCTCCGAACCAAGTTCTGTAGCCAATTTAAAATTATTGATCAGATGACGCTGCACCGAAAGTTTTATCCGGTTAGAATCCTCCTTTTTCGTTTGCACATACAGCACATACCATTTCGAATTATAGTATCCGGCAAGCCGGGCTGTCTTTCGAATAATCATTTTTGCTGTTTCATGATTGCTGCTTACACAAGCCAGAAATCGTTCATGCCTGAGCTTTGTATTTACAGTCACCTCGGTGTCAACTTTCCGCTCCACCTGACTTGCTACTTCCTTTAAAGCCAGTTCGCGAAGCTGAAGAATCTTATCCGCCTGAAAAAAATTCGCCAGCGCAGACTTGATCTTTGATGCATGATAAATCTTGCCCTCTTGCAAGCGTGTTATCAACTCATCTGCCGTAAGGTCAATGTTAACTACTTCGTCTGCGATCTGAAGGATTCTATCGGGCACCCGCTCACGTACTTCAATTCCTGTAATGTGTTGTACTTCCTCATTCAGGCTTTCAATGTGTTGAATGTTTACTGCACTGATCACGTTTATTCCTGCATCCAGTATTTCCAACACATCCTGCCAACGCTTTTCGTTTTTGCTGCCCTCAATGTTGGTGTGGGCAAGTTCGTCCACCACGACAATCTCAGGATGAATATTCAGTATGGCTTGTAAATCCATCTCCTCAAGCTCCTTGCCTTTGTAAAAAGTCTTTCTTCGCGATATGAATGGAAGTCCTTCTATAAGGGCCTCTGTCTCTTTCCGGTTGTGAGTTTCAATGTACCCAATCTTTACATCCACACCGCTCTTCTTGAGAGCATGCGCCTCCTGCAACATGCGGTAGGTTTTCCCCACCCCGGCACTCATGCCGATGTAGATCTTGAACTTACCACGCTTGGACTTACGGATAAGGTTTAAAAAATATTGAACCGATTTTTCTTTATCGTTCATAACTCAAAATGAAACGGCCAGTGAAGTAGTAACAAAGGAATTACTTTTAGAAGGACTATCACCCTCCGAAAATACAGCATCTTTACTGGAAAATTTACGCGCTTCAATTCGCCAAACTGCATTTGATGTGATCTGGTAATCCAGGTTGGCCGACACACCAATTGTCTTGAAACCATTTGGTGTGTCGCTTGTGATGATCACCCCATTTTCGTCATCGTAATATTCACCACGAAGCCCAATCGCTATCTTTTCGTTAAGCATGAATTTGACAATGACTACTGACGAATGCCACGCATTGACAGTGGATGACTCCGGGCTCTTTTCCTCAACGCCATAGTCAACCCCAACAATCAATCCCACCCTGTCGGTAACCTGAAAAATTCCGTAGAAGTTATGGAAGTAGCGCATCTGCCGGGCACTGTCGGGCTTGTCTGTTCCAATAAAGGTGCTGCTGTTCAATGTAATTTTATTCGAAGGTTTAACTGTTACTTGTGTTCCGAAAGAAGGTAATGAGTTTCCATTCAGCCGTTGAATGCGCTGCCAACCGTTGAGCACCAAACCGGAAAGAAACCATTTTCCATTGTCGGTAGTGTATGAAATTTTTGCACCCGCTTCGTAGTATGGTGTATTATCAGCCATGATGCTTCGCGTGAGGTTCCAGCAATCTTTTCCAATCGCACTTTCAAATCCAATATGTGATCCAACTATTCCAGCATCGACCCACAGGTTCTTCTTGCTGGAAATCTTCACACCGGCATTGGCTTCAAAAATATTTTTCAGCACACCCGGTTCGGCAGCAAGGTTGGCATTGGCGTATGTGCCGGCCATCAGCGCCAGGTTTACCCTGACGTTATCTGTATGGTATGATCCCTTCAGAAATCCAAGGTTAAGGTTTACTTCATTGTGGCGATTGTTCGAATAAATAAACGAAGGTCGTGTATTGTTCGCAGGCTGATTGAAATCATAACAGTAATAAACATCCACATAACCACTTAATGTTACGGGTGATGGCATTGATTCTTCCTGGGCAAAACCAATGGTAAATGTTGAAAGAAGGATTGCCACGATTAAAATGCTTTTCATAATTCAGGTCGAAAGCTTACTTCAGGTTGTCGAGGGCTATGTTCAGTTCCAATACATGGACGGTCGCAGTACCGATGCCAAATGCAGGTTCCGCAATATGATCGTTAACCAGCGCTTCTACGGCAGCACGATCGATGTGACGAACGTTGGCAATTCGTTCGATCTGAATCTTTGCGGCTTGGGGAGAAATGTGAGGATCAAGGCCTCCACCAGATGCGGTGACCAGGTCAACCGGGATCTGCTCTTTCTTTACCCCCGGATTATGAACCAGGAAAGTATCGATGCGAGCCTGAACCTGAGCCAGGTATTCAGGATTTGTTGGTCCCTTGTTTGATCCACCAGTACCTGCGGCATTGTAATCTACAGCCGAAGGTCGGCTGTTGAAGTATTTATCATCATCGAATTTTTGTCCGATCAATTTAAAGCCTACTACTTTTCCATTTACGATTACTTCCTCACCCGCTCCGCCATTGGGTGCCAGCACCTTGGCAATACCGGTAATCATCAGCGGATATAGAACACCGAAAAGGACAATCGTAACGAGGGTGATTTTAACACCAATTATCAAATGTGTTTTCATACTAGCTTCGTTTAAAGTAATGGAGCGATCAGTAAGTCAATCAGCTTTATTCCGATGAAGGGAACGATGATACCTCCGAGTCCATAGATGAATAAGTTTCGGGTAAGCAATGCACTTGCACCGATAGGTTTGTAGGTCACACCCCGAAGTGCCAACGGAATTAAAATCGGGATGATAAGCGCATTGAAGATTACCGCAGATAAAATAGCACTCTCCGGACTTGCCAGCTCCATGATGTTCAACGTCCTCAAACCCGGTATTGAAACCATGAACAACGCAGGTACTATTGCGAAGTATTTTGCCACGTCATTGGCAATTGAAAAGGTAGTGAGTGTACCGCGTGTAATGAGCAACTGCTTTCCGATTTCCACTACTTCTATCAGTTTGGTTGGATCGTTATCGAGGTCAACCATGTTGCCGGCTTCTTTCGCGGCTTGCGTTCCGCTGTTCATGGCTACTCCCACATCAGCTTGTGCAAGTGCCGGGGCATCGTTGGTGCCATCACCCATCATGGCTACCAGTTTACCTTGCGCTTGTTCGTTGCGAATATACTCAAGCTTGTCTTCGGGTTTTGCTTCTGCAATGAAATCGTCAACACCAGCTTTTTGTGCGATGTATTTTGCCGTTAGCGGATTGTCGCCTGTAACCATCACGGTCTTTACCCCCATTTTTCTTAAGCGTTCAAACCTTTCTGTAATACCCGGTTTCACAATATCCTGAAGTTCGATAGCTCCCATTATCTTATCGTTCTGTGAAACAACCAGTGGCGTACCACCATTAGAAGAAATCATCTCAATGGTATTTTTGATTTCATCGGGTACTTTGTTTCCCTGTTTTTCAACCAACTTTCTGATCGCATCGTAAGCGCCTTTGCGTATCGATCTTCCATCAAGGTCGATTCCGGATGTACGTGTTTCCGCAGAAAACTTAACAATGTTTGCATGGGATAAACCATACGAAACATCGATGTTACCGCCCAGGGCTACCGGATGTCTGAATCCTTTCAATGCAGCAAGTTCAACAATCGATTTACCTTCCGGAGTTTCATCCGTCAATGACGCTATGGTTGCACACTCAATAAGATCATCTTCCGATACTCCTTTAGCCGCATAGAAATTTGTAGCCTTTCTGTTTCCAATGGTGATGGTACCTGTCTTATCCAAAAGTATTGTATCAAGGTCACCGGCTGTCTCTACTGCACGTCCTGATTTTGAGATTACATTAGCTTTCAGCGCTCTATCCATGCCGGCAATGCCGATTGCAGACAAGAGGCCTCCAATGGTGGTTGGAATCAAACAAACAAATAATGAGATCAATGCTCCGATGGAAACCGGAGTGTTCGCATAATCGCTAAATGGCTTCAGTGTTACGGTAACCAGGAGAAACACAATTGTAAATCCGGAAAGCAATAAGGTAAGGGCAATTTCATTTGGAGTCTTTTGGCGGCTTGCTCCTTCCACCAGTGCAATCATTTTATCCAGAAAACTTTCACCGGGCTCGGTTGTAACCAAGACTTTGATCTTGTCAGAGAGTACCTTAGTTCCACCCGTAACACTGCTCTTGTCGCCTCCCGCTTCGCGGATCACCGGAGCGGATTCTCCCGTAATGGCACTCTCATCAACCGTGGCAATGCCTTCAATAATTTCACCATCCGAAGGAATGATATCACCAGCCTCACAAACAAACACATCGCCTTTTTTAAGTTGACTTGAAGTTATGGTTGTCAGAACTCCCTTGCTGGAAACTATTTTGGCCGGAGTTTCTTCGCGTGTTTTTCGTAATGAATCTGCTTGTGCTTTACCTCTGGCCTCCGCAATGGCTTCTGCGAAATTCGCAAAGAGTAAGGTAATCAACAGCACCACAAAGATGATGGTGTTATACAGCGGTGACCCCTGATTGGTATTGGTAAAGGAGTAGATCATCACGAAGAGCATGATGAACGTGCCTACCGCCACACAAAACATCACGGGGTTCTTCATCATCAAGCGTGGGTTAAGTTTCACGAACGATGCTTTGATAGATTGACCTACCAGGGCAGGCTCAAACAATTGCGTATCTGTTTTAATTCTTTTGCTCATACTTAATAATCGTCTTGTTTATATGGAGAAGTATTCGGCCAATGAGCCCAGCGCCAGAGCCGGGAAGAATGAAAGCGCAGCAACAATGATGATGACCGAAAGCAACACAGCAACAAACGCTGCGCTTTCTATCTTCAAGGTTCCTGAACTTTCGGGAATGTATTTTTTCGATGCCAGCGAACCTGCAATGGCCAGTGGCCCTATAATCGGAACGAACCTTCCCAATAGCATGCAAAGTCCGCACAGAATATTCCAGAATGGTGTAGCATCGGCTAATCCTTCAAAGCCAGAACCATTGTTGGCCGCTGAAGAAGTAAACTCGTATAACATTTCACTAAAGCCGTGGTGCGATGGATTGGCAAGCCAGCCCATATCCGGATTGTGTGATTGAATGTGTGAAGCTATAGCTGTGCTTACAAGAATCAGGAATGGATGCAAGATGGCTACCAGTGCCGCGATCTTCACTTCTCTTGCTTCGATTTTCTTACCAAAGAGTTCCGGTGTTCTGCCTACCAGTAATCCTGCGATAAACACAGCAATGACCACGAACACAAAGAAGTTGATAAACCCCACACCCACTCCACCGTAGATTGCATTGATCATCATATCGAGAATGTAAACGCCACCTGAAATGGGCGTATGACTATCGTGCATCGAATTAACAGATCCGTTTGATGTCGAAGTTGTTGACACACCCCAGAAGGCACTGGCCACTGCACCAATACGCACCTCTTTTCCTTCCATGGATCCGGCTGTGTTGTCGATACCAAGCTCGGTGATCTTTACGTTGCCCTGACTCTCGTAATAAACGGTGACACTTGCAAACACCAGGAAGATGACTGTCATGGCTGCAAAGAAGGCATACCCAACTTTTGGCTTGCCGATGTAAAATCCAAATGCAAATACCAACGCCATCGGAATGAACAGGATAGCGAAGTTTTCAACCAGATTGCTTATGTAATCAGGATTTTCAAAGGGGTGCGTAGCGTTTGGTCCAAAGTATCCACCGCCATTGGTGCCCACTTGTTTGATCGTCACCATAGGCGCAACTGGTCCGCGCGCCACGTTTACGGTATCCCCTTCAAGCGTTACTACCTGTGCTGCACCTTCGAAAGTTGAGGGCATCCCTTTTACTACAAGGAAAACTGCCATTACCACAGAGATTGGCAAAAGTATGCGGGTGCTACTCTTCAAAAACAATTGGTAAACGTTACCCAGATCAGATGCCTGGCGTTGTACGAGGGCTTTGAATACCAGCGCCATAGCAGCAATACCACTGGCAGCACTTACAAATTGCAGAAAGCAAAAAACCAGAAGTTGAGTAAGGTACGTGGCTCCGGTTTCACCGCTGTAATGCTGCAAGTTTGTATTCGTCATAAAACTTACTGCGGTATTAAATGCCGTAGTTGGTTCCATGCTGGCGATGCCATCCGGATTCCAGAAGGGATGCATTGATTGGGTAAGTAACATGGTGATGGCCCAGAGAAAGAAAATAAGATTCAGCACCAGTAATGCTTTTAGATTCTCCTTCCAGTCCATTTCTTTACCTGGATCGATTTTGCATATCCGGAAAATAAAATTCTCCAGCGGTGCCAAAAAGTCGAGCCACGTTTTTTCATTTTTAAATACTTTCACAACGTACCGCCCAAAGGGTATGGCCAACAGTACGGTTAGCGTGAAGAGGCTTAGTATGCCTGTTATTTCCGTATTCATTTCAGTTTCAGTTAGAATTTTTCTGGCTTGATGAGCGCATACAGCAGGTACACAAACATCAAAGCGGATACGATTAGCAATGTGATCATCATAGCATTAGATTTTTTCAAAGACATCAATCAGTCTGAACAGAAGCCAGAAGCCCGTAAGTCCCAGCAAAAACATGAGTACTGTCATCATACATTCTTGTTTAAATGATTTTGAATGGCCCATGCCCAAATCCATGCTAATTCTAATTGACCATGAAAATCAATCAGTTAGCTCCCACTGGCCATAAAGCACCCTTCGGAATCCGAAAGGTTTTTCAGTTTTCGAAAGGATTGAGATCAGACAATAATTCAGAATCAAGTTTCAGGTGGGTGGTGTATGCGTTGCAGAACCCAACCATACGGCACCTCATCAACACGGGGCTTGTGTCGATTACGGTTAGGGTAGTACCATTCATCTTACTTCCAGAATTCGAGGCTACAGGTGCAGCCTTTCGGAAGGATAGATCAGAGGTGGTAGTCTTTTATCTTTTGATATAGTGTAGTAAGGCCAATACCTAGCAGTTTTGCTGCTTGCGTTTTATTGCCTTCTGCATACGCCAGCATTTTTTTGATGTGCCGTTTTTCAACTTCGGCCAGCGAATGGATATTGGAATCATCGTCAACATTGAAATCAACGGGCAGCGAAGTAAGATCAAGTTCTGTGTCTGAAAGAATCACACTTCGCTCAATAACATTCTTAAGTTCACGGATATTTCCTTTCCAGGGATGATGACGAAGTGCTTTTAAAAAATCGTTGGAGATTGCTGGATTTGGTTTATTAGTCTTCCTGGCAAACTGCTCAACGAAATGGGCAGCAAACATGGGAATATCTTCTTTTCGTTCGCGCAACGAAGGTAACGAGACTGTAAAAACAGAAAGCCTGTAATACAGATCTTTTCTGAATTGCCCTGACTCCGATTCCTGCTCGAGGTTTCGATTGGTTGCTGCGATGAACCTCACATTGACGTGACGCGATTTGCTTTCGCCTACCCGGTAAAATTCTCCAGTCTCCAGCACACGCAAAAGTTTCGCCTGCAGTTCAATATTCATTTCTCCCAACTCATCGAGAAACAACGTTCCTTCGTGTGCTTCTTCCAGGTATCCTTTCTTTGCTTTACTTGCTCCGGTAAATGCCCCTTCGGCATGGCCAAACAATTCACTTTCCAAAAGGTCTTTTGGAAAGGCACTGCAATTGAGCGCTACAAATGATTTTGTTTTCCTCGGGCTTTCATAATGAATGGCTTGTGCAAATACTTCCTTGCCTGTTCCGGTTTCTCCCAGCAACAAAACATTGGTATCGGTGGCTGAAACTTTTCGAGCCAGATCAACAGCATGCTTTAACGCCTTACTTTCGCCAAGAATGTTTGTAAACCCAAACTTATCGTGCAATCGTGCTTCAAGATTCTGAACCTTTTGCTGAAGGAGTGCCTTTTCGGTTGCTTTGCTTAAAAGTGGAATGATTCGCTCCTGATGCTCACCTTTGGTAAGATAATCGAACGCACCATTCTTCATCGCACGAACACCATCCTCAATGCTTCCGTAAGCTGTGAGTACGATGATCTCAGCGGCTGGGTACTCTCTTTTTATTTTTCCGGCCAGCTCAATTCCATTTCCATCCGGAAGCTTAACATCAGACACCACAACGTTTATGCTTTCTTTGGATAACACCTTCAGGCCATCCTTAACGGTTCCGGCCTGGTAAACAGTATAGCCCTCAAGTTCGATAACCCTGACCAGCAGCTTGCGCAGGTTTTCTTCGTCATCGATGATTAGTATGGTTGGCACAGCGGCAAATCTAATCAGGAAATGCAAAAGATTTATAGAGCCCGAAAAATGAACAGCTAAAAAGGTCTGCTTGCAACTTCGGGCTCTTGTTTGCTCACGCTAGTAATGGTAAAAGCTCGCGTAGTTTTCGACTTCGTAACCAAAGTCCGCCCCACAGTAAAATACCCAGGTAAACCGTGAACAGAATGTGCGTGAACAGCGGGTTATTCAGTCGCACGTGTGTAGCCATAGCCCCACCAAAGTAAGCCGTTAATAGCAGCGCACCCAGAACCGAAGTACGCGGAATACTATACAGCAATGTAGAAATTAACGCCAGCGATCCTAACACCGGCAAGTGCGCCTCTGTAAATCCAAGGGCCAGCGTACCTTCAATTACTTCAGGTGGCTTCACAAATTTCATAATGCCATCCATCACCATAAAGAGAATAACCACTCCGCTCATACTGTATGAAATCCAGCGAGTGGTTTTTGATATTGAATTTTCCATTGTTGTGTTGGTTTATGTGCTTGTCTTGATTTAACCATACAAACATACATCACAAACCACCCTCTGCAGGCTGTACAATTGCGTCAATCTGCGGTGCCTATTGCGACAAAATTATTCCTCAGCCGTTTGTGTATTTTAACAATTCATTAAGAACAATTTTTACAACATTCAATAGGCACATAGTCGTATAAGCAAAAGGAAATCTATGTTCACGCTGAAATATTTGATTTTTGTAATGCAACACGCTTCTAATCTTCTTACCTTTTACAAAGTAAACCAGTTCACCCCATGGCAACCATCAAACTAACTATTAACGGTGCAGAACAAACCGTAGATGTTGATCCGAAAACCCCCGTGCTCTGGGTATTGCGCGATCACCTCAACCTGGTTGGAACCAAGTACGGCTGTGGCATGGCACAATGCGGTGCATGTACCATCCACCTGGATGGCAATGCCGTACGCTCGTGTACGCTGCCCGTCTCAACCGTAGCCAACAAAAAGATTGTTACTATTGAAGGGCTTTCTGAAAATGGCGATCATCCGGTACAGCAGGCATGGATCGAACATGATGTGGCACAATGCGGCTATTGCCAGGCCGGCCAGATTATGTCGGCTGCCGCGTTGCTGAAGAAAAAACCAAAACCAACAGATGAAGAAATCCTGACCGCCATGAACGGCAACATCTGCCGGTGTGCGACTTATTTACGAATTCGTCAGGCTGTGAAGACAGCAGCCAATTCCTGATTCTTAAATCCGAACCTATGACAGCCTCGAAAACCACAATCAATAGAAGATCATTCCTGAAAGTATCGGCATTGGCCGGTGGAGGAATGATGCTAAGTTTCAACTGGGTTGCCGGAGCAACACCATCTACCAGCGCAGCAACAACATCCATTCCGGAAGAATGGTCAGCGCTCAATAATTATATCAAGATCAACACGAACGGCTCCATCATATTAATGTCTTCGAACCCGGAGTTTGGATCGAATGTAAAAACATCCATGCCGATGATACTGGCGGAAGAACTCGATGCCGATTGGAAAATGATTATCGTAGAACAAGCCGACTTCTTTCCCGCGCGGTATGATCGACAGTTCACCGGAGGAAGCATGGGTATCCGTCTCGCGTGGAAACCACTTCGAAAGGCGGGCGCCACAGCAAGACAACTTTTGAAAGATGCAGCGGCCAAAACCTGGAATGTACCCGCAGCAGAAATTACCACCGAAGCGGGCGTACTCCATCACAAATCAAGTGGCAGAAAAGCAGGTTATGGCGAAATGGCTTCCCTTGCAGCAACGTTACCGGTGCCGAAGGACGCCCCGGTGAAAGACATAAAAGACTTCAGCATTATCCGGCATTCACAAAAGAATGTAGAAGGAAAGAATATCGTAACCGGCAAGCCCATGTTCGCCATGGACTACAAAGCAGAAGGTATGCTCGTTGCTGCCGTTACCCATCCACCGTTTGGCATGAAAGTAAAATCCATCGATGACAGCGCTGCACGTGCTATGCCTGGCATTAAAGATGTGATTAGCATTACTACGCTCACTAACGACTACGAACGGAACTTCTTCGACACCAACTCCTTTAACGATTTGGTGGTGGTAGTGGGTAAGACTACATGGGAAGTATTGAATGCCAAGAAAGCGCTGAAAATAGTATGGGAACCTTCGCCCGAAACCTCCTTTATGATGACAGGCTGGCGCGGACCAGCCACTAAAGTTACGGTACCCGGTGGACTGGAAAGCACACAGGGACACCGCGCACGGATGGAGGAGATGTCAAAAAAGAGTGGCGAAATTCTGCGCAAGGATGGCGACCCTGAAGGGGCTTTTAAAAGGGCAAAGAAAACGCTTGAACGCACCTACACCGCACCGTACCTCGCACACAATTGTATGGAACCTGTTAATTGTTTTGCGCACGTCACTGCTGATAAGGCCGAACTTTATGGCCCTATTCAGGCACCGGAGTTCATCATGCGAACACTCGTGGCACGCCTGGGGTTGCCTGCGGAGAAGATCAACATCCGGCTGGCGCGCATGGGGGGTGGTTTTGGTCAGCGTGCGTATGGTCATCACATGGTAGAAGCCGCGGTGATTTCGCAAAAGTTAAACGCTCCGGTAAAGATGATCTACACGCGCGAGGAAGATATGACCAACGGCATCTACCGGCCTACCTATACGGCAACGTACCGAGCCGGCCTGGACGAGAACAACAATGTAATTGCGTTCCATGTAAAGGGTGGTGGCATTCCTGAACACGCGGTGCATGCGAATCGTTTTCCGGCAGGCGCAGTAGACAACTACCTGGCGGAAGGCTGGTCGTTGAGTTCAAACATTAGCATTGGTGCCTTTCGCGCACCCGGATCAAACTTCATTGCCGGTGCCGAGCAATCCTTTCTGGATGAACTCGCTGAACTCGCGGGCAAAGATCCGATTGAGTTTCGTCTCGAATTATTGGACCGTGCCAAAACCAAACCGGTCGGTCAGAACAACGACTATGATGCTGATCGGTATGCCGGTGTGTTGAAACTCGTGCGCGAAAAATCAAACTGGAATAAATCCGCTCCCAACAAAGGTCGTGGTGTGGCTGCCTATTTTTGTCACAATACCTATGTGGCGGAAGTACTCGACCTGGAGATGAAAAACAATAAGCCTGTGGTGAACAACGTAGTAGCCGCAGTAGACTGTGGTATTGTAGTAAACCCTGATGCTGCTGCCAACATGGGCGAAGGTGGTATTATAGACGGAATTGGAAATGCTTTCTTTGGAGAAATCAGTTTCAAGGATGGTGTGCCCGACAAAAATAATTTCCATCAATACAAGATGATTCGTCAACAGGAATCACCGAAGGCCATTGAAGTTCACTTTGTACAGAACGATCACGAACCAACAGGCCTGGGCGAACCACTCTTCCCTCCTGTTTTTGCTGCTGTGGCAAATGCCTTGTACCGGGCAACAGGAAAACGATTTTACAACCAGCCCTTTGCCAACGATATTGAGGTAGTGCGATCGAGGATGTAAGTAGCCATAACGGGTTAAGCGGAATTCCTACCCGGGTTCTACCTTCCGGGAAGAATCCACGGAGTGGTTAGTTGCAAGCCTCTTTGTGTATTGATTAATTCCGAACGCCACAATAGTCTTGGATGGCTTTCGCCAACACATCGTTCAGAAAAGTTAGCTGATTGCCAGTCGCGGTGTCGCGCCAATATTGATTTGGATTATTCGATAAAGCATTGGTCCAGCGAGCACACTCGACATCACTCTTTTCAAGATGACCTCCCAGTTTATACTCACGAACCAGAAAGGCCTGGGCTTCTGCTATGCCTTTGCCTGCGGCAAGTTTAAGGTACTTCTCACCTAACGCTTTATCAGCCGATGCACCAACACCCAACAAATAAAACACCCCGGTCATATAAGCAGCCTGAGGATTTCCATGATCTGCCGAAGCGCGAACTAATTCAGCCACATCGCTCCCTACTGCTGTAAAGCCGATGTCCTTTGTCATGCTATTGGCAACTTGCAGGTACTCCGATGCTACGGTTGCTTCCTCAGTTTGTGCCATAGCCGAGAGACCGGTAATGCAGATTAGTACAATTGCCGCTATAGTAGAATTGGTGTGTTTCATCGTAGTTATTGATTATACCCTGTGAAGATAGAACTTCATGATGGAAATTCAAATTCATAAAAAAGCCTCAGCTTTCGGCTGAGGGCTTCCTGATTAAACGTTGCATCTACAATCTTAGAGTGGCTTTCCCACCAACGCTACGTTCAATTCGAAATTATCCTCAATGGCTTTGTCGCCAAGGTTCTCAAAGAAATTTCCAGAACGGAATTTGATATCGAATTTAGTCCGATCCACTACAATCTTAGCATTGGCAGTGAGCTGATCCTTTGTGGTTTGAATAGTAGCCGGAAACTCAATCGCGTTGGTAATGCCTTTGATCGTCAGGTTGCCTTTTACCAGGTATTGATCACCCCCTTTTGATTCGATTGTTGAAATGACAAACGTGGCTTTCGGAAATTTTTCAGTAGAAAAGAAATCATCCGATTTTAAATGTCCTTCCAGGCGGGCATTTGCATCCGCATCTTTTATCGAGGTCATATCCATTGTAAAAGAACCTCCTGAAATTTCCTTCCCTTTCAGGGTAAAGGTTCCTTCGCTCAGGTTTACCGTACCATTGTGTTGCCCGGTTACTTTCTTACCAACCCACGTAATTTTACTTTTTGCGGCATCGATGGTATACCCCTTGTCTTTAAAGGTGAACGACAGCAGCGCAATCGCGGCAATAACTAAAATGCTTTTTAAATACTTCATGAATGTGTTTTTAAAATTTCTGCCAATAAAGCGAATTCATGAATATACCGGTATCAAAATTCGACTGACCCGGCTAATCGCTCGACCGATCTCCACTCTTTGGAAAACGTTAACAGATCATTAACAATGTAATGTGTCTACAGCGTTCATCGGCCTGACAAGCCAGGCACAGGTTGGCGAAAGTATTGTACGCGCCAACCTTGCTCATGAGATATATCTCCAAGCGAATGCTAGCCCATGATGGCCATGGATTTTCATAATAAATCACATTTCATTGGTGGCTTCCAATTATAATTTCATTATTTTTAATTTTACCCCTTGTCTAATGATGCTTAATCTATCACTAATCATCCGCCAGTGTGTGATGATTTTCCTTTGTAGCCTGCTCAGCCTGCCATGGGTAATGGCCAGCGCAGATCCAACCGGTGATCCCGCATATAGGTTAGGAATGAAGTTGCTTAGAAGTTCCAGCCCGCAGGAGGCCTTACCCTATTTCTTACAACTCAATGAAAAATACCCGAATACACCGGGCATCCAATACCGGTTGGGGTATTGCTACTACCACACCTACGATGAACAATTCAAGGCGCTTGAACTTTTCGAAGCAAGCAAAAAGAAAATTTTACAGGAACGCAATTTTGAATCAGACAACCTGACGGGTGCCCCGCTCACCGTATACTATTATTGTGGGTTGCTTTCCGGAAAGCTTGAACGATTTGAATTAGCCGAGACAAATTTAAGGAGCTATCTGAAGGCATCGCAAATTGCACAGCAAACTACCGGGCATGTTTTTCTAACCTCCAAGGAACGAAAGCTGATCGAGAGCATCATCATCCGGCTGGAGGAGTATAAACTATTTGTTAAAGAACTTTATCCCTATTTTGTAAAGCGCCTGGAAAAGATTAATACACCAGAATCCAGTGAAACCGATCCGGTTCTGTTTGTAAGACCCGACAAAAAAGAATTCACTTCTGTCAATGATCTGGCGATGACGTACCGATCGATTTCCACCAAGACCAAGCGAACGTTGTCAATCAATGCTGATGGCATTGTGGCCGACCCATTGTTCGAACGATACACCATTGTACACTATGATAAAAACCGCGATATGGTTATCCTGAAGTCGATCGATATGAAAGGACGGTATGACCTCTTTTACGCCAACCGTGAAAATGATAAATGGACAAATCCAGTTCGTTTCAACATCAACAAGAAGAAGTATAATGAAACCAGTGGATTTATCTCCCCGGAGGGGAAGTGGCTTATCTTTACCAGCGATCGCAAACGTACGCTGGGCGGTTATGATGTCTGGATCAGTGAACTGGATCCTAAAGGAAAATGGAAAAAGCCTGTAAACGCTGGCCGTACAGTAAATTCCGAATACAACGAAGTCGCGCTTTATCCATCCGGGGATCAAGAAAAATTCTACCTGAGTAGTGATCATCCAAAGGGTATGGGTGGATACGATATTTATGAAAATAATTTCTACGAAGGAAAAGTAGGGCATTCCAACCACCTGCGGTACCCGGTTAATTCAACCGGAGATGATATGAGTTTTGTCTCCACAGTTGGTCCCTACCATGTATTCTCATCCAACCGGGGTGCTAAAGATTTTGATCTCTACTATGTCGATACCACA
>Ga0315910_10000213_pt1 | contig 63954 bp, 48 predicted proteins | sample EdamamesoilMG_FD_204470 | JGI IMG/M metagenome (GOLD analysis project Ga0315910, IMG submission 204470) | Garden soil microbial communities collected in Santa Monica, California, United States - Edamame soil | ecosystem: Environmental > Terrestrial > Soil > Garden | place: USA: California... | reverse complement strand
CGTCGGCCAGCGGAACGTTGAAGTCCACGCGCATCAAAACGCGCTTGCCCGCGAGGTCGAGGTCCCGAATGCTCAGTTTGTTCAGCGACATGGCCGGGGGCATAACGCCCCGGTCAGGCGGCTGTAAAGGCGGGCGGCAGGCCCTAGTCGGGGCCCTGCCGGCGCGGCATTCACGGGGGCAGCGGCCCGTAGAAAAGGCCGCCGTGGCAGGTGTCACAGGTGTTCATTGCCGAGTGGAAATAGAACGGTCCGTTGTCGGTGCCGTTGGTGCAGCCGCCGGCTGTGGACGCACAATAGTAGACCCAGTCCGTGCTGTTGCCCGTTTCCGCGACACGGAGCATGACGGCGGCGCCGAGGTACGTGTCCGCGGTGTCGTACAGCTCCTTGATGGACATCGAATTGACGGCATTGCCTGGGTCGTCCCCCGGGTCGTTGAAGCCGCCGTTGCGACTCGTGACGGCCGCCGGGTTGTAGAAGACGCGCACGCGGCCGTGAGGCGAGGTGAGGCCATCCTTGTCGCGCGGGGCCGCATCCATCACCCAGGGCGCGCTCTTGTACGTGCCCGCAGCGAGGAACGCCTCGATGCCGGCTTGGCTGAAGTCGGAAGGAACGGTGGTGTCGGCCGCGGCGCCGCCGCTGCTGGTGTCCCCACCGCTGCTGCCCGTCGCTCCGCCGCTGCCCGTGACTCCGCCGCTGCCCGTGGAAGGACCCGGATCCGAGCATCCTGCCGACAGAGCCGCCCCAAGGAGCGACGTGGAGAGGAGCGCGGTGAAAGCGACGCGAGCGATCATGGGCATGATCCAAGCAGCCTGCTCGCCCTGGAACAAGGTGCTTTTTTGCACCGCTCGGCGCCGAGTTCTCGCAGCGCGAGGGCGAGCCTCGTTCGCCCGGGTTCTGCTTGAACCCGAGCCGGCCGCGCGCACACAATGCGCGGCGTGACGCCTCGCCCCTTCGACCCTGCGTTTGCCGGCAGTTGGCTCGATCATCTGCGCGGGCATGCGGCCACATTGGGACCGTTCCTTTCCAGGACCTGGTCGCCTCCGGTGCGCCCGTGCACCGAAAGTTGGACGACGACGCTCGTCGATCCCGACGTCGGACGGGTCGAACTTTCGGGCAGGGCCCTCGCGCATCCATCCGCGCGAGGGCTCCTCGTGGTTCACGGTCTCGGCGGCAGTGTGGACAGTGGCTACATGGCAGGAGCATTGCGGGAGGCCGAGCGCACGCGCACGCGTTGCCTCCTGCTCTCGACGCGCGGCTCCGATCGCTCCGGTCAGGACATTTCTCACGCGGGCCTCGGCGCCGACCTGGACGCGGCACTGGCGAGCGAGTTCTTCGCCGACACGCCGACGGTGGACCTCTTCGGCTACTCGCTGGGCGGTCATCTCGTGCTGCGCTACGCCGCGCTCGCTCCGCACCCCAAGCTGGGACGCGTGGCCGCCATCGGCTCACCGCTGCTGCTCGAGCCGGCCGCCAGCGCTCTCGATTCCGCCTACCTCAACGTGTACCGGCGGCACGTGATGCGGAGCTTGCACGAGATCTACACCGTGGCCTACCAGCGGAATGCTCGCGGCATCATGCCCGAACGAGCTCGCGCGATTCATCGCATTCGCAAGTGGGACGAGCAGGTGATTGCACCACGCTTCGGCTTCGCCAGCGCCGACGACTATTATCGTAAGGTGAGCGCAGGCGCCGTCTTGTCCGACATCAAGTGCGACGCACTTTACGTCGGGGCCCCCCACGATCCGATGGTCCCGCTTTCGTCGGTGGCGCCGGCTCTCGCTGGGACACGACTCGACGTGGTCTGGGAACGGTCGGCTGGGCACCTGGGCTTCGGGGCGCGGTTCGACTTGGGGCTCGCGGCGCCTCTTGGTCTGGAGCCTCAGGTGATCGCTTGGCTCGCGGGGGCCGCTCGGCGGGACGCAGCACGATGAGGTGCTCGCGTCGCGGCTCCTCATCGAACACTTCTTCGGCGCCATAGAGGAAGAGCGGCCGCTCTTGCGAGGCGATGACCTTCACCTCGAGGCCGCTTTTCTGCGCAATCTCGGCGAAGGCGGCATCCGCACGGAACGCTTGCCGGTCGACGACCGAGTCGGCCACGATCACGACGGCCCGTCCGTCGCTCGCGAGCACTCGCCGCATCTCACGGAGACACGCGCCCATCTCTTCGGCCCAGAGCGCACTGGCTTCGTCGAAACGCAGCCGCCTGTAGCCGCGACGAGAGCCAATCTCTTGCTCTTGCAGGAAGCTCGGCTTGAGGCCGAGCCAACGCAGGCGATGAATGTGATGATCCAGGTAGTCGTAGACGCCGGGATATGGCGGCGAGGTGACGATCAAATCGATGGAGGCGGTTTCGAGGCCTTCGATGGCGCGCGCATCGGCCATGGCAACGGTGGCCCTGGGCGCGCGGTCCCCAATGCGCGTTCTGTACGCTGCGAAACGCTCGCAGAGCTCTCTCACTTTCTCGAGGAAGAGCCCAATGGCAAAGCCACTCGGCAACCGCCGCGGCGCCTTCTTGCGCGTCGTATCGCCTTCCGAATAGGCCACCTTGGTCAAGATCGACGAGACGACCAGCCGCAAGATGCGCGACTGTTCCGTCTTCGGCAGAAGGCCGATGCCGTGTGCCAGGCTGTCCAGCTCGAGCAGGATGTGGATCGGATAGCGATCGCGTTCGTCGGAGCCATAACGCACGTGCGGCTCGGCCTTGCGCAAGCGGCGCTCTTCGGCCACTTCGGCAATGCGCTCGGCCGCCGCCAGAAGTTGCTCGACCTCGCGCGCCGTCGGCCCTCGGCTCTTTAGCCATGCGAGCTGCACGGCCAGGGGGTTCAGGTCGGAGCCCAAGGCCACGCGTCCGAGAGCGCGCGCCTCCACCACGACCGTGCCGCTGCCACAGAATGGATCGAGCACACGGTCGCCTGACTTCGACAGACCCTCGACCAGGCGCCGCGCCGTCACCGGGTGCAGGCGCGCCGGGTAGCTGTGGAAGCCATGCACATCCTGCATCACGGCATCTTCGTCGGCAGACACGTTGAGCGCCGCGCGAATGACGCGCTGCTCGTCTTCGGAGCCGCCCTGGAAGGTGACTTGGCCGCCGACGTGGCTGAGCGCCCGGCGCTCACGGCGGCCCGGCTCGAAGGGACGCTGCGGCCGTGGTTGGTCCTGCCGATCTCGGCGGAACGGCCCATCGTAGCGCTCGCGCGTCCCCCGTCCGGCTGCGGGCCGTCCTGCTGAGCTCTTGCCGCCGGATCGGGACCGCTCAGGCGAGCTGGTCTTGTGATGTCCGGCGGGCGGACGACGCTTGGGGGGGGGCTGGGGCATGGCTGGATCGCACGCGCTCTGCGGCTTCGGAGGCGCCGCGATAGCACTCCCGGGCTCTGGTTTCACTCCCGCCGGGCGAGCGAGCGCCACGAGTCACAGGAAATGGCTGCATCCTGGGGCTATTCGCTGGCGATCTCGCAGTGTCCAGACGCACCGCAGCGGGCGCGGAGGCCGGCGCCCAGCGGTTCCGGCTCGCAAGGCTCGCAGGGCTGGGCGGAGCCACATCGACCGTCCAGGAACTCCGTCGAGCTGAGGGCGATCCAGTCGCTCTCGCGGCAGGATCCACAACATTCGACGCCGGCCCGCAGGAAGCACTGGTCGTCCTGGGTGCAGGCGGTCGCTGATTCTCGCACGTCGATCACCTCGCACGTGTGGTTGATGCACTCGGCCTGGAAGAACTGACTCGTTCGCTGCTCGACCGGGATATCGGGGCAGGCGCCGCAGTCGCACACGGGCGCGCTCGGATCGAACCATTGGAAGTGGTCGCTCCGGAGAGCGGAGAGCGACCAGGGTTCGCAGGGGCCGCAGCAGCCGCTCCCGCGGATCGTGCACTGCACATCGCTGTCGCACACCGCTTGCGACGGTTGACCGCAGGTACTGCAGGTGCCGAGTGAGTCGAACACGCGACCGGGCGCCTCGCTCAAACACATACCTGGCTTGCTGGGCATGCAGAGGCTCGTGGTCGGATCGAAATACACGAACGCCTCGGGTCGGCACTCGTGCGTGGGCTCTGCCGCGCAGGCCGGGTGCGTGCCGCCGCCTCCGCTCCACGGCGTCCACCCGCCTGAACCGCCGCCACTCGGCCCCCAGCCGTCCCATCCGCCCGAGCCCCCGGTGTAGGGGCCCCAGCCGTCCCATCCGCCCGAGCCTATCCGACCACCTGTGCCGGCTGTGCCACCTGCCGTGACGCGCCCGTCCGGCCCGCTCCCCTCTACACCGATGAGCCCGCCACACGACCAACTGCATGCGACCGCACCGATCCCCAGGATCCATCCCGCACGCGTCTGGATCGGTCGGCGTCGCGAGTCCTGCTTGGGCATGGCAAGATAGCGATTTGTGCAATCAGCATGCCATCAGCGTGTGCCTCGCGGAGGCGTGGTAGACCGGCCGCACCATGGAAGCACAGCAAGTTCATCGTGGCCGCCTGATCGACCACCTGCACCTCGTCGTTGCGGATCTCGAGCGCAGCAAGCGGTTCTACCAAGCTACCCTCGAAGTGCTCGGCGTGCCCATTGGCGGCGAAGGTCCTGGTTTCTTTTGGGCAGATGAGCTCTTTGTGTCGACGGCCGACAGTGTGGCCGCCCAGGGTAAGCTCACTGGGCGCTCACATTTCGCCTTTCAGGCCAAGGACCGCGGCGCCGTGGAGCGCTTTCATGCAGCGGGGCTAGCCGCGGGCGGGCAGGACAACGGAGCGCCAGGCGTGCGTCCGTACCATCCGGACTACTTCGCGGCCTTCTTGCTCGATCCGGACGGCAACAACGTCGAGGCCGTCTATCACGGTCCTGGTCAGCGCTCGGCCGACGAGATTACGATTTCGTTCTGATCGCCGCTCCGCGCGTCGAGGCCCTCCACCCTCCGGCAGCTGGAAGGAGGCAGCCGGGCGCCCTATCGGGCCGAGGTACCTTCAGGCAGCGCCTCGCCGGCGGGCGCGTCCTCAGCAGGCGTGAGGACGCGCTTTCGGCTGGCTCTAGCCGGGGTGCTGACGAGGTCTCTTCAGCACCCGATGCGTGTGCTTCTCCGCGCGGAGGCGACAGTGGTGCTTCCGCGCGCTGCTCTCAGGGCGTCTCGGCCACGGCGGGCTCGATGGTCAGCAGCATCGCGCCAGGCGACGAGAGTGCAAACGTTTGGCTGAAGGTCGCGCCGCACACCGCGGTGGCGACCGATTCCGGGGCGGACTCCATGCCGGCTCGCAGAGCATCCCAGTTCTCGGTGGACATGGCACTCATCGTGGGGCGCCCCTGGCTGTCCCAAATGCCCCAAGCGTTGCCGTGCGTCTCGTCCACTCGGTACACGGTGACGTCGTACGCCATCTCTGGGTTCAGGCCGTTGACGGTGATGCCGATGTCCTGCGGAGCGGTCTCTGCGTAGTAGATGTCGGTCACGGACCCTTCGCCAGGGTCTTGCGCATTGTAGATCAAGACCTGGACGCCGCCGTCGCTGGTGTCGCGCGCGGCCATGCCGTCGACGTCCTCATCTCCCTCGACGGTGAGCGCTTGCTGCTCGTCGCCCAGCTTCGCCAGGAACGAATAGGCGTTAAAAGCGGGCTTCTTGATGTCCTCGCGCCCGTAGAGACCCATCGCGCCGATGAACGGGTTCTGCTCGAGCACGTAGTCGGCGTCGTCCTCGAAGCCTTCGTCGAACACATCCGACAAAGTCCACCAGGCGTAGGTGTTCGGGAAGCGCACGTTCTCAGCGGCGCACCGTTGTGCGATGTCAGAGTAGGTTTGTGCGACGAAGGCCGCGCCCTGAAGCGTTTCGGCAGGTTCCCACTCGGGCTCGCCATCCACGCCGCGAAGCCCAAACTCCCAGGTGGGGCCAAACTCGGTGATGGTGATGGGGACGTCTTGGAACTCTTCCCCCAGGAGCGCGACGCCATCGAAGTAGCCCTGGATCGAGCCTTCGAGAAAGCTCCAAGAGTGATAGGCGAAGAAGCCCAGGTGCTGGTTGTTCGTCCGGATGTGGTCGAGAAACGGCGCTCCGGCTTGGCCGAGCAGCTGCGGCTGGCTCGTTACCGGGCCGCCCACGCGGGCGTTGGGGAGCACTGCGTGCACGCCCGCTACCGATGCGTCGTAGAGCTGGAAATACTGGTCGAGCGTGCCGGCGGTGTTGCCGGGCTGCTTCCAGAACTTGCCGCTGCAGCACTCCGGCTCGTTCCACACCTCCCAGAACCAATCCTGCACGATTGCCTCGCCGTAGCGCTCGACGCTGTGCTGCACGAACGCCTGCACCAAGCCTTGCCACTTGGTGAAGTCCTTGGGGATCGACACGATCATGTTCCAGTCGAACACCGTCAGACTCGGGTCCGCCGCCAGTGCAGACGGCATCGAAGCCAGCTCGATGATGGGCGAAATCTCGTTATCGACGAGGAAGTCGAAGATGTCGTCCGAGCGCTCGAAATTGTAGACCGGCGTCCCGCTGCCATCTTCGCTGTAGATGCCAATGTCGTCGTGGAAGAGGCCATGTCCGCGTACACGACGCAGCTCGAGCTTCTCGATGGCTTCCACCGTTTGCGCGCGGAACACGTCGGACCACTTGTCGCCGTCGAAGTTCGTCTTGTTCTGTGGCTTGTGCGCATCGGCGAGCAAGCTGTCATCCAGGTAGAGACCCATGCGCCCGAGGCCGTACGTCGTCCAGAAATGGGGCAGTGCGCCCAAGGACGAACCGCCGGCCGTCACCTTGTGCGGTGCTGCGCTCACGTCGTTCGTGGGGAACGGGCCGACGCACTCCACGGTGGGCACCTCGATGACTCCGCCCGTCCCGCCGCCGGTGCCCTGATTCGAGCCGCCCGTGCTCGAGACGCCGCCCGTGCTCGAGGCACCACCGGTCGAAGCAGCAGCGCCGCTCCCCGTGACGTTGCCACCCGTGCCCGTCGCGCCGCCGGTCACGCCGGGGACGAGGTCGTCGTGTCCGCCATCGCTGCATGCGCCCGCTGCGAAGGCGAGCGGGAGGGCCAAGAGGCTGGAGAGGAGCGAGGTGGAGCGGAGGGAAGAAAGGCGCGTCGAACGAAGTCGCATCGGTCTCGGAAATCCGGTGAAAGGTGGAGAGAAGGCGGAAGTCCTTTACCGTAGCAACTCCCAGGGCACCGGGGGATGCGCTTCCGCTCTCTTCGGAGGCTTTCGCTCTTTCCGCGGCGCACGAGGGTCGGAATCGTTCAATGCTAGTGTCCGGCCTCGTGCCCTCAGCGCCCGCCGCCGAAGCGTCCGCATCAACCTCGGAGAGTCGCCCGCTCCGCTCCTTGGGGCTCGTCGACCTCACGGCGATCGGCCTGAACGCCACCGTTGGCTCGGGCATCTTCCTCTTGCCCGACGATCTCTTCCGTGCGGCCGGGGTGCTGTCGCCGCTGGCGTTCTTGCTGTGCGCGCTCGGACTCTTGCCGGTGGCCTTTTGCTACGCGGACGCTGCGGCACGCACGGAATCGACCGGTGGACCGTACGTGTACGCCTCAGAGGCCTTTGGGCGACGGGTCGGCTTCTTGGTGGGCTGGATGTGCTTCACCAACGCCGTATTCTCGTTCGCCGCCGTCGCCTCCTCCGCCGCCGCCTACGCCACCCGCCTCGCCCCCTCCCAGGTTGATTGGGTCCCGTCCCAGGTTGCTTCGAAGGTGGTGGCCGTCCTCGTAGTGGTGGTGTTCGGGGCGCTGAATTATTTCGGGGCCAAGCCGGGCGCCCTGGCGGTACGTGCCTTTACCCTCGGCAAGTTCGCTGTGCTCTTCCTGCTCCTCTCCGCCCTCGTCCCCCAAGTCGATTTGGCTCCGTCCCAGGTTGATTTGGAGAGCGCTCGGGCGGTCGGAGAGCGGAGCGGTAGGCTCGCCGGCCTGTTCTCGGCGATGTTCATGGCGCTGTTCGCGCTCCAGGGGTTCGAGGTGGCTCCGGTGCCCGCCGGCGAGGCGGAGGCCCCACGGAGGAAGGTGCCCATCGCCGTCCTGACGACACTTTTCTCGGCCGCGCTGCTCTATGTGGTGGTGCAGGGGGTGTTGGTCTTCTCGCCGGTAGACTTGGGCCTCGAAAGCGATGCGCCGTTGGCGGAAGCCGCAGTCGCCGTCAGTCCGGCTCTGGGACTCGTTGTGGCCATCGGGGCACTCATTTCCACCCTCGGCTTCGTCTCCGGCAGCGCGCTCGGCACGCCTCGCTACCTCTTTGCCATGGCCGCGGATCGGCAGCTTCCTCAGGCGCTGGCGGCGCTGCATCCACGCTTCCTGTCGCCCTATCTGGCCGTCGTGGCCACCTCGGCGATTGCGCTCGTGCTCGTGCTCCCGTTCGACTACCGAGCTCTGATCGGCATGTCGAACGTCGCGGTGGCCGTGCAATACGGGTCGACTTGCGCTGCCGTTCTGCACCACGCCGTCACGGTGCCTGCGGCGCCTCGACGTCGTCTGCGCCTCACCCTGTCCACCCTCGGCGTCATCGCCAGCGCCGCTGTCTGGTGGGCCGCCACGTTTGAAGAGCTTCTCTGGGCTTTGGGAGCGCTCGTTGTCGGCGGTGTCGCCAGCGCGCTGGTTCGGCCTCGTGAATGAATGGGCCCCGGCGCGGCTAGGCACCGATGCCTGGAGACCCGCCCTGCACAGTGGTCTACTTTGAATTCATGGCCCACCGCGCGCGACGCATCACGGAGATTCGACTGGGGCTCTGCCTCGTGCTCACGGCAGTGATGGCCAGTGCGGCGACCGATATCACCGAAGCGAAGCACGCCACCGTGCGTACGACGACGGCGCATGTGCTCGAGGTGCTCGGGTCGAGCGACATCTGCGAGAGCGGCTGCAAGTACTACGGTCCCCAAACCGTGCGCGAGATCAAGGTAGCGGTGCGTGCCACTCCGGACAGCTACTACAAGTGGACGCACATCTCTGGCATCAAAACGGTGAAGTTCTTCAAGCACGTGAAGGTCACTCCCGGCGGCCCCAATGGCGTCACAAAAGTGGACATGCGCTGCCTCACCGAGGAAGGAGATGCGGCCCTGATCAAAGAGCTAGAAGACAAGACCAAGCTCGAACATTCGCCGGCCTTCGACGCCTCCACCGCGACCTTCACCATCACGCCCCAGGTTGATCAAGTTGACATCAAGATCAGTGCCATGACGCGTCTCAGTGGGGTGATGGGCATGTTTGCCGGCGCCGCCCGCAAGAGCATGAAGGAAAGCCTGGACGCCATGATGGCCAATTTCGCGCGATAGGCCCTCCCCGCATCGGCTCCCAGGTTGATTGTATCAACAGGCCTGTCCCAGGTTGGCTTCCAGAGGCGAGCGAGGGGGGCGGTGTGCTCGTGGGTGACTCGTCAACCGTGGAGGCGCAGAGTCCTCCATACGCTGCGTAGCGGCGAGCGTCCTGGCGTTTTCGGGGACGCAGCTCCCCAGGTGGCGAGGCGCAGCGGGAACGGAGCGACATGTTGGTGACTTGCCGGCCGGCGCTCTCCGGCGGATCGCGAGGAGACTCCTTCCGCGAACACTATCCGGCGAGAGTGTAGACGAGCATTGGATCCGGGCCGCACACGACGCTCATGAAGCGCCGCAACCAGTACGTGCCTTCTGGGAACAATGCGTAGTTGTAGCCCGAGACCAACAGAGCCCGTGCAGAGCGGTACGCTCTCAAGAAGCGGTGGTTTCTCTGGAGCGCCTCCGTGCGGTGCCATCGGCTTTTCGCTGCCACGCGCGGGCTCATCGCGCGTCGCGGCGCGGGAGCCATCGGCCGGCCGTTCCAGCGCTGAGCGCAAACAGCGCGCGGCCCCAAGCATCGCTTGCCCGCGAGGCGACGCCGCGACGCAGCCCGGAACTCGACGGTTCGTACTTTGCGTTCGAGAAGGGCGATCCACTCCTCCCTGCGCAGCAAGGCGAACGTCTTGGGCCTGTGGAAACGCAAGGTGACCGCATCGGGCATGAGTCCACCGTCTCGAAAGAAATGCTTCGGACGTTTGATCAACCTCTCCTTGCCCGTACGATTGGCTCCATACGACGTCGTCCCGGGCCAATCGCCAGCGCGCTCGACGAGATCGTCCTTGACGGGGTTCGTCACGGCGTAGATCAGCTTGTCTACCACGTCGTAGTCAGTCGCGAGCACGACTACGCTCGTCTGTTCGCTCGACCAAAAGTTCTCCCAACGTCCCAGCAGGGCGTTCTGACATTTCGCAAAGAGCTTGTGAAAGTGTTCGAGGAACTCGGGGTAGCGTCCTTCCGGGTCGAAAATGCCGGTATGATGATGATTGCTCATGGCCACCGTAAAGAGCAGGTGGATGCCGCATTTCTCCGCGGCCACCGCGAGACAGTACTCGAAGGCTTGGTTGGTGTTGTCGTCCGGACGCATCAGGAACTGCCGTTGTGTGCAACGGCGCGTGATCATGTAGCTCCGGCCCGGGACTACGGCGCGAGGAAAGGTCATGCCCTCGTTGTCGGTCCGCCGCGCATCGCGTTGCTATAAATCAACCTGGGAGAGGATCTGGCTCCGCTCGTTGTCGGTCCGCCCCGCACTGCGTTGCTACAAATCAACCTGGGAGAGGATCTGGCTAGGGGGGGTGGGGGAGTTCGACGACGATGCTGGTGTGGGGGGATTCGCGGTCCACCCAGATGTCGCCATCGTGCTCGTCGACGATGTGCTTGCAGATGGTGAGACCGAGGCCAGTTCCGCGGCCGTCGGTCGAGGTGGTGAACTGCGTGCGAAACATGCGGTCGAGCTGCTCGCTGCTGGGGCGGCTGCCGCCATCCTGTACGCGAATGCGCACGACGCCGTTCTGTTGCTCGCTCTCGATGACGATCCACGGGTCTTGGGTACTGTCCTGCGCATTGGTGGCGTTGGAGAGGAGGTTCAAGAAGACCTGCGTCAGCTCCGTGGGCCGACCGAGCACGCGAACGCTCGGATCGATCCGATTGGTGACGCGTACGGAGGAGGTCGGGCTCAAGGTCAACGCATCCTCGACCACGGACACCAAGGACACTTCGCTGACGGCTTCCGTGCCGGTCGGGCGAGCTTGACTGGTCACCTTGGTAGCGAGGCCGGAAACATGCTGGATGGACTGGCGAGCAAGCGCGACCATGCGCTGGGCTTCGACTGGATCCGGCTCGGGGGCGACGAGCTCATGCTCGATCAGGTCGAGGCTGCCGAGGGCCACCGTCAGGGGGTTACGCATGTCATGGGTGAGGCGAGCCGTATGCTCGCCGACCTTGGCGAGACGCGAGATGGCCTTCAGCTCGGCGAGCTGATTTTCGATGATGGCAGCCTGCCGGTTCTTCGCCTGCGTGATGCGCTCGAGCTCGGCGCTGCTCTCACGTTGAGTCACCCAGGTGATGCGGAACGCTTCGATCAGGTTGGCCATGAAGACCAAGGGCATGTTGTAGGGAGAATTAGCGGCGGAAAGGCCAATTTCAGCCACCGTACAGAGGCCGCTGACGGCGATGCCGGTGTAGAGGAACGGGTCGCGGTTCTGGGAGCGCAGGAGCTCGCGGTAGAGCGCGACACAGGCGACGAGCATCAAGGCGACCCCGAACGCTCCCATCGCGTGAGCGTACGGGCTTCCCGTCGCAGGCATGCCTGCGGCCCGGAGGGCCAGTGAAGCTGGCGGCCTGGCTTCCGGCAGGAACATGAGGCTCTGACCCAAGAGAGGGGTGAGGAGCAAATCGGTGACGGCTGCTGCGGTGACGACGAGGAGGCTGCGAGCCATCCACAGGATCGCGCGAGACCGTGAGCCGCAGAACTGTCGGACCGCCATGATCCAGTACGACAAGGACGCCGTGCCGAGTGCCCACATCAACTGGAAGATGGCGACCTTGGCCGGTAGACCGGTTGGGAGCAGCGAACAGGCGATGCTCAGAGCGTGCGCGCACGAGAGGCCTGTGAAGAGCACGTAGGTCCCCCGGCGCTCCGCGCCCCAACCGCGCGCGCTGAGCGCGTTGTTCAAGGTGAGCCAGGCGAAGAGGACCGCTGTGCTCCAGCCTGCCGTCCAAATGAACAGCACCACGGGATGAAAGAACGACGGGTGCACGGTGCAGTCGTCAGTATGACTCGCCGGACCGAGGATCTGTATGTCCGTGGCCCGGTGGCAGTTCGGGCCCGATTCCAGCGCTCCTAGCCCGAATGCAGGGGGAGCATCGGCAGCCCAGCGGCAGGGGCGGACCCGTGGGTCGGGGCGGGCGGAGTGCTTCGAGGGCAATGAGTAGTGGAGGGCGATGTGCCGTCGAGTCGTCGGAACGTACACGTGACTCGCGCGTGACGACGCTACGGAGAGCAGCCACGAGCAGCGAGCGACATGTGACTACGCCTTCCGCGCGACTGCGCATGGACGCCCGCTTGTGGACGACCGCGTGTGGAGGAGTCGTACGCAATGAAGGCTCGATTCGTGTCCCGTGTGTCATCCAAAAGAAGGCGCCGTGTCCTCGGGAGCAATGCTCGAGGGGCGATGTGCTCGAAGAGCAGTGCATTCGACGAACACGCGACGTGCAATGCACACGAAGCGTGAGCACGCTCGACAGCGCGCACTCGATCGAGTGTGATCGGATATGTCCGTGCGCGCGCACTTCGGCCGCACGTTCCACGAGAGCGCATGCTATTCGGGGTGCCGAGCGGGAACTTCGACGTGCGGGGTCGAATGGGTTGACCTTGGTCCGGTCGAAGGGCGCGCTTTTGTGCGGAGGTTGGACAGTATGAAACGTAGAGCGAGCGCGGCGTTGGCCGTAACGGGAGCGTTGGCCGTCTTGGTGGGTGCCGGTTGCCAAGCGGAAATGGGCGAGGGCCCGAGTGCAAGTGTGGCTGCGAGGGAACAAGCCATCGTGGGCGGCGCGGTGACGACGCCAGGGGAATATCCCTGGATGGCGGCAGTCTCGTCGTTCGTAGCGCCCGAAGGCGCCGACCCATTTTGGAGCTTCGACTGCGGCGGATCGCTGATCGCTCGTGGCTGGGTGCTGACCGCGGCGCACTGCGTGTCCAGCATCTCACTCGAGGGTGAACTCACCGTGCACGATCCGGCCTTCAAGGAAGTCGTGGTGGGCCAGTACGACCTCACCAACGACACGACGACGCCGGATGCGACCGAGCAACACGTGGCCGTGGCGGAGATCATCGTGCACCCGGGATACCAGTACGTCGAAGAGACGGATCCGGAGCTCGGCACGCGCTCGGTGAAGGAGTACAACGACATCGCGCTCCTGCGTCTGGCCGAAGAGGTGACCATCAACGAGAGCGTGCGGATCGTGAAGCTCTCGTCCGGCGGCGACGACCCAGGCCTGGCGGCGTCGCTGTCCGGCTGGGGTGACGACGAGGCGGGCGTGCCTCCAATCAGCGCTGTGCCGGTGCCGATTTTGAAGGATCTTTCGGCTGCGATCGTCGATCCAGACGTGTCCGACGAGCCGGCCGGTCCCGGCTGCAACGAGCGGCTGCTCCAGGAGGCCGAGGCGCTCGGCTTTGGTCAGCGTGCCATCGACGAGTCGACGGAGATCTGCATGCTGAACGCCAGCACGTCGGCGCCCGACTACCAGAGCGCCTGCTACCACGACAGCGGCAGCCCGTGGGTGCGAACGGTGAACGGCTGCGCTGAGCAGTTCGGCATTCACGTCTTCGGTGACTACTACTGCGTGAACTACGATGTGGCCACGCGCATCTCGGCCTACCTGCCGTGGATTCGCGAGCAAGGCGTCGACTACGTGGGTGATCGGGTCTACGAGGCCGAGGACGTCACCCATGGCGCGGGTGGCCCGCATCCCGGCGGCTGGAACATCTGGGATGGCTCGAGCTACATTGCGTTCAATCACGAGTTCCGGGGTGGCTCGCAAGAGGTCACCGTGCGTGCCGAAGGTGGCCAGGTGGCAGGGCAATATCCCCGCTTCCGCGTGACCGTGGGCGGCACCAACGTGTACGAGGCCAATCTCACCAGTGCCACTTGGGCGAATTACACGTTCACCATCGCCAATGCCCCGGTCGGCACGCGGGAAGTGCGCGTTTCGTTCCTGAACGACTACTACCAGAACGGTCAGGATCGGAACCTCTTCGTGGACAAGGTCACGATCAAGGACAGTCGCACGACGTGCGATGCGGTCGGCGAAGAAGGTCTCGACACGGAGCTTCGCGTCACCAATACCTGGGCGAACGGCTATTGCGCGGAGATTGAGGTCACCAATACCGGGAGCGCAGCGACCACGGATTGGACGCTGGTGTACACGACGTCGACGACCTCGATTTTCGACTCGTGGAATCCGGACGTGAATAGCGGCACGGGAGTTCACACGGCCAGTCCGTCGACGGCTCCCTCGGAGGACTGGCTGCGGCAGATCCCTGCGGGCCAATCGCGCGTGCACGGCTTCTGCGCCAATCGCGCCCCCGGCTCGACGACGCTGCCGACGATCATCAGCGCGGAGGCTGAGTACTGAGCGGGCGCTCTCGGGCACTCTCGCGCTCACCTCGGGAGTGACGTCGCAGAAGTGCTGTCGCACCCTTGCCGCTCGCGCGGCGAGGGTGCGGCGCGCTTTCGCCGTTTGCTCCGCAGCCGAAACTTGCTGGTCAGGCGCTTCTCGGCGTTCAGCCCGACTTGGCGGTGAGCCGCGGGATCTGGTAGCCGCCGGCCGGCAGCGAGATGGGCGTGCCCGCTTTGTCGAGCTGCTGTCGAGCGTCATCGATGGCCGCTGCGAGACTGGGGAAGATACGCAGCTGCGCCACTTCGGGGTTGAGCCAGCCCACGGCCGTGAGTACGCCGCGCATCATCGGACTGGAGATGACGATGAGGTTCGAGAGCACGATGCTCTGAATGTCCTTGGGCGCGCGGCGTGACATGTCCGCCCAGAACTTGCGCATCTCCGGGCTCGAGCGACCGGCCTGCGATGCGTCGTGGATGCCGACGACTCGCCGACCGAGCTTGCCCTGAGCTCGAATCAAACGATGGCTGGTCTCCTCGTACCATTCGCCGAGTGGCAGATCGACCTCACCAATGAACGACGACACGATCAGCGGCGCATATCGATCATCGATGATGACTCGACCGAGGGCACCATCCTTCAACTCGGGCATATTACGAGAGTAAACGAACGAGGCCACGAGCAGCAACTGAAACCTCGCTCCTGCTGCTTGCGCACGCGACGCAGATGTAGGTGCACACGCAGCTTCGAGCTGGTCACCGCGGCCAGCGAGCCAGCTCGGTTCGCTCCGGCTCGCTTAGAGCCGATCTCGAAACCTCGAGATCGGCCAACGAGCAACGAGGAACGGCGAACAGAGCTGACCCAAGCACGGGGAAAAACGACCCGCCTCGCCAGAGCTGGCGGGCGTTTTTTCCTGACTGCGTCGGTTTTGAGACCGGCTCCTAGCAGGGTGCTGAAGAAAGCACCCTGCCGACGAGAACCACCGTGCCCGCGCGGAGAAGCACGCAGGGTGCTGAAAAGACCTTTTCAGCACCCCGTTAGACGGTGGCGCGCGACCGGATGACGTCGGCGATGCGGATCGCAGCCCGGTTCGTGATGGCCATCTGCGTGAGCGTGGGATTTTGCCAGCCAGACGTCACCCAGCAGGAGCCGTCGGGTGCAAACAAGTTCGGGACATCCCACAGCGCACAGTGTGAGTCGACGACGGAGGTGGCTGGGTCGTTCCCCATCCGTGCGCCCCCGACCTCATGCACGAACATCCCCGGTGTCGATAGCGTCCATTCCTTTTGGATCTGGCGTAGGAGGCCAGTGACGAATGGTGTGTAGAAGTGGTCCGTGACCATGCCTGGAACACCACCAGCACGGCGCACCATGTCCTCGGTGTCTTCTCGCGCTGCCGCCGCCAGGCGCAGGTCCGCTTCCTTCCAGGTGCAGCTGATCTTCGGCACGGGAATGCCGAACCGGTCGGTCCTGGAGGTATCGAGATCGACGCGATTGTCTGCGTGCGGCAGGACCTCACTGCGGCCGCAGAGGAAGCCGAAAGCGACGGACCGGTTTTTGCGCAGGAGGTTCGGCACGGGCATGCGTTGGATGCCGCCCCACACGCCAAAGCCGCGCAAGTAGGGCTCGGTCTGGCTGCCGAGGTTCTGGTAGCGCGGAATCATGATCGACGCGCAACCGGAGAACTCGTACATCGCCCCGCTATCCTTCACCTCGGGCATCGAGAAGTACACGTTGCCGGCGCTGTGATCCATCAGGTAGCGGCCGAGGATGCCGCTGTTTCCGCCAAGCCCTTGCGGATGCCGAGGTGTCCGCGAGTTCAGGAGGATGCGCACACTCTCGATCGTCGAGGCGCACAGAACCACCGCGCGTGCGTACACCTTCGTGCGTTCGAGCGTGCGGGTGTCCACGATCTCGACACCGTCGGCCAGACCGCGATCGTTCAGAAAGACTCGCGCCGCGCGCGCGTTGGGCCGCAGTGTCAAAAGGCCCGTTTCCGCGGCCAAGCGGAGCGTGGTGCGGGGGCTCGAGATCTTCGAGTAAGTTTGGCCCTTCTCGGGGCTGCGCTCGCCGTCGATGCCGCGTGAGATGACGACCGAGCGGTTGTCGAACAGGCTCTCGATCTTGGTCTTGAAGTGCAGCTCCCCCGGAGTCATCTGCTTTTTGCCGGCGAAGACGCCATCGGGTAGCTGAGGCAGCCGTTCCTCGCTGCCGAACACGCCGAAGAGCTTCTCGAGTTCGGCGTAGTGCGGGGCCAGATCGTCGTGCGAGATGGGCCAATCGGAGCCGAAGCCGTCGAAGCTGGCCGCCTTGAACTCGTAGTCGCTCAGGCGCGGTGTGACCGCATCCCAAGTCAACGTTCGGCCACCGACACGACCGCCGCGGATCCAGCGAAACGGCTGATTGGGGTCGGTGGTGTACGGATTCTCCACGTCGTCCGCGAAGAAGTCGGGATTGGTGGCCCAGTAGGTGGGGTGGTGTTTCTGGGTTCCTTGGCGCTTGGAGACCAAATGCCGATAGAGGGCGCGGCCGGTGTTCCAGGCGAATGAAGCCCGATGTTCCGACTCGTCCGACATACGGGCGGCGTCGAGCACCAGCACGCGAAAGCCGAGGACCGTCAGCTTCCAAGCCGCGACACCTCCCGTGGCACCCGAACCGACGACAATGACGTCCCACCTATCTTCGAGAATCCGCTGATTCATGATCTTCCGCCGGGGCCGAGCGCCGATTTCCCTTCGAGAAAATCGAGCTCATGAGGCTCGAGGCGAACCTCGAGTGCTCGCAAGTTCTCGCCCATGCGTTCGGCATCACGGCATGCGACGATAGGAAAGGAACGGGGCCGACGTTGCTTGAGGTACGAGAGCAAGAGACCGGTCGGCGTGAGCTCGCGCGCGAGCGCGAGCTCGTGCAAGCGTCGGCGCCGCTCGTGATTGTGAGGCGTATCGTAGACGCCGCCCGCGGCCTTCGAATTGGTGGAAAAGCCGCTGGCCAGGGGCGACCAGGCGAAGATGGGCAGGCCGGAGCGCTCGTAGTAGTCGAGTGCGGTCGTGTCGCCGCTGATGGAGACGCAGCCCGGCCATGGGGGGCGCTTCCACTCGAAAAGCGAGTACTGGGGACTCACCGCGCGGGGCTCGGGCAGGCTTTCGGAACGTGCGGCGGCGCGCAAGGCCTCGACCCTTTCTCGGCGCCAGTTGGAGAGGCCATAGGCGCCGATCTTTCCAGAGCGCTCGAAGTCGGCGAGAGTCTGCACGATCTCCGGCAGGGGTGTGTGCTCGTCGTCGCGGTGGAGCCAGTAGAGGTCCACGTGGTCCGTGCCGAGCCGAGTCAGCGACGCGTCGAGGTCGCTGGTCAGTGCCTTCTTGCCCAGCCGGTGAGGCGCGACCACGGGCAACGGATGTCCGCCCTTGGTCATCAAGAAGAGGCCTGCGCGGGGCCTCGTCGCGAGCCACGCTCCAAAGAGCCGCTCCGTTCCGCCCGCTTGGTATGATGCGGCGAGATCGAAGGCCACGAGGCCCAAGTCGACCAACGCGTCGAGGTAGCGGAACACACCGGCGCGGTCCCAGGTCCAGCCCACGATGGGGCTGCCCAGGCGAGCCGTGCCCACCACGAGCGGCGGCAGCAAGTCCGCAAAAGACACCTTGCGGCGCCAGGTAGTCACGCGCGCGGAGAAGGTAAAGCCTGGACCGCTTGCAGGCTGGACCGGCCTAGGCGCCGTTCGAACCCCGCGCCCCGGCTCCGGAGCAGGCCACCAGGCCGGAGGGACAGCCGTGCGCTCTCAGTTCAAAATGCAGCGGGCCCTCACCTAGGGTCAGGGCCCGCATTCACCTCCGAGCAGCGACGTTCCGAAGCGCTATGGGGCGATCCAGAACACGTCGGAGCCCTCGACGTACGTGATGAAGCTGTTGACGATCATGCCTTCATCGTCCGCGGTGAAGAGGATGTCATCCGCTACGGCCGTGTCGAACGAGATTGAGTCCAGGTAGACGGAGGTATCGCCCCAGGTCGCGCCGGTGAAACCGCCGGAATGCATGTTGATGCCGATCCAGCGAATTTGCGTCGGGTCGAAATCTGCGCCAGCGGTCGTGCTGCCATCGATGGTGAGCGGGATGTACACGGCATCGTCCGCGTCCGTGAAGTTGACCCACTCGCTGTAGCGGGGGGTATAGCCGCCCGCGTCGCCCTCTTTGATGTAGAGGCGAACGCCACCCGAGTTGCCCTCGAGCTCGACGCGCACCATGGCCGTGATCACGGTGTCCGAAAGGTCGAGCTGCGTGGCTTCACCGAAGTCGATCTCGAATTCCGTTTGCGTGTTCTGCGCCTCGAACGGCACGTACAGCTCGACGCATCCCGGGCAAATGCTCGAGCTCCCGCCCGAACCAGCGCCACCCGAGCCGGGCGCGCCGCCCGAACCAGCGCCACCCGAGCCGGGCGCGCCGCCGGAGCCAGCGCCACCCGAGCCGGGTGCACCGCCGGAGCCAGCGCCGCCGGAACCGGGTGCACCGCCGGAGCCAGCGCCGCCGGAACCGGGTGCACCGCCGGAGCCAGCGCCACCCGAACCAGGAGCGCCGCCGGAGCCAGCGCCACCCGAGCCGGGCGCACCGCCGGAGCCAGCGCCACCCGAACCAGGCGTCCCGCCGGAGCCCTCTTCACCGCCCGAGCCAGTCTCACCGCCGAGGCCCCCCGATCCGAGGTCACCACCGGATCCCAAGTCGCCGCCGGAGCCGAGGCCTCCGCCGGTTCCGGGGACGCCACCCGTGCTCGAGCCGCCACTGCCGAGGCCGCCACTGCCCGTAACGGCACCGCCACTGCCGAGGCCGCCGCTGCCCGTGACGGCACCGCCACTCCCGGGAGCGACACCGCCGCTGCCGGTGGGCCCATCGGTATCCGAGGTCGAGGCGCAGCCCGCGGACATCCAGACCATCGCGACCGCCGACAGGGTCGCGATGAGGCCGAGGCGTCTCTGCCTCCGCGAGCGGGGGGAACGGGGTGAACTAGGCAAAGGACTCTTCATCGGCTCGGCTTCTCCTGCAGCGCGCGCGTGCGCGAGCCTACAAGGTTAGCGAAAGATTCCCCTCTCCCCCAACCAAACCTGCGGCCGGCCTCAAAGCAGGAACGTATGTGTGCGTTCCAGACCTACTAGGAAGGTCAGTTCGCAGACGTGAGCAATTGCGGAGCGATATTGGTAGTTTGCTAGTAGCCGTGTGTAGGACAAAACTTGCTGATTGCTCATTTATGAATTGCTAGTAGCGGTGTGTGATCGATAGATTCGCCGGCTGATGCTCAAGCTGCGCTTTCTCACACCACTGCTCATATCGACTGCGCTCATCGCCTGTAGCTCGGGGGACCCGAGTGGCCCAGATGGCGGGACGGGCGGCGAGGAATCGGAAACCGGTGGCTCCAGCAATGACGGCACGGGCGGCCAGGGTTCCGGTGGCGAAGGCGGCGGCAATAGTCCCCCGTCGAGTGTCGAGGAGACCATCGGTGAGGACGGCGGCTCCGTAGAGACCGAGTCGGCCCAGCTCGACTTCCCCGCGGGTGCGCTGCCCGAGGGCGTGGCCGTGACCGTCGCCGGTCTCGAGCAGTCCGAGGTCGCCGATCTGCCGGAGACGAGCGAAGACATCGTGCTGGCGGCGACCCCCGTGGCGTTCCTCCCGCACGGCCTCACGTTCGACGAGCCGGTGGCGGTCGCGTTGAGCTACGACGTCGAAGCAGTCGGCGACGTCGCGCTCGTGGTGATGAAGCTCGACGACGAGGAAGACACAACCTGGGAGATCGTGCCCGGCGCCGTGTTCGAGAATGGTCAGGCGGTGTTCTCGATCACGAGCTTCAGTGTGTATGGCGTGTTCGAAGATCCGAAGGGCGCGGCCGAAGAACTCTACTCCGGTGAGAACGATGGCACGGGCGGCTCGGGCAACGGCACGGGCGGCTCGGGCAATGGCACCGGTGGGGAGGACGGGTCCGGCGGCAAAGACGGGTCCGGCGGCGAAGATGGCTCGGGTGGCGAAGACGGCTCCGGCGGCGAAGACGGGTCCGGCGGCGAGGGCCAAGGCGGCACAGCAGGTGGCGGCGGCACGGGCCAAGGTGGCTCGGGTGGAAAGGACCCAGGTGGCGACGGCGGCGCACCCAGCGGCGACGGCGGTGCGCCGAGTGCTGGCGGCTCAGGCCAAGGCGGCACCGCGGGTGGTACCGGCGAAGGCGGCTCGGGTGGAGCAGGCCAAGGCGGCGCTGGCGGCGGACCGATCGGCGATGGCGGCTCGCCGTCGGGTGATGGCGGCGCGACCAGCGGAGACGGCGGCGCGAGTGCCGGCGGAGCAGGCCAAGGCGGCACACCGGGTGATGGCGGCGCGTCGCAGGGCGGCACTGCCGGTGAAGGTGGCGGCGGCGCCGGCGGCGGACCGATCGGCGATGGCGGCTCGCCGTCGGGTGATGGCGGCGCAACGAGCGGCGACGGCGGTGCGAGCGCTGGCGGAGCCGGTCAAGGCGGCACGCCGGGCGACGGCGGCGCATCGCAGGGCGGCACTGCCGGTGAAGGTGGCGGCGGCGCCGGTGGCGTCGGGGGTGTCGGCGGCGGTCCGGGGAGCAATGAGAACCCCGGCTACCTCTCGGGCCCCGAGTGGCACGGCTGGGGCTGGACCTTCCCGTCGGAAGGGTCCGCCGCTGAACGCTACGCGCCCGATTTGAACTGCGCATCGGGCTACACCGGAGCGGGCTTCAGCGAGTTTGCGATCTTCGCCTACAACCTGAATGAGAGCGTCGAGGGTGGAGATGCCGTTCCCGTGCTCGTCACAGGCGACGGCATCTACGTGGAGGTCAGCCAAGACATCGGGCGCGAGCTCCGCGTGCAGCTCTCGGCGGAAGCTGGCGCGACGACCTGGTGCGCGCCGCTCGAGGGTGGCGGCTTCATCCCCTGGACCGCGTTCAATACCGCGTGCTGGGAGCCCGAGAGCGGTACCGCCTTCGATCCGGCGACCGACCAGATCGAGAGCGCCGGCATCATCGTGCCAGGCACCCCAGCGCAGGAGGACTTCGACTTCTGCATTCACCAGCTCGAACCGGGGGCTGCTCCCGCGTACGGCTACTTCGAGCACAACGGCTTCCGCGGTGATGGCTTCGTCCTGACCAGCGGTGACACGATCGTCGAAGACGAGTCAGTCTATAGCTCGACCCAGCTGCCGGTGGGCGTCCGTGGCGACTTCGGTCCGACCGAAGGGAGCGACGTGATCGTCGGCTTCAACCTGAACCAGTCCGAGCCCGGCGGTCCGGAGGGCACCTTCGTTCCGACTCTCGATGGCCTCTATATGGATGCCGCGGCGCCGAGCAACAACTGGCTGCAGGTCATCATCACCGACGGCACGACCACCTGGTGCGCTCCTCACTACGGCAACCCAGACGAGTTCTTGCCCTGGTCGGAGTTCAACACGGACTGCAGCGGTGGCTCCGGCACCGCCTACGAAAACCAGCCGATCACGGCGCTCGGTGTGAAGGCGTGGGCGAGTCCGCAGGCGCTCGACGACAGCGAGACCTACTTCGACCTCCAGGTGTTCTCGTTCTACGAGGGCATGAGCGACGGTCAGGGCTACCTCTACCAGGGGATTGGCCGCGGCTACGGTGAGCTTTCGCTCACGGGCGGAGCGACCGGTTGGTCCAACCTGACGCACGCCCGCAACCGCTACTGCAGCGGCGGCGACCTGCCTGCCGGTGGCACGGCGCGCGGTGAGCTCCTCTTCGCCCTGAACCAAGAGTGGGATGGAACGTTCAGCGATCCGGTCGTGCAGAGCCAAGATGGCGTCCGCATCATGCTCGACAACTACGGCAATAGTCCGCTCGAGGTCACGCTCGTGGCCGACGACGGCACCAAGTATTGCTATCCGACCATGGGCTTCGAAGACTTCGTGCCCTGGGAGGACTTCAACACGGAGTGCGACGGCAGCGGTGACATGCTGCTCCCCGAGGTGACGCTGACCCACGTGAGCGTCGGCGCCGTCGCCGATGGCGCCGTGGATATGTCGTACAACTTCTGCTTCGACGGCGCGGACGGCCGCATGGCGCCCGTCATGGGCTACTTCTCGAGCTGGCCCTACTATGGCCAGGGTTCCGTTTCGTACGGCGGCGGTACGGACGTCGACTACGAGAACCTCTCGACCCAAGAGTCCGCGCCCTTCTGCATCGGTGGTGTCCTTGGCGAAGAGCCGAACGCCTTTGCACGACTGCGCTTTGCGGCCCAGCAGGAACGTGGGGGGCCCGAAGGACTCGCGGAGCCGGAGGGTGAGGGTCTCGCCATCGGTTTCGACCGCATGTACGGCGAGACCGTGCAGGTGGTGCTGAGCGGCGAGTCGGCCGAGTACTGCGCCACGCTGTGGAATCCCGGCTTCGAGGAAGTGCAATGGAATACCTTCGTGCGCTGCGACGATGCAGTGACGCCTTATGCGGGTGAGGCATTCACTGCCATCTCCCTCGAGGTGGTGCCCGGCGGCTCGAGCTTCTTCGAGACGTGCTTGTATGACCTCTCCACCTACGACGGCGGCGGCGGCGGCACCGGTGGGACGGGCGGCACCGGCGGCGCAGGCGGCGCAGGCGGTGGCCCCGGTGGCGGCCTTCCTGGCTCTCCGGAGCGCACCGACCTGCACCCCGGCTACGTGGACGACGGCATCTGGTTCGGCGAAGGGTACGCCTACGCCAGCGTGGAATCCTTCATCACCTCGGACGTGCAGGAGTGGGACGGACCGCTCGCGTGCGCCAGCGGCGTGACGGGCGCGCCCTTCGAGGAGGTGGCATCGGTCGGCTACTCGATGGCGGACGGCGAAGCCACCCTGGTCAGTGAGGACGGCGTTTGGGTGGAGGTGCGTTCGGCTACGCCGCGCGAGCTCCGCGTGAACCTCTACAACAATCTGACGGGCGACTTCTGGTGCGCCAGCATCGGGAGCGGCATGAGCGGCTCGGTCTTCGTAGCGTGGACGTCGCTGAACAGCTCCTGCTGGGACGGACTCGGCGAGGACTTCGATCCTTTGCTCGACGAGGCCACGCAGGTGGAAATCCAGGTGCCATCGACGGGCCAGGAGGAGCCGTTCGAGTTCTGCATCGATCGACTCGAAGCAGGCGCCATGGCGGTCATGCCGTAAGGTCCCAGCGGACGGGCGCTCTGACTCAGAGCGTCGCAGAAAACCCCTGCGAGCCGAGAGGCACGCGGGGGTTTCGCCTTTCTGCTACTCCTTCTTGGTCGGCAACCAGGCGCCATGCTCGGCGGTGACCTCGCCGCCCTCGACGGCGCTCAGGATCTTCTTCGTCAGCTGGTCGGCCGTCTCTGGCGAGAGGCGCGGAAAGTGCCGCTCGGCGGCTTCGCCCTGGCGGATGGTCCACTTCTTGTCTTTGCGAGCACGCTTGAGGGCCGTCTCGATCGTGCGGGCCGCTCGCTCCGCCGGATCCATGGCGTCTCGATCGGCATCGGACGCCGGGCGACTCGGTCCGCGTTGCTCTCGCGGAGCGCGCGTGCTCGTTGTCGCCAGCACCTTTCTTGCCTCGTTCATGCAGACCTTCGCCAGCCGATTGTCGCGGCGGGTCGCGGCTTCGTCGTCGTCGTCGCCACCCAGCCGAGCGATTCCGAATCCCAGGATGGTGCCGAGCAAGAGGCCCGGTAGCGCACTCACGATGAACTTGGGCATGGCGGTGCCCATATCACCCGCGCTGCCTGCGCTCGTCAATCGGCTGCGGCCTTGCCCGGGGACGCGCGGTCACCGGCCGGCGTGCATCGGGCTAGGCGCCTGCCGACGCGCGGCTGCTCACCCCAGCGCTCCGGGCGCGTGGGGCGCCTCGCCTCGTAGAGCTCGATGAGTGGCGTTCGCGCTGGCAAATGGCCTTGCTCGACGAGCAGCGCGACGTACGCGCAACGCGCCTCCTCGAGCTTGCCCGGACCGTCACCATAGATACCGAGCAACCGGTAGACCTGGCCCCACTCGTGCTGTGTCCGCCGCCGCGCCTCATCGGGCTTTGGGTAGACCACGCGCTCCTCGCCGCTGGTCGCGATGGCAATGACGTCCCGTTGCTCAGGCCCGACGCGCCACTCGAACGTCGGGTAGCAGGCCCAAGGCCATGCTTGTCCTTGCCCTCGCATGCCTTGCACCCAGAAGCCGCCGCCCGCCAAAATCCCGATCAGCGCGGCCAGCGGAGCCCGCCTCGCCGCGCGAGCCAGCTTCGTCAGGCGGACGCGCAGGGGAGTCGACGCTGGCCCGAGTCGCTCGCTCCTGAGCCACGCGTCGACCGCGCGCCAATCCACCAGGACGCCGTAGCAAAGCCAAAGCGGCGCGAAGCGGATGCCCAAGAACTGGGCCGAGAGGACGTGAAAGGTGAGCCCGCCCACGAGAGCCGTGCTTCGCCCACGTCGTGTGAGCATGAGCAAAGGGAACGCCAGCTCGAGCAGAACGACGCAGGCTCCGCCGAAGCCCAAGATGGCAGGGTAGTGATCGATGCGAACGCGCGGCACGAAGTCGAACTGGAACCACTTCGAGTGAAAGAGGTGCGTCAGCGTCTCCGCCTCGAACCACTCGAGTCCCGAAGTGCGGAGCTTCCAGAAACCTGGGAAGAAATATACGAGTCCCAAGATCATGCGGCTCGCGGCCAGGGCGATGCGCGCCCGCGCGTCGGCTTCGGCAACTCGCGACGAGCGCCCCAGCGCTCGATCCAGCGACCATGAGGCCGCAGCTTCGCGGCCCGTCGCTGCGAGGAGCAGCAGGATCCAAAAGAGGTGGTGATTGTGAACCGTGGGCCCGACCACTTGGGCGAGCGGCAGCAGCAAAAGACCGAGCGCCGCGGCGAGTGCGAGGCTCGAGCGCGTCCAGAGGCCGAGCAGGGCGAGCGCGGTCGCCGCGCGAAAGCCGAGGACCAGCGCGTCGACGAGCGCGGGGTGACTCGGCAGAAATCCCTGAATCATTCGAAGGCCTTCTGGCCAGTTTTGCAGCGCCGGTGGCAAGCGCGCGGCGACGCGAGCGGGCGCGGCGCTGTCCTCGAGCAAGAGGGCCAAGCAGGCTCCGATGCGGAGCGATGCGAGCTCCATCGCGAGCGTCGTTGGCTGCCGGTTCATGGATCCCACTTGCTGGAAGGCATGCTAGCCTACCTCAGCCATGCCCGAGCGCCGCTCACCCCGTCCGCGCAAGCTCCTGACGGCGACGCTTGGTCTGGCGGTCGTGAGCCATCTCGGAACGACGGCGTGCGGCGAGTGGACGTCGGGCAATCTGGTTCCGGCTGGCGGCAATACGGGCGCTGGCGGCAATACGGGCGCTGGAAGCGGCAGCGCCGGCACCGGCGCCTGGACCTCGGGCAACTTGGTGGGCCCGCCCGGAGGCGGTGGCACGGCTCAGGACGGCTCTGGCGCGGCCACGGCGACGGGCGGGGTCGTGCTCGGTACGGGCGCGTGGACGTCGGGCAATCTCGTCGGCCCGCCGGATGGCAGCGGCGGCGCTCCTTGCGACACGGGCACCGCGGGCGAAGGCGGGGCTTCTTCGTGCGACCCCGGAACGCCTCCGTGACGGAGCCGAGCCAGCCGAGCGAACGCGGGACCCTGTTCGAACTCGAGATGTTCGGTGGTCCCATCGAGCAGCGCTTTCGGCGTATGCGCCCGGAAGTGGAGGCCATGCCGTGGGGAACGCTCGACCTCAGCGCTGCGAGCCCAGAGCAGCTGGTCTTGGCGCGCCAAGCCTGGACGTCGGCCGCCTACCAGGAGTTTCGCACCGGCGCCGCGTGCGCCACCACGCTCCAAGCGCTCATCCAGGTGCAAGCGCCCATCGATCTCATCGCCCAAGCCTGTCGCTTTCCGTTGGACGAGATGGTGCACGTCGAGCTGTGCGCGCGCATGGCGATGGAGTTTGGGGGAGGCACGGAGATCCGCTTCGACCCGGATCACATGATCATCGATGTCGATCCGGCTCGTTCGCCGTTGGAACGCGCCGCTGACGTGGTCGTGCGTTTCTTCTGCGTCGGTGAGACGCTCTCCATTCCCCTCCTGCGGGCCACCTGGAAGGCGGCCGAGCAGGCGTTACCGAGGGCCGTGCTGGGGCGGATCGTCAAGGACGAAGCGGCACACGGTGTGTTCGGCTTTTGGTTCTTGGATTGGGCGGCGCCCCAGCTCAGCGCACGAAATCGCGCCTACTTGGCCGAGCGGGCCAACCACGCCATCGACGATGTCGGGGCACTCTGGCGCCGCATCGCCGCCGGGACCCCGCGCAAGAAGGTACCTGGAGACGCGCTCGCGTGGATGGAAACCGGGGCGTACCTCGAGCTGGCGCAGCGCTCGTTGAACGACTTGGTGATCGCGCCGCTGCGCGAGCGCGGGATTGCCGTCAAGGACGCGCCGAGCCTGAGCTGACGCTGGGTCGAGACGCTGGACGGGCGGCGTATGCATCCAGGAGCATCGCGTAGGCCGCCACTTGCAGCGCAACCATGCCGAGGAGCGCATGTCGCTCGACTTCCATCGCGTCCATGTGGAACACGAAGAATCCGTTCACGAACACGAGTGGGACGGTCGCTGCAAATGCAATCGTGGTGAGACTGAGCTGCCGGGTGCGGCAACGCAGCACAAGAGCGAGCGCGACGAGCAGGGCCAATGCCGGCGAGACGAGCGGGTAGGCGAAATCCAGCAGCTGGAATGGGAATCGCGCCGGGGGCTTTCCGGTGTAGTACTCGAGATTCGTGGCGAAGATGGCTCGCCGCGCTGCGAACGCACTCTTGATGGCTTTTCCGGGGTGGGCGGCCAGGTAGCCGAGGTAGGTGTATTTCCCTTCTTCGCGCACCCAGGTGCGGAACTTCCCGTACTTCTTCTTTTCGAAGATGGCAAAGTCACTTCCGGACGCCCACTGCTTCTTCCACTTCAAGATCTCGAGGTGCACCGGCATGCCGCGCTCGGCAAACCACTTTCTCACCTCGGGCTTGGGCAAGACGCGACGAATGATCACGTTGACCAATGGGAACTCGTGCCGCGTGCGAAACTGCGGATGAATGACCGATTGCGAAGTGGCAAACTGAAGGGCTGCCGTCACCACGAGCGCTGACGTCAGGATGGCGAATCGACTCCAGGCTGGAGACCATCGCCGCGCGTGCAGCTCGGACGCTCTGCGTGCGCGCCATCCTTCGATCACGAGCAAAAGGCCCACCACCGGCCCGACGAGGAGCGGCAAGCTATCGCGTGTGAAACACAAGAAGAACGAAGCTAGAGCGAGCAGCGTCGCGCGTGTGCGGCCAGGCTTCTGGCAATAGGAAACGAGCGCTGCGCACCACAGCGCGAACCACGAGAAAGTGGTCGACTCTGCCCGCATGACCATGTTCCAGCCCATCACGTTCCACCAGGCCATGATGCTGGGGAAGACGAGAGTGTGGACGAGTCGAAGCGCGGGGCGACGAATGCCGCGTCCGAGCGCCACGGTGAGCGTGAGCCAAGCCACGGTCGAAAAGACCAGCTGCCCGCGCACGGCCCCTGCTTCAGTGGAGCCGTACAGCTTGTACATGAGCGAGGTCACGAAGGGCCGCGGCCCAAAGTAGAACTCGCGCGACAAGAGCGAATGTTCCGAGCGCATCAAGTAGCCCTCGGAGTTCTTGATCGGAGTGAGATCGAGTGAGCCGAGCGCGAACGCGAGCCAAGCGATCCCCAGGAGCGCTGCCAGAACCGGCAATCCGAAACGGCTCTTCCAGGCCTGAGCCAGTCGGGCCGCGAGCTGACGCAAGAAAGTCACCTCGCGTACTTATCACGGGGTGGGGCAGTGCCTCACTCGGCTAGCACCGGATCCATCCACGGCACGTCCGGGAATGGTTCCTGCTCGAGCTTGGCCGACCATTCCTCGTCGTTCAGGCGCTCTAGGCCGGAGGTGACCTTCTCGCCATAGGCGAAGGCGAGGCCCGCATAGGCGCGGGGTCCCGTGCAGGTATTGGCCGTCACCACCATCAGCCGCGGCATGCCGACGCCCACGTGCAGCACCTCGAGGTGCTCGCCGTCCGTGTGTACGTCGGCAACGACCGGATCATACTCGAGCGCGAGATCGGTGTAGAGGTGGAGCCGCAGGTACCAGCCCGTGAAGTCGTAGAACGAGGGGCCGCCGCAGCCGCCGCCTTCTTCCCAGTTGACGGCGTCGTTGATGAAATCGATGAGCTCCTGCGAGTGCTCGGCGCCCGTGAGTTGATTCTCGGCCATCGCCTGCAAGTTCGCGGCGATGACCTTGGTGTCCGCGGCGAAACGGTCGGCGACCGTCTTGATCGTGAGTTCGCCCGGCAACGCTGCGATGACGCTGCGGATGTCCTCGGCCAGCTCGCCGATGCGGGCATAGAACTCAGGGTAGGGGTCGACGTACGCGTCCGGGAACTCGCAGGTAACGCCCGAGGTGTACGACTGCTTGGCGTAGAGAAGCGTGTCGTGCCGCAGCTCGGCCCAGGACCCGAGCTGCGTGGAGAGGATCCGTGCATCCCAGCCGCTCGTCCTTGGCGTCGTCGCGCCTTCGGGCAAGGTCGAGAGCGTGCGCAGTGCGCCGAGCCAGCGGGTGTAGAGGCTGCCCTCCCAGTAGGCCGGCTCGTGCGCGTCGACGAGGGTGCGCGTCGAGGCCAGGGCCTGGACGTACTTCGTGCTTTCGAACTCGGGCTCGAGCAGCGACAGCGCGGCGTCGTTGCCCAGGGCCGCGAAGGCTGCATCCAGCGGATTCGGTAGCCAGCGGTTGGGCACCCGGTCGTAGACGACGTTCGAAAACGTATGGCTGTCGACGGTGTAGCGCTGGCCGAACAGGGCAAAGCTTCGATCCAGCGGCAACGTCTCCGCCCCGCTGGGGAAGCGCTCGATCAAGCGGCTGGCGATGCGCTGACTGCCCCAGCCTCCGCTGGCCATCTCGGCCACGATCGCGTCGTCGTCGAGCGCTGCGACCTCGGCCGGCGTGCTCGCACCGAGCGCTGCCAAGAGGCCGCCCATCTGCGGCGGCGTCATGCTGTCATGCTCGCCGACGAAGGCGCCGATGGTGCCGTCGATGAGCTCGAAGCGTGCGAGCTCCGCCTGCAGAAGGAAGTACATCCCAGCGGCCGCGTCGAACTGCCGACGATGGAAGACCTGGCTGCCGTTCGGCTGCGTCTCCACGATGCGAAAATCGACGCGCCCGAGCCACATCATGGCCTTGAAATAGGCAGCGAGCTCCGCGGTGCTCGTGTAGTGACCTCGCGGCTCGAACTGCGAGAAGTCTTCGTCGCGCTCGGAGCCAAAGAGCGCTACCCGGGCTGCACCGCTGCCCGCGCGGGCGAGCTCGAACAGCGTCTGAACTTCCGTGGGATCCGCCGTGGCGCTGGGCGCTTGCAGTGAGCCGGTGAGCAAGCTGTGCGCGACGGTCAGATAGAGATCGGCGTCACGGAGCGTCTCCGTGTCGGTCAAGGTGGAGGAGAGTCCCCCGCGCATCGAGGTGAGGAGGGCCGTGAGCTCCGGGACGAGGATCTGCTGTTCGGTACCTTCGAGCAGTCGATCGAAGGCGCGGTGGATGGCCTCCAAGATCGAGTCGGCCGAGACATAGACGGGCAGGTCCGCGCCGTAGATGGTCTTGTAGCCGTAGGCGAAAGAGGGAAACTGCTGGCGCGTCGAGATCACCAAGCCCTGTTCGCCCAGGGCGGCGAGCTCCGCGTCGTTCAGCGCGAGTGACGAGGCCTGCAAGAGGTCCATGCCGGCGGCTCCCTTTGGATCGTAGTCGAGCGCAGCGGGGCTGGGCGGCGGGTAGCTGGCGACCAGGCCGGCAGAGTCGAGAGTCGTGGCCGCGCTCAGCTTCTGACGCAGATCGGCCGGCACGACGTCGACTGCGGTCACGCCTGAGCCATCCGGGTCGGTGCTGGGGTCTGGGCCGGTACTGGGATCTGGGTCCGTATTGGGATCTGGGCCAGGACCCGGGCCGGGGCCGGGGTCGGTGGCACACGCTGACACGAGGGTCGCGAGCGCAACTGCGCCCAAGGTCAGTCCTCGAAGACGGAAAGCAGGCGGAATGGCTGAACGGGGCGCAGACATGTGGTTCTCCTCGGGGACAATCACGCAAGACTCATGCCGAGCTCTCAAAGGTCTCCGCCGTGGCTCGAGCTTCCCCGGAGCGTAGAATCTTCGGCTTCGGCAAGAATGCACGAGCCGCCGCGCTTCGCTCGGGCGGGGCTCACGCGCCTGAGCGGCAAGAGCATCCTCGAAGCGCCCGGCTACCCGCCATGGGGCGGCGTGGCGTTGGCCTGGGCGATGAGGGCCGCCAGCTGCAGGTGGTCGAGCGCGACCAGCTCGATCAGGGGGTTCGACCTTGGATGATAGGGCCAGTGCACCCATTCTTCATCGACCCCTCCGCGCCACACGGATCGACCGGGGATGCGCAGCCCCTCGGCATGAGCGAGCTTCAGCATCACGTCGGCCTCGCTCCGAAAGCGTGAGCGCGCCCACTTGCGCGGCACGACGGCGTAGTCGGCCTGAGAGCGCGCGAGCTCTGCGAGCGCGTCGGCGGCAGGCGCTGTGGGGTCGTAGCTCACGAGCTCGGCCGAGCGGGAGCTCATGAAGTCGGGGTGCGGAATGGCCACTTTCGACCCTGGGGGCAGCGTCCTGAGTACGAGCTCGAGCTGGTCTCGGCTTTCTGCGTGTCGACCGAAATGGTGCGCGTAGCCGCGCCACTGAGTGGCCAATAGAAGTGCGAGTAAGGGAAGCGCCACGAGCGCTTGCCGGGCGCCCGCTCGACGCAAGAGCGGTGCCTCGAGGCGGCTCGCCCGTTCGAGCAGCCACGGCTGGGCAACGGCCACCCCGACGGCCGCCAAGACGGCGAACACGTAGCCGAGGAGCAGACTGTTGCGGATGAAATTGGTGGCCTGGAGCGCGAGCAGGACGAGCAGCGCCGTAGCGGGCAGAACGAGCGCGAGCAGGGCACGGGGCGCATGCCGCACGGTCGCGACGACGCCCACGACGGCGGCCAGGGCGACGGGACCGTAAGGCACGAGCCAGGCTGTCACGTGGTGCCAGGCGCTCTCGACGCCCGGCTCGCTCGTGAAATCTCGATGTCCCGTGGCGTAGTGGTTCAGCTCGAACGCCAGATCGCTGAGAAAACGGGGACTATTCGTGAGCGCGAAGGGCATGGCGACCAGGAATGCGCCGACGGCGACGCCGAGGGTCCCGAGCGAGAGCAGAGGGTGCCGCCGAGGATGCTGGAGCAGGTCGAAGACGACCACCGCCAGGACGCCGATGCCCAGCGGATACTTGGCGGCCGCTGCAAGCCCCCAGAACACCGCCGGCACGGCCGAAGCGCGGAGCCAGGACGCGGTGCGATCGGCCGACAAGTGCGCCCAGATACCCGCCAGAGCAAAGAAGGCGGCGACGATGTTGACGTTCAGGTAGCCGTACCATTGCTCTTGCACCACCGCGTGCGACGCGAGCAGGAGGATCGTCAGCGGCCCGGCGAACGATCGCGGTCGCAAACGGTCGGCGCAGAGGCCCGCCAGCAGGGCCGCACCGCCGCCCAGGAGCGCAAACAGCAAGCGCGGCCAGCTTGCTAGGCGGCTCGGGCGCGCGAGAGGTACGATGGAGTCCGGCAGGTCCGTGACGGGGATCCAGCTGACCTTGCGGGCAGCGTCCACATACCCGATCGCTTCACCGAGCGCGCAGAGATGGATGGAGACGCTGCCGTAGCGGTACCACTGCGGGTCGTAGTCGCCCGACTTCAGCATCTTGTGGGACGCGCCGAGCAAGAGATGCTCGTCGACATGCTGGACGTACGGGCCTTTCGTCCAAGCGTGCCCCGCAGCGAACAGCCCGACGAGCAACGCTACGAGCAGCGTCCAAGTCGCCGCAGGCCTGCGCGACTCGGCGGCGGGGCTGGGGTTCGGAGAAGGAGAGCTCGCCGATGCCGGCACCGAGCGACGCTAGCATGGCCGCCCGAAGGCGCGGAAACGCGCGGGCGGCGGGGCGCCGGAAAGGGCCCCGCCCACCAGCGCTCGGCATCAGTCGGCGTAGCGCCTGAGGTACGCGAGCTCCGCATCCTTCTTTTGGATGAGGTCGGCTGCAGACAGCAGGATACCGGTCGAATCCCAGGTGCCCTCGAGGAAGGACTTACGCGGACCGTCGGGCAGCTTGATGCGGGCCGTGGTCCCGCCAGCGCGGATCTCGAGCAGGGAAAGGTCGACCTCGAACTCGAGGTCGGGCTGCTTCTCGCAGAGAGACATCAACATCTCTGCGCCTGCGGCGTCGACGACCGGACAAGGTATGCCGAGCTGCTGGCAATTCCCGTAGAAGATTTCGGCGAAGGACTCGCCTACGATCACCTGGATGCCCTTGCCCCAGCGGGCGATGGCCTGGGGCGCGTGCTCGCGACTCGAGCCGCAGCCGAAGTTCTTGTTCACGAAGAGCACGGTGGCCTCCGCAAACTTCGGCTCGTCGAAGCCGTGGACCAGCCCCTGCTGACGCAGGCCTGCGCGGTCGTCCTCGAACGCATGCTCGCCCAGGCCGTCGAACGTGACGGTCTTGAGGAAGCGCGCCGGGATGATGCGGTCGGTGTCGATGTCGTTGCCGCGCACGGGCACGGCGCGACCTTTGAGAACGATGCGGCGACTGTCGATGGTCATCTCTTTGATTCCTTTCTCTTCGTTCCGTCCGGCTGCGCCTCAAACGCCGAACACCTCGCGTGCGTCGGCGACTTCACCCTTGATGGCAGCCGCTGCGACCATGGCCGGGCTCATGAGGAGCGTGCGGCCGGTGGAGGAACCTTGGCGGCCTTTGAAGTTACGGTTGCTGCTCGAAGCGCTGAGCTGGGCGCCGACGAGCTGGTCGGGATTCATGGCCAGGCACATCGAGCAGCCTGGCTCGCGGAACTCGAAGCCGGCGTCGGTGAGCACCTTGTCGTAGCCTGCGGCGATGGCTGCCTTCTTGACCTCGTGCGAACCGGGGACGACCAGCGCCCGCACCCCGGGGCTCACCTTCAGGTTCTTGCCTTGGAGCAGGCGGGCGACCTCTGCGATGTCGCTCAGGCGGCCGTTGGTGCAGCTGCCGATGAAGGCGACGTCCACCTTCGTGCCGGCAATCGGCTGCCCGGGCTCGAGCTGCATGTAGCGGTACGCCTCGAGCACGGTCGCGCGCTCGTCGGCGGAGAACTCCTCGGCGCGCGGCACGGTGCCGCCGACGCTCGTGGATTGGCCGGGGGTGATGCCCCAGGTGACGACGGGCTCGATGTCGGCGGCGTCGAAGCGCACGACGTCGTCGTATTCGGCGTCGGCGTCGCTCCGCAGACTGCGCCAGTCAGCTACGGCGCGCTCCCATGCAGCGCCCGTCGGCGCGTACTCACGGCCCTTCAAGTAGGCGAAGGTCGTGTCGTCCGGCTGGACGTAGCCGCAGCGCGCCCCGCCTTCGATGGCCATGTTGCACACGGTCATGCGCTCTTCCATCGTCATGCGATCGAAGACGTCGCCCGCGTACTCGTAGGCGAAGCCCACGCCGCCCTGCACTCCCAGCTTCTGGATGATGTAGAGCGTCACGTCCTTGGCATAGACGCCGGGCTTGAGCTTTCCGTTGACCTCGATGCGCCGCACCTTGAGCTTGTCCATGGCCAGCGTCTGTGTCGCCAGCACGTCGCGCACCTGACTCGTGCCGATGCCGAAGGCCAGCGCGCCGAAGGCGCCGTGCGTCGACGTGTGCGAATCGCCGCAGCAGATGGTCATGCCGGGCTGCGTCATCCCGCGCTCCGGTCCGATGACGTGGACGATGCCCTGCTCGGCCTTGTCGGGCGAGAAGAAGCGAATGCCGTGGCGCGATGTGTTGCGCTCGAGTGCGCCCATCATCTGCTCGGCCAGCCCATCCTTGTAGGGGCGGAGCTGCGTGGTCGTGGGGATGATGTGGTCCACCGTGGCGAACGTGTGCCGTGGGAACATCACCGAGAGGCCGCGCTCCTCGAGCATCGAGAAAGCCTGCGGTGAGGTGACCTCGTGAATGAGGTGCAGTCCCATGAAGAGCTGGTACTGCCCCGAGGGCAATTGCCTGACCGTGTGCCTGTCGAACACCTTTTCGTAGAGCGTCTTTCCCATTGTCCGCGTTTCCTTGCTTCGTCGTCTCGCTGTGCTCGGCCGACCCTCGTCAGCCGTCCTATCCGCGCCGATGCGCGGCGTCGTCTTCTTCTGCAAAGTCCTCGAGCAGGTTCCCGAGCTTCCTGCCGACGGCTTCGAATTGTTCCAGCTCGTCGCGACTGAGCTGCATCCACACCCGCTCGATCGCGTGGCGGCGCTCGGTTCCCAGGCCATCGAGGCAGGCTTTACCCGTGGAGGTCACGCGGTAAGTCCGCTGCCGTCCGTCGACCCGGGAGAGCTCGGCCTCGATCAGCCCCTTGTCCGAGAGCTGGCGCAGGATCTTGCTGACTGCAGCCGGGCTGCTGTCCCGCTCGGCGGCGAAGAGGCTGGGCATGAAGTGCTCGCGCTGGACGCTCTCGAGCGCCTGCCACTGCTGCACCGTGAGGCCGGCTCGCTCCGCCAGTTGGCGCCGCCGCAGCGCGAAAAGGCCTGCCAAGCGGCTGATCACCTCCACCGCGGAGAGCACCAGCTCGGGGGCCGCGCCTTTCCTTTCCACGGCTCAATAGTTAACCAAGGTTAACTATTGAGCAAGAAAAAAATGAAGGGAAGGTGGAGTGAGGAGCAAGACTGGGTGGCAGCCGTGCCTCTCTTTGTGGCAATTGTGCACCCCGCCCGGGGCGGCAGCCGAGGTCCTCGCGCTCCGCCGCCCCCGGGTAGAGTTCCTGAAGTTTCCGCCTCTTACCCCCCAGGATCGAATCGTCATGTCCTCCCGCCGTGTTTTCCGTTCCCTCAGTGTCGGTCTCATCCTTGGCGGCGGCGTCCTCGTGGGCTCGCCCGCCTGCAGCGGGTCGCCGAGCTTCGACAGCGGCGGTGACGGTAGCGGCGGTGGCTCGGGCGCGTGCGTCATCGACGACAAGTCGCTGTGCGGCGTCACCTGTGACGGCGACGGCGACTGCGCCGCCGGACTCTTCTGCGATCCCGCGACGGACACGTGTCAGGCGGAGTGCATCGCGGGCGAAGCGGCATCCTCGCACTGCGACGGCGCTGCTTGCAGCGACCGCGGGCGTTGCATGGGCGGCGACGGCAGCGGCGGCACTCCGAGCGGCAGTGGGGGCGGCTTCAATCCGCCGCCCGGCTCCGGAGGCGGTGGTGGCATGGGTGGCGGCGACAACTGCATCGACGTCGAGGTGACGCCGACCCCGATCATTCCGAACGTCGTTCTGCTGATCGACCGGTCGCTGTCGATGACGGATGCCGAGGGCTACGGGGACTTGGTCGATGCCGCCATCACCGCGGGAGAGTACACGCCCTGGGAGTGCGAGGGCGACGAAGACTGGCGCTGGAACGTAGTGCGCACGGTGCTCTTCAATCCGGACGACGGCGTCGTCACGACGCTCGGCGAAGCCGTGCGCTTCGGCATGACGACCTATTCCGCCAACAACGCGCAGTTCGACGTGTGCCCCGTGCTCACCGACGTCGCGGTCGACTTCGCAAACCGCGACGCGATGCTCGCAGCCTTCGAGTGCAGCGATCTCATTCAGGAGACCCCCACCCGCGAGTCGCTGGGCCCCACCGCAGACGCCTTGGCCGCGCTGGACGTCGAGGGGCCCAAGTTCATCGTGCTGGCGACCGACGGTCTCCCGGACAACTGCGACGTCTGTCCGAACTTTGCGCCGCAGCCGGGCGCGCCGCCGGAATGTGGCCAAGACGAGCAGATTGTCGAGCAGGAGGCCGTGGTCGCCGAGGCGGCGCGCATTCACGACGAGCTCGGCATCACGCTGGACGTCATCGACGTCAGCTCTCCCGACGAGGAGGCTCTCGCTGCTCACCTCGAAGACGTCGCGCTCGCCGGCGGTGGCAGCAAGTATGACGGCACCGATCCGGCTGGGCTCATCGACGCCTTCAACGACATCATCAGCGAGGCCCAATCCTGCGTGATCGAGCTGAACGGTATGGTGGTGGCCGGCGAAGAGGACAATGGCAAAGTCGTCATGGACGGCGAAGAGCTCGTCTACGAAGAGGATTGGATCATGCCGATGCCCAACCAGATCGAGCTCGTTGGGGATGCTTGCGCCACCTACAAGGCCGAGAGTCCCACGCTGGCCATCACCTTCCCGTGCGATGACTTCATCGTCGTGAAGTGAACCGGGGACGCGTCCCCGGATCTCCTGGAACGGCGGCCAGAGCTCCGGCGGGCAGTAGGCCCCGATGCCTGCCGCCACCCGCGCGGCGTCCAGCGCGGGCACGGCGGTTCTGGCTAGCAGGGCGGTTCTGGCCGGCGCGGTGGTTCTGGCCGGCAGGGGCTGTTTTCAGCACCCTGCTAGAGGTAGGTCGTGGGGTCGAGGCTGCGCTCGGCGCAGTGGACGCGCACCGACTCCTCGATGCGGGCCACGGCGAGCGCCACGATGGCAGCGTCATCGGAATAGCCGTGTTCTTCGTGGTCGGGCACGAGGTCAATCGGCGCTCCCAGGTAGATGAGCGCCGCAGCTGCTTGAACCAGTGCCTCCGCGGGCGCCGTTCCGGCGGCGATGATGTCGAGCAAGAGCACCGCCTGACGCTTGGCTTGCGCGTGGCCGTCAGGAAACTCCTGCACCATGCGCAGGACCGTCTCGCGGCTCTTGGCAATGCGTTCGACGTCTTTCTTGGTCAGGTGCGCGGCTTTCGCGTCGAGCGCGGCGGCTACCTGCTCCTTGGTGAAGGCTGCCATTCGTTTCTCCTTGATGTCGTCTCGATCCCGTTTCCGTCTGGCCTGAACTGAGGCCCGCCAGCCGGCGCTCGTCCGAGCGACAGTATCACGGAAGCGAGGGATACCGGTGCTTCGCTGGCCCACGGTACGCATTCACCGGGCCGGCCCCGCCCATTTCCCGGGGGAGCTCCTCGTGGGCAGAAGGCAGCGAGCGCCGTGCAATATCGCGCTGCCCCTTCGGCGTCGGTTCTGCTAAGCGACTCCCGGTAACTCCCCCTCGGGCCCAGTGGGCGCCCGAGCGGCGCGGAAGGAACGTGAACATGATCAAAATCGGTATCAATGGGTTCGGTCGCATCGGTCGCATGGTTTTCCGCGCTGCGGTGGGCCGCGGTGACGTGCAGATCGTCGGCATCAACGACCTGCTCGATGTCGACTACCTCGCCTACATGCTGAAGTACGACTCGGTGCATGGTCGCTTCAAGGGCGACATCGCCATCGAAGGCGGCCAGCTCGTCGTCAACGGCCAGAAGGTGCGTTGCAGCGACAAGAAGGACCCGAAGGAGCTCGCTTGGGGCGACGTCGGCGCAGACGTGGTCGTCGAGTCGACCGGCATCTTCCTCGATCAGGCTGGAGCTCAGGCGCACATCGACGCCGGCGCCAAGAAGGTCGTGATGTCGGCTCCCTCCAAGGACGACACGCGCATGTTCGTCATGGGCGTGAACGACAGCACCTACAAGGGTGAGGCGATCGTCTCCAATGCTTCTTGCACCACCAACTGTCTGGCCCCCATCGCCAAGGTGCTCAACGACAACTGGGGCATCAAGCGCGGCCTCATGACCACGGTGCACGCTGCCACCGCCACCCAGAAGACGGTGGACGGCCCCAGCAAGAAGGATTGGCGCGGCGGTCGCGGCATCCTCGAGAACATCATTCCTTCCAGCACCGGTGCCGCCAAGGCCGTGGGCAAGGTCATTCCCGAGCTGAACGGTAAGCTCACCGGCATGGCGTTCCGCGTCCCCACCTCGGACGTCTCGGTCGTGGACCTCACGGCGGAGCTCAGCAAGGAAGCCAGCTACGACGAGATCTGCGCCGCCATGAAGAAGGCCTCCGAAGGCTCGATGAAGGGCGTGCTCGGCTACACCGAGGATGCCGTCGTGGCGACCGATTTCGTGGGCGAGGTGTGCACGTCGGTGTTCGACGCCAAGGCTGGCATCCAGCTCGACAAGACCTTCGTGAAGGTCGTGGCTTGGTACGACAACGAGTGGGGTTACTCGAACAAGGTCGTCGACCTCTGCAAGAAGATCTCGGGCTGAGAACGCGCAGCGGACCGATGTAGGTCCGCCAGCGAAACCTCGACCGGGCGCCCCCCGGCTCGAGCCCCCCGGCTCGAGCCCACCGAGCAAGCGCCGGCTGGAAACCCCAGTCGGCGCTTCGCCTTTTCTGGCTACGCCGCGGACAGCCAGCAATTCCTTGGTTGACCCTCTCGCGGCGCGGTGGCTACCTTGATGCACCATGCTTGGCTTCCGCTCGCTGCTTCGCTCTCTGCCCGTCCTCACGGGTGCCCTCGTCTTGGCCTGTCAGAGCGACTCGGGCGACTCGGACGGCATGGGAGGTGAGGGTGGGGGCGGCGGCGCCGCCTCGGTCGATCGAGCGCAGCGCACGCTGGGTCAGGATGGCGGTGAGCTCGCCACCTCCAACACGACGCTCTTCGTGCCGAGTGGCGCCCTCGAAAAGAGCACCGAGATCACGGTAAAGGACCTGGACGCCGACGAGGTGGAGGACCTGCCGGAAACGACGGAAGGCGTGAAGCTGGTCGGCTTTCCCTCGAAGTTCACGCCCCACGGGCTCACCTTCGAGCAGCCCGTCGACGTGGGTCTGTCCTACCCGCCGCCGGACGACGAGGACACGCCCATCGTGGCGATGAAGCTCGAGAACGATCAGGACACGACCTGGGAGGTCATCCCTGGCGCCAAGTTCGAGTCAGGCACCGCGTCGTTCAAGATCGACAGCTTCTCCATCTATGCCTGCTTCGAGGACCCGAACGGCATCGCCGAGATGCTCTACGGTCCCGAGGTGAGCGGCAGCGGCGGGAGCGGCTCGGGTGGTGGCGACGGCAGCGGCGGCGACGGCAGCGGTGGCGACGGCAGTGGTGGCGACGGCAGCGGCGGAGCAACCGGCGGTAGCGGCGGAGCAACCGGCGGTAGCGGCGGAGCAACCGGCGGTAGCGGCGGCTCGGGCGGCGGATCGAGCCTGTTCGGTTACTTGGATACCGGCACCCTCAAGGGCTTCGGCTACAGCGAACAGGGCGTCGGTGCCACCATTACGACCGATCTCGAGACAGCGCCGGCTCCCAATTGCGCCACAGGCACGACTGGCGACACCATGGAGGGTTCGGCGGGCATCTTCTATTACGTCAACCAGACCACGGAGAACCTGGAGCAGGAGCTCGTGGTGCCCGATGGAGGCCTGCGTTTCGGCGCCGCGATGGAGATCTACCGCTCGATGGTGATCGAGCTCCGCGAGTACGAGGGGCCCGGCGTGTGGTGCGCCCACTACGCCAACGAAGCGGGCAACACGGAGTTCTTCCCGTGGTCGAGCTTCGACGCCATCAACTGCCCAGGCGGGGAGATCTCCGACCCCTTCGATCCGCTCACCGATGGGCTCACGAAGATCGCCATCAAGGTGCCATCCAACCAAGAGTTCGCAGAAAATTTCGACTTCTGCATCACCGAGCTCGATGCGGGCCTGCCCCTTGGTTACATGAACGGCCCGACGTGGTCGGGCTACGGCTGGTACACCTCGGATGGTGTCTCCACGCTCGACAGCGACGTGGAGGAGGAGCTGGCGCCCAACTGCATCACCGGCACCACGGTGGCGGATCTCAATGGCTACGTGGAGCTCGGCTACAACCTCAACGAGCCCGTCACGTACGGAGCCACCCCGGTCTTGGTCCCGGGCATCGGGCTCGAACTCGACGTGGTCACCTCTTCGACTCGCGACCTCGTGGTGCGTCTGATGAACGCGACCGACGGGCTTTTTTATTGCGCGCCGATCAACCAGGCCGATACGGGCAGCTTCGGCGTGCTGTGGGAGGAGTTCTTGGAATGCGATTCGGGCGGTCCGTTCAGCCCGGGTGACACGCTGATCGATGCGATCAGCGTGCGCGTCAAATCCACCGGCGTGTCGGAGCCCTACGACTTCTGCCTCGACCGACTCGAAGCAGACATTCCCATCGGGCAGTAGCCAGCGACGGCGGCTGCCGGTGACCATCGCTGCATCCGGGCGTCGCCGCACCCGGGCGTCGCCGCATCCGGGCGTGGGTGTGTCCGGAGGCACACCCAGCTTGACCACTGTCTTAAATAATGACTAGGCTGCTACCGTGCGCTCTCTTCGTTCGCTGCATTCTTTCGTTCCGCTTGCACTCACCACTCTAGCCCTGGCCTGCTCCGACAGCGGTGCTCCCAGCGATGAAGGGAACGGTGGCCAAGGGGGCGAAGGCGGCGTCGAGGCAGTGCGCACGATTGGCCAAGAGGGCGGCGAGATCTCCTCCGGCAACGCGAAGGTCAACTTCCCCGCCGGCGCGGTCCTGAAGGACACGGAAATCACCGTGGCGACGCTCGATGCGGCAGACGTCGAAGAGCTTCCTGCCACGACCGACGGCGTGAAGATGGCGGGCTTCCCGGCGAAGTTCACTCCGCACGGGCTCACGTTCGAGCAGCCCGTGGACGTGACCCTCGACTACGACGAGCCAGACCAAGAAGACGCGCCGCTCGTGGCCATGAAGCTGGACAACGACCAGGACACCACTTGGGAGGTCGTGCCGGGGGCCAAGTTCGAGCAAGGCGAGGCGGCCTTCAAGGTTTCGAGCTTCAGCATCTACGGCGTGTTCGAGGATCCGAACGGGGTGGCCGAGGAGCTGTACGGCCCCTCCGGTCCGGGCAGCGGAGGAACCACCGGCTCAGGCGGCGAGGTGGGCTCAGGCGGCGAGGTAGGCTCGGGCGGCGAGGTGGGCTCGGGCGGCGAGGTGGGCTCGGGCGGCGAAGTGGGCGACGGCGGCACCAGCGGCGGCGGGACGAGCGGTGGCGGTACCGCCGGCTCGGGAGGCAGTGCCGGCTCGGGAGGCAGCGGCGGCTCGGGAGGCAGCGGCGGCTCGGGAGGCAGTGGCGGCACGGGAGGCTTGGGGGGCAGCGGAGGCCTCGGCGGCTCGGGTGGGAGCGGCGGCGACTCGGGAGTCCCGGCGGGCTACCTGCTGACGCCGAACCTGCGCGGGTACGGTACGGTGTGGGTGGGCGGCCTGGGCGCGTCGATCACGTCCGATGACTTGGCAACCGAGCCAGCGCCGAACTGCGTGACCGGCAAGACGGGCGTTGCGGCAGTCGACACGGTCAGCCTGACGTACAGCATCAATCAGAACGTCGATCGCTCGGGTGGCGCGCCCCTGTTCGTCGACGGCTTCAGCAATGGCCTCTGGATCGGAGTCACCAGCGACCGTCCGGTCGTGGCGCAGATTCAGGACGGCGCGGGCAACCTGTTTTGCGCGCCTCTCTTCAACCAGGACGGGACGCCCGAATTCCTGGCCTGGACAGGCTTCAACCAGGCGGCGTGTGGCCTGCCCACCGAAGCCTTCTTCGATCCGATTCAGTTTCCGGTCTTGGACGTCGGCGTCAAAGTGGATTCGCGCGAGGTCTCGGACGACCCGGTGTCGTTCTGCATCGAGACGCTCGATGCGCTGATGGGCCCCCCGGGCTACCTGGGCGAGTTTGGCTCTGGATGGTTCGGCTTCGGCGTCGCCGTGCACGATCCGAATTCCGCGGTGGCGACGTCGGATCTCGAGTTCAAACCAGCGCCGAACTGTATCAGCGGCACCACCGGCCCGGACGCCGATGCGTACGCCGGCATCGCCTACAACGTGAACGAGCCCATCGGAGGCACGAACGAGCCGGTGTTCTTCGGCGCAGAAGGCGTGCGCGTCGTCGTCTCTGCAGACGATGACCGCCCGCTCCAGGTCGAGCTCGAGGATACGACGCAGGGGTCGAAGTGGTGCGCCCTCCTCGAGGGGCCGGGCACGTTCTTCATTGCCCGCGAGGAGTTCAACACCAATTGCGCCGACGGAAGCGGCGAGTCGCTCCCCTCCGAGGTGTCGATCGACCGCGCGGGAGTGGTCACGACCTCGACGGGGGTGAGCGATGACTTCGTCCTCTGCGTGTCCGAACTTCAGCCAGACAATGGACCGCAAGGTCCTCCGCCTGGCTATTTGAACGGCGAAGACTGGCACGGCCATGGCTTCGAGTACCTCGGTGGCTCGTCGTTCATGTCCAGTACGCTGACGCAAGAACCGGCGCCCAACTGCGCGAGCGGCAACACCACCGATGAAGCGGGCTCGTTTGCAGGTCTCGCGTACAACATCAATCAGCCGATCGGTGGCGCAAATACGCCGGTCCTGCCGGTGGGAGACGGGGTCCAGCTGAACCTCAGCATGTCGGGTGCGCACGAGTTCGTGGTCGAGCTGGTCGAGCCGATCTCGCAAACCACGTGGTGCGCGCCCGTGCTGGCCAGCGGCAGCCAGTTCATCCCGTACACCAACTTCAACAGCGCGTGCGACGGCAGCGGCACCCCCTTCGACGCTGGCGAAACGCTGATCGATTTCGTGGCAGTCGTGGCTCTCGGCACCGGCAGCGTCGACGAGTTTGCCTTCTGCATCAACGATCTGCGTCCGCAGTTCGGCTTGCCCCCGCCGAACGGCTACCTGCAGAATCCGGCGTGGCACGGCTACGGCCAGCCGTTCGTATCGGGCGACGCCACCTTCGACTCGGACCTCACCACGGCGCCGCTCCCCACTTTTGCGAGCGGCACGACCGGCGTCTCACCCTCCTCGGAAGTCGGCCTCTTCTTCCGGGTGAACGAGTCGATCGGCGGCGGCGACAACTCGGCCGTTCCCATCACCAACACCGGTGTCTGGGTCGACTTCCAGGCGCTCGGCGACGTGCGCCCCTATGTCGTCCGCGCCATGGACACCGCGGGCTCGAAGACCTGGTGCGCGAGCCTGTCGACCACGGTCTCCACGTTCGTTCCTTGGGTGAACTTCAGCGACAACTGCGCGGATCCTGCGAACGGCGCGCCGCCTCAGCCGGGCATCGACCAGATCGACTCCATCGGCCTTTTCGTGCCCTCGACCGGCATCGACGCCGATCCCTACTCGTTTTACATCTGGAACTTGCAGCCCATGGACTTCCCTCCGGGCTACCTCAACGGCCCGAGCTGGTTCGGCTACGGCTTTGCGTCCACCTCCGATGGTACGGTCTTCAGCGATCTGACGACCAACCCGGCTCCGAACTGCATTTGGGGTGAGACGACTGCGTCGCCAGGTTCGACCGCCACCCTGGAGTACAATGTGGGGCAAGGGGTCGACACCGCCAACTTCCCGGTTCTGATGGGAGGCGACGGGATGCTGGTCAACCTCGACAATCCCCTCGATCGCGAAGTGCGCGTCGAAGTGTGGAGCTGGGGCGCCGAGCAGGGCTACTGCGCCGTGGTGCCTCCGTCGGCGGGACCGCATTTCATCCCGTGGAGCTCCTTCAACGACACCTGCTGGACCACCGGGGGCACTCCGTTCAATGCCGGGGGCCTCAGCATCGACCAGGTGCGCGTGCACGTGCTCTCGAGCGGCATCGCCGACGACCCGTACGACGTCTGCGTGACTCAGCTCGAAGAGATGTCGATCCCCCAGTAGCGGCCGCCTCCGTGGTGGGCGGCCGCCCCGGGCCCGCCGCCCGCAGAAAGGACGCGATTTGTAAGCAGGCCGCCCCGCACGCGCCGATTCGCGGTAGACTGGGTGACTACCGATGACGACCCGCGACACGGAAGTCTCCCCCGGTCAGATCTTGGCCGGCAAGTACCGCATCGAGCGCGTGCTCGGACGCGGCGGCATGGGCGTCGTCGTGTCGGCTCGCCACATCCAGCTCGACGAGCAAGTGGCTCTCAAGTTTCTCTTGCCCGATGCCCTCGCGAACCAAGACGCGGTGCGACGTTTCGAGCGGGAGGCGCGCGCGGCCGTCAAGATCAAGAGTGAGCACGTGGCGCGCGTGACCGACGTGGGCACCCTCGAGTCGGGCTCGCCGTACATGGTCATGGAGTACCTGAGCGGCAAGGACCTCGGGGACTACTTGGCGCACCTCGGGCCACTGCCGCTCGAAGAAGCCGTGGAGTACGTACTCCAGGCCTGTGAAGCCATCGCCGAGGCGCACTCGATGGGCATCATCCATCGCGACCTCAAGCCCGCCAACCTGTTTCGCATCGTGCGCGCCGACGGCACGCCCTCGATCAAGGTGCTGGACTTCGGCATCTCGAAAGTGCAGGGCGACCACGCCATGACCCAGACGAGCTCGATGATGGGCTCGCCGCAGTACATGTCGCCGGAGCAGATGACGGCAGCCAAGAGCGTCGATGCACGCGCAGACATCTGGGCCATGGGCGTCATCTTGCTCGAGCTCTTGAGCGGCAAGGCGCCCTTCGACGGAGACACCATTCCAGAGCTGTGCGTGGCCATCCTCAACTCGGAGCCGCCTCCGCTGTCGCGTTTGCGGCCAGAGCTGCCGATCGAGGTCGGCGTCATCGTCGAGCGTGCTCTGAAGAAAAACCGGGACGATCGTTTCGCGAACGTGGCTGAGTTCGCCACGGCTCTCGCGGCGTATGGTCCGCCTGGCGCGGCCGTGTCTGCGGAACGCATCCGTCGCGTGCTGGGCGTCAATCCGGAGCGCGGCGCCCGCACGCTGCTCGTGGGCACTGGCTCCACCGTCGACGACGCCCGCCCCCGCGACCGCGAGACCAGCGCCACCATGCTCGCTGGCGAAGGCGTCGGCGGATCGACCTTCCTCGACGCTTCCAACACTCAGCCGCACCCTCCAGCCAAGAGCTCGCTACCTCTGGTCTTGGCGGCCGTGGGCGCGCTCGCGCTCGTGGGCGGCGGCGCGTGGATGCTCGCTTCGCCCTCTACGCCAGCTGCTGCTGGCGAGGCCACCTCCCCGAGCGCGCCGGCGGACCCACCCGCGGCCCAGCCAGCCGCTGCCCCCGCGCCACCACCGCCCGCCCCGACGCCGGCTGCGGTCGCGCCCACGCCGGCTCCGCCTGTCGCCCCGTCGGCTCCCGCTGAGCCGGCCCCCAAGGCGACCGTCACCAAGAAGGCGCCCCGTCCGGCTGGCACCACGACCTCGCCCGCAACCACCGGCTCGAGTTCCACTCCTGCCGCCACGACCGGGTCCAAACCGAGCGGCACCGCCCCGTCGAAGAGCCTGTTCTCCGATCGAAAGTAGTGGGCGCACGCTTCGTGGCTTGCGAAGGCCGCGCTCGCCCGGGTATTGCCAAGACGACTGCCATGAAACGCGTCGCGCTGTGGTCCCTGTCGATCTGCTTGTCCCTGGGGGCGCCGGCTGCGCTGGCCGACCCGGGGGACGCCGCCGCCGCCGAGGCGCTCTTCTCCGAGGGCAAGCGCCTGATGGAAGAAGGCAAGTACGCGGAAGCCTGCCCCAAGTTGGCGGAGAGTCAGCGCCTCGATCCAGGCACCGGTACGCTCCTGAACCTGGCCACCTGCTACGAGGACGCGGGGCAGCTGGCATCGGCCTGGAGCACCTGGCTCTCGGCTGCCTCGAGCGCGCGCACCGCCGGCCAAGGCGAGCGCGAGACGCTGGCGCGCGAGCGTGCCGCAGCTCTCGAGCCCAAGCTCGGGCGCCTCACCATCGTCGTGCCGGCCGAACAGCGCCCGGCCGGACTCACCGTGGAGCGCGACGGCGTCGCACTCAGCTCTGCCACGTGGGGCACGGCGCTCCCGACGGATGCTGGTCAGCACACCATCGTCGTCTCTGCTCCAGGGCGTGAGACGTACGAAACGACGGCTGCAGTCGAAGACGGCAAGACGTCCGAGATCACCATCCCCGAGCTGGTCTTGCTGCCCGAGCCGCCCCCCGAAGCGGCAGCGCCGCCTCCGGCTACGGTCGAAGACAAGCCGGCTGGAGCTGGTCCGACCAAGCCACTCGGCTTCGTGCTGCTCGGTGTGGGCGCCGTCGGCATCGGCGTGGGATCGGTGTTTGGCATCCTGGCCATCGACAAGAACAACCAGTCGATGGAGAACTGCGACGACGACGACATCACGCAATGTGACGCGACGGGCGTGGAGCAGCGCAACCAGGCACTGACCTTCGGCAACGTGTCGACCGTGGCGTTCATCGCGGGCGCCGCGCTCGCCGCCACTGGAGCAGTGCTCGTCATCACCTCACCCAAGAAGTCCTCCGCGTCGGCCGCGATCGAGCCGACGTTCGGCGGCGCTCGACTCGTGCTTTCGGGGTCCTTCTGATGTCTCTGCGCAAAATTGGCTTGGCTCTGGCCGCGACGGCCCTGACCGGGGCGCTCGGCTGCAACGAAATCGTGGGCATCGTCGCTGCAACCGAGGTCGAAACGGGCACGGGGGGCGGCGGCAACGTCAGCTGCAATCCCGACCAGGAAGTGTCGGCGGAGCGCGCAATTGGTTGCATGTTTCGCATTGCCTGCGATCCGTTCTTGCCGCCGTATTCGATGTCCGAGTGCGTCGGCATGGCGTGGCAGGACGCATCGCCAGCTGAGAGTTGCACCTTCGGCGCCCAGAGCTGCGCCGACGTCGACGCTTGCATCGGCCGCCGCTACGAGGCGCCTGCAGTCTGCGAGGACGTCAGCGGATGGACCTGCGCCGAGGAGGGCGAGCGTGCCATCAACTGCACGGACGCGGGCGGCTATTCGATCGACTGCGAGCTGTTCGGGGGCGTATGCATGCCGCACTCGAGCACGGTCGTCTCCACGGCCTTCGCCTGCCAGCACGTGCCAGCACCCACCTGCCCCGAAGATGCCGAAGAAGGCGCCTATTATTGTGAGGGCACGCAGCGCTTCACCTGCATCGACGGCGAGCCGCGCGGCGTCGACTGCGCGACAGTCAACTCCGACTGCATCGAGTTTGGCCCTGGCGAGGCCTTCTGCTCGGATCGCACCGAGAGCTGCGGCACCCTCGGCAGCATCGAATGCAACGAAAATGCCATCGAAGTCTGCGATACCGACGGCTACCGCGCGCGCTTCGATTGCTCGAGCGAAGGACTCGAATGCGGCGAAGACAGCGTGACCGACGACATCGTTTGTCTGGCCGAGGGCTGTGACACGGAAACCGGGTGCACCGAGGAGTGCCTCCCCGACGGTGAGAGCCTGCGCTTTTGCGCGGGTGGCGTGCCCTTCGATCTCGACTGCACCGAGTTCGGGTACGACGGCTGCATCGAGGGCACCATCAAAGGCGACGTGCCGCTCGCATACTGCGCCCGCCAAAACGGCAGCGATCCGCATCCTTGACGAGTACGACCAGGCCCGCGCGCGCCGCCGCAGTGACTCAGTAGTGCCAGGGAAAGCGTGAGAAATCACGCGGGCGCTTCTCGACGAAGGCGTCGCGGCCTTCGCGCGCTTCTTCCGTGCCGTAGGCCAGTCGCGTGGCTTCGCCTGCGAACAGCTGCTGCCCCACCAAGCCATCGTCCGGCAGGTTGAACCCATACTTCAGCATGCGCATGGCCGTCGGGCTCTTGGAGTTGATGATGCGTGCCCACTCGATGGCCGTCTTTTCGAGTTCCGCATGCGGGACCGCGCGATTGACCGCGCCCTGTGCCACCGCTTCGTCGGCGGTGTATTCGAGGCCGAGGAAGAAGATCTCGCGTGCGAACTTTTGGCCACATTGCCGGGCGAGGAGCGCCGAGCCGTAGCCGCTGTCGAACGAGGCCACGTCGGGATCCGTCTGCTTGAAGCGAGCGTGCTCGCGGCTAGCCAGGGTGAGGTCGCACACGACGTGCAAGCTGTGACCGCCGCCTGCTGCCCAGCCGGGGACCACGGCAATGACAATCTTCGGCATGAAGCGAATCAGACGCTGGACCTCGAGGATGTGGAGGCGGCCGAGGCGCGCTGGATCGGCTCCCGCTTCGTCGCCTTCGTACTTGTACCCATCCTTGCCGCGGATGCGCTGATCGCCGCCCGAAGAGAACGCCCAGCCGCCGTCCTTGGGCGAGGGCCCGTTGCCGGTCAGAAGCACGCAGCCGACATCACTCGTGGTGCGGGCGTGCTCGAGCGCCTGGTAGAGCTCATCGACCGTGCGGGGCCGGAAAGCGTTGCGGCACTCCGGCCGATTGAAGGCCACGCGCACCGTGCCGTGGTGCGGCGAGCGGTGGTAGGTCACGTCCTGGAACGAGAATCCGGGCACTTCGGTCCACTCGGCCGGATCGAACAACTCGGACACGAAGGCGCCGCCGCCCGCTCCCGCCTGGCTCCCCCTAGGGTCATGGCTCATGGCGCCGCAGTATGCCGGACCCCGCTGACCCCTCCCAGGTTGATGTGACGAGAGGCTCGAACCGCGTCGGAACACCTCTTCCGGTGTCCTGACCAGGCTGACGCGCCGGGGCCGCTGGGTGGGTGCGCCATCCCGCAGCTCGGAAAGCCCGCCGGAAAGCCCGCCCAGGTCGATGCCACGGACCCCCTCCCGGGAACCCCTCCCAGGTTGATGTGCAGAGGGGGCGGGGGGTGGTGGCCAACCGGCCGGCCTTTTTTGGTACACTGCAGGGTAGCGGCCTTCCATGCAGAGCTCAGAACAGCAGACGAGGTCGAGCGGGGTGTTCGACGGTCTCAGGCCTAGCCTGCCCTCCGAGCACACGAGCCGCTCGGTCGTCCTGCGTGTCGCCGCTCAGGCCTCTCTGGGGCTCTTGCCGGCGTACGTGCTCCTGTCGTGGACTCAAGGCCCAGAGCTGCCGGCACTCTACCCACTGCTTGCCTTGTTCTTGGCGGGGTCGGGGGTATCGCTGTGGCTGGTGCAAAAGGGGCACCTGCGGCGCGCGGCGCTCTTGCTCGTGCTGCAGGCGTTTGGAGTCGTGGCCTACCTGGTGCTCAGCCAGGGCGTCGATTCGCCCCACGTCGGTGCCTTCATGCCCGTGATCGTGGCGAGCAGCCTGCTGCTCAGTTTTCGCGGAACGGTGCTGACCGTTCTGGCTTGCGTCGCCGTGTTTGTCGTGGCCGCCGCCTATCCGCTGCACGAAGCTGGCCCCGTTGCCCATCCGCTCGACCTGGTCGTGCTGGCGCCTGTCGTGCACATGGTGCTCACGGGCGGCTTCATCGCGGTGCTCATGCGCTCGTTTGCCAGCACACTCGAGCAGCTCAGAAAGAAGCAGGCGGAGCTCAAGTCCAGCCAAGATCAGCTGCGTCGAGCCGAAAAGATGGAAGCCATCGGGCAGCTGGCGGGCGGCGTCGCGCACGACTTCAACAATATCCTCACCGGCATGCTGGGCCACATCGACCTCATGCGCATGCGGCTCATCGAGCACTCGGCTGGCTCCGAGGCCGCCCCCGAGCTCGACCGAGACTTGGCAGCACTCGAGCGCTCGGCCGAGCGCGCTGCCGACATCACTCGTCAGCTCTTGACCTTCAGCCGCAAGGAGAGCCCCGAGACGGGACTCGCCAACCTGTCGCGCACGCTCGAGCAGGCGGACGCCATCTTGCGGCGCCTGATCCGCGAGGACGTCGAGTTTCGCGTCGTTTCCGACGACACGGGGTTCGTCCCCGTATCGCCGACTGGGCTCGAACAGATCTTGATGAACCTCGTGCTCAATGCCAGTGACGCCATGCCTCGCGGCGGGACCATCACCGTGCGGACGCAGCGCGTCGACCTGCCGCGACGCATGACCGTCACCACGGGCGAGCTGCCCCCGGGGCGCTTCATCTGCTTGACGGTGACGGACTCGGGTGAAGGCATCCCGTCGTCCTATCGTGAGCGTGTATTCGAGCCATTTTTCACGACCAAGCCAGTGGGGAAGGGCACCGGTCTCGGACTCTCGACGGTGCTCGGCATCGTGCAGCGCTCGGGCGGTCAGATCGACGTACAGTCCGTCCTCAGCGAAGGCACGACATTCCACGTGTACCTGCCGCTCAGTGACGAAGTCGTCGCTAGCGAGCCCTTGATCACCCTGCCCCCTGCCGCTGGAGCCGGAGCCCTGGTCTTGGTGTGCGAGGACGACCCCACCATTCTCGGCGTCCTACGCGAAGTGTTGAGCGGCGCCGGCTACGACGTGATGGCGTTCTCCGATCCGGCTCAGGCGCTCGAGCGCGGGCGCGCCGTCGGCTCGGATCTGTCGCTCTTGATCACGGACGTCATCATGCCGAACCTGAGCGGACCGGAGCTGGCGCAGGCCCTGCAAGCTGGCCACCCGGAGCTGCCGGTGTTGTTCATGAGCGGCTACACCGGAGGTCTGCTCGAAGGCCTCGGCATCGATGCGCGCGATCCGCGCCTGCTGGTCAAGCCGTTTACCCCGCGCGATCTCTTGGCACGCGTCCAGGAGTCGCGCGGGAAATACAGCGAAGTCCACTCGCGTTGATCCTCTCTTCGCCCGCCCGGCCCCGAGGAGGTGAGGGCCGTTCGGGCTACGGGTGGCCACTTTTGCGCGAGGTGGCGCTGCCCTTGTTGTTGGGCGAGGCTCACTGCGAGTGAGCCTCGCAATAGGGGCTTTCGCCGACAGCTGGCTAGCGAGCTTACTTCTTGGCGAGGAGGTCGCTCACCGAGCCCAGAGTGCCGAGCGCGGTGCTGGCCTCGTAGGGAATGAAGACTTTGTCGCCGTTATTGGCGACGAACTTGCCGAAGCGCTCCAGGTAGTCGGTCGCCACCAGGAAGCGGATGGCGAGCTCTGGCTGCTCGCCGACGGCCGAAACGACTTGCGTGATGGCGTCGCGCTTGGCTTGGGCCACCTGACGGATCGCTTCCGCTTCACCGGTTGCCTGACGAATCTTCGCTTCACGGTCGCCATCGGCCAGGTTGATCTGTTCCTGGCGCTGGCCCTCGGAGCGCGAGATGCGGGCCTGCTTGTCGCCTTCGGCTTCCAGCACCTTGGCGCGGCGCTCGCGTTCCGCCTGCATCTGCTTTTCCATGGCGAGCTGGATCTCGCGCGGCGGCGTGATGTTCCTGAGCTCCACGCGGTTGACTTTGGTGCCCCACTTGTCGGTGGCCTCGTCCAAAATGACCTTCAGCTTCGAGTTGATGATGTCCCGTGAGGCGAGGGTGTGGTCGAGGTCCATCTCGCCGATCACGTTGCGGAGCGACGTCTGCGCAAGCTGGCTCACTGCCAGGGGCAGGTGAGCAATCTCGTAGGTCGCCTTCACGGGGTCGATGATCTGGATGTAGAGCAGCGCGTCGATACTGATCGACACGTTGTCGCGAGTGATCACCGACTGCTCGGGGACGTCGAGCACCATCTCGCGCAAGTCCAGGCGTGACGTGCCACGAATGCCGCTCTCCGTGATCCACACGATCTCTCGGGGCGCATCGAGGAAAGGTACGATGACGTTGAGGCCGCTCGAGAGCACTCGCGAGAACGAGCCCAGCCGCTCGATCACCATCACCTGGCTTTGCTGGACCACCCGAAAGCCCCTGAAGATGAGGAGAATCGCGAAAAATGCGAGCCCAAGCAGAATGATTTGCATCGCGTGCCTTCCCTTTTCCCGGCTCGCTCGAGCCGATCCCTAATAGCTGTTCTTCACCATGAGGGCTGAGCCCTCAGAACCATCGCGGGCCTCCGCCCGCTCGAACCACGCTCGTCGCCGCTCGCTAGAGCGGGCCTACGATCACCTTGTTGCCGTCGGTACCGACGATCTTGACCTTCGCTCCGACGTCGAATGCTCGGTCGCTGACGACCCGCCAGGAGTCACCGTAAAGCTTGACGTACCCAGTGCCGGCATCTGGATCGACGGCTTCGGTCACGACCGCCGTCTGGCCGATCATGCCCGAGGCGTTGGTCTCGGTGCGTGCCTTTTTGACCCGCGGCCAGACGTGGCGCTGGAAAATCCAGTACACGATGAGCAAATTCACCGTGAGCGCGCCCAGGAGGATGCGCCAATCCTGGCTGAACACGGCCAGGCCAGCCGTCACCAGGAAGGCGAGGCCCGCCGGCAGCGTGAAGAACGACGGGGTGAAGAACTCCGCGAGCAGCAGCACCACGCCCACGACTGCCAATATCTGCCAAGGCTCCACTCCTGCCATTCCTCCGCGGGCAGGATAGCGAAAGGTCAAGCTCCTGCCGAGGGGGCCCTGCGCGGGCCTCCGAGCCGGCAACGGAACGGGCTTCGGCGCGCGGAGGGAACATTCCGACGGCCGGACGGTCCGAGTTATGCTGGCAGCCGAGTGACTTCGAGGGGAACAGTGGCTCGATTGAAGATCTTTCAGGGTAGTCCGGAGGACGAGGCCCTCGTGATCCACCTCTTGGGGGCGCACGGGGACGTGAACGCGCAGCTCCTCGTGGGGCGCGGCCTCAGCGCCGAGGCTGCAGAGACGGCGGTTGCACTCGTCCAAGCGGGATTGGCGCGCGCTGCGACCGAAGGCGGGCCTTTTCACCTCTCGTCCGAGGTCGCACACGAGCCCATCTTCCGCGCGGCTCGCCAGGCGGGACGACGGCGCTTGGGTCTGCACGAGCGGCTGGCTCGGAGCGTGCGCCCCAGCGAATCGCCGCTGGGCATGCTGGAGCTCCTGGTATGCGCCGTCCTGGTCCTATCGGCCATCGTGCGCAGCTTTGCCGCCGCCGATCGAGTGCCCGAGCACGTGAGCCTACTCTGGGAACACGCGTTCGGCTGGTCCTGGGCCGGCGTCGGCATCCTCGGCTTCGGGGTCGCCGGGCTTGCGCTCGTGCGCCGGCATCGGCTGCGCTGGCCGCTTCAGCTGCTGATTCCCAGCGCGCTTCTGGCGCGAGAGCCACTCACGCTGCTCGCGGTGATGGCCCTCGGCTGAAGGTACTCGGGCTTGCTCGTTCGGCGCATCCCAGTCGTGAGATGCGCCTCGGAGCCTCAGGGCTTGCCGATCAGAGGCGACCCAGCGCGATCAGCACCATGCGGCGCAGCGGCTCGGCGGCGCCCCAGAGCAGCTGATCGCCCACGGTGAAGAGCGACAGGTAGTCGTCGCCGAGCTTCATCTTGCGCACGCGCCCGACGGGTACGGTCAGCGTGCCGGTGCAGGCTGCCGGTGAGAGCCGGTCGAGTGTTGGCTGCTTCTCGTTCGGGACGAACTCCACCCACTGATTGCCACCGGCCAGGGCCTGCTCGATGTCAGCCAGCGGCACCTTCTGCGTCAGCTTGATGGTGAGCGCCTGGCTGTGGCAGCGCATGGCGCCGATGCGCACGCACGTGCCGTCGACCGGGATCGGCGGGTTCAGTCCGAGGATCTTGTTGGTCTCGACGTAGCCCTTCCACTCCTCACGGGTCTGGCCGGCTTCGACCGGCTTGTCGATCCAGGGGATCAGGCTGCCAGCCAGCGGCGCCCCGAACTCGGCCTTGGGGAAGCTGCCCGAACGCATGACCTCGGTCACCTGCGCGTCGAGCAAGAGCGCGCTGGATGCAGGGTCCTTGGCGGCCGGCACGGCTGCCAGCTCGCCCATCTGAGTCACGAGCTCCCGCATGTTCTTGGCGCCAGCGCCCGAAGCCGCCTGGTAGGTCGAGGCGCTGATCCACTCCACCCAGCCGCGCTCGATCAACGTGCCCATGGCCATCAGCATCAGGCTGACCGTGCAGTTGCCGCCGATGAAGTCGCGCACGCCGCGCTCGAGATCGCGGTCAATCTGCTTGCGATTCACCGGGTCGAGGATGATGCAGGCATTGTCCTTCATGCGCAGCGTGGAGGCGGCGTCGATCCAGAGGCCCTTGTAGCCGGCAGCGCGCAGCTTGCCGTGCACCTCCGTCGTGTAGTCGCCACCCTGGCACGAGACGATCATGTCCATCGCCCCGAGGGCGGCGATGTCGCCAGCGTCCTTCAAGGTGCTCTGTGCGGCATCCTTTTGGCCGACGTCGGGAGCCTTCCCGCCTGCCTGTGAGGTGGAGAAAAACACCGGGTCGAATGCCTGAAAGTCGCCTTCAGCGCGCATGCGCTCGACGAGCACGGAGCCGACCATGCCTCGGTAGCCAACGATTCCTACGGTTGTCACTGCCTGTTCCTCGATGCGGGGCCCGTGAAAGAGGGCCCTCAATGGGGGCGGCGGGTGAACCCGGTCCGCCGGGGGACGCGAAGTCAATCAGAGGAGATGGCAGCGTGCAAACCGCCGGGCCGGTGGCGCTGGGTCGGCCGGATTCCTTCGCCGGTCCGCGGATTTCGCAGCTTCCGCTGCGAGCAGCTGAGGCGGGGGCGCTCCCGGCCGGGGTGCGAGGACGAAGGTGGGGGCCGAGCTGCAGGCTGCGCCCGGCGCGGCCCGCCTCGGTCACGATGGTCGCAGCGTGGACCATGCTGCTGGTGGCCTTCCCTACGGGTCAGCCGTCTGCTCGCGAAAGTCCGTGCTCGTCAGCACGTCCATGAGCGCCATTCCATTCATGCCATCGAGGTAGGTGCCGTTGGCCACCAAAGCGACCACGAGCTCGTCCGCCGGACGAACCAGCAAGAGAGCCGAGAAAGCCATGCCCTGGCCGCCGTGGAGCAAGACCTGTCGCCCCTGTGCATCCGTCGTGATGAACCACGAGTCGCCGAACGAGTAGCCCGGCGGGCCACCTACCGGCGATGACGAAACGGCCACGCGCGGCGTCGTCATGCGCGCCACGGAGCCCTCGCTCAGGATGCGCTCGCCGTCGAGCGCACCGCCCCCGACGATCATGCGCCCGAAGCGGACCATGTCGGAGCTGGTGCTGATGAGGCCAGAGGGCGGAGTTTGGTCCGGCGAGAACAGCTCGAACCACCAGCGCTGGTGCGTGCATTCGCGGCTGAGCGTGCCGAGGTCCAACATGAACGACGCCATGAAAGCCATGAAGTCGTCGGGGTGACTGCCGACTGCGTGCCGCGTATCGAGCGGAAAGTCTTGCTCGTAGTAGAAGCGCGTGTGCTCCAGGCCGAGCGGTCGCGAGATGTGCTCGGTCACGTAGTCTTCATACGATTCCGAGCTCACGGCCTCGATGACGGCGCCGAGGATCATGTAGCCCAGGTTCGAGTAGTGGCCCTGACCCCAGCGCGCGGAGTCGAAATGGACGTGGTCGGGCAGTCGCTTTCGCAAGAGCTGCCCTTGTGACCAGTGTCCACCGACGTGCACCCACGACAGGATGGCGTCGCCGACGTCGCCGACACCGGCCTCGTGTGACAAGAGCCGCTCGATGGTGATCTTTCGGGCATGCTCACCGTAGAGGTCGTGCAAGTAGGGGAGGTAGGTCGCCGCCGGTTCGGTGAGCTCGAGAGCGCCTCGCTCGGCGAGCTGGAGAATCGCGACCGCCGTGAACGGCTTCGTCACCGAGAACCAGCGGTACGTCGTGTGCGTGGTCGCTGGGATCCCGAGCGGGCCATCGGCCAAGCCAAATGCTCGCTGGTAGACGGTCTGCTGGCCCTGGCTGACGGCGATGGACACGCTCGGTGGGTCCTGATCGGCGATGATGTCTTCTACGTAGGCTTCGAGCTCGTCCACGGCGACGCTGCCTTCCGGCGGGGGTGGGTCGTACAAGCCGAGCACGCAGCCGCTTTGCGTGCTGGCGAGGGCGACGGTCCCTGCCCACCGGAGCGTGAGCTGAAAAAGTCCCTTCAGTTTCGGGTTCTGCCAGGCGTCACGGCGACGAAGAGTGTGCGATGGGGCCAGAAGCATGGGTCACCTCGTGCCAGGAGCGTGTTCGAATCGAAGCGCCCCGTCTTGTCGGCGCCCGCCAAGTTCTTGGCGTCGCGTGCCAATCGCATGCCGTGCCATACTCCGGGGCCCATGTCCGGGTCGGTGGTTGCCGTATCGTGTCGTGCTCTCATCGATTACGCCGCCGCGCGCGGCGCGCCGACGGACGAGTGGCTCCGGGGTGTTGGGCTCTCGAGGACCGCGCTCGAGGATCCGGATGCCCGGCTCGATCCCAGCCTGATCTTCGCGCTCTGGCGACAGGCCTATGCTGCGCTCCAGGATCCGGCGCTGGCGCTCCACGTCGCGGAGTCGCTCACACGTGGCTCCTACCGCGCCGTCGAGTACCTGGCCGCGCATGCGCCGACCATCGGTCAGGCGTACGCCAAGATCGCGGACTTTTTCTCGGTGATCGACTCGACCACCGAGCTTGTGATCGAGGAAGAGGCGGCGCACGTCGGCTTTGGGCCGCTGCGAGCAGGCAGCGATCCGTCGTCGTATCCGGCGGTCGAGTACATGCTCGCTGCTTGCTACTTGCGCGTACGCGACATGACCGGTGTGGAGCACCATCCGCTGCGTCTCGAGCTTGCGATGCCGCCCCAGCCGCATGCCGCGGAGATCGAGCGCGCCTTCGGCTGTGCCGCTAGCTGGAACGCGCCGGGGCATCGGCTGCGCTTCGCCAGGAGCGACTGGGAAATGCCGACGTTGCGGCCCGATCCCGCGTTGCTCGCCGTGCTCGAGGATCACGCGCGCGTGCTGCGCGAGCGCTTGCCGACGTCTCCGCCCCTGCTGCGGACGGTCGATCGGCTGCTGGAGGAGGCTTGGAGCACCGGTGAGCCGAGTCTCGAGAGCACGGCGCGCCACCTGGGCCTGTCGTCGCGTACGCTGCAGCGCCGCCTCGGCGAGGAAGGAGCCGCCTTCGCCGACTTGCTCGACGGGGCTCGGCGGCGCGTCACGTTGCGCTGGCTCGAGGCGCCCGAGGTCTCGTTGGCTGAGGTCGCCTACCTCGTGGGCTTCAAGGAGCAGGCATCGCTCACGCGCGCGGTGCGACGGTGGACGGGCCAGACGCCGCTCCAGCTGCGTCGCAGTCGGCGTGGCTCTGGCTGAATGACGCTCCGGGGCTAGCCCGCTCCCCGGGGATGAGCGAACCGCTCAGCCGAGCGGCATTCCGGGCGAACCGATGCGGATCGACTCCGCGATCTGGTCGAGCTCGTCCGGCACGTGGTGTTCGCCAAAAGCCGCGCACGAGAGACCGATGGAAAAGACCATGGGCAAGCGAAACACCAGGTAGGTCCGCGAGACGCAGGCAAAAGGCAAACCGTCGCTGTTCTTCACGGTAAAGAAGGACTTCACGTGGGCCGCGAGGTGACCAGCGAAGATCATCGAGTCCGTCCGCTCGAGTAGCTCGAAATCCGAGAAGCGCCGTGAGAAGCCGTCGACGAGCAGCGGCAGCATGCTTTCGGGACTCACCTCGCTCGCCACGAAGCGGTACGCCGCCTGGGCGGTCGGGTACGCCGCAAGCTCGTCTGCGTGGTGATGGTGAGCGTAAACGAACGGGCCCGCCGCCTTCGCGAGCATCTCGGCGAAGCCCTCGTTCGAGCGCGCGGTCTTCTGCCGCATGTGTTCGGCAAAGCGCATCGGAACGAAGGTCCAGTGAGGGGGCTTTCTGAGCTGAAAACCGAGCTCACTCGAAGCGAAAAGGTCGCTCATGCTCGGCAGCGTATCACCCGGCGTGCGGCCAACATGGGCCACTTTCCGAACCTTGGCCCGCGAAGCCCGGCGCGATAGAACGCCCCGGTACGCCCCACCTCGCCCGATGACCGTCTCCTTCGAAGAACTGGCCGATTCCTACTCCTGCATCTTTTTCGATGCCTACGGTGTGCTCAAGAGCTCAGCCGGACCTTATCCCGGTGTGATCGAGCGCCTGATCGAGTTCACGTCGCAGGGCAAGCAGGTCTACGTGGTCACCAACGACTCGAGCAAATCGCCCGAGCGCATGGCCGAGGGCTACGCGGTGCCTGGTCATGGTCCGGTGATCCCGGCGACGCGCATCATCAGCTCGGGTCTCTTGGCGACGGAGTTCTTGCGCAACAAGGTGCCGAGCGGCTGGGTCGCTTACCTCGGCAAGCCCGCGTCGGCTTGGTACATCGAGCAAGCAGGACTCTTGTCGGTGCCCGTGTCCGAGGTCACGCACGACCACGACCCGCGCGCTCTCGTTCTGCTCGACGACGAAGGCTTCGATTGGTTTCGCGACCTGAACCGCGTGATCAACCTGGTCCGCCAGCACAACATGCCCGTCATCGTCGCCAACGGCGACCTCACCTACCCGAGCAGCCCAACGGACTTTTGCGTGGCTGTAGGCGGCCTCGGCCTGCTCCTCGAGCAGGCGCTCCAGCGTTCGTTCATCCGCTTCGGTAAGCCGGACCCGATGCTCTTTTCCTTCGCCTACCATTTGGCGCTCAAGGAAAACCCGCACCTCACCAAGCGCGATGTGCTCATGGTGGGCGACACGCTCACGACCGACATCCTGGGCGGCAACAAGTACGGCATCGACACCGCCCTCGTCCTTTCCGGCACCACCTCGAAAGAGGACTACGACGCGCGCATCCGCGCGAGCGGCATCGTGCCGAACTACGTGTGTGAGTCGATCCTGACGTAGGGGCGCCCGCTCTCGGTGCGCAGGCCGACTGGCCGGTGAAGCGTGTTCAGGCAAGGCATGCTCCGGTCGATTTCTCGCAACCGTGTGTGCCGAGCGTCCGAAGGAGAGCGTCCGTAGGGAAGTAGCGCGACCCGGTCGCTGACGCCCGCTCGTCCTGGTAGATCCTCCTCCCCCGCTCGGTCCCGAACCTCGCAAGAGCCATGCAAACCCGTTCCGCGCGCGCAGATGCCCACTCCCTCCGCATCGGGGACGTCTTCCTCGGGAAGTACCAGGTCCTCGAGGTGATGGGCAGCGGGGGCCATGGCTGCGTCTACGGAGCCCAGAGCCTGTTCATGGGACGCGAGGTGGCCATCAAGGTGCTCGACGGAGCGCGCGGTCTCACCGACGAGGCTCGAGCACGCGGTCAGCGGGAGGCCATCGCCCTCGGCCGACTGGGTCGGCATCCCGGCATCGTCGAGGTGTACGACGCCGGCATCGACGTCGACGGACGCCTCTACCTCGTGATGGAGCGCCTCGAAGGCTGCACGCTCCACCAGCACCTCCGGGAACACGGCGCGCTCGACGTGGCGACAGGCCTCCGCATCATCATCGCGCTGTGCGATGCGCTCGAGTTCGCGCGCCAGGCGAAGGTCGTCCACCGCGACATCAAGCCCACCAACATTTTCATCACCCCCGACGGCAGCCCCAAGCTCGTCGACTTCGGTGTCGCCAAGATCACGGATGCGCCCGGCTTTCAGACGGCACCCAAGGTGGTGGTGGGCACGGCGCTCTACGTGAGCCCCGAGCAGATCCGCGCCCAGCCCGCCACCCACCGCAGCGATCTCTACGCGCTCGGCCTCGTCGCCTACCAAATCTTCACCCGCGAGCACCCGCTGCTCCTGGCAGCGCCCGACGCCGATCGGCGCGACCTTCGCGTCATCTGGGCGCTGCATTTGCATGCCGATCCCCCGCGCTTGGATCGTGTGATCGCCGGCTTTCCAGAGTATGTGGCTCGCCTGGTGCACACGGCCATGTCCCGGGAACCGGCCAAGCGGTACGCGAGCGCGGCCGAGTTCGGCAAGCGCGCGCGAGAAACCCTCCAGCGCTACGAAGCCGATCGTGCGCGTAGCGCGAAGGGGGCCGCGCCCGAGGTGGGCCGTACGCCCGAGGTGGGCCGGTCGATGCCCGCGTCGGCCTCGCCGGTCGCGCCTGAGCCGGTCGCGCGTGAGCCGGCTGCGCCTGAGCCGGTCGCGCTTGACCCGGCCGCGCTTGAGCCGGCCGCGCCGGGGCGGACGGTCGCGCAGCCTGAGCGCAAGCTCGAGCCTGGCACGACGACCCCGGTGCACACCGTGGGCGATGGCACGCTGGAGCGCGCGGTCGGCACCCCTTCGACCGAGCAGTTCCTGCCGCCGACGCCGCCGGAGTCCTCGGAGGACCTCTCCCTCCCGTCGAGCTCCGCGCAGAGTCGAAACCTGTTCTACGCTCGCGAAGCTCCGCGCGCCGCCGCTCCAGTGGCTGCCCCGGCGGTCGCCGCTTGGCCGGCCTTGGTCGATGGTCCGGCCTTGGTCCAGTCGTCGCTCTGGACGCCGCCGAGTGCTGCCCAGCCGGTCGCTCACGGGGCTCAGCCGTGGTCGAAGGGCAGCCTGGCCGGACTGGTGCTCGGCGTGGGCGCGCTCTTGGGCCTCAGCGTGCTGTTCCTGCAGCCTTCAAGCGCCGCTCCGCCTGCGGTCCCCCGAGTCGCGCGGACCGCGCAGCCCGCGCAGCCCGCGCAGCCAGTGGTCGCGACGGTCGACCCCCCTGCGCTCGCTCCCGAGCCGGTGGCGAACACGGCACCGCAGCAGGTCGCCTTCAGCGCGAAGGAACGGCCCCGGCCCCCAGCGCGCCGCACCGTCCGCAGGTCTCCCGCTCCCACCACCGCCAGCGCAGAGCTCGCGCGGCCCGACGTGGCTGCCGAAACGCCCGCGCACTGGACGGACGCGATCGTGCCGCCCGAGGCGCCCGCCGCCACCGCGGACGACCGAGCCCTGCCCCCAGCCGACCGTCAACCCGAGCCCTGGCTCAACTGACCATGAAGACCGACCCCAACCTTTGTCCGCCGCCAGCCCCCGACAGTGGGGATGGCCGGCGTCCGTCCGATCGGCCGTCACCCGTGACTGCACTCGGAGGAGTCGCCGCCTCCGGAGCGACCACGCCTCCGCCGCCCGGCGTGAGCGGTGACCGGAAGCCACACCTGCGCGCCATTCGCTCTCCCGTGAACGCCGTCCCGGAAGCCAGCGGCGAGTTCGCTGCCCGGCGCGACGACCGCGTGCCCGATGACGCCACCCCGGAAGTGAGCGGCGAGTTCGATCCGTACCGGTTCGGCAGCCACATGCTGCCCTACGACTTTCTCCAGGATGCCCTGCAGGAGCCCCTGCGCGCTCCGCGGGACGAGGACCTGCTCCACGAGACCCTGCCTCCCTTGGTCCCGGAGGTGGCGACGGCGCCGCCGGTGGCGCTCGATCCACACAAGACGCTGGCCAAGGGCCTGCGCCTCTCGCCCGAGGCGATCGAGTTCTTGCGGGGAGGGGAGCAGCAGAAGGCGCGCGCCAGCGCACGGCGGGGCCGCCGCCGTTGGCAGGCCGCAGCGCTCTTGGTCATCGCAGGTGCGCTGTCTCTGGCGTTTGGCCTGTGGGTGGGCAAACGTGAGCGGACTTTGGCGCAGGCCGAGCGAGCTGCCGCTGCTCGACACGCGCGTGAGAGCAACGTCGCGCCCGTCGACCACCGGCCGGAGCCCCCGTTGGTGGTGGAGCCTGCCCCTGCCGTGCTGGCTCCCTCAGTGCTGGCTCCTGCCGTACTCGCGCCCGCGCCCGCTCCACTCGAAGAGCCGGCCAACGCTCTTGCTGCGGAGGAGCCTGCGGCGTCGACGATCGCGATGCCGAGCGCGCCCAGCCGCGCGCCCGCACCATCGTCCGTGAAGCGGACGACCGAGCAGGCGACGCCGACGAAGGTCGCGTCCCCTGCTCCCGCAGCGCAGCGGGAGCCTGCCCAGGCGAGCGCTCCTCCAGAACCACCTCCAGCAGCCTCGCCGAGCGCTTCCGACAGCGCTCCGCCGGCAGCTTCCCGTCGGCGCGACTTTCAGCTCCGAGACTGACCACAGCCATCATGAAGTATCGAGCATTCCTGGCCTCCCTCGGGATGGCCCTCCTGGCCAGCGCCGCCCTGACCGACGTTGCCCTGGCTGACGAGTCGCAGTCCCGCAGCCAAGCCGCTCAGCGGGAGGCACGCGCGCTCATGGGCCGCGGACTCGAAGCCCGCGCAGCAGGTGACGACGAGCTGGCCCGTGGCCTCTACCTCGAGTCCTTCGCCAAGCATCCTTCCTTCGATGTCGCCTGCAACCTGGGGCGCGTCGAGTCCGACCTCGGTCGCTTCGTCGACGCCGCGAATCACTTCGTCTATTGCCTGAAGCACTTTCCCACCGGCGAGAGCCTGGCCATGAAGCAGGACGCTTTGGACGGCCTCGAGCACGCGCGCCAGTACGCCACCGAGCTCACCATCGAGGTCAGCGAGCCCGGCGTCCTCATCACGCTCGATCGGGAGAAGGTCGGAGAGAGCCCGCTCTCCGATGGCGTGTTCGTGGCTCCGGGTGAGCATGAGATACGCGGACAAAAAGGCGGCCGAGAGGTCACCGAGCGTGTGGTCTTCGGCCTGGGCAAAGCGGAGCGCGTGCGGCTCCTTCTGCCGCCCGAGGCGGCGGCAGCCCTCCCGAGCGACGGCCAGCGTGAGCCGGTCAACCCAGGACTACGGTTGGCAACCTCGCTCAGCCTGCTCGGAGTCGGCGTCGCGGGGATCGGGGTGGGGGTGGGGTTCTACGTCCATTCGGAGGAACAGCGCAGCGAGGCGACGGCCATCCGCGACGAGATTGCGAACGATGGTTCAGGTCCGAGCCCTTGCCCGGGACACGTCGAGTGCGAGCACTTGGCTGAGGTCGTCGCACGGTCGGAGGATGCACTGAACGTCGCGATCGGTGGATTCGTCGGTGGCGGCGTGTTCGTCGGAGCGGCCGTGCTCACGTATCTCCTGTGGCCGCACCATTCGGCCAAAGCGGCCCGCGTCGGCGGCGTCCATGGGCGGCCCGCGATTGCGGTCGTGCCCGCGCGCGGCGGCGCGCTGTTCTCGGTGTCTGGTCACTTTTGAGTGCGAGGAAAAGACTCATGTTGCGTCGCTGGCTACATCCCCTTGGATGCTTGGTGCTGGGCTCCGGACTCGTGGGCGTGTCGTGTCACCCGCTTTCGAATGACTGCACGTTCCTCCTGACCTGTGGCGGCGGGCAGAACCTGGGCGGCGAAGCCGGCGCTCCGAGCGGCGGCGCCGACACCGGTGGCACGGGCGGAAGCGGCGGCACACCCAGCGGAGGCGCAGGAGGCACGGGGGGCATCGGCGGAGCGTCCACGGGTGGCCTCGGCGGCCTAGGTGGCGACGGCGGAGCAGCACCGACGGAGTGCGGCGACGTCACGTGCACACCGGAAGCGCCGTACTGCGACGACGGCAGCCAGACCTGCGCCGAGTGCCTGGAAGACACGCACTGCGACGGCGCGGTGTGCAAAGACGCCACCCTCACTTGCGTCGAATGCGAACTTTCAGACGACTGCCAAGAACCGAGCGCGAGCCAGTGCATCGATGACGCCTGCGAGTCTTGCAGCCAAGACGAGCATTGCACGCACCTCACGGCGACGCCGACTTGCGATGCGGAGAATGGCACGTGCGTGGAGTGCCTCGACGAGTCAGCCTGCGAAGGCTTCGTCTGCGCGCCCGAGACCCACACCTGCACGGATCGCCTGGCCCGCTCGCTCTTCGCCTGTGAAGCGTGCGACCACGATCTCGACTGCGAGGAAGGGCAGCTCTGCGTACCGCAGTCGTACGATGATGGAAGCGGCGCGGAGCTCATCGGAAATTTCTGCACGTGGACCAAGGAGGGGCGCGTGGGAAGCGGAGACTGCGATCCGGATGGAAAACCCTTTGCTTATGAGACGCCGGGGCTCGTGCAGAGTGTCGACGGTGCGAGCGCGGTGCTGTGCGCGCTGCGCACGACGACGTGTCCCGCCTTCGTTCAGCACAGTCAGGCGGTTTCAGGCTGTGCTAGCGCGAGTGACGACGCGGCTTGCGGCGTGGAAGGCATCGATGACGGCCTCTGTCGTCTCAACACGGGTGGCAACCCGCGATGCACGTATCCCTGCCTCAGCAATGCTGATTGCAAGTCGGGCTCCACCTGTACCGTGGGCGGCTACTGCACGCTCTAGGGCAGTTCTTGGGAGACAGGAACGTGACGCGGACGCCACACCACTGTTTGACCGCCATCTTGCTGCTCGCAGCCGCTGGGCTCGGCGGGTCTTGCCATCCGTCGTCCGGCAAGTGCGCTGACGTTTTGCGCTGTGGCGGCGGGCAGAACCTGGGCGGCGAAGCCGGCGCTCCGAGCGGCGGCGCCGACACCGGCGGCACGGGCGGCAGCGGCGGCATGCCCAGCGGAGGCGCCGGAGGCACGGGGGGCATCGGCGGAGCGTCCACGGGTGGCCTCGGCGGCCTAGGTGGCGACGGCGGAGCAGCACCGACGGAGTGCGGCGACGTCACCTGCACACCGGAAGCGCCGTACTGCGACGACG
>Ga0315910_10000211_pt1 | contig 64202 bp, 49 predicted proteins | sample EdamamesoilMG_FD_204470 | JGI IMG/M metagenome (GOLD analysis project Ga0315910, IMG submission 204470) | Garden soil microbial communities collected in Santa Monica, California, United States - Edamame soil | ecosystem: Environmental > Terrestrial > Soil > Garden | place: USA: California... | reverse complement strand
TTTACATTTCCACTATAGTCGATAACATAGCCCTTCACCCGCTTGTTGTAAAGCTCATCTACATTAGCCCCTTCGGGAATTTGCATCACGGTGGCCAGAATATTTTTTTTCTGCTCCATAGCAATGTTGAACTGTTGCTTCTCTTTCAATCCTTCAGAAGCCAATGCCAGCAATCCACCACACACTATGGTGAGAATGGAAGCATAAAGAACAATGTATAAATTAGACTGTCGCACGTTTCAATCTGCGTTTTTTGTTTGCACTTACTACAAAATAATCAATTAGCGGAGCGAATACATTCATCAGCAATATCGCCAGCATAATACCTTCCGGATAGGCCGGGTTAAATACGCGAATAAGAACCGTCATGATACCGATGAGCGCACCATAAAACCATTTTCCGGTTTCGGTCTGGGCCGCGGTTACCGGATCGGTCGCCATAAACACAGCACCGAATGCCAGGCCTCCAATTACTAAATGATAATGAGCCGGCATCATCACAAACTGATTTCCACCGATCAGGTTCAGGAGCAATCCCATACCATACGCTCCGGCAAAAACACTCACCATAATTCTCCAGCTACCAACACCGGTCAACACAAGTATCAGCGCTCCGATCAGGCACATCAATGTAGAGGTCTCGCCAATAGAACCCGGAATAAATCCGAAGAACATATTTGAAAAGCTGTACATATCAGCAGCCCAGCCTTGCCCGAAATGATTGAGCGAGGTTACGACCGATTCGCCCGTGGTGATGGCGTTTGATGCCACTGCCAGCGGTGTTGCACCCGAATATCCGGCCACGGTTTTGGCTCCCTCAGGAATGTAGGTCCACACGTCACCAGAAATATTAGTAGGATAGGCAAAGTACAGGAAAGCACGCGCTGTCAAGGCTACGTTGAGTACATTCATGCCTGTACCACCAAAAGCCTCTTTACCAATGATCACCGCAAAGATGGTTGCCACGGCAACTTGCCACAGCGGAACGTCCGGAGGCATTACCAGTGGAATAAGCATACCCGTTACCAGAAAGCCTTCGTTAACCGGGTGCTTGCGCAGGGTGGCAAAAATAAATTCAACACCAAGGCCGGTAGCATACGAAACGATGATGATGGGCAGTGTCTGCACTACACCAATCCAGATTTTATCGCCCATGCTTCCCTCCTGACCCAGCGCCAGGAAATGCTGATGGCCGATGTTATAAATTCCAAACAACAAGCACGGCACCATCGCGATGATCACCGTCATCATGAGCCGTTTCATATCGACAGCATCCCTGATCTGCGCACCTTTCGAGCCGGTAGTGGTGTTGGGTACAAAAGCAAACGTATCAAAAGCTTCAAAAATGAAGTAGAACTTCTCCCACTTTCCGCCTTTCTCGAAGCTGTGCTTGGCTTTATCTAATGATTCGCGTAAAAACTTCATACGTTTAACTATTCTGCATTAATTCAATTCCTTCGCGCAAGATCTCCTGTACATTGTGTTTGGATACATCCACAAATTCGCACAAGGCCAGATCTTCTTCAATGACTTCATAAATTCCCAACGCCTCCATCTCATCGTAATCTTCTGCAATGATGGACTTCAACAGATACGTTGGCAATACATCCATTGGCGTTACCTGCTCAAACACACCGGTTTGTACAAAGGCTCGCGGTTCGCCCCGCATGTTGCTGTTGAGCACAAAATCTTTCCTGTAGTTGAAGAACGAGAACAATCCCCACGCACGACTAAAACTCAGTTTTGCTGCTGATGGTGTAATCCAGCCGAGGAATTCATACGAATCGCCTTCCGGAATTACACTAACCAATTGATCGAAGAAACCAATGTGACCTTCTTTTCCAATCTTCGTTCCGGTAAGTACATTCCCTGAAATAACCCGAACATTTTCCTGTTTCAGGTTATTGGCCAGAAACTTCTTAACTGAAGCGCCTGTGTATGTTTTATAGTATTGCGGATCGCTAACTTCAGAACCTGCAACGGCTACAATTTTTGATGCATCGTAAACGCCATTGAGAAAAAGTTTTCCAATCTGAGCAACGCCTGCCGGATTGATGGTCCAGACAACATCGCTTTTGCCTACCGGGTCGATGTGATGGATTTGTACACCTACACATCCTGCCGGGTGTGGGCCCGAAAATTTATTTAACTCCACGCCCTTCACCTGCGAGAAGGTTGTGCCGATTTCCAGTTCAGCGTGAACATTGAGATGAACGGCTCCGGTGGTTAATTTCTTAAGAATATCCAGCCCCACCTGAAACACCTGATCCTGACCTTTGAACAGGAAGTTGTAATCGGGCGCTAACGGTGCCGAATCAAATCCTGATACAAAAATTGATTTTGGGGTTTCAGCCGGATCGGCCACTACACCAAAGGGTCGCTGCACCAGGTTAACCCACACACCACTGCTTAGTAACTGTTCTACTACCTTTTCACGGCCAAGGTTAACAATTTCAGATACTGAGTATTTCGGAAATGAGGAATACTCCACCGTCTTATCGGCCAGGATTTTTATTTCCAGCAGCTTACGTTTCTCACCGCGTTTTACCTCTACCACTTCACCACTTACCGGTGAGGTGAAGACGATCTTATCATTCTTTTTATCATGAAACAAAGGCGATCCTGCCTTCACGTTATCACCCTCCTTCACCAGTACTTTAGGCATGTAAACACCATGAAAGTCAGTGGGTTTTATAACAAAGGTTTCGGGTTGTTCTGTGGATGCTAGTTTAAGGGCGGCTTTCCCAGCCAGGTTAATATTGAAGCCCTTCTTTAAACGAATGAATTTGCCCATGAAAGTGGCTGTATTTGTTTACGAACGCGGTAAAATTAGCATTTTTTCGAACATCCCACGCGGTATTAAGAATTTGTTGCAATGGATTGCGCGCAGAATTTATAGCCCGAACTACGACCGGTAAAAAAGGCCTGCTAATGGCGCCAACCATTAGAATAAGATTAGAAAAAAGAAGGGTTGAAATACTTATCGTTTTACCATCCGCGTTACCGCCATCCGCACCACTTCATCCACCTGCTCATCGATAGCGATGTGGCTGGTATCAATAACAAGGGCATCGTCAGCCTGGCGCAACGGGCTCTCCGCACGGGTAGTGTCGATATGATCGCGGTGCTTTATATTTTCGATGACATCATCCAGGTCGATAAGTTGCTTGCGGTCCAACAACTCGCGTTGCCTACGGATGGCCCGCACCATCATGTCGGCTGTCATGAAAAGTTTGAGTTCAGCGTTCGGAAAAACTACGGTGCCGATATCGCGGCCATCCATTACAACACCTTTTTCTTTGCCCATTCTTCGTTGTTGCTCTACCATGGCTGCGCGCACACCTTTGATGGTGCTCACTTCGCTTACCATTTCAGAAACGCGCATCTTCCGAATCTCCTTTTCAACACTTAAGCCATTGAGAAAGGTCTCGTTTCCGCTCCTGGCATTCACATGAAATGTAATCTTGATTTGTTCAAGTGCTTTACTTACTTCTTTTGGGTTGGTAAGCGAAACATGATGTTCCAGAAAGTACAAGGTTACCGCACGGTACATCGCACCCGAATCGATATAGCGATACCCTAATATGGCGGCTACTTCTTTTGCTGTGGTGCTTTTTCCACAAGCCGAGTATCCATCAATGGCGATTACAATTTTGCGTAGATTCATCAACAGTCTTTCTGAGGACAAGGAATGGGCTTTCCGGGCTTAAGTTTTTTGTTCTTATGCGATGAGGCACAGCCTTCTGCCAACAACGCAGCAGAAAGCACCAGGATCATCAAAGTAATTCTCATTTTCACGCAATCAATAAAATGAATAGTTGTTGGATCAAAACTATAAAATCAAACCGTCAGGTTAAAGCCAATGTTTAAAATCCCGGTGAACTTTCATGTTCCGGAAACAGAAAAATAGTGTTTTAACTTTTCCGGGGCAGCATCCGTTAGTAAATTGAAAAAAAATACCTATGGAACCAAATGAACAAGGAAAGACCGAGAAAGCATTTTCAAACTTCGGAAAAAAGGTAGACGATTTTGTAGCCGAACTCGGTGAAGCAGGCGAAAGACTCAATAAAGAGTTTCAGGAGAAATACGAAGAACTAAAAGTAGCGGCCGAAAAACTGCGCAAAGAAGCCGAGAATAAAGAGCGTTGGAAAGAAGTGGAAGATAGCATGACCCGGGCAGGCAACGAATTGAGCCGTGCATTTAAAGCAGCGTTTTCGAAACGCGAACAAGACAAAGAAAAAGAATCATAACGTTCGAGTTTAAAAGTTTCGGGTTTAGGTTTCGAGTAATGTTGAACCCGAAACCCTAAACACGAAACACGAAACTTTCCTATATTTTTACCTCCTTCCATTTTCCTCTTCGGAAAATATAAATGGCGATTACAGCCATAACCGATTCGGCAATGGCGATAGCCCAGAACACCGCGCTGGCTCCGAAATCAAATTGAACTGCCAACAAGTACGCCAGCGGAATTTGAAACAACCAGTATCCAAACAAATTCAGAATGGTGGGGGTTAAGGTATCGCCTGCTCCGTTAAACGATTGCACGATTACCATTCCATAACCATAAAACACGTACCCAAAAGCAACAATGCGCAGGCACTGTGTTCCGTAGCGAATTACTTCAGCATCGTTTGAAAAGATTTGCATGATGGGCTCGGATACAAAGTAAAAGGCAATAGAAATCAGCCCAAGAAAAATCATGTTCAGAAAGCCGGCTTTCCAAACCGATTTCTCCGCGCGGTCAGGCTGCTGCGCTCCGAGATTCTGCCCCACTAAAGTAGCCGCAGCGTTCGCCATGCCCCACGATGGAAGTATCGTGAAGATGATAACGCGAATGGCAAACTGATATCCGGCAAAAGCAGAACTACCAAACGTTACAATGATGCGTGCCATAAAAAGCCAGCTTGCCGTGGATATTAAAAACTGACCAATGTTTCCGGCCGATACTTTCAACAACCGGCCAATGATACTCCAGTCCAGCTTAATATTCTCGCGGTGAATTTTAATAATTCCCCTTTCACCCGCCAGAAAGTAAAGTTGGTACAACACACCCGCACCACGACCAATGTTGGTTGCAATGGCTGCACCGGTTACACCCATAGCGGGTATCGGACCGAATCCAAAAATTAGTATCGGATCAAGGATCATGTTCAGGATGTTGGCAATCCATAACGACTGCATGGCGATCGCGGCATTTCCGGCACCGCGAAAAATAGCGTTCACCAGGAACAGCGCCACAATGGTAAAATTACCTACCAGCATCCACTGTGTATACCCTGAGCCTACAGCTACAACTTGCTCAGAAGCACCCATCAGCAAGAGGATATCCTGATAAAAGAAAATACCAACAGCGCTGATGATGACCGACACAATACCACCGATGTAAATAGTATTGACCGCAGAAACCGCAGCACCATCATTATCCTTTTCACCGATACGCCTCGCCACCATAGCCGTTGCCGCCATGCCAAGACCCATCCCCAGGGAATACACTATGGCCATGATAGATTCTGTCAGACCAACAGCGGTTACCGCATCGTTGTTATGCAAGCGGCTGATGAAAAAAATATCCACTACAGCCAGCAATGACTCCATGGCCATTTCCAAAATCATAGGAATGGACAGCATGAAGATGGCACGATTAATACTACCTTCCACAAAGTTCTGCTCGTCACCACGAACAGCTTGCATAAACAGACGCGCAAAAGATTTTAATTTCGTAAAAACTGACATTTGAAAAATTTAAAAAGTAAAAACGATAACAAACACCAACCCCGGATGAGGCCAACGTAAAGCGGGAATTTTCCCGGAAGCACCTGCCGTGTAGGCAAGTTTAGAATGTCAGAATCATAGGCGTAAAAGCACAGCTCGAATCTGGGCTTACGATAAAGTTGATTAAAAGTTCTTACTGGTTGACATTTTTCTTAAAAAAAATTACCAGGATAGCCTTCGCCAGCAGCATTTGAATAAATAGTATCTTGAACTCAACTATTAACCAACCCCATTCACCTTGAAAAAAATTATACTTAATTCGCTATTGCTCCTCCTGATCAACGCATCGTCTCATGTACTGGCTCAAGGGTTTAAACCACCTGAAGGCGACAATGCCGTTGTGTACTTTGTTCGTGTTTCAAACTGGGGCGGGGCGGTTTCTTTTGAATACTTTCACAACACCAAGTTTATCGGAATTTTCAAAGGCCAGAATTATATCCGCTATGAATGCCCGGCAGGCGAAAACTTACTCTGGGTTTCATCAGAAGATAAGGAATTTTTAAAGTGCGATCTGAAAGCAGGCGAAACATACCTGGTACTGGTGAACATCGAAATGGGTGCATGGAAAGCCCGTATCGGCTTAGAACCCGTCACGCCTGAAAACGAAGACTTTCAACGGGTAAAAGATCTGGTGCTAAAGAAGGCCCCTGTCGTGACTTCACCTGAGAAGATCGCCTCAACCGAACAAAAACTAAAAGAAAAAGGATTTATTGAAAATATCATGGAACGCTACAACAAGGAATGGCAGTTTCAGGAAAACACAAAAACCATTTCGCCTGAGATGTTCATTCCTAAAGAAAAATTAATGTAGTTGAAAATCATCCGCACCAATGTTGGTGCGGATGAAAATACAAGCATAAAAAAATCAGTCTTTTTGCACAGAACTATCTCCGGTGGTATTGGCCGTTACCGTAGGATTACCCCGATAGCGGATGGAGCTCGCACCGCTGCCCATCACGTTCAATTCGTCTGAAACCGTAACCTTGCCCACGCTGGCACCGGTAAATTCAAGGGTTGCTGCGCCAACCGGAAAATCAAACGCACTGAGGATGGAGGCCCCTGATACTTCAGCATGAAGTTCATCGCCAAGACCACGCATTAAAAGATTCGAAGCCCCAGACACCACCACGTTAACCGCGCGATAGCCCGCTACCAATTGTGAAGTAGATGCTCCGGAAAGATAAACGTCCAGTTCACCATCGCTTTCAAAACCCTTGATCTTCGAAACCGATGCTCCGGAGAAATTAACAGACTTCAGCACAGGCATGGTAATATCAATGTACGTGTCGTGTTGTCGGGTTCGCTCGTCTTTGAATTTTATAATCAGTGTAGTACCGCTTTTGTACACTTCCAGATCGTTGATGTTTCGTCTGTCACCTTCCGCTTCAATGCTAAACGTACTGCCTTGTTCGATTTCAATATGCAAGGCATCGCCCATCTCTAACCGATCGAAATCAATATTGGAAAATTCTTTTTCAAATTCCTGAAGCGGACCAGGATCCTCGGTTTCGCACGATGAAAGGGCAGCCGCCATAATGGTGAGCAAATAAATAAAGAAGGCTTTTGTAGGCTTGATCATAGTTCTGTTGTTTCGATCAAGACAACCTAATCCTTGCTTACCCCTATTTCTTCAGAATAAATAATTTAGCTTACTAACTGGATACTTTATTCGAATAACTCTTCGATAGGCTGACCGGTAGCGCTGTTGGGAAATTTTATACGCAGCAGTACTGAAAGAGTCGGTGCAATGTCAGTAATGGTATGGCGTCTTACACTCGATCCTTTCTTAATTCCGCTTCCAAAAAATAAAACCGGCACGTGCGTATCGTAGGTATAGGGAGAACCGTGGGTAGTACCCTGTATCGATCCCGACTCAAACCAACCGGGCTCCAGCACAATGACCACATCGCCCGAACGCTTGGGATGATACCCGCGAATCACCATTCCTTTACTGCCCGCTTCATCATAATTACCCTGTCGCAGCACACCTTCGGTATAATAGTTGGCAACGCCATCAAACGTCATCAGGTATTTTCCAATTAACTCCGAAACAATAAACATATCGATGCCCGATGATTTCGGATCGCGCTGAAAGGCCTCGTGGTTTAAGAAGATTTGTTCGTTGCTCATGTTCGCGATTACTTTCTTGCCTGGAAAGTATACGTTCATAAAACTATCCAGCTTTGCCTTAACGTAAGGCTCGCGAAAATATCCGGCAGGGACTTTACTGTCTTTCAGGTATTGCGGCACATCGGCAACGGCATGATCGGCTGTTAAAAATACGGTATAGTTACCGGCTCCTACTTCCTGATCTAGACGCTTTAACAAGTCGGCCATGTTGCGATCCAGGCGCAGGTACATGTCTTCAAGTTCAACCGCGTTTGGCCCGACAGCATGCCCCAATGCATCGGTGGAAGAGTACGAGATGCAGAGAAAATCAGTATCGTCATGCTTGCCCATCTTCTCGTTTACCAGCGCGGCCTTTGCCATTTCGGTAACCAGATCGTTGCCAAAGGGAGTTTCAACCAATGCATCGTACGGATATTTACTGCGCTGAAGCGGTGCCAGGTTGTACGGAAAGCTTGCTCTTGTTTTGCCCAGTATTCTTCGCTCGTACTGACTGATATCGGTGCTGCTTTCCGTGTACTGATCCAACGGAAGCAACGGTTTCCATTCCTGGGTTAAGTATTGATCGGGTAACCGAAGGGCATTGAATTTGTTCACCCAATCGGGCAACTTCGTCATGTAGTACGTGCTGGTGATAAATTTTCCGGTAAGCCGATCGTACCAGTATGCGGCATCCGCCATGTGTCCGGCTGGTAATGCAGCCCCGCGGTCTTTAATGGATACACCAATAACTTTCGAGCGTTTTTGGGTGAAGAGTTTTAACTCATCGGTAATGGTAGACGAAAGCAAACGCCTGGGTGAAACACGACCACTGCCGGGTGCTCCCCCCACTGTTGTGTAGATTGTATCGCCCACACAGTTCACCATGCCCTTCAGTTTCTTGTCGTAAAAATCATTGCCGATAATACCGTGAATGGCAGGCGTACTACCCGTGTACACCGATGCATGACCCGGCCCGGTGTAGGTAGGCACATAATTATAGTGGGCGTTTCGCAGCATGAAGCCTTCGTTCATCAATCGCCTGAACCCATCGTCACCGAATTTTTTTTCAAACCGGTACAGATACTCCTGTCGCATCTGGTCGACAACAATACCAACCACAAGTTTGGGGCGCTCACCAGCGGACTGCGCGTGTGCAAAAAGTGAGGTTATAATCGCTACAAAAAGAAGACCTGTACTTCTAGCCGGGATGGACAATCTGGTCATGTCTTTAATAATTAACAAGGGATGCAAGATAAAGAATAGTTAACGGTCGAAATTAATCTTATGTAAATGGTTTGTTAACGATTTCAATGCATCAGTTTCCGGAGCAATAGATTCGATCATAGTCATCCTGCTCATACACCTCCCTGCGCAATAACTTACCTTCAGCCGAATAGTAGATCACCACAAAAATAGCAGCTTCCTCCACGTGCTTCTCCGTAAAATATAAAGGCTTATCGGCTGATCCTACGTTAACAATATCGCTGAAGGTAATGGGAATGATGGTTCCCTCGGTACTTGATATCACACCATAGTTATTCTCCTGGTGAATGATCGCAAGCTTCTTGTGTGATGAATTATGGATAAGTGTAAAGTCTTTTATCTTGTCTAGCAACACGCGCGAGGACTTGATTTCATAAATCATCCATTGATACTCCTTTTTCACGAGAGCGGCCGAATCGTTCCAGTAGTGTATTTCATCAAAGTCAAACTTACTTACAGGCTTATTATCCCAGTCTACTAAACCAACGTTACCGTCTTTAAAAGCAACCAGTACATGCTTGTTGTAAGGCACAAGGTTCTTGGTGTATTCGGGTTTGATGAGTTTCTTTTGCGCGATATGGTACATGCCAAACTTCATCGACTTGAGTAGAGTAACCACACCCTCCTGCACACTTCCGATTGCGTGATACTCTACCGGCAACACAACTTTTCCATCGGATTGTACTAACCCCTTCTTGTCCTTTTTGCTGATGATAAACACGTGTTGTCCGGCATACTGAATCTTGTCCGCTTCAATCGTAAACAATTTCAATCCCTGCTGATCATAAATATTTTTTTTGTTGTCGTACTCGAGCTGAAGAAAGAATGTTTTATCGAGCCCGGGTATAAACTCATAGTGAACCGACTGCAAAACATCCAGGGTATTGGTGGGTGAAAAGAAAATCCGAAGGCTGTCGCTGTAGACACCGATAGCACACGGCCCGGCAAAACGGATGGTATCAAAGACTTCGCTCTGATACTTCATCAGCGTAGCATCGAACAAGCGCCATTCGTCATTCACCTTTACAGCTACCCAGGGTTCCTGAACCTGCACCTGTTGAAATACGGGCGATTCATGCCCTGCTTTACTATAGATTCGATGCAGCAAGCCAACCATACTTGTTGCTCCAAAAGAAACCGGTGTCAATACCTGTTTCTCAAACTTGATATGAACATTGAGGGACTGATCGAGCGTACCTTCGTACGATCCGGTCTTCACCCAAACAATGTTGTCGGGCCAGGCTTTTACATCATCGAACGGATCATTAAGGGCCACCATCTGCTGATCAGCAATCATTGCCACATCACGAAGTGTTGCCAGGTAAACTTTCTGCTGTTGCCGGAAAACAATTACATCGTTAATCGCGGTGACATCCTCCCATGCATAGTTGTATAACAACCGACCGCTTAAGGTCCACACCGACCACAGGTTGTTTTTCTTCAGCGCCAGTAATTTGCCGTTCAGCAGTTTGGCATCATCGACAGTACGATCGCCCGGTATAAAGCCACTTTTATGAATTACCTGCCTGCCGGTATCGGTCTCCACCAATAGAAATCCCTGATCGAGATCATCAACCGACCAAACATTGCCAGTAAAAATCACGGTGCCACTGCGCGTCAGAATTTTAGTATCGAACACCAGCACATCTTCCATGATATTTCCGCAGCGATATTCGTTGCTGAGTTCGGTGATTTGTGCTTTTAAAATTTCCTTGCCGTCTTCGTTCATAAAACCGAACAGCTCGCCCTTTAAAAATGGAACCAGGTATTGATGCTCCAGCAACCGGATATTTTTTATTGAATCGTTTTCAAGAAGTGGCACCTTGTTTTCTGATAGTTCATCGGCCAGTAAATGATACAGTATATTCCGGGCTTTTTTCTGATAACGACTTTCCGGATACTGCTGCAAAAATGAAACATAGGTAGCTACCTCACCGGAGGCTGTGCTGATCTCAAAGATGTTTTTCTCAAGTTCTGGCCGGTAGGGTGTAGTGGGATATGCCTTCAAAAAAGAAATATAACTTGCCAATCGCTTGTCGCGTGTGTGGCTTTCGTACAACAACTTCTCGTAACGTCTTCGCGCTTCGGCTACGCGCTCGGCCTGGGGATACCGGTTGATAAAGCTCAAAAACGCCTGGTATGTATTTACTTTCAACGCATCGAGGTAGGCGGTTTCATCACGAAGTTCTTCCGCCTGCACGCGCTGACTTGCCAATGGAAAGTGCTGAAGAAAATCGAGGTAAGCTTTTTCTGAATTAATACTCTTGGCCCGCTCAAAGGCTGCACTATCAATGCGTTGGCGATACTGCACCAGGATGAGACTATCCACTGGAAAACGTTTTAGCCGCTCGTGTTGCTTCACCGTGGAATGATTGTAATCCTCCAGCGCCTGTATAATGTAGCGGTAGGCAGAGTCCAGTTGAAAATCGGGATTACCAGACGTGAAGAAGTATTGCGCCAAAACATATCGGGCAGCCGTATTAAGACTGTCTTTTCGGATGGCTTTCTGTAATTGCGTATGGGCACGCTCCCACTTTTGCTTGCTCAGGTTGTTCAACGCCATACGCTCCACCGACAGTTGGGCAATACCCAAAGTTGGTAGTACTATCGCCAGACAAAGAACAATCACTTTCATATTTCGGCTCATCACAACAAGCAAAACTACAAACTTCGGAGTAAGAAATCGGCTGCCTGATTGATGGCAATGTTGCAGGATGTAATAAATTTTGTAAATTTTCAGGATGTTAACAGGTCGGCATGGCTAAGCTAAAGAATATCATCAAGCAACTTTCCGAGAAAGACTTCAAATCCATTTATGATTCTTTGATTGAGAGTAACGCTGATAAGTCAGCGTACCTGCTGAAATCGCTGCGCGAACGTCAGCTATCAGACAACAAGATCATGGCTGAGTTGGATGTGAATGCTAACGCATACTACACCCTGCGTTCGCGACTCAACCTCAAGATTGAAGAATTCCTTATGGGCCAGTTGGAGAGTCCGCGTACCGATGTACTGCGAAAAGTTGCCAACATCAACGAGGTAATGTTCACCAAGAAGCGGGCAATTTCGGTCGCTACGCTCAAGAAACTTGAAAAAGAATTGCTGGATTATGATCTGGCCAACGAACTGACTGTCATTTACAAGTCGCTTAAAAAGCTGAACATCAATTCGCCCGACTACTTTCAATACTCCCAGTTATACAACCGGCACGTGGCCTACATGCTGGCCGTAGACAAAGCCGAAGACTTGCTGGCCGATTACTTTAAAAAGTATGGCGACTACATGCTGAACGGTGGCGAAGTAGAAAAGCTTGGACTCGGCCTGCTGATGAAAGAGATGCAAAACGTGGGCAAGCTCTATGAATCGCACCGGTTGTACGTGTACCAAAGCTGCATGTACATCTTTCACCGCTTGTTTGTGGAAGTAGACGACAACATGCACCAGGAAGGCGAATCCATTGAAGATATCTTCGAAAAGGTTCAGAAAATATTTGAGACTTACCACCTGGATTCCATCTACTACCATGTAAACCTGGTGTTTGAATTCCTGAAACTGGAATACTACAACCATTACAAAGTGTTCCGCCAGGCCGAAAAGTATTACGAAGAAGTAAACGATGCCTGCGCCAACCTGATGGTGAACTACGCCACCTTTACCTTCCCAGCACAATTCCTGCTTTCGAAACTGGAGCGCCACCTGCGTGTTGGTGCGGAAGCTGAGTTGTATGCAGAAAATGAAAGTATCTTCCTGGACTACGAAGTAGACACACAGGATGTACCCAAGCACATTGTTTATATTGTTTATCGCGCACTTTCCTCCTACTACGTTGGCAAGTTCGATGAAGCCGCCAAGCTGCTGAACAATTTACTAAATGAAGTAAGCCTGAAGAAGTACCCATACGCACAACTGGAGATCAAATCGCTGCTGGCGTTGCAATACACCCTGATGCACGACTTTGAGTTATTCAATCAACTTTCTAACAGCATCCAGCGACAGATTCGCATGTTCGGAAAAGATACCTGCGAAAGCATTCAGCTCTTTTTAAAAATTCTGAAAATCGCCACCAGCGAAGCCAAGAAAGAAAAAGCTAAGAAAATTCATGCCGTAATACCACGGCTAAGTACCCTGCAGGTGGGCTACTTCGCCCCTACTATGCTGGTGAAACTAGACGAGCGTTTTGTAAACCTGCTTACGGAATTCTAAGTATCTAAACCGACCTAAAAGCAAAATGCCCACGAGAAACTCGCGGGCATTTGTTTTTCAAAGCAGTACTATACTAAACTTCAAGTTTCACAATACTTTCGTGCGACAGCGGCTTGTTGAGGTAAAGCTTTACGTTCTCGTATTTTTTCGAACGGTTAAAATCCTGTGGGTTGATGGAAGAAGTGAGCATTACAATTTTGCATTTCTTCTTCGCCACGTTGGTTAATTTTTCGAACTCATCCAAAAACTGAAAACCATCCATCAGCGGCATATCGATGTCCAGAAAAATAATATCCGGAAGCACCTGATCGGCCACATCGAGCTTTTCCATGTTTTTCAAAAATTCGATGGCACTTTTGGCACCGGTGTGCGTGTAAATATTTTCGGTTACAGAAGCCGCTTCGATCATCTTCTGATTAATGAGGTTGTCGATCTCATTATCATCAATGAGCATGACGGTGCGATATTTCTTTCCTGCCATAGGTTCTTTAATCGTTTATAAAAATAAGGTATTGAAGCTGATTTCCAAACAAACCTAAATATCAAATTTAATTCCTTGTGCCAAAGGAAGGGTATTTCCAAAGTTAATGGTATTGGTTTGCCTGCGCATGTACACCTTCCAGGCATCAGACCCCGACTCACGGCCACCACCGGTTTCTTTTTCACCACCAAAAGCTCCTCCAATTTCTGCACCCGAAGTTCCGATATTCACGTTGGCAATGCCACAGTCTGAACCTTCGTGCGACAAGAAATATTCCATTTCACGGAGATCGGTCGTCATGATGGCAGACGATAATCCCTGCTTCACACCGTTCTGATAACCAACAGCCTGTTCAAGGGTTTTATACTTAATAAGATAGAGAATAGGCGCAAAGGTTTCGTGCTGCACAATTTCATACTCGTTTTTCACTTCGGCAATGGCGGGCTTCACGTAACATCCTGATTCATATCCCTTGCCTCTTACTACTCCTCCTGAAATCAGGAAGCTTCCGCCTTCTGCTTTCACCCGTTTCAGCGCATCATTATAAAGTTTCACCGCCTGGGTATCGATCAATGGTCCAACGTGGTTGTTGATGTCCAACGGATTACCAATGTTGAGTTGCTGGTATGATTTTACCAACCGGTTTTTTACTTCATCATAAACATTCTCGTGAATAATCAGTCTGCGTGTAGTCGTGCATCGCTGACCCGCTGTACCTACGGCTCCGAACAACGCACCGCGAATGGCCATGTCCAGGTTTGCCTTGTCGGTAATAATGATGGCGTTGTTTCCGCCCAACTCCAGCAACGAACGACCTAAACGCTCGCTTACTGTTTTAGCAACCGCTTTCCCCATGCGCACCGAACCGGTTGCGGAAACCAATGGAATGCTTTCATCGGCCGATAGCCATTGACCAACTGCATAATTTCCATTCACAATACATGACACACCCTCGGGCACACTATTCTTTTTAAAAACTCTTGCAGCAATGTTTTGGCAAGCAATGCTGCACAGTGGAGTTTTCTCGGATGCCTTCCAGATGCAAACATCACCACAAACCCAGGCTAACATGGCGTTCCATGCCCACACGGCCACCGGAAAATTAAAAGCTGTAATAATGCCCACAGCACCTACGGGATGCCACTGTTCATACATGCGGTGATTCGGACGTTCTGAATGCATGGTAAGTCCATGCAACTGGCGCGACAGTCCAACAGCAAAGTCGCAGATGTCAATCATCTCTTGCACTTCGCCAAGGCCCTCCTGGTATGACTTACCCATTTCGTATGAAACCAGTTTACCGAGCGGCTCTTTATATTTTCGAAAGGCATCGCCAAGTTGGCGTACTACTTCACCTCGTTTGGGTGCAGGCCACGTTCTCCATTCCGTAAAGGCTTCTCGTGATTTTGTTACTACCTGCCGATAGGATTTTTCATCGGTGGCGTACACTTTCCCGATAAGTTTTCCATCAACTGGTGAATACGACTCCAGCGCTGTGCCGGTAGTCTTGAACCACTTCGCACCCGTGGAAGTACCCAGGTTAGATTTTTTGATGCTCAGTGTATCGAGCGCCTCTTTAATACCAAAATTTTTCATGCGGTTAATGAGATGAGCAGGCACAAAGCTAACGATACGGTGGTAATTAGCAATTTGTCGTTGTCATAGTGGCGCCCTTAAGGTATTACGCAATCGGTTTTTGTCGCGCACCACGAATATTGATCAGTTCAATCTGTCGTTTCCGAGGCTTTATTCTATAGGTTATAATCGTAAACCTGTTCAATGGTCCGCGATAAAGATTTCTTTGACTGCTTGTTTTTTGAAGTAACTCTGGATACTCGCGCAATAACTTAAAAAACTCATCACTGTCGCGAATAAAATTCCTGACTTCTTTCTCAGTCCAGTTTTCTTCCAGGTAGCGAACGATCCTATCAAATCCCTGAATGGCCTGTTTTGTCCAGACTAGTGCTAACGCCATTTTTTATACTTATCCATTATCGATTTATGAGAAACTACTTCCCCACGATCCGCTTGTAATAGACCCTCTTCTATTTCGAGTTTTTCTTCTTCACTAATTTCGTCCCACCAATCCTTTTCTTGCTCTTTCTTGAGTGTTATAAATCTCTTGAGTATGGTAGTGTCCTTGAGACGGGCTAACCATTCAATGAGTTGTAACTTTTCTGACTGAATATCCATTTCTCAAAATTTAGTTTCAAAATTAACCATTCTATGAACTTCTAAGCGCTTAATTTTTAACTACAAATTCAATTATCCTCAATTCAACATAGCGTTGCTCTTTATTCTTTACGAAATAATTTTAATGTCATTTCGCCCTGTTGCTCCGAAATTGGAATTGCATTCTAAAAGAAAATTCTGCAACCCATCACTCGGTAACCAAAGCGGTAACCAATAACAGAATCACCCCCAGACTATACTTATTGATCACTATCACGTAGGAGATCTTAAAAAAATCACCACTCCACTCCATACGTGCCTTTCTCGCCATCGTCATAAACACCTTCAATGAGAATGCCGCCTTTTTTAAAATCCAGAATGCGATTAAGATCTTCTACATTATCAACCGGAATTTTATCGATGTATGCAATGATAAAACCTTTTCGAAGCCCCGCCTCTTTCCATTTACCGGTGGATACGTCTTTAACCCGAGCACCGCCTTCTAACTGAAGATTCGCCAATACCTTGTAGGGAACGTCTTCTACTTCAACGCCATTCAGGTCGTACCGAATTTCTTTTTTGGCGATCTCCAGATTCCCTTCGTTGTTTTTCAATTTTGCCTTTACATTTTTCAATTCACCTTCGCGCCAATACTGAACATCAATTTCTTTACCCGGTCGGTTGCGGGCTACCCACTCCTGCAACTCGGATGTGGAATTTACTCCGTGCCCATCAATACCCACGATAACATCACCGGCAACAATGCCCGACTCAAAAGCCGCACTGCTTTCATTCACACGGGTAACCAGCACACCTTGATTAATCGACAACTTTAAATCCTCTGCGATCACAGCCGTTACATCGGTAATTTGAATGCCCAGCAAGCCACGCTGTACCTGGCCAAATTCAAGCAGATCGTCCATTACTTTCTTTACCAGACTTACCGGAATAGCAAATGAATAACCTTGAAAACTTCCTGACGAAGTAGCAATGGCTGTATTTACTCCAATCAACTCGCCATGTAAATTCACCAGGGCACCTCCGCTGTTCCCGGGATTTACAGCGGCATCGGTTTGAATGAATGATTCAACCTGAAGATGATTCGTTCGATCGCTAAGTATTCCGATGTTCCTGGCCTTGGCACTCACAATACCAGCTGTTACCGTTGAATTCAAATTGAATGGATTACCAACTGCAAGTACCCATTCACCGAGCGTAATCCTGTCAGAATCTCCATACTTCAGAAAAGGAAGATTCTTCGCCCGGATTTTTAACAGGGCCAGATCGGTGGTTGGATCTGTTCCTACCAGCTTGGCATAAAAGCGTTGGTTATTGTTCATCACTACTTCAATATTGCTGGCATCTTCAATCACATGGTTATTCGTTACGATGTAACCATCATCTGAAATGATCACCCCCGAACCCGATGACCGTGCCGGAGTATCAAAATAGTATTGCAGCGGATTTACACTGAAATCGCCAGGACCATACGAAGTTTGAATGTGAACAACTCCTGCGGTAACGTTTCGTGCAGGCGCCAGAAAATCCAGTTCTTTCGGAACACGATAGGAAGTATCCTGCGAATATCCCGTCAGCACGAGTTGCTGCCGGTCGTTGATGGATTGGTAAGCAGGTGCTGAACCATCGAGGAAACGGAGTGTAACGATCGATCCGACTATACCGCCAACACAAGCAGCCAGCATCACAACAAAAATCAAAATTGAACGCTTCATACCAATCCCATTTAACGTACTGAAAGGTAACATTTCAGAATTGAAAAATGATCCCCATCCTTGATTAAAGACATGGGCCACCGTTTCAAAGATTGTTGGCGGTGTTGATTTATTCCGCAAATCCATTCAATTCCCGAATAACTTGGTAACAAAAAAAGGCGCTCCGAAAACGGAGCGCCTAACCACCTAACCTAAACCCCTCAATTTACCTTGATGGTTGTCTTCAATACTTTTTTCTCATCTTTTGGCAGCGTTACTTCCAGGATGCCGTTGGTGTAGCTCGCGCTGATTTTTGCAGCGTCAACATTTTCAGGAAGCGTGAAGGAACGGCTGAAAGCTCCATACTGCGTTTCAATGGCGCGATACTGCTCTTCTTTCAACTCTTTGGTAAACTTACGCTCGCCAGAAATCGTGAGGCGATTCTCATTAACATCAAGGTTGAAATCCTCTTTGTTAACGCCCGGAACAGCTACGTGAATTTCGAAAGCCTTTTCGGTTTCAATGATGTCAACCCGTGGTGCGAACGAGTACGCTGATCCGCCTTTGCGTGCCAGCGATTCATTGAAAAAACGATCGATCAAATGGCTGAATGAAATCGGTGCGAAATCATTAGCGGAAGTGTTATAGCGGATGATGCTCATATGTTTTTTTGTTTTGGTTTTACAATTTTTAAACCTGCTATCCCTCCCTTTCAAAAATGTGCCGATGGGATTTTTAAGACATTGTGACCGATTTTAATTTCAAAATGATCACATTTAAAGCCATTTTGACCTGAAACATACTATGGGGCGGATAAAATTTCAGAATGTAACGATCGTCCCTCTTTAAATGCCGGGGGTTTAAACCAACTACCGTACTCCATAAATCGTGAATACTGCGTGGCGTGTAATGAACCGTATGCCGGATGTTTCAACCAATTAGGTTGATGTTAATTTCCGGAATTCATTTTTACCGGTCTGCACCAGGGTAGTTTTACATGAGTAAAAAATAGCTAACTTGAATGTACAACTTTGGCTATGCTCCGCAGACTTTATTTTTTAGCACCCAAGATCGCGTACTCATTTCCTGTTCAGCTTCTTGTCAACAACATCAAACGCAACCACGTGTTGATGCTGTGTTGGGTTATTCTCTTTGCCATGGTAACGGGTAACTTCGGAAAGTACCTTGGCATACCCTACTTGTTTCTCGACCCGGAATACATGCACAAAGTAAGCTTCGCCAGTTTCTTCATTATGGGGCTGGTTACTGCGGGCTTCACAATTTCATTTCACATTACATGCTACATTACCGATGGTCATCGCTTTTCTTTTGTGGGTGCCCTGTCGAGACCGTTCACCAAGTTTGCACTAAACAACAGCATTGTGCCTGCGGTGTTCCTTACCCTTTATGTTTTTCAGATTGTTGAATTTCAGATCAACAACGAATACACCACTGGAAGAGATTTGGCCATCAACCTGGCAGGTCTGTTCTGCGGGTTTATTTTCATGACACTCCTCTTTATGGTGTATTTCCGGTTCACCAACAAAGACATCTTTCGGTATGTAGTATGCCGCATTGACGAGAAACTAAAACAGAACGTGCAGGTAACCCGGGCCAGTGCCATGAACAAGCTGGACATTGCCCGAAAAAAACAAGTACGGGTTGACAACTACCTTGATTTTTTCCGTGTACGAAATGTAGAAGACACACACTTCTACGATAAAGCTTCCATTCTGCAGGTGTTCGATCAAAATCATTTCAACCTGGTAATTATCGAACTTTTAATCTTCGGGTTTGTCATGTTGCTGGGAATCATGAAAGACGTTCCATCCTTTCAGCTTCCGGCTGCCGCAAGCTTTGTAATCTTCCTTACCATCTTTGTGATGATGGCTGGTGCTTTTTCATATTGGTTTGGCGGCTGGTCGGCCACCGTAGCCACCATCGTATTTCTGTTGCTCAACACCATGGTTGGCAAAGATTATTTCAGCAAACAATATGAAGCCTTCGGGCTGGAATATTCGCGGCCACCCGCTGAATATTCCATTGAAGCGCTCCAACGACTGAATGATACAACCGCTATTGAACGCGACCGTGCCATCACCATCGGCATGTTGAAAAACTGGCGCCAGAAATTTCCGGAAAACCAAAAACCGAAAATGGTTTTTATCTGTGCAAGCGGTGGTGGCAAGCGAGCTGCCTTGTGGACGCTCACCGCTCTGCAAACAGCCGACAGCTTGAGCCAGGGCAGCCTGATGCGTAACGCCATTTTGATTACCGGAGCATCGGGAGGGCTTATTGGCGCCAGCTACTTTCGGGAACTGACGCTACGCGAACAATTGGGGGAAAACAGAAATCCGTACGCTGCGCTTCATCGCGAAAAAATCTCTACCGACAATCTCAACCCGCTAATCTTCAGTTTACTCGCCAACGATCTCTTTGTTGGGTTCACAAAATTTGAATACGAAGGACAATACTACTATCGCGATCGCGGCTACACATTCGAAGATCAACTCAACCAGATCACCGAAGGCCTGCTCGACAAACCCATCGCTGCCTACGACAGTGTTGAACAGCAGGCGCTTATTCCGATGATGATTCTCACACCCACCATTGTAAACGATGGGCGCAAACTATACATCGCCTCACGGCCCGTATCATTTATGAATTACGACATCGCCAATTTTCCGGATTACACAAGATCGAAAATAAGCGGTGTCGATTTTCATGCGTTGTTCGAAGATCAGGGCGGAAGCTACCTGCGCTTTCTTTCTGCCCTCCGCATGAGCGCCACCTTTCCCTACATTACGCCCAATACCACACTGCCCACGGAACCGCCTATTCAAATTATGGATGCCGGCATTTCCGACAACTTTGGTCTTTCGGATGCCATCCGGTTTCTGTATGCGTACAAAGAATGGATTGCCGAAAACACATCGGGTGTTATTTTTCTATCGATACGCGATTCGCCTAAACTGGCCACCATCACACCCAAAGCTGAACAAACCATTGTTGACGACTTCACCCAGCCCATTAGCAGTGTGTACAACAACTTCGAGAATTTTCAGGACATCAGCAGCGATATGTTGATCAGCCATGCCCGCTCGTGGTTCCCGGCCACGATTGATCGCATCGACATACAGTATCAATCCGACAACTACGTGCCCATACTACAAAAGATGGACAGCATACGGCAGAACAGCGCACGAGCTTCATTAAGCTGGCGTCTGACCACCCGCGAAAAACAAAACATCGTTAACACCATTTACTCACGGGTCAATCAGGAAGAACTTAGAAAGCTTACCGAGCTGCTAAACTGATTTCGAAAGAATTATAGTACCTTATATACGTGAGAATTCTTTACCTACTTTTTCTGCTTGGTGTATTCGCACTCGTAAAAGGACAATCGACAGAACACCCTGCCATCGATAGTCTGGAAGCTATATTGAAAACTACAACCAATGCCCGAAAAGCAGTCGACATCCTAAACTCACTGGGCGTTGAATACTACAATAGCGATTTAAAAAAATCACTCAGTTACGGCCAACTGGCCCTTGAAAAATCGAAGAAGATAAAGTACGATCGCGGCACGCAGCAAGCGCTCACCATTTTAATGCGGGTGCATCGCAGGCTGGGCAATTTTTCGGTGGCGATTGAATACACCTTGACTAAGATTCCCATTGCTGAACAGTTGAACGACACCCTTGATCTGATCGATGCCTATTCTTCACTCGGAAATATTTATTCCAGCCTGGAACGCTACAATGAATCGCGAAGGTATTTAAAACGTGCTTATGCTATTGGTGAGAAAGTAAATGTAGCAAACCTGGCCAGCATCATGAATTTTATTGGCCGTGGATACACCAAAGCCGGTCGATACGATAGTGCGGCCTATTGGATTGAAAAAGCGCTGCAACACGAATTGGAACATCCGCAACCCGATTACACCCTCTCCTACATCTACAACAACCGCGCAGAAGTATACTACCTGGTAAAAGAATTAACCAACGCAAAAGAATTTTACATGCAATCGCTGCAACTGCCGGCTGAACACACCAGTCAGTTTGGACTTACCTACACCTTAAACGGACTGGCCAGAATCTATAAAGATCAACAGCAGTTTTCAGAAGCCATCGAGGCCCTTGTAAAGAGCTTATCTATCTCCAAAGCAAACGGCTACCGCGACAAAACAAAAGAAGCTTATGGTGTTTTACATGAAGTGTATGAAGCGATGAACGATCACAAAAATGCGCTTTACTACTACAAGCTGTTCAATGTATACCAGGATAGTATTTTCAGTGAAGACAAACTACAGTACATCGAAAATCTAAAGCTGGGTTATGAAACAACCAAGGTAGCCCGCGAAAACGAATTACTGCGCAAAGATGCCGAGTTAAACGATGCCCGGCTGATCAAACAACGATCGATAACCGGAGCATCAATCACCGCAGTATTCTCCTTACTCATATTACTGTTCATTCTGTTTAAAAATTATCGCAAGCGAAAAGAAACCAACATGTTCCTGTCGGCCTATAGCCAAAACCTTGAACAGCAGGTTGACGATCGTACACGCGAACTCGTTAAAACCAACCTTGAATTAATCCGGCAAAACAGTCAGTTGGAGCAATTTGGTTTTATCATTGCGCACAACCTGCGCTCACCGGTAGCCCGTATTCTTGGTCTCACCAACCTCATTAAGAGCGAACAGTTCAGTATGCCTCAGGACGAAATCGTAATTCAGAAACTTCAGCACTCCGCAGAAGACCTTGATCATATTATTCACGACCTGAACGCCATTCTTGAAATAAAAAAAGGAGCCACCCATTCATTTGAGCCGATCAACCTGATGGAGCGACTGAATAAAGTGAGAAGCATTTTAAAGGAAAGAATCACTGAGTCGAAGGCGCAAATTACCGATAACTTCAACATCACTATGCACTGTTACGGCATACCCGCCTATGTTGAAAGTATTCTGTACAACCTGGTGAGCAATGCCATTAAGTACCGATCACCCCAACGAACTCCGGTTATTATCGTTTCAGCAAAAACCGAAGGCGATTACCTGAAACTTGAAGTAAGCGATAACGGTATCGGGCTTGACTTGTCTATTGCAAGCGAAAAAGTATTTAATCTCTACCAACGTTTTCATAATCATGTTGAAGGAAAAGGTATTGGACTCTTCCTGGTAAAAACGCAAGTAGAGGCCATGAACGGAAAAATAACCGTTGAAAGTACTGTAGGCGAAGGCACATGCTTTACAATTCACCTTCCAAGAAAAACAGGGTAACAATTCTCCTTTGAGTTTGAAGTTCTTACCGTCCGCTGATCATTGATGACCCCTAAAATATCTAGCCCATTCAAATCAATTCAGAAGGAAGCGTCTCTTCAGGTTGAACTTGGAACCGTTGAACTTCGAACTATCTTTGTCGCGCATGAAATCTATCGACTCGCTCAGCCATACGCTTGAACTCATTAAACTCGAACGTCAGGCCGACCTGGAATACTACAGACAAAAAGTACTGCTCCGCTCCCTGCATCAACGTACACAGGAAGGTACTACCTGGTATCCGCTCAAACTCAAACGCGAATACATCGGTACGGGCGAACGCCTCATCATTGAAGTAGAACGAACCAATCATCTTGATCAGCCACATGCGTTTCAAAGCGGCAAATCCGTAAGTGTATTTTCAAATGCATCCAACAAACCCGAAAAGGAACATGTCAATGGCGTGATCAACTACGTGCGCGATAATACCATGGTTGTTACCATCAGCAGCGATGAACTACCAGACTGGATTGAAGATGGCCTGCTGGGGGTTGACGTGATGTTTGATGAGATGAGCTATCGCGAAATGGAATTCGCCTTGCGCGAGGTAATGAAAGCAGAAGACAACCGGGTGGCCACACTGCGTGAAGTTTTGTTGGGCGAAGAAAAGCATAACAATCAAAGCCGCAAGGTTGAAGAAGATAGGGTTAGCACCGCTACATTAAATAAAAGCCAGCGCGATGCCTTGCAAAAAGTGTTGGAGGCTTCGGAAGTAGCCTTCATTCACGGACCTCCCGGCACCGGTAAAACAACTACGATTGTGCAGGCTATTGCACAAACGGTAAAAGCCGAACGGCAAGTGCTGGTGTGTGCACCCAGCAATGCTGCCGTGGATTTACTTACCGATAAACTAAGCGAACAAGGACTTAATGTGTTGCGCATCGGTCACCCTGCCCGTGTTACGGAGCATACCCTCAGCAAAACGCTTGATGCGCGCATTGCCGCACACCACAACTTTGAAGAACTTCGTCAGCTTCGAAAAAAAATGGAGCAGGTAAAAAGTACGGCATTGAAATTCAAGCGCAACTTCGGCTACCACGAACGTCAGCAGCGCAAAGAACTACTGCAGGAAGCGAAGTTAATCAAAGCCGATGCAGACCTGCTGGAGTTCTACATCATCAACGATTTGCTCAACAAAAGCGATGTTATCTGCTGTACGCTTGTTGGCTCTTCGCATCCAACCCTGCGCGGTAAAAAATTTAAAACCGTTTTTATTGACGAAGCCGGTCAGGCACTCGAACCAGCCTGCTGGATTCCGTTGCTGCGATCTGAACGCGTAATCTTTGCGGGCGACCACCTTCAGTTACCGCCAACTATCAAATCGATTGAAGCTGCAAAGCAAGGCCTGGCACAAACACTCTTTGAAAAGGGGATTAACAAGCATGCTGAACGCGCTTCGATGCTGAAGGTGCAATACCGCATGCACGAAGACATCATGAAATTCTCTTCACACTACTTCTATCACGATGAACTGATTGCGCATGAATCCGTGAAAAGAGAATTACTTCGCCCGCATCAGCCACCGGTTGAATTTATTGACACTGCTGGATGTGGCCATGCCGAAACACAGGACGAAGAAACCCTGAGTCGGCTGAATGAAGAAGAAGCACAATTGCTTATCCGCCATGTAGAAAAATTAGTTGACGAAATCGGAGCGCACGCCTGGATGGAAGAAAAAATCACCATGGGTATTATAACACCCTATCGTGCGCAGGTAGATCATCTGCATAAACTGGCCGGGAGTTCATCAGTGCTTGAATCCATCCTTGGGCTGATTACCATAAATACGGTGGATGCCTTTCAGGGACAAGAACGTGAAGTAATTGCCATCAGCTTTGTGCGTAGTAACAATCGTGGTGAAGTAGGCTTTCTAAGCGACATCCGCAGAACCAATGTAGCGATGACGCGCGCGAAGAAAAAACTTTTAATGATAGGCGATAGTGCAACCCTCGGAGCGCATCCATTTTACCTTGACCTTATCGATTTTGTTCAACGCGAAGGATTTTATAAAAGCGCATTTGAACTATAGCTTTCTCGGATTACAGAAGCCAACAACCCATGACAACTGCCGATCGTATTCTTTCCTTCTATCAATCGCTTCACCTCACCGTAAAACTTCCAACCGGTGTAGCGGTATTGAATCCGTATCACGATCAGGAAACATTTCAGTTGTGCGAAAAATTCTATCGCCACTTTTACGATGATCAAAAGCCCAGAGTATTGATACTGGGAATCAATCCTGGCCGATTGGGTGGTGGTGTAACCGGAGTGCCCTTTACGGATCCAATCAAGCTTGAAAAATTCTGTAACATCCCGAACAACCTGAAGAAAAAAGCTGAACTCTCGGCCGATTTTATTTACACCATGATCGAAGCCTATGGAGGACCCGAAAAATTCTTCGCCAGGTTTTTCATTGGAGCCGTTAGTCCGTTAGGGTTTACCAAAGACGGCAAGAACATGAACTACTACGACACCAAGGAGCTTCAGCAGGTGGTAGAGCCGTTCATCCTTGACTCCATGAAGAAGCAACTTGAATTGGGTATCGACCGTAAGAAATGTTTTTGTCTTGGTGAAGGCAAGAATTTTGAATACCTCAACGCGATCAACAAACAACACAAATTCTTCGATACTATCGTTCCGCTGGCTCATCCGCGGTTCATCATGCAGTACAGGAGGAAATATATTTCGGAGTATGTGTCGGAATACCTAAAGAAGTTTGAGGGTTAATGTTGAAATACAACTTTCCACCCTCAAACCATCCTGGCATACGCACGCACCGGAAAGGTTCCTACACCTTTGAACTTTGGTGGCACCGCATTGAAAACAAACTTGCCGTTGGGTATTTGATCCAAGTTACATAGATGCTCTACAATCAGGATTCCGGCTTTTAATAAGGTAGTATGAACAGGTCTGCTTTTAATATTAGTATCATCGATATTATGCGAATCGATGCCCACCAACTTCACGCCTGCATCACGCAAAAAGATAGCTGCTTCTTCCGTAAGAAAAGGATGATTTTCGAAATAGGCATCGGTGCGCCAATGCCTGCTCCAGGTAGTATTCAGTAAAACAGCTTTACCGTTCAAGTCCAAGCCGTTAAATATTTCTTTTCCTATGGCTTTACCATTTTTAAGATCGATTGTTACCAGCACTCCTTCCAGTTCAGCAAAACGATCCACGGTTACTTCACTCAAATCCTCGCCACCGGCATAGCGATGAAACGGGCAATCGATGTAGGTGCCGGTGTTGCTTACCATTTCAATTTTGCCAATCTGAAATTCTGTGCCCGCTTCATACCGCGTCCGGGAATCTTCCCGACTTAAATAATCACAAATAACAGGAGCAGGCAGGCCTTTATAGGTTATCATGCCATGCTCGATTTCATGGCTAAGGTCGATTAGCCGATGCTTGTTTTCAGATTTCTTGGCGGATTGCATAAACAATAACAAAAGCGATACAAAAATTATCGTCCTACAAAAAGTACAATGTTTTTTCATGGCGTGGTCGTATTACCCTGGTATTTTGTCTAACCTCTTTAATGGTCTGGATCAACCGTGCGCTTTTAAAAACAGCATAGCCCTTTGCCTTTTTTCAAATGTAGCATCTCCGTACGAAGTAAGGTCAACGATTTGCTGGTAATATATTTTAGCTTTGGTGTTATCGCTCAACCGTTCTGCTGCCTGCGCTGCACCAAGCAAGCTGTTAAGCCGCTGTGGATTTCGCTGCAATGACATTTCGTATTGTAGCATTGCCTCCTTCGGTTGATTCAATTCCATCAGCAGGTCTCCAAACAATTCTCGCGCGGGTAAAAGGTCACCGGGTGTAATCGCATGTTTTTGCGTAGCCCATTCCTGGTCTGCAGCCCGTGTTATGAAATCCAGTGCTTTCTCTTTTGATCCATCCGCGTACGCGAGCCAAGCATTGAGTACGTTTTTTTGTATTTCAATTTGACCGATCCAATATTCATTCTTGGTGATCTTCTGCAATTCGTCAAGGCGGCTTAATGCATGTTTTGTTGTGGCTACGGCCCCGCTGCGTGCTCCACCAAGGCCTATGGCATAATGTGTCAGTGCTTCGAATTCAGGAAATTTATCCCACGCGAAATCAGCAGCCTGTGGCACATGCAACGCTGCTGCCCGTTTCCAATCCTGGCGTTCCAAGGCTAAACGACTTTCCGTTGCAGCCAGTGCATAAGCGGTAACCGGACTTACCTGAAAAGGCTTCACCAGCTTTCGCATATCTTCCAGAACCTGATAGGCCTTAGTATCTTCACCGCGTTGCAGATAAGCATACATCAGATAATCCAACGCATGAAAATAATGCATGGAGATAGTAGCTGCTGTTGAATCGAATGCTGCGGCTGCGGATCGCTTATTCCAATCGATAGATTCTTTCCACATACCGAGACGCGTATAGATATGGGATGGCATGTGCAGCGCGTGTGGAATTTCGGGGGCTATTGTTCCGTAATGATTAGCAGCCTCCAGAGCCTTATCGCTAAGTCCGGGATAGTCATAAGCATGAATAACGTAGTGGAAGCCTCCCGGGTGATCAGGAATAACCTGCAACACTTCTTCGGCTAGTTTGCCTGCCTTTAGTTGATTGGCAAAACTCTTGTCGCCAGGGTCAATGGTACCGATAAGGCTTAAGGCATAAAAGGATTTCGCTTCTATATCATTGGCATTAGCAGCGTACGCCAACTTCCATTTTTCCATAAAGGCCATCAACCTTTCTTTTTTAGTTTTTTCATCGGGTAGGCTGTAATAAGACAATACCGTATTTCCATAGGCTAATTCTTTTTCATTTTTGGCAAGCGTTAATGCTCTTTGCGCCATGGAAAGGCCTACCCTCATCTGCTCTTCTGTAGGAACATCGGCCCAAACGGGATGAATATACGTCAAGGCCTTACCCCATGGTCCCCAAAAGCAACCGGAGTCTGACTTAATTACGTTGTCAAATTCTTTCTCTGCTTCTGCATAGGTCATGTGGTGCACAAGAGCAATACCGTATGCAATAGTCTTATCCAATTCTTTACTGCACCCATCTGAAAATTGAACAGTACCGCAGACTGGAATTTCTGTAATTGGCGCACTTTCTTTTTGAGGAGAACAGGCGACTGAAGTGATTAGCAGAATAGCCATCACTTCATGAAGGTGTTTTTTGAGTTTCATGGAGGTGAAGTTTTGTGTAGCGATATAACGTCTATTATGCCAGCGATTTCCCAATCAGGTAATTGCCCAGCATTTCTTTCTGCTTGCTGGCTTGCATCGGATGAAATTCTCCGGCAAGCAAGTCGCGGTAGAGCCGCTCGACACCCACCTTGGTGTAGTACGAATACCCACCCAATGATTCCATAGCTGCCTGTGCACTCATTCTACCGTACTGTGTGACAATAACCTTTGCCTGCAACGCCACAGCTGCGGAATCCGGGCTTGGCTTCAAGTTCAGGTTGTTGGCATTTTCGACCAGCCGTTGATGTGCCATGTTGGTAATCTGATAGTGGTTGTGCATTTCACCAAGACTTGAAAGCGCATGAGGCTCGTGACTGCTCTTCTGTGAAAAAAGCGCTATTGTACGCTTGGCAATGGATTCAACAATGCCGGCATACGGAGAAATAAAAAGCGGATGGGCAAAGGTGCTGATAGTATCCCACACCGGGTGCCATACGCCTCTTTCTCGGGTAAGCGTAATCTTTTCTTCCGGAACAAATACATTGTTGAACGAGATGGAGTTCGAGCCTGTGCCGCGCATACCCATCGCATCCCAATCATAAATAATCTCGACACCCTCGGCATTCATCGGTACAGAGAAATGGAGTACCCGTTCATTCACACCATCATTAAAAACACAACTCATTACAGCGATATTGGCTATGGGCGACCCGCTGCAAAATGATTTTTTACAGTTAATGATATAGCCACCATCCACCTTTTTAGCTGTTCCGTTTGACGATACCCAGTCACCGCCACCTGTACTTAAGAGGATCAAGTTTTTCTCTACCACTGCCTTTAATGTATTCGTGGCCATGGCATCGCCATTCATGTGCCTGAACGTAAGAACAGCCACCAGGTGCATGTGCATCGACAGGGTTAGGGAAGTGGAAGGGCAATAGTGGGCGAGATCTTTTAAGAAGTAGCAAACCTCCGAGTACAACACCCCGCCACCCCCTAGCACGGCTGGCACCATAGCGTTGTACACACCACGTGATTTTAAGAGGGCAATGTTTTTTTCGGCAAACTTATTTTCCGTATCGCAGATCAAACCTTGCTTTTCAATTTCCGGACCGAGTTCCAGAAGGATGTCTTGTAAATTCATTTTCGGGGTTGTTTAATAGCACGAAGGTACACTGACGCACTGCACCTGACTTTGCTAAAAAGGTCAAAAAGATTGCTGGCGGGATCAATTTATGAGCTGGGAAGTATCTCCTTCCGGAACTGGAGGGGAGATTTTCCATACTTCTCTTTAAACACGCGGCTAAAGTGTGTGTTGTTCTCGAAACCGCTTTCAAACGCTATTTCGTTTACGCTCTTTGTTGTGGAATTCAGTAACAGGTTGGCGTTCTCCAGTCGTTTGTGAAGCAACCATTTTCCTGGTGTGGTATTATAGATGGCTTTAAACTCGCGCTTGAAGGTTGGCAGGCTGCGCAAGGCGATCTTCGCGAAATCCTCCATCGTGAGGTTATACAGAAAGTTGTCCTCCATCACGTGCTGGATCGATGGGCGCTCATGCGAGGTAATATTACTGGCCATGGAGAGCACATCCTGATTGCGTGGATTGCTCATAATATTGAGCAGCAATTCGCGAAACTTCAACTCCAGAATACTTTCAGACGGTGGATCCTGAAAGTAGGCAAGCATCGATTGAAAAAACGCTTTGGTGGATGCCGTAAGGTCCAGTTTTACGACAGCATCAACAGCAGCAGTTGCTTGGCGGGTAGCGGGCAGTTGGCCTCGATTTTCTTTCACCACTGCCTTGATATACGAGTCCGGAATAAAGAATACCATCACGCAATGTTCGATGTTCTCGAACTTCTCGAACAGATAGGCCCCCTTCCTTGCAAAAATAGCAACATCACTTTCCAGGTACCAGCTTTTATCTGCTTTATAAATTCGCTTTTCTCCACTGAAGGTATAGGAGATGAAATTGTGTTGTGAAAAGAACTCCTTTTTAAGATCAACCTGCGGACAACTGTAATACGCGAACAGCAATCCCTTACAGTTCAGCTGCCGGAATTTTGAGGGATTACCCTTAATGTCTTCGTAGAAGTTTACAGCCGTCATGCTCATTAAACTTAACGATTTTGATGAATTAAAAAAATATTGCTAGTAGGAATGTTAACTCAAACCAATCGGGGAAATTGCCGGAATATAATGTCCAGTAGCAACCTGATCCTGCACGGTTACACAATCCCCAATTTTATCGCCTTGCCAATCAGGGTAGCGGTGTTCTTTACTTCAAACTTCTCAAGGATACTTTTACGGTGGGTGTTTACCGTAGGAATGCTGATGAAAAGTTTCTCGGCTATTTCGGCATTGGTGAGTCCATCGGCAATGAGTTGCAATACTTCTTTCTCCCGCCTGGTAATAACCGGCTGCTGTGGTTGTGGTTCTTTTAAGGCATGTTCGACTTCCTGGCTGAAATACGTTTCTCCGTTTACCACTACATCAATCGCTTCCAGCAATTCTTCTTTGGTGGCGTTCTTCAATACATAACCCGATGCACCGTTATCCATCATGTTGCGAACAACAGCCTGCTGATTAAAAGTACTGAGGCCCAAGATGAATATGGCAGGATATAGCTTCTTTACTTCCTTACATAATTCGATACCGCTTTTATCAGGAAGGTTCACATCCATGAGGATAACATCGGGCTGATGATGTTTCAGAAAATCCATACATGAGGCGGCATTCATGGCGTGCCCCAACCACTCAATATTTCTTTCATTGTGTAACAGTGACCGGATGCCTTCAATTACGAGGTAATGATCGTCTACAATAAAAATGCCTGCGCTCATACTATATTCAGTTCAATCATAACCGATGTACCCTTGCCCGGTGACGATTGAATATCAAGCCGGCCTTTCAAAAATTCCACACGGTTTTGAATATTCTTCCAGCCCATTCCTCCGGATTGATTCAATGCGGTTGCATCAAACCCATGTCCATCATCTTCAACGGTAATGGCTAATAACTTCTCTTGCGCAAGCGCGTGCACTTGTACCAATACATGTTGAGCGTTGGAATGTTTAACTGCATTCGACACCAACTCCTGTACAATGCGGTAAATGGTAACAGCCGTGGTTTGCTCGATCGGATTGGTCGCTATCCCCGCTGACTGATACGTGATACGCATTACACCCGTGCGGCCGATTTCGTTACAGAATTCTTTCAGGGCCGTATCCAGTCCATACTTCAACAACATTTCAGGCATCATGTTATGTGCTACTCTGCACATCTCTTTAATGGAGCTGTCCAGCATATCGATACTTCGCTCAAATGCCTGGGCATTATCAGGGGTCATTACTAAATTCTCCTTCATATTGTTTAATGAAAATTTTATTCCACTGAGCATACCCCCCAACCCATCGTGCAGATCTTTTGCAAGTCTTGTACGTTCCTGCTCTTCGCCTTTCAGCACAGCTTCAGTAGCCGAAAGTTGCTTTTCAGCTTCAAGTTCGTCAATCTTTGCCTGTTGTAGTTTCTGGCGATGCTTGTAGTTACGGTACGAAAGCAATGAAACGATAAGTAACACGATAGCTCCGCCAATTAAAAAATAGTTATACATAGTCTTTTGACGAAGTCTGAGATTTTGAATTTCCTTATCGGCTTCCAACGATTTTATCTCCCGGTCCTTCGCGGCAACTTTATACCGGGTTTCCATCATCGTTACTTTCTCTGACATTTCATCCGACATGATGGTATCCAAAAGCTGTAATTTCTTATTCAGAAATTCATTAGCCTTTTTGTAGTCAGATTTATGTTCATACCAGGAAGCTAAAACAGTATAGGCATCTAACCGATACGTTTTCATTTTATACCGGACCGATTTGTTTAGCAATGTATCCAGATAGGGCCGGGCTTCCTGAGATCGCCCGGCATCGATAAGACATTGTGCCAGTGGGCCGAGAATGGCAAGTTGCTGATACGCATCATCGTTAGCCAGGGCATACTCGTTTGCCCGTTTCAGGTTTATGATCGCTTCGTTGAATTGTTTCCTTTCCTGATGGATTAAGCCCTTGCTTTCATGGAAAAGAAAAAGACGGATTTGCCGATTACTCTTTTTGACTTCAGGCTCGATTGTGTTTAGTATTTCTTCTGCTTCCCTGAATTGTTTTCTTCCGATAAGCCGGGTAACATAGTTCAGGTATCTACCAACTACCGCATTGGGAGTACCATTCTTTTTTGCCGAAGCGATAGCCTTTTTATCATACTCTACAGACTTGTCTTCTTGTGATAGTTTGTTGTACACTTCGGCCATTCCATCGTACACAGCGGATACAACATTGGGTTTGTACACTTCCAGTACTGCTGCGGCTTCGGTATAATGATTAATGGATTGTTCATAGTCGCCAATTTTAAAACACTCCATGCCCATATTATGATGAAGAAATGCCTTTTCAATAATCCCAGCTTTGGTCGTATCTCCTTCAAACGCCATAAAAGCAGAATCGGCATATAAAAAGGCCATCGGAAAATCTCCGCGATCTGCATAATAAATTTCCTGTGTACTATAGGCGACTTGTAAACCTCTTTGATAGTGTCGCGCTTTACTGATGCTGATCATTTCGGTAACATAGGGTAATAAGAGAGTCGTGTTCTCATTGATCGCATTCGTGGTGTAATTCTGAATCCGATGGATACGGGCAGTATCTCGTGTGGGGTATTTGTCAATTTCGAGCCGGAGACTATCCAGAAATTTAGTTTGTGCCAACAACTGCGCACCACTCAATGCATGAGCAACCAAGAATACTACCAATAGCTTTCTCATACTTCCAAAGTACTTAATTCTCCACTACAAAGAACAAAAAAGAAAAACAGCAATCCTCTCATCCTTTTTAATGATTTCCCTGATCCTATCATAAATCATCCTTTTTAACGATTGATACAGGGTAGTACCCCGGCTACTTTTACAACACAACATGAAGACCTATGAACTTAAGAAAAAGATTTGCAGCAGAAAAACTTGTTCTACTCCTGGTCATTGTAGTGTGTGGCCATAATCTCAAGGCCCAGAAGTCAGGTGTGAAGGAATCCGCTGTTCCCTGCAACGACAGTGCTGATGCGCTTCCGGGAAGATATACCGATCACACCAATCCCAAATATCCGCACAGTCTGAAAGGCACTACCCAAGACAAAGCAGCCATGACGAAACAACTGATTGCGGTGGAAAAGATTGAGGAAGCCAGTCGGGCAAACTTCACACTCACCGGCTGCATGGCCCGCGTGAGTTTTAACGGAGGCGATAAAAATACATTCGGAGATTATGCTTACAACAAGTACGGATACACCTTGGGTCTATATCAAAATGTATGTCACGTTACCGAGCATGTTGTGAAAACCGTGGGCGAATACCGCAGTGTATTGCGCGTAGATGTTAATGCGGGTTTTGGTTCGGGTGATTTTTATGGTTACGAAGGCGATTTTTATGTCACGGATAAAAACGTGCGATACACCATTGCCACCGAAGCCAAGCAAGGCGCCAACTTCGAGCGCGATCGGTTTAACAACCGCAGCCGCATTACACGCTTCCTTGATGAGGAGATGGTCTTGGCAGGGCGGTCTGACAATTACAAAGACAAGCATGGCGATTTCTTAAAACTGATCAATGGCGATGGCTACGTAGAAAACTGGTTGCAGGGTCGGCCGGAAGATGCGCAACGACCGAATGGGTACCAATGGATCGACCGCCACTACATCATTAGCCGACCTGGTATTCCGTTATTAATCCCTGTTACCCGTAAAGTCTACCTCGAAGCGCTTCTTCAATACTATGAAATTGAAAAAGCTAATTTCTTGGTGGTTGTTGGATACAAGAAAGAGAGCGAACCCAACAATGCCAGCATCTGCGAAGCCGACAAAGTTGCCTACGCAAAAGTGTATGAAAGCAAAAAATCAAAAGTGCAGCAACTCCTTACGTCTTCTTCTGCCGGGTGGTTGCAACAACCTGCCGTTGTTCTTAAAGGACTTCGGTTCAATGACTACAACAAGCCTTCCAATGGATTACTCGATTTTGAAAAATTCTATGATGGCGATCCCAAAGGCGTTACACTCTACGAATATAACCCTGCCTATTTCAGCACGCACGCCAACCAGCCGCTGCGACCGATGTTTTTTGAAGTACAGATTCGGTATGAGCTCAATAAAGACAAAGAGTTTTCAAAAAGATACTTCGACAATTTTTTGAATAATTTTGATCTGAAGGCCTTAGCCAAAATGATCGAATAACAACGCACTAACATGAAGCACAAAGTACAGATTACCTTCGCCTTCGCTGCGCTGCTTATGACCATGAGCACGATAGCTCAAGCACAGCAAGAAACCTATGACCTTGTTACCTACACTATGCCGCGCGGCTGGCAAAAACAACAAGCAGAAGGCGGGGTTCAATTGTTTGTTACCGATGCCAAAACCGGTGGCTATGCCATCGCCATTGTTACCAAAGCCATGGCATCAACCGGATCGCCACAAGGTGATTTTGACAGCCAATGGAAATCGCTGCTGGTAAACACCGTCACGTCCATCACCAGGCCGGTTATGACAGCTCCTGTGCATGACAACGGCTGGGAAATACGCTCGGGCAATGGAAATTATGTTGACGGGCAAGTAAAAGGATTGGCTACGTTACTTACCGCCACGGGCAATAGTCAAACTACGGCTGTAGTTTTGATGACCAACACGCAACAGTATCAAAACGATTTGCTGGCGTTTATCAATTCGTTGGAATTGAAGAATTTTCAGCAGCAGAATAAGAGTAACTCGAATTCAACGACAGTAAAAACAAATGACGCTAATCCAACTTCGCTTGTAGGCTTATGGGTTTACTACCGAAGCGAAACTTCGGGTTTCATGAACGGCATGCCAATGTATTCAGGTGGATACTTTAGAAATGAATACGCATTTAGTGCCGATGGTACCTACGTGTATCGATCTAAAAACTGGTCCACCACCATCAAAGATATTCTGTTTGTTTATGAAACTGGTACCTGGAAGGTGAACGGCAATTTCGTTACCATTACACCTTCCAAAGGCAAAGGCGAATGGTGGAGCAAAGCACCAAGTGGAAGAACAAGTGAATGGGGAAAACTAGTTAAGTCCAGTACCTGGAAGCTGGAGCCCGTTACCTATACGTTTGAGGTGAAGAATTTTTCGGAAATAACACTCTTGTTGCGGTCACCTAATGAAACGCAACGCGAAGGCAGTCAGGAAAACAATACCGCTTCCTATAATGCAAAGGCAATGGATAAATCATTGATCGACAATCCACCGGGATTTAAACCACTTCAACACCAACCATAGCAAACCCCGCCTACTTCACGAGAGATCAATCGGCAAGTTTACGCGTCAGTTTGTAGCGCAGGTGTGTGGTGAGTTCTGAAGGTACTACTTCAACGATTTGTATATCGTACTGATCCTTATCGATGCCCTCGAAAAGCCGGATACCACTTCCCAAAAAAACAGGTGCGATGTGAATAAAAAATTCGTCTATCAGGCCAGCATTAAGAAATTGCTGAATCGTGTTGGCACCGCCTTGGATTCTGATATCTTTTCCGTTGGCCGATTGCCGGGCTTTTTCCAATGCACTATGTATTCCATCAGTAATGAAATAGAACGTAGTACTCCCCATTTGAATCCAGGGTTCCCTTCTTTCGTGCGTCAGTACATAAACATCTGCTTCATATAAATCTTCGGCCCACACAACCTCGCCCTCTTCAAACATTCGCTTGCCCATAATGTAGGCGCCCGTTCTGGCGAACACATCATCAATCAGCTTACCGTCAGCGCCATGTTCTGCACCACCCTCCATTTTAATATGCTTCCAAAATGATTTTTGCTTGAACATCCATTGATGCAATTTTCCTGAAACCCCTCCCATCGGATTACCGGGACCTCTATTGTCACCAGCGAAAAAACCATCCAGTGATATGCCGCAGTCGAAAATAATGTTGCTCATCGTGTAAAAATTATCACGTGCTATATACAGTATTTCTCAATTCCCTTAACCTGCTTTTCATAACTTTTTACTTCTCCACATACACGAATTTATCTTCAGTTGTAGCAGTGTCTTCGCCTTCGAAACGCTGCTCCTTAGTTTGCCATTTGCTCCAACTGTGGGTTACTCCATCGCAGCGAGTGAGGGTAATCAACTACGCACGATGATAAAATCATATTTCCCTACTACACTTGTACAAAGCCACACAATACCCATTCCCCACAACAAAAGGCGATTCTTACAATATTTACTGCAATTGCGAACAAAATATGTAACTATATTTACTGCAATTACGAATAATACCATAATTATGAAGAAAACGAAACTTGGTGAATTCGAAGAGCTGGTTTTGCTGGCCGTAGCCGCCCTGCAGCAGAACGCGTATGGTGTTGAGATCAAGCGTGAACTTGAAGAACGCCTGAAAGAAAAACTCAGTGTGGGCTCCATTCAATCCGCGCTCAAACGCATGGAAGAAAAAGGATTTCTCACCTCCAAATTTGGTGAAGCTACGCTCAAACGTGGCGGCAAACGCAAGCGCATCTACACTACTACATCCTATGCGCATAAAGTATTGGCGGAAATGAAAGATATCCGCGCGGGGTTGTGGGATGCAATGCCAAAACTCTCGACTGAATTAAGAATGATTTAAAACCTTACCCTAAAACCATCCCCAAAAGAGAGGGACTTTACTACACCTGATGATTAAACACCTAATACAAAGTGCCTTTAAGTCCTCTCCCCCGGAGAGGTTGGGATGAGGCCCAAACAATGAAAACCAATCAAAACCATATCACACCACCCGTCTGGCCTTTAAAACTTCTGCGATTCTTCGTGAAGAAAGAATACGTGGAAGAAATTGAAGGTGATATGGAAGAGATCTTTTATGATCAGCTTGAGGTCGTATCTCCAGCCCGCGCGAAACGAAACTACACCTGGGAGATGATCAGGCTCCTCCGGCCTGTACTGATAAAAAATTTGGAAGTACTTCAACATATAAACCACTACCCTATGTTCAAAAACTACTTCAAGACATCGATGCGCAGCTTTATGCGTCATCCGCTGAACTCGTTCATCAATGCTGTCGGTTTCCATCGGCATCTGCATCTTTGCCTACGGTTATGCGCGGTGGGTATACAACACCGATCAGTTCCATGAACACAAACACGAAGTACACCTCGTCACCTTCTTTGCCAAACGCGATGGTACGCTTCAACAATATGGCAACACACCACGCCCACTGGGCGATATGCTCCGGCAGGACTTTGTACACATCCGTAACGTTTGCCGTTTGGAAGAACGTAACGTTGTAGTAAAATTTGAAGACAACGTATTTCATGAACCTGTGCGCTTCACTGATCCGGAGTTCCTGGAGATGTTCACCTTTCCCCTGAAGTGGGGAACACCAGGCTCACTGAAAGATGTGAACAGCATCATCCTCAGCGAAGATAAAGCAATCAAATACTTCGGTGATGCCAACCCGGTAGGCCGTGACATCCTGCTGAAGTTCAATGAGAACAGAAGCAAAGTATTTCGCATCACCGGTGTAGCTGCCAAATTTCCAGCAGCACATACTATCGACTTTGGATTCCTTATCAACTTCGAAAATCTTCGCGCATCGGAAACAGAATACAACACGGACGACTGGCGTAACTTTGTACAGGCTACCTTAATTCAGGTGGATAAGCCTGATGATCTCACGACCATACGGCAGGGCATGGAAAAATACAAGCGCCTGCAAAATGAAGCTGTCGATGAAGACTGGGCGATCTCATCTTTTGCATTTGAGCCACTGGCTACACTGCATAACCGTTCGGAGAATATGAGAGACTATTTCTCCTGGAGTTCGGCCAACAACTTCAAGTCGATCATGTTCCTGTCGGGTATTGCGTTATTCACACTATTACTGGCATGCTTCAACTATATCAACATCGCGATCACTTCCGCTGCCAGACGACTGAAAGAGATCGGTGTGCGTAAAACGATTGGCGCCACACAACGTGTTGTTGTGATTCAGTTCCTGACAGAAAATATGGTGGTTACGTGTTTTGCTCTGGTATTAGGAGTGATCTTCGGCATCACGTTCTTCATTCCGTGGTTCGAAAACATGTGGCACTTTAACATGGGCTTCACGCTCAATGATACCAATCTGTGGATATACCTTCCGGCTGTTTTGGTTTTCACCGCGATAGCTTCAGGAAGTTATCCGGCTTTCTATATCTCACGGTTTCAGGCATCCTCTATATTAAAGGGATCCATCCGGTTTGAAAAGAAGAACCCGCTCACAAAAATATTTCTGGGATTTCAACTGACACTCGCATCCATCTTTGTTACGGCTGCTGTTACCTTTACCCAGAACGCCCACTACCTGGCCAACCGTGGCTGGGGTTATGCAAACCATGAAGCGCTTTATGTTTCCATTCCGGATCATGCAGCCTTCGAAAAATTATCTGCCCTGATCGACCAGCATCCGGATGTACTTTCCATCTCCGGATCACAACACCACCTTGGCACACAACACACCACGGTTGTGATGCACATGCCTGACCGCCAACTGGAAACAGATCAGCTGTCAGTCGATGCGCAGTACTTTCAAACCCTGGAAATTCCCTTGAAAGCGGGTCGTGTGTTTCACGCTCATGCTGAAGCAGATAAAAAAGCGGCTATAGTAAATGAAGCCATGGTGGAAAACCTTGCATTGCAAAACCCTGTTGGATACACGTTCCGTATCGACAGCATGGAATATGAGATCATCGGTGTAGTAAAAGACTTTCATAACTATGATTTCTCACAACACATAAAACCGGTGCTGTTCACCCTGGCGGATGAAGACAACTATCATTACCTGTCTGTAAAAGTAAAACCCGGTACTGAAATGGAAACGTACAAAGAAGTGCAATCACACTGGGCAAGCCTCTACCCTGACACACCCTTCGATGGCGGATACCAGGAGGATGTGTGGGGGAATTACTATGAAGAAGTGGCCAACCATGCCAGCGTGTGGAAAGTGTTTGCATTTATCGTTGTACTGCTTGCAAGCCTTGGCCTCTACGGACTAATAACATTTAACGTAGCGGGAAGGGTAAAAGAATTCAGTATCCGTAAAGTCCTGGGAGCAGGTGTGCGAAGCATCAGCGATACTCTCACACGTCAGTATCTCGTGTTACTTGCGATCGCGATAGCCATTGGTGCGCCCGCGAGCTTCATGCTCATTAACAACATTTTTGATATGGCCTACAGCTACCACGTTCCTGTCACCATAGGCAGTATAGTGCTTTCCATGAGTATACTGTTGGTGGTGATTGTCGTAACGCTATCAACGCAGATCAGAAAAGTGTTACGATCAAATCCAGTGGATGGATTGAAATCTGAATAACTATTGCGCAACCTTAAGTCGTAGCAGTGTCTCCGCTTCGGGGCATCTACTTACCTTTGCCACTTACTCCACTTGTAAGCTACTTCATCGCAGCGAGTGAGGTTAATCAACTACGCACGATGGATAAATCAATTTCCCTACTACCATCTTGACACAATTAAACGGTTCTACAGAAAAAAACGCAGCGTCCCGAGACGGAGACACTGCTCTGACCGAATGTATTTTGTCTGCCGGAGTTCACCATCTAAATAAAAGAGCGTTATCGATTCAGGTCTGGTAGCATACACTTCGTTTTGCGGATTCTTGATTACGTAAAATTCCGCTCTGTCGCAGAAAAATTTACCAAATAGATTTTCCTCAATATCCTCTTGTGTGGATGTTGCCGTTGGCGGTGTGTTCAGCGTTAAAAGTTTTTCAGGAACTTCTTTATTATCAAAATTTCTGGTTTGCTGCGCTGCTGTTGATTGAATACTTGACACTGACTTCGTGTTAGTCTGCTCACAAGAAGTTAGTATTAGAAGACCGAATACTATCGTTGGCAAATTTTTCATGACCCAGTATTTAAGTAATGCATGTGAACGTTTGGCTAGGAGCAGTTGCGGGATAAAGGAGGCTTGGCTAATGAGGTACGAATGCCAAGCCGACTACCACCAAACTGTCACACGTTACCAAACGTGGTTTGAAAACTAAACTAACACTTTATACTACATCCCGCAATTGCGCCTAGCTTTTGTTGCCGGCAGTGCGGTTAGTTTCCATTAGAATTCTTGGTCACATAAAAAAGTCACTCTGTGTATTCAATCATTCAGTCGTCTTATAGTGAACCAAATCCACACAGCTAAAAGAACCAAAATCGAAATAGTCGCCATAACTAATCTGAATTTCGATTCCTTCTTAAGCCATGCCGCATACTCCGCCTTCTCCTCGACTGTATCATAATTGAACATGCCCAAACATTTAACTATTTGGCGAATGAATATGCCAACAAGTATACTCATAAATACAGAGGCATATAAAATGTCAATCATTTGTGTCCTAAGTTAAATAGTAATACGTCAAATGGTAAATGTCCAAACCCATTGCCGCCAACACCTAAATATAAGAATCATTATTGCCAATATTTCCCCCTTCGAATCGTGACGGTACTAGTATTTCGAGTACACAAGCCCAAGGAATACATCCACTCCCTTCTTACCTGAATTGCCAGGGCACGGCACGTTCAGCAATCGCTCACCCATAAATTTCCTCCCTGCTGTCTGGTCATAAATCCGCCCGCCAGCGGACACTCCCGTTCAGTATTGATCGTGTACGAAAGGGCAAAAACTGTTCAAACGGCTCAAGTTTCAATGATTTTATCATGGCACTGATCTTGAAAACGAAACTTCCAGTAAAACGACAACCATGCTCAGGAACTACTTCAAAATCGCCCTTCGAAACATCCAGCGAAATTCGATTTACTCGTTTATTAACATCAGCGGGCTCTCCATTGGTATCGCCTGTACCATCCTGATCCTGCTCTGGGTATTCGATGAAGTTTCGTACGACCGGTTTCAACCGAAATACAAACAACTGCACCAGGCGTGGATCAACGGCTACTACGATGGTACCATCAACTCTTTTACTTCTGGTCCGCAGATGCTGGCCGAAGGTATTAAAACCGCTAGCACGCATGTAAAAAATACTACGCTTTGCGATTGGGGATCGGAACATCTTCTTCGCGTGGGCGATACCCGCATTGTAAAACAAGGCCATTATGTTGGCGAAGCGTTTCTCGAAATGTTTCAGTTCGAATTGGTAAAAGGAACTGCGGAAACTGTTCTGGATGATCCCACCTCAATTGTATTAACCGAATCAACCGCGAAAGCACTTTTCGGAGATGCTGATCCCATCAATCAACTCGTAACGGTCGACAACGACAGCGACCTGAAGGTAACCGGCATTATAAAAGACGTTCCCTCCAACTCTTCATTTCAGTTTGATTGTCTGCTCACCTGGAGTCATTATAAAAAATATGCTGGCTGGGTAAAGAATTCTGAAAACTCCTGGGGTGAATTTTCCTTTCAGACGTTTGTTGAGCTCGATCCAAACGCTGATCTGCAAGATGTGAACGCCAGTGTGAAAGAGCTGATCAACACCAATGGCGACAAGTCTATGAGGCGTGATGTATTTCTTTACCCGATGGAGCGCTGGAAACTGCACGGCAATTTTAAAAACGGAGTGGAAGATGGTGGCGACATTCAATATGTAACCGGCTTCACCACCATCGCCATTTTTATCATCGTGATTGCCTGTATCAATTTTATGAACATGTCTACCGCTCGCTCCGAACGGAGAGCGCGCGAAGTAGGCATTCGGAAAAGTGTAGGCTCCAGACGCAGGGAGATTATCATTCAGTTTCTGGGCGAATCGATTTTTATCACGTTGTTGGCACTCGCCATTGCCATTGTAATGGTGGAGATTGCACTGCCGTTCTACAATCAACTGGTAAAAAAAGAACTCACCCTTGATTTTACCTCGCCACTATTCTGGGGGCTCTCCGCGCTACTGGTACTAACCACTGGATTCGTGTCCGGAAGCTACCCTGCCTTTTTCCTGTCGTCCTTTCAACCGGCCGCTGTATTAAAAGGAAAAATTGCGGCAGGTAAAGGAAGCATCACTCCGCGCAAGGTGCTGGTAACCCTTCAGTTTGTTTTTTCGATCTCTCTCATCATTGGCACACTGGTAATTCAAAAACAAATTCAACACGTGCGCGACCGCGACCTGGGCTACAACCAGGAAAACCTGATGATGGTGGAGTATACAGCCGACATCGACAAAAATTTTAAAACGCTGAAAAACGAGCTGCTCAACACGGGCGTTGCTGTGTCGGTAACGAAATCACAAGCACCGGTTACGGCCATCTTCTCCAACAATTTTGTTGACTGGCCCGGCAAGCCGGCCGACCAGCGCGTGCTCTTCACCACGCTTCGCACAGAATATGACTACACCAAAACCATGGGTATCAACCTGCTGGAAGGCCGCGATTTTTCAGAAGAATTTAAAAGCGATACGGCTGCGGTACTGGTAAACAAGGCTGCCATCGACATCATGGGATTGAAAGACCCCATCGGTCAGACACTCGATATTTGGCAACGTAAATTCCAAATCATCGGGGTGATGGACAATGTACTGATGGGAAATATTTTCCGCGATGTGCCGCCTGCGTTTATGGTACTCAATACTTACTTCGCCAACTATGTTACTATCCGGTTAAGCGGTGAACGTACCGTTTCAGAATCCGTAAGCCGTGTAGAAGAAATTGTAAAGAAGTACAATCCAGCCTACCCGTTTGATTACACGTTTGCCGATACTGAATTCGCCAAAAAATATGAAGGCATAAACCTGATTCATAGTCTATCCAACATTTTTGCTTTCCTGGCCATCTTCATTACCGGCCTGGGGCTCTTTGGTCTGGCTGCCTTCACTGCCGAACAACGCACCAAAGAGATTGGCATACGAAAAGTACTGGGCGCTACATTAGGCGGAATTGTATTGCTGATATCAAAAGACTTCACACGACTGGTTATTATCTCTTTCGTATTTGCTGCACCATGCGCCTGGTGGAGCATGAATAAATTTCTGGAACGATTCCCCTACCGGGTAGAAATACCGTGGTGGATTATACTCCTGGCCGGAGGCATTGCCCTATTGTTTGCCTTGCTTATTGTAAGCACACAAGCCCTGCGCGCAGCCCGAACCAACCCGGCCCAATCGTTGCGTAGCGAGTGAGCTTATGTGATTTGTGATTTTCAACAGGATAAACCAGTAATCAAAAAAATATAAGGAGTAACGAACATGCTAAAAAACTTTGTGAAGATCGCCATCCGCAACATCCTGCGAAATTACGTTTACTCGTTCATCAACATCTTTGGGTTGGCCATGGGCTTATGCTGCGCCCTGCTGATTATACTGTGGATCAACGATGAGATTCGCTATGATAAATTTCATACCAAGGCCGGGCAGCTTTACCAGGTACTGCAAAACAACCCGGGCGATAACGGCATTAACACCGGCAACGCCATGCCTCTTCCGCTGGTGGACGAACTAAAAACCAACGAGCGCGACATTGCTTATGTTGTGGCTACCGACTGGGGTGGAAGTCATTTGCTGAACTACGGTGAAAAACGCTTCACCTGGGGAGGTCTCTATGCGGGCGAAGATTTTCTCAAGATGTTTTCCTTCCCGTTAGTAAAAGGTGATTCCACTACGGCATTAAAGGATCCCAGTGGAATTGTGCTGAGCGTGTCCGCTGCAAAAGTATTGTTTGGTGATGACGAAGCGATGGGAAAAATTGTACGCGTAGACAACGAAAGAGACCTTACCGTTACCGGGATTATGGAGGATGTTCCAGCGAACTCTACCTTTCAGTTCCACTACCTCATGCCGTTCAGTGCATACATGGCATCACAAGAATGGGTAAAACGTTCGCTCACCAACTGGGATAATAATGCGTTTCAACTTTATGTTGAACTTCAGCCTCATGCCGATGCCGCTGCTGTTCAATCCCGCATCCGGCACAGCCTTGCTAAAAATAAACCTGACTCAAAAAGCGAAATCATTCTTCATCCGCTTTCCCGGTGGCGCTTGTACTCACGCTTCGAAAATGGAAGAAGTGTGGGAGGTTCCATTGAGTTTGTTCAATCGCTTGGTATCGTTGCCGGTTTTCTGCTGATCATCGCCTGCATCAATTTTATGAACCTGGCCACGGCACGGTCCGAACGCAGAGCGCGCGAAGTAGGTATACGCAAAACAGTAGGTTCGCGAAGACAGGAACTGATCTTGCAATTTATTGGTGAATCGATGGTGGTTACAATGCTGGCCTTTCTGCTGGCCATCGCACTCACCGAACTTGCCTTGCCGTTTTACAATGCCCTGGTAAGCAAGAAACTTTCTATTCCGTATGGCGAGCCGCTAACCTGGATTGTATCAGGTTCGCTCATAGTTGTAACCGGTTTAATTGCCGGAAGCTACCCCGCATTCTATCTGTCATCGTTTAAGGCAGCCACCGTTTTAAAAGGAAAGATCAGCAGTGGAAAAACCGCCACACCGCGAAAGGTGTTGGTAACAGCTCAATTTTGTTTTACTATTTTTCACATTATAGCAGCCATCGTTTTCTATAAACAGATCAAGCATGGAGAAGACCGATACCTCGGCTACGACCAGGAAAATTTGGTGCTGGTGGAAAACAGTGGCGACATCTCAAAAAACTATGCTGCCATCAAACACGAACTATTAAATAAAGGGCTCGCGGTAAGCGTTACCAAATCAAACAGTCCGGTTACACAAGTATATGCTTACATGAATCCATCGTGGCCCGGAAAAACGGATGAACAACGAACATCGTTCGCCACCATCGCCACCGAATACGACTACACCAAAACCCTGAACATCACCCTCACAGCAGGCCGCGATTTCAGCAATCTGTATAATGACAGTACCTCCATGTTACTCAATCAGGCCGCGGTAGATTACATGGGATTGAAAAAACCGCTTGGCGAAACTATGAAGTGGAATGAAAAAACCTATCATATAGTAGGTGTTTTCGAAAATGTACTATCCTCTCCTTACCTGAACGCCAGCCCGATGATGGTGGTGTTCGATCCCGAATGGTTTGCCGATATGACTATTCGCATGCCGGCTAACAAAAACATTTCTGAAATGGTGGCCGAAACCGAAAAAGTATTCAAGCACTACAATCCTGCCTATCCGTTCAACTATCGATTTGCTGATGCCGAGTTCGACAACAAGTTCACCGGCATAAAACTGATTGGTAACATGGCGTATGTATTTTCAGGGCTTGCCATTATCATATCCTGTCTTGGTCTGTTTGGACTAGCGGCCTTTACGGCTGAACAACGAAGCAAAGAAATTGGCATCCGAAAAGTATTGGGCGCTTCGGTAAGCCACGTAATGGTGCTGCTGTCTAAAGACTTCACAAAACTAATCACCATCGCGTTTGTACTCACTGCACCGGGAGCCTGGTGGTTTCTGAGCATGTGGTTGCAACGCTGGCCATACCGCATCGAGATCAGTGCTACCATACTCATCGTAGCCGGAGTATCTTCCCTGGTACTGGCTGTTGGTACGGTAAGCTTCCAGGCGATGAAGGCAGCGATTGCCAATCCTGTAAATTCGTTACGCAATGAATAACCTTTTCAATCCATACAATGCTCCTCAATTACATTCGACTGTTGCCTCGAAAATGGTGAACGTTTGGCTATTTGCAGTTGCGGGTATAGGAGGCTTTAAAAATGGAGCGCAGCGGAATGTTAAAGCCGACCTGCTGTAAAATTGTCCCCCGTGACCGAACTATATTTTGAAACATAAACTACAATTTAACACCGCACCCCGCAATTGCCAAATAGCTGCTGTTGGCGGCTGGCCTGTTTTGACTACTCTTTTTTGATGTCCAATTTTAAGTCCTTCATTTTTTGTTTGTCGGTCGTCATCTTCCTTATTAAAACGCCTGCAACTGAAATAAGCAGTCCAATTAGTCCTATGTCAATTGCTAGGTCAGCGATATTGAACACGCCAATTCTTAATAGGTCATACAGTCCTGCAACCTCAATAAAGTCAATGATTCTGTAGGGTAAATAAAAGTGACTTAAGAAATTACCAATACCGCTGGCTAGAATAATCAAAGCAAAAAATCTTATCCACCTGTCCTTTGCCAAATAGAATAACGTTCCATAGATAACTAGTCCAGTTAATTTTCCAATCACTGAAGTTGTCCACGATGATATTTGAATCTCCACTAGGTATGGTCGAACAAGCTCCATAGCAATTGACAATGTCAGGTAGAGTGCAATTGCAATTAAGACCTTGTATAGTGTTCGTAATTGCTTTTTTCTAATAAACAGAAAGTACGATAGGAGTATGAGTCCACTAACACATATTAAGATTATCGTAACGTTTTTATTGGTCTGTTCTTGCAACATAAATGTACCCTGTCCACCAGTTGCTTCTTGATTGTATGTTAAATACAAACTTACCGTGTCGTCAAAAATGTCAACGTTCTCTTGGAATGGGAGATAGTAATTTGCTGTCAGCTTTGTTATTAAGTCGAACAGTACAATGCTCACTAATATTACTATCTCTTTTCTCTTCATAAGTCAGTCGAAAATTTGTCCAACAGGCTTGCCGCCAACATCCAAATATAAGTCAATTAATGTCCTATATACCGTTAATGCACGGAATTGATGCCTACTGCTTTCCCATTTTCTTCGGGCTGATTTGGATTTTCAACCACCAGCCGGCATCCATCCAACCCCACATCCTGTTACTCACCGACAAAAGTCACATCGGCTGGTAACCATGCTTACATGTTACTGATTTATGAATGATTAAAACCAACTCCACTTTTTATGAAGATGAAGCACACGTATCTGATGGTACTCGCTGTTGGCGTTTTACCATACTTACTCAGTTGTGACGACAACACCGAAAAGCCTGCAGCACCAAAACCTGATGGCGAAGCCCTCACTAATTTTGTGAGTAGCAGTATCGATGCGTACACGCAAACCTTCACACTCGATGCCACCACGGGTGGCGAGATTGTGGGCAGTGCAGGAACAATTGTGAAGTTCGAAGCCAGCGCATTCTTAACTTTGGATGGAAATCCTGTAACGGGCAATGTAACGGTAGAGTTAATCGAAATTTATGATCGCGCTTCCATGCTGGTAACACAAAAGCCAACGGTTGGAAGAAACGATGATGACGACCTGGCGATGCTGGTTTCCGGTGGGGAGTTTTTCGTCAACGCTACGCAAGCCGGCAACCAACTTAAACTGGTCAGTGGCTATCAACTCATTGTGCCCACCAGCAACACCGGTGGCCCGGATAATGACATGCAACTTTTCACCGGTGTGGAAGAATGCGAAGGCGACCGCTGCAAAATAGTTTGGGATGAAGAAAAAGAACGTGGATTGGAAATTGGTGAATTTCAAACTACAGGCGGTGTGTTCTCCGCGTACTACGCTTTTCAAAGTCAGTTCTGCTGGACAAACATCGACCGCTGGTACAACGACCCACGCCCCAAGACTACCATCTTTGTAGATGTGCCCGAAGGTTTTGACAACACCAACTGCGCGGTGTACATCGTGTACGATGGTGAACCTACCGCACTCGGTCGCTTCGACATGTATGATGAAGAAACCGGAATGTTTACCGAACACTACGGACTGATACCCGTAGGATTAGAAGCACACATTGTATTGGTGAGCATCATTGAAGATGAAATCCACTATGCCATCCAGGCCACTACCATTGTCGAAAATCATATTGAGGTGATTGATGATGTACAATCCATCACGGAAGAAGAACTGATTGACCTGATTGATGATCTGCCCTGAAAGAATTACGAGGCCCTTTCGAAAACGCGGAATAAACTTCCGCGTTTTTTTTATTTCTACACAACCTATTACTTCGCAGCCTGGTATTCGCTCACCAGCGTATCGATGATCTCTCCGATGGGGCGGATGGCTTTAACATGCTCGATAGCCGGACCGGCACACCAGACTGTTTTATAGGTAGCACCGAACGCAGCTTTCTCCACGGCCTTCATGCCGCGCAACGCAATTAGCATCTTGGCGTACTTCTTCAGCGTTTTATTATTGTTCAGTATCCACTCCAGCCAGTTGGCCTTGGTGCCCAGTTGCTGAACGTACGGAGTATTGATAACTGTTAAAGGCGAACCCGATAATTTTGTTGTCATCACGATATCTTTCTCACCATAATCAATCATTGCTTGCTTGTACTCCGCAGAAATATCAGCTTCGGTGCAGGCGATAAAAATAGTTCCGATGGATGCTCCCGCAGCACCAAGGCGCATCACATGCGCCAGATCTTTACCTTGGGCAACACCACCAGCCGAAATAACCGGTATCGTACAATGTTGCTTCAATGCAGCAATGAGTTCCTCCGGTGAAATACTTCCGGCATGACCCCCCGCGCGATTGTTCACCGCGATCAACGCATCGGCACCAAGTTCTTCAACTTTCTTTGCATAGGTAAGATCCACCACATCACAAAATACTTTTATGCCCAGGGGTTTACATTGTTCAATCACTTCCTTGGGATTTCCAAGCGAAGTAATAATGTAATCAACCTTCAGCTCCACTAATGTTGCAAGCTGACTTTTATACTTCGGATTTGATTTGTTAACGATAAGGTTTACACCAAATGGTTTTGATGAAAACGCTTTGATCTCGCGAATGGCTGCGCGTAATTCTTCATCGGTACGATAGTTCAACGCAGGGAAAGCCGCAGTTACTCCGTGTTGCAAGGCTGCCTTCACCATTTTGGTGTTGGAAATTAAAAACATGGGCGCAACAATTACCGGGTAATCGATGCCCAGCAGTTTATCAAGTGTGGTGGAAGTCATGCGGATAAGGTAGTAATAAAACCTTACTTGTGTTGCATGGCTGCTTCCAATCCTTTTATGGTTGTATAGTATTTGGAAAGCATATTGGGCACTTCCCATGCAGGCATAGTGTCCTTACTCAGGTATTCCAGAAATTTTTCGGTGACACGTGCAAAGTGTGCCTCGTGTCCTTCTTTATACTTTTCAGGGATCACTACCTCCCAACCCTGCCCTGACTTCTTCAATTCTACACCGGGAAATGTTGCTTGAATGGCGCTCAGTTGCCCCGTTAAAACTGATTCATAGGTTGAATCGGATGTTACCGGCTCAATGTAGAGCGAGGGTTTGTATTGTTCATCGGCACCTTGACGGATAACCAGGTTTGCTTTTGTTCCGCGCATCGTAGAGTAATGCGTGTCGGTAGTACCTTCAGGTGCTTTGTATCGCCAGATCACAGACGTCCTGGCATGAACTCCGCGCAGCGAATAATTGATTTCTCCATTGCTGAACACATGCAGCAAGGTGTCGGTCACATTTTTATTGAGGTAGTCCGGAAAACTTTCCAGTTTGGTGATGGCTTTGAATTCCGACAACGTCATTGCTGTTGGCCAGCGTCTTGCTGAATTGATTCGGATATCCTTTGTGTCGATTATCTGTTCTGGAAAACACTCCCATTGCACAAGGTCCACCAGGTGGGTCATCACATCCACAATGCCTTCACCTTGTTGAGAGGCATCGAGAAACCAGGCCGGCCGTGTCAGCACACTGCCCGATACATACTTATAAAAATGATGAACGCTCTCTTTGGTGATGGCTGGATTCTCCGCGGTACCTTTCTCCAACGTTCCGAATACTTCCGGCAACATCGAAAGCTCGCGCTGCAACATTGTGGTGATTTCAAAACGCTCGGTCATAATATCATAGAGCAGCAGCTTATTCTTTTCCGCTACGGCAAACGCCTCTTTTAATTGTTGGAATCCAACACTATCAATCACCATAGGCTTATCGGCCAGCACATGAAATCCGTTTTGAAGAGACTGCAGAATGTATTCCGTTTTCTTCTGATTGTTGCCCGCCAGCACCACTACATTTCCTTTCTTCTCGGCCATCATCTTTTCAAAAAAGTCGGGCCCGGTGTAAACATCTTCACGCCAGTGTGTTGGTGATTCTGTTCGGGTGTTGTAGCCTTCAATACGTTTCAGGTGCAGGTCAAGGTCGGGTCCGGCAGGTGCGTAGACGTACACCACTGAGTCCACTTCCGGGTACATGGATTTCTGAACCAGTGCGGCATGAAAATGACCGGGGTCTACGGTTACGAGCTGAACGGATTTCTTTTCCACTTCTTTAGTTGATTTCTCGGCACATGAAAAAATGAGCAACAAAGAAACACAACTTACAACAGCTATTTTCTTCATAGAACTGAATACTCGTTTAATGTTATTCAAATTGAAAAGCATAGTACGTACACATTCCCGAACCATCATTATGAATACCGTGTAAAACATTCGAACCAAGATAGTACAGATCGCCAGCATTTGCCTTATAGAATTTATCACCAATCTGCATTTCTGTTTTTCCTTCCAGAATCAATACTATTTCCTCTGCGCGATGTGTGTGTGGGTCGTGACTGTTCAGTCCTTCCTTCAAGGAAGTAGTATGCATTTCAAATCGCTTGCACATGGCCGTTGGGCGGTTAAAGAAATCCTTTCGGCCGCCCCGATCGTGTGCTTTAAACGGAACCTTATTCCAGTCGAACACGGCAGAACCTCCGGACGATTTACCGCGCGCCTGATCAACAGGTTTCGTTGCGCGATACTTCATCAGAAAATAATACGCGGTATCGGTTGTCACATTTTGAAACGAATACTTTTCACCGGGCATCAACAACACCAAACTTCTATTGCCAATGGTTGAGGTGGAGTCGTCAAGCTCAATACGCAGGGTTCCTTCCTTAATAAAAAGCAAGTGTTCTTCTGTGTCCGGAACTTGCAAGTGCAATGGCTTCTTGGTGGGAAGAATGGCATTTGCACTTACCTGAAGATAAGCCATCTCGTACGCACTTCCTTCCACCAGTGCTGTTGACAGCATGTACTTGCCAGCCATTTTGCTCGGTTGCTTCCAGGTATAGACAGTTGATGCAATGTTCGTCTGCGCCATGCTTCCCAAGCACACCAGCAGAAAACCAAAAAACAGGTAGTATTTCATTCGCTTTGATTACTTCAACACATACGGAGCGCGCTGCGAACGCGACAACATGCTGTTGGCCTCGTCATCATTATTGAATTTTTCTTTCGCAGGATCCCAATACAATTTTCGATTCAGCTTCATGGCAATATGATGAACCAGACACGCGGAGCATGAACGATGTGCTTCTTCCACGGGGGCAATCGTGTCTTTGTTATCCCGAATCGCTTCCAGCCAGTTGCCATGATGATCTTTACTTACGGTGAAATGAAATTCATTCGGACCAATCACCGACTTGATGATTTTAGGATCGCTCGCATCCAGTGGTTTAGAACCATCGGCATTTACCGGATCACTGGCTGTTGCCTGATAATTTCCGCGCGTTACAAAAATCCAGCCTTCGCTACCTTCAAACTTTACACCGTTGGGAAGTTCGTTGCTCACTACCATCTTCACACCGTTGGCATACACCGCTTCGGTTTTAAAAATTCCGTGAACATCCCACAAGCCTTTCGCAGGAAAATCAGCGTGCCCCCAAACTTCCACCGGGCCGGACCGTTCCATGCCCATTCCCCAATGTGCAGAGTCAATGTGATGTGATCCCCAGCCCGTAATCATTCCCGCACCAAACTGTTCGCATCGTAACCATCCGGGCCGATCGTAACCGACATTGGGATGCACGCGCTTCTCGGTATAGTAAACCATCGGAGTTGAGCCAAGCCAGAAATCATAATTCAGATTTGATGGTACGGACATCTCGGGTTCTTCATCGCCCGATGGATCTCCGGGCAGACCAACATAAACGGTTTTTAATTGCCCAATGCGACCGTTGCGAACAAGCTCTGCCGCATAACGAAATTGTGTTGACGACCGCTGCTGACTTCCAATCTGAAACTTTACTTTACTCTTCTGAACCACATCACTTACAAACCTTCCTTCTGATATGGTGAGCGATGCAGGCTTCTGCAGATAGATATGTTTCTTTGCGCGCGCAGCGGCTACAGCAATCATGGCGTGTGTATGATCGGGTGTGCTGATCACCACAGCATCAATGTCTTTGCTGCGAATCAGTTCGTTGTAATCTGCATAGACTTTCACGCCATCGAAAGGTTTTCCATCACGCTTGGTGTAGTATTCATTTACCAGCTGCTTGCCTTCCGCGGCACGCCTGGAGTCTACATCACAAACACCAACCACCTGGGTATAGTCATACTTCCATACACCGGGTAAATCATGACCACGCGAAATCCGCCCCACACCAATGGCGCCAATGTTTATACGGTTACTCGGTGCGTTCTTTCCAAACACGCTTGCGGGCACAATCGAAAAACCACTTAACGCTATCGAAGTAAGCGCGGTGGACTGAATGAACTTTCTGCGCGATATTTTTGACTTGCTCTTGCTCATGATTACGCGGGTTTAATTTTTTGCTGTGGGTTTAACAATAATTTTCGGAGGGGTACTGAAATACTGCCAGGCGCTTTCCGCTTTCTCTTTCGTGAAGCGACCGTTGAAAACAATCAACCGGTACTTTAACACATACTCCTTACCAGACTTTAACAACCAGTCTTTATTCTTGGTGGGTGAAAAATTGGCAAACATATCACCGCGGTTATACTGATTCTCCGGCCAGATGCGCAGCGGCTCGGGGTGATTGTAATTGGTAGGAAATGACAACATCACCGCACCGGCATAGTCGTTGTCGATGGCCCCTTGCACAATGCACCAGCGTGCCATTGTACCATCAGCATCCTTACGTGTTTTTCCTTCGGAGGAAAGTACTTCGCTGTTGTCTTTATTCCAGGCCTCGGTAGTACGCCAGCCGAATCCGCCATAGCGGTACTCCAGCAACAACACATCGCTTGGACTTGCGCAGTTCATGGCAATGGTTACATCAGCGATGTAGTAATCCTGATCTTGAGGTTGATACACCCGAACGGATTGAACTTCGTGCAACGCTACTTTCTCGTTACCTCCTTTCTTAAAGACGACATGATCCTGCAAGGCCCGGTATTCGCCAAACACCGGCCCTTCGGTGCGTGACGTAAAGTGTTCAAACCGAACGGTGCCTTTCTTGTCTTTGAGATTCCAGAAATCGATGGTGTCGCCTTCGAACAGCACGTGCGTCCAGGGATTCCAGATTCCGTAGTGATGATAATGATCGGGCGGCTGAACCCTGGTTAACACCTGGCCATGTGGCGACCATAGCGGATGGATAAAACCACTTCGTTTGTACGCTTCGTCAACACCGGCAGGCGGGTACACCGTTTCGAACTGATAGCGGAGTAAATTCTTACCACTGCGTTGAAGCGTCACCGATCCGTTCGCATCAACGACACGAACTGACGGAAACGAGCCGGCTTTACCTCTTACAACTTCATAGGTATACTTCTTCACGTTTTCGCGGGGATGAATCAGCCAATGAAGCGACCGAAACACGCCCGCTTCGATCTGAAAAGCCACCGGCACGCGTTTACTACCCTGCACCTCCACCAGGCTGATCAAGCTATCATGCAGCAAAGTGATTGCATCCAGGTTTGTACTTGCCGGCACATCCAATCCGGAGGGGGACGCATGCAATTCAACATCAAGCGTTGCAAGCTTTTGAGCCTGGGCTGTAACGCCACCGGCAATCAACATACATACAAGGTATCGGAGCATAGGGTAACAATTTTCAGAATCTCAATTTTGTGAATAAGCTGGATTTATGCAACCGATTGCATTCTTATTAAAAAATGAGTCTCTAACACCGTTTTAAGGGAAGATAAAGATGATGAATGGACCTGTCGCTGTTCGAAGTGAGATCATTTCTTTTGAACACCCGTGTTGCTGTGGGAGTGTTCAGTGCTCGCCCTAAAGATTCTTGGCAAAAGGAATTTTAAGAATTGAATTCAACTTTACTTCCGGGCGCAGTAAGATGCGTATTAACTAGTGCCTGATTTTTGCGACCGAATTGCGCAATCGGTATGAGTTTCTTAATATTGGATACCAATAAAAATCACAGAATATGTCAAAAGGTCAAGATGCCAAGAAGGAAACCAAGAAGCCGGCAACCAAGACGCTGAAAGAAAAGCGCGCTGAGAAAAAAGCCAAGAAAGCATCGAAGAATAATTAATTCCTTCGTTCGGTTCGGTTTGCCCGGGTGCAGGCCGAACCGGATTGTTTCTAAAAAACTTTTAGAAAATATTCGGTATACCGTTCTGTCGAAAATTTCCCCGCAGCACATCCTTAGCATTACTCCTGGCTGGTAGCCGCTTATCAACTCGCTTGCCTGAACCTTGATAGTTTCAATTTAATACCATCGTACAACAGGCCCGCCAGTAAAATTGCCGCGGCAATAGCAAGTATATAAAGCTTGATTGCCGAATAGAATATTCCCCCAAGCAATCCACCTAAAAAAAAGAAACTGATAATTGTCAACCGTAATTTTATTGATGAATACAATTTTTCCCGTTGACTCTTTAATCGGTAAAAGAAAAGCTGTGAAAGTTCAATTCCCAGGTCAGTAAATAATCCTGTCAAGTGGGTTGTCCGAACGGTTGCATTTGAAATGGTTGTAACAAGAGAGTTCTGTAGGCCCATTGCAAAGAGGAGTAAAAATGCCAGGGTGTTAGGCGACCACGCTATTACATCTTGTCCAACTACAGCCACTGACAACAGAATAATACTCTCAATAAGTATGGGAATTCTGTAAATCAATCGGTCGCTTACCCTGGACACCGTTTCCACTAAAATGTTCGAGAAGAATGAGCCTAGAAAAAAGAAGAAAATGTACAGGAAGTACACAAGGCCTTCCCACATATTTAACTTAAATACTTCATCAACCAAATACGCGAAATGACCAGTCACATTGGTTGTCAACTTATGAACAGATAAAAATCCAGCTACATTAACAACACCGGCTACAAACGACAAGAGGGAAGCAATTCCTAAGTTATGCTTTAATGTTCGGGTATTGCCGCTGTGTTTAAACATAACAATGTAACCTGTTACCTGCTTAGATCATCAATTTAACTAACCTTCGCACAAAGAACATCTGCCGTTGCTAAAAACGCTACCGGTTTCAATACCAACTTCAACTGTCCTTGTTCCTTTCAATCAGCAGTAACGCGAAAGGTATTGACTCATCTCTTCCTTCACCTTCTGTGCTTCCTCTCCGGCACGCTGGGCAAAATCTTTTTCTGGTGAAGCATAAATAATAGCGCGTGCAGAATTTACCAACAAGCCACACTGCTTGTTCATGCCATACTTCGATACCATTTCCAGATCGCCACCTTGTGCGCCCACTCCGGGAACAAGAAAGAAATGATCGGGAGCGAGTGCCCGAATACTTTCCATCTTTTCACTTTGCGTAGCGCCCACCACAAACATCAACTGATCGGGTGTGCCCCATTGCTGTGCTTTCAGCAATACTTCTTCATACAACTTTCTCCCGGTAACGGTCGATTCCAGTAACTGAAAATCACTGCTGCCCGGATTGGATGTATGCGCCAGCAAGATCACCCATTTGTCTTTGAATTTTAAAAATGGTGTAACGGAATCTTCGCCCATGTAAGGCGCTACCGTAATGGAATCAAAACGCATCTGCTCAAAGAATGCTTTCGCATACAGCGAAGAGGTGTTGCCGATATCGCCACGCTTGGCATCGGCAATGGTGAAGACATCGCCTGGAATGTATTCCAGTGTTTTCTGTAAACTTTCCCACCCCTTTGCACCGAGCGCTTCGTAAAATGCGATGTTAGGCTTGTACGCTACCGCATACGGAAGGGTGGCATCGATGATCTGTTTGTTGAATTCAAAAACCGGATCGGAAGCCGACAACAGATGTTTCGGAATCTTGGTGAGATCGGTATCCAGTCCGACACAGAGGTAGGAGCTTTTGTTCCGGATTTTTTCAAAAAGCTGTTCGCGATTCATGTTGCAAGGTAATCGTTATCCATTCTCCAGAAAATGCCGTTGGGAGATTGTTGCTGGAGAAGGAGCGAGTCTGCCACGGATTGAAAATATTTTCCCGCTGATTTCGCAAATGTATGCAGAATGGTTCTGCGGTAATCAGCGCTTCTGCGGGACACCTCTTGCAAAAATAAAATACCCCTCTCAGAATTGAGAAGGGTATCCGTAAATTCTCTATTTATACTTTATCTATCGAAGATCAACCACATCTACACCCGGGTATTTTTTCGGATCGAATGTGAAGTAGGTGTCGTCTACTTTGATGGTTGGGTTAAACTTTGAAATGGTGTACTTGTAACGGTTACCGCCTTTATCGAACATCGTCCAGCTTTGAATGCTCTTGTCTTTCTTCGAAATAAACATTTTGATTTTGAAGAACTGCGCATCTTTCTTTTCGGGCACCAGGTCTATCTCTTCGCATAACACTCCTCCTTCGGTTTTGTCCTGCAGGTACAGATACTTCCAGCCTTTCTTATAAATCTCGTGAAGCTTGGATGGATTGATGTCTTCTGATTTGGGATCGTAATTATCGATGTTTACTTCTTTGGCTTCGGGCAGGTAGGTCCAAATGGTGGAGCCATTGTTGATCACCTCTTGCTCGGGCAACACCAGGCGAAATTTGTCGCCTTTTACGGTGATTTTACCCTTAAATTCTTCGTTGATCTTCTCTACATCATTGGTCATGGTGTACGAAATATTGGCCTCAAATGCCGGGATGGTTTTATACTTTTTACTCATGGCATCCAGGGTTTCCAGGGCTTTGGGGTCGTACTGGGCTGATACGGTTACCGCCAAAAACAAGGCGAAAGAGGCTAAAATCACGTTTTTCATTCTATAAAGCTTAAATAAGTGTGCAAAGTTAAGACGGACTGTGTTTTTCCCGCAATGTTCTCAATAATTGTTCCAAACTGAGCTCATCTTTAATAAGAACTTCGCGGGCTTTGCTGCCCTCAAAAGGCCCCACAATTCCGGCTGCTTCCAGTTGATCAATCAGTCGGCCGGCCCGGTTATAGCCCAGTTTCAGTTTACGTTGAATGAGTGAAGTACTTCCCTGCTGATGCATCACAATGAGTTTGGCAGCATCTTCAAAGAGTGCATCGCGATCGGAAAGATCAACATCGGCTGCTCCGCCTTCATCATCACCTTCATACTCTGGCAACATATAGGCAGAGTCGTATCCGCGCTGCGACCCGATAAAATCACACACGCGATCGATCTCCGGGGTATCCACAAACGGACATTGCAATCGAATAACATCAGACCCGGTTGACAGCAACATATCGCCCTGCCCCACTAACTGATCGGCACCCCCTGCATCGAGAATGGTGCGCGAATCTACTTTTGAAGTTACACGGAAAGAAAGTCGCGCGGGGAAGTTGGCTTTGATCACACCGGTAATAACATTCACCGAAGGTCGCTGGGTAGCCACAACCAAATGTATTCCGATAGCACGGGCAAGCTGGGCGAGACGGGCAATCGGAGTCTCTACTTCTTTGCCGGCCGTCATCATCAAGTCGGCCAACTCATCAATTACCAACACAATGTACGGCAGAAAGCGATGACCTTCTTTCGGATTGAGCTTGCGGCTGATAAACTTGGTGTTGTACTCCTTCAGGTTTCGGGCGCCTGCATCTTTCAGAATCTCATACCGGTTTTCCATTTCAATACACAGCGAGTTGAGCGTGTGTACTACTTTCTTGGTATCGGTAATAATGGCTTCTTCGCTGTTGGGAAGCTTGGCGAGGTAATGTCGTTCAATCTTACTGAAGAGCGACATCTCCACTTTTTTCGGATCGACCAACACAAACTTCAATTGCGAAGGATGACGCTTATATAATAGAGAAGCCAGAATAACATTTAATCCTACCGACTTACCCTGACCCGTAGCACCCGCCACCAACAAGTGAGGCATCTTGGCCAGATCAACCACCAGCACTTCGTTGGAAATGGTTTTACCCATCACTACCGGAAGTTCTTTATCCGTTTTGGCGAACGCTGGCGATGAGAACACCGAGCGGATGCTCACCATCTCACGGTTCTTATTCGGCACTTCAATACCGATAGTACCTTTACCCGGAATCGGGGCGATGATACGAATGCCCAGCGCTGACAAACTCAACGCGATGTCATCTTCCAGATTTTTGATGCGCGAAATCTTGATACCGGCATCGGGCACAATTTCATATAAAGTAACTGTAGGGCCGATTGTGGCTTTGATACTTTGAATACCAATTTTAAAATTCACCAGGGTAGCTACAATCCGGTCTTTATTCTGGTTGAGTTCTTCCTGCGAAACACCCGCTTTGCCAACATCGTATTCATTCAGCAACTCAACAGTCGGGAATTTATAGTTACTCAGGTCGAGTGTAGGATCGTAAACGCCCTGCTCCTCCACCAACTGCTCAGCAAGTTTATCGGTAGCTACCTGTTCCTCTACCGTAAACACCGGCTCAACTTTTTGTTCGCGCTTGGGTGGCTCCGGTTTCTGTACTTCCAGTGTAACTTCGTTGGCGGGCTTTACCAGCACAGGTTCCGGTTCGGGCTTCGCTACCAGCACGGGTTCCGGAATACTTTCATCTGTTTTGTTTTGCTCAGGCCAGTTATCTTTCTCATCGGTGTAATTCGGATCTGCCTTCTCGTCATCGAGAATAGCATCTACACCCATCGGCTTCGGATCTTTAGGAGCAAACAGCGGAACGGCTGTTACATTAAAGTAGAAGATGATGAAGACAAACAACGAAAGAATCAAAATCAGAAATGTTCCCCAGCCAAACATGCTGTCGCTGATCAGGGCCAGTTGATAGCCAAAGCCACCGCCCAGAAAACTCCATTCGCTTAAGCCATCGTTAATCTTTGTCATGTATCCCAGCAACAGGCAAAGCCAGAGGCCTGAGAAGATGGCAAAAATGGTAAACGAAAAAATCCGTAACAGTTCGCGGTTGAATACTACCTTAAATCCTAAAAGAAAAAGTAACGGTGGAATGAAGAACGCAGAAATTCCGAACCACCGAAAGATAAAGTAATGCGAGGTGATGGCGCCATAAAGCCCAAGCCAGTTGGCCGCTTCTTTTCCTGACTCCACCAAACTTGCATCGCTCAGAGCTTCGATTACACTTTGATCGGCCTTGCCGGTAAACAGGTAAGAGAACAGCGATAGAAATAAATAGGTGCTGGTGATCATCAGGAAAAATCCCATCGCCAGTTTGAAGCGCGGATCTTTAATAAAATCGAGGCTGAATTTGCCTTTAGACGACTTACCCTTCTTCTCCTTCTCCGGTTTCTTAAAAGTATTTGACTTATATGTGTTTTGTGCCATGCGCTTATTCCCGTAAAACTAAAGAAAAGTTGTAAGAAGTCCACAGGTAACAATCAACAGTCAACGGTAGTTTGGTTTGAAAGTTGAAGCTTTGCGAAATCACGATGGACTGTTGCGTAAGCACGATAAACTTTTCCCCACGAATTAGTAACTTCCATCGTGAAGCCTGTTGTCGTTTACCTGCTCGTACTGCTCGGCCTGCCCACTTGGGCAACGGGGCAAAACTTCCATTTCGAAAAGCTCACGGAATTTCACGGCTTGTCTGACAATCGTGTTACCTGCTTTATGAAAGATAACGAAGGATACATGTGGATCGGCACCGAAAACGGCTTGAACCGTTACGATGGATTCACTTTTGAGATTTACCGGCCGGGGCAATCCCAACACAACCTCTCGCACGAGCAGATCAACGACATTGAACAAGATGCCAACGGGCATTTGTGGGTGGCCACCTGGAGCGGACTGAATGTGCTCGATCCAAAAACCGACAGCCTCTTTGTCTTTCTGCCGGATGACGATGCCTACAGACAAAAGAAAACAAGAATCGCCAGTTCTATCACCTGGGATGTGCACATCGACAACGCGCACCGTGTCTGGCTGGCGCTCGATACACGCGACCTCTGCTACTTCGATCCTACAACAAAAGAATTCACGTACTTTCCCTGGCGCGAGTATGTCAGCCAAACATTTCCGGCTTATGCCCAGTTTTACAAATCCATCCAAAAAATAAAACAAAAATCGGCTGACGAAATCTGGCTGGGTACTACCCTAGGGCTGTTCAGCTTTACCATCAGTACCAAAACGTTTCACTACCAGGGTGGCGAAGCTCCGGTTGATTTTATCTCCATGCAGTACGACTCGCTCGAACAGCGTGTTTACTTTGGCCAACGCAACTTGTTTATGTACGATGTGCAACACCAGCAACTTCATAACCTTACTTCACAAACAAAAATTTCTGCCACAAAGCCTGGCAAACAACAACTCATTGCATCCCTTAACGGACTCTGGTCGGTTGACAGCCGGTCACTCAACGCCAAAAAACTATCACAGCCAGAAGAAACGACATTTACCCTGCACCACGAAAGTGTTAACACAATCTTCGTTGACCGTGATATCGTGTGGATCGGTTCACCCGCTGGTGTTACCATTCACGATAGCAACCTGAACATCTTTCCATTCGTGCGCGTTTTCAACGATAGTGTAAAAGCAGAAGTGGGCAACGTTTACTACATACTTGATCACGCGGGCGACAACTGCTACTACATTACATCCTACACCCAACACAAATTAATTGTCATCAACAAAAGTACCGGTGCACGAAAAGAGATTTCCAGTATTCAGGGAAAACCATTGAAGCAATGCACACGCATCGTTGAAGACAGCCAGCATCGGTTGTGGTTGCTCACCAGCCAATCCATTTTTGTTTCTGATCCGCAGCATCAAAACTTCAGGCTGTTTCACTTTCCACGCGATAATTATGAATACCGCTTTGTGGATGTGGCCGAAGATGAAGAAGGCAATTTTTGGTTTGCCGCCCTGAGCAAAGGCGTGTACTTCTACAACACCCGCGAAAACACCTGGCGATTGTTGCAGGAAGTACCGGATGGTTTGTTTGCTGCCCGGCCAACGGCCTTGCTGAGTGACCGTATCAATCATACCCTTTGGGTTGCCGATTTCAGTTTTGGCGCATTTCATTATGATTTTAAAACGCGAGCCGTAAGCTACCATGGCATGGATACGCAGGATCCACGCACGATGCAATCATCGCTGTCCAACGCACTCACGATTGATCACGATGGAAATGTATGGATCGCCACAACCTCCGGGGGCGTGAGCCGGTACACATCATCCAAAAAAGAATTCACCACATACACCATGAAAAACGGTTTGCCCGAAAATACCATCGATGCCATTCAGGCTGACCTTCATGGTAATTTGTGGCTTGCCTCTAACAAAGGACTTACCCACCTTAAACCAACAGGCGAAATCATCCGGCATTACCATAAAAACAATGGGTTACCGTTCAGCAATTTCAGCACACCGTTTTCCAGTAACAACAAGCATGAGTTACTCATCGGCCTTCCACGCGGCTTCCTAAAATTTCATCCCGACAGTCTGAAAATAACTTCTGTTGATTTCCCAATCGTGCTTACCGAAGCACATCAGGGCGACAGCGCATTAAACACGGCACAATCGCATCGCTTTGCTTTCAATCAAAATGATTTCACTTTTCAGTTTTCGGCCCTCACCTATTCACTGCCTCATGAAGTAACCTACTACTACCAGCTTGAAGGGTACGATCGCGATTGGATCACTGCAGGCAACCAGCACATTGCACGCTATACCAATCTTGGTCCGGGCGAGTATACGTTTCGTGTAAAAGCAACCGATTACAGTGGCAAACCCTCATCGAACATCGGTGTCTTTTCGTTTTCTATTTCACCACCCTTCTGGATGCAATGGTGGTTCATGGCGCTGATCGCCCTGCTGGGCATTACATCCATTTACGTGTGGATACGCAACCTCCAGCTAAAAATTCAATCACAGAAAATTCTTAACCAGGTTGCCACATCCCTCTACGGGCAAAATACTATTGAAGGTATCTTCTGGACATTGGCACGCAACTGCATCGACTACCTGCACTTTCAGGATTGTGTTGTTTACCTGTTGATCGAAGAGCAGCAAGTGCTGATTCAGAAATCAGCGGCAGGCCCGAAGAGTATAGACGCTTTTCAAATCCACAACCCGATTGAGATTAAAGTCGGCAGCGGCATTGTTGGAACCGTAGCCCAAACCGGCAAGGCTGAAATTATTGCCAACACGGCAAATGATCCGCGCTATATTGTTGATGATTCACACCGGCTTTCGGAAATCGCTGTACCCATTGTGGTGGATGGAAAAGTATTTGGCGTAATTGACTCCGAGCATCCGCGAAAAAATTTCTACACCCGATGGCACCTGCACATGCTGAAAGAAATTGCGGCCATCTGCAGTGCGAAGCTGGGGCGCTACTTCGCAGAGGAACAAATACGAAGTAAAGTTGCACGCGATCTGCATGACGACATGGGCTCAACACTCTCCAGCATCAAGATCATGAGCAACATTGCGTTGGAAAAACAGGATCAGGTAACAGTGCTCAACTACCTGAAGTCGATCCGGCAAAACACCATGGCCATGCAGGAAAGTATGAGCGACATGGTGTGGGCCATCAACCCGGAAAATGACACGCTGGAAAAAGTGATTGTGCGCATGAAGCAATTTGCGGCTGAAATTCTTGAGCCGCTCGACATTCAGTATGAGTTTTTCGAAGACGGTGACTTTCAGCGCGCGCGCATGAACCTGAATACGCGCAAAGATTTCTTCCTGATTTTTAAAGAAGCCATCAATAATGCCGCGAAGTACAGCCGGGGTAAAAAAATTACGATTGAACTGAAACGTTACGCCAACGGAGTATTGATGCGCTTGCGCGATGACGGCTGTGGTTTTGACAGCCGATCCGTTAATACCGGCAACGGACTGAAAAACATGAGACACCGCGCACAAAACATTAAAGCGACCCTGCACGTGGAGTCCATTCCGGGGCAGGGCACTACCATCCAGGTAGTAACCCCTATCACATGATTATGGTATTTGTTTGATCACCCATCAACTTAACTTGCACCATGCCCATCCGAATTCTGATATACGAAGACAATCAACAACTACGCGAAAGTGTAGGCACCTTGATTTCGTTCTCCACGGAGTTCACACTGGCCGGGCGATTTGGTGATGTACTGCAAGTGGAACAGCAGGTAAAAGAACTAAAGCCTGATGTTATCCTGATGGACATTGACCTGCCGGGCATGAATGGCATTGAAGCCGTGAAGAAAGTCAGGTTGTTCAATGCGTGGGTTCATATTATTATGCTCACCGTATTCGATGACAACAAGCACGTAGTCGATGCTATCTGTGCCGGTGCTTCAGGCTACCTGCTGAAGATGCACATTCCTGAAAAACTATTGGAGTCTGTGCGCGAAGTCATGGAGGGTGGCGCACCCATGAGCCCGGGCATTGCCCGCATGGTAATTGCCAAACTACAGCAGCTACCCGAACAATCGAATACCTACCAACTCACTCCGCGCGAAAAAGAAATTCTTTCATCGCTTTCAAAAGGTAACAGCTACAAACTCATTGCCGCGCAGTTCAACATCAGCATCGACACCGTTCGCACCCACATCAAACATATTTATGATAAACTCCAGGTACGCAGCCAAACCGAAGCTGTTTCAAAAGCTATTCACGAAAAGCTGGTGTAAAGTAATATGCTGAAACCATTAAAGTACTCGGCCATCCTTTTATGCTGGGGCCTCATCCTTTTTCTGGCGTGCTTCTTCTTCCTGAAAAATGTGGCGGTTTACATTACAGGGTTCAGAAGCCCAACCTTTGGTGACAGCTTCTTTCACAATCAGGTGTGGGTGGTTATGCACCTGGTAGGTGGAACGTTGGCGTTATTTCTTGGGCCGGTTCAGTTCTGGAAATTCTTTCGTACCCGGTACATGGCGCTTCACAAACTTCTCGGAAAGTTTTACATGATTGGGGTTGCGTTAACAGGAATGTCGGCCCTGCGGCTTTCCCTCATAAGTCCATGCAGGCCCTGTCGCGTTTCTCTTTTTATACTGGCTGTATTGGCCTTGCTGGCAACAGCTTTTGCCTGGAAAAGTATTAAAGCCAAGAATATCAAAGCCCATCA
>Ga0315910_10000210_pt1 | contig 64346 bp, 50 predicted proteins | sample EdamamesoilMG_FD_204470 | JGI IMG/M metagenome (GOLD analysis project Ga0315910, IMG submission 204470) | Garden soil microbial communities collected in Santa Monica, California, United States - Edamame soil | ecosystem: Environmental > Terrestrial > Soil > Garden | place: USA: California... | reverse complement strand
CTTAACCTGATCGCAGGAAGCGCGCACGGCTCTGCGCACGCTTCCTGCGATCAGGTTAAGAAGTGTCCTGGCACCGTACTCAGCACAGGGTGAAGAAGTGCCTGGCACCGTACTCAGCGCCCGCCGCCCTTGAACAGCGGGAGCATGGTCGTCTCGAGCTTCTGGTAGAGCTGCGCCGTCGCGCGCACGTCGCGCAGGCAGTACTCCCCGATGTCGTCGATCCGTCCCTCGCGGTAGGCACGCGCCACCTGCGAGCCGTCGATCGAGCCCTTGGGGCTCTCGATGTCGAAGCGCCGGCACCAGTAGTCGAGCGAGAAGCGCTCGTTGTAGGCGCCCATGAAGGTCAGCACGTCGGCCAGGTCGCACAGCTCGCCGATGTCGTAGCGATACCCGAGCAGGTCGCGCGTCGGCCGGATGCCGAGCTGCGCCGAGCGGATCATCAGCATCGGCCCGTCGTAGCCGCGGCCGTTGAAGGTCACCAGGCGCGGCAGCGGCCCGTTGGCGCGCCGGCCGACCGTCTCCCAGAACTTGGTCAGCACGCGCCGCTCGTCGCCGCGGATCAGGCGCGAGCCGGGCACGTTCTCCCAGGGCCGATCCTCCTCCTTGTTGCCTTCGAGCAGGATCAAGCCGCGGTCGAGCGACTGGCCCTTGACGTCCTGGCCGACCAGCCACATGCCGATCGCGATCACCTTGCCGAGCCCCGGCAGGAGCCCGGTGCGGTCGGGCAGGGCCTCGCGCCGCTCCTTGTCGCGCTCGCGGTTGAGCAGGTAGCCGCGCGTGATCTCGTCGACCTCTTCCCAGGGGAAGCCGGCGACCTCGATGTCGAAGACGATCGTGGGCGTGCTCATGAGGCGCGCAGTGTAGCGCGCACCCGGCTCACGCGGCGGACAGCTGCCCGAGCCGGCGCCGCCGCAGGCCGATCACCACCAGCACCAGCGCGAACCAGCCGCAGAGCGCCGCGCCGTCGCGCGGATCGCGCGGCACGCCGACCGGCAGCGCGCTGCACCCCCCGCCGCCGCCCGCGGAGGTGAAGGTGAACGCCGCCGGCTGCAGCACCGCCTGGCCCGTGCCCGCGTTGCGCACCAGGACGGCGTGCGCGCCGCTGGCGTGGCGCGGCGTCACCACCTCCAGCGTCGCCGCGTCGATCCAGGTCACGGACTGCGCCGGCGTGCCGCCCAGGCCGGTCTCGGGATCGGCGCCGAACACCACGCCGCAGCTCGCGTCGAAGTTCGCGCCGTGCAGCACGATCGACTCGCCGCCCGCCGCACCCCCCGAGGCCGGCTCGATCGCCGCCAGCACGGGATCGGGCGCGGCGGCGAAGACGTAGGCGCTCTGGGCGCTCGCGCCCAGCGGGTTCGTGACCTCGAGGACGTACGGCCCGCCGGCCGGGTGCGCCTGCGTCGTCAGGCGCAACAGTCCCGCGTCGACGCGCACCACGCTGCCCAGCACGACGCCGTCGAGCGCGACGCTGCAGCCGTCCTCGAAGTTCTGGCCGCTGATCGCCAGCTCCGTCCCGCCCGCCGCGCTCCCGGACGGCGGGAAGACCGCCGTGATCACCGGGATCGACGCGACCTGGAAGGCCGCGACCAGCCGGTCCTCGACGCCGCTCGGGTCGATCACGACCACGTCGTACTCGCCGCCCGGCGTCGGGCGCGTCGTCAACCGGATCGTCGTGTCGTCGACCACCTCGGTGCTGCCGTCGCCGTCGCGGTACAGCGCGGGCCCGATCACCACGCGCGAGCCGGGGTTGAAGCGGCTGCCGCTGATCGTCAGCAGCGTGCCGCCTTCGATCTGGCCGGTCGTCGGCGCCAGCGCGACGACGTTCGGGTCGCGCGGCGTGATCTCGAGCGCGCCGACGAGCAGCGCGCGCTGGCCCGCGGCATTGGTCGCCAGGAGGTCGACGTGGCCGGGCGCGGCGCCGGCCGGCGTCGTCACCTGGAACGTCACCTGCGTGCCGAGCCACGAGGTGACGACGACGCCCAGCTGCGCGTCCGCCGCCTCGAGCGTCGAGCCCGCGCCGAGGCCCATGCCGCGCACGACGAAGGAGCGCGTCTGGCCGGCGATCGCGCGCAGCGGGTAGTCGTCCCAGGGCCGGCCGAGCTCGAGCGGCACGTCGGACTCCACGTAGAGCTGGCTCAGGTCGAGCTCCTCGCCCGCGTCGACGCTCCAGGTGCCGAGCACCGTCGCCTCGAAGTCGGTCTCGACCGGATGGCCGGCGCCGAGGTTGCCGACCGTCACCGGCCCCTCGAAGGGCGTCGCGACGAGTTCGTAGCTCCCGGCGGCGAGCCCGGCGAGCGTGAAGGCCCCCAGGTGATCGCAGAGGACGCTGGCCACCGTGCGTCCTTGCGCGTCGCGCGCGACCACGTGCGCGCCCTCGACCACGACCTGGTTCGCCGCGCGGCGCACGAAGCCCGTGATGCGCGCCGGCGCGCCCTCGGGATAGGCCGCGCGCAGGCCGTGGTGCTCGTCCGACGCGAGGCTGCGGTGCAGGATCACGCTCGGATCGACGTAGGGGAACATCGTCGCCCCGGCCCAGCCCGAGTGGTCGAGCCCCAGGAAGTGGCCGAGCTCGTGGGTCATCACGTCCTGCACGTCGAAGCGGCCCGAGACGCCCGAGGTCGTGAAGCGGTGGTCCGCGCCGTTGAACAGGATGTCCGCGTCGGTGATCACGCCGTTGCTGCCGAACCACACGGGCGTGAGCGCCACCGTGCCCGAGCCCGGCGGGAAGTAGCCCGAGCTGTCGTCCTCGTCGAACAGCACCATGTGCAGGTCGTCCGAGGCCCAGTCGCTGCGCGCCATCAGCGCCGGCGAGGTCAGCTCCGTCACGTGCGCCAGCGTGCCTTCGACGTCGTTCCACTCCGCCAGCGCCAGACGCAGCGCGGTCAGGTGGCTCCGGTCGGCGATGTCGTCGGAGCCCGTGGCGTTGAACACGATCGAGACCAGCGACGGCCGGCCCCAGCGCAGCGGCTTGGCGTTGGCCGGGTGCACCAGCCGCACGTGCGCAGCCGCCGCCGCGGCCGCGCCGACCAGCACGAGCGCGCACAGGATCCGGCGCGAGAGCGAGATCACCGCCGACCCTCTCCACGCTGCTCGCGGTCGCGGCGCGCCGCGACCAACGTCTCGATCTCACTCGCCGTGCGCGCGTAGTCGAGCACCTCGCGCCCCGAGCGCTCGGGCCGCGCAGGCCGGGCCCGGCCCTGCGCGTCGACGTACTCGAGCTCGGCGTGGTCGCGCACCAGGCGCTTCGTGCCGTCGGCCGCGCGCTCGAGCGCGAAGCGACCCTGCGCGAGGCCCACGGGCAGTCGCAGCCCCGCGCGGCTCTCCTTGGTCAGGAACAGCACCGCCTCGTCGTCGACCGCCAGCCGCGGCAGCCCCGGGATCACCAGTCCGCGTCCGTCGGGCAAGACGCCGCCCGGAACACGGATCGTGTGGCGCGCCTTGCTCTCGCCCAGGAAGGTGCGCGCGGTGGCCAGCGTCACGCGCGTCTCGATCCGGCCGCGCGCGTCGACCTCGGCGACGGCCGACTCGACGCGCGCTTCGAGCACCAGCTCGGCGCGCTCGACCAGCCCGGCGAGGTCGAGCTCGACCACCGTCGCCGCCTCCGCTTCGTGCACGGACGATGCGCGAGCGCCGAGCAGCGCGAGCGCGACGGCACAGGCGGACACGAAGAACTTGCGGGGGCAGCGCATGGAAATCTGCGCGCTGCGCCGGGGGAACGGCGCACGACGCGTCGGGGTGCGGGCTCATCGGCCCCGCCGATCCGAGTTCTTGAGGAGCGGCTCAGCCCGCAGCGCGTGCGCGGCCGATACGGCCCCGGAACATGAGCACTCTCCTCGCCCGCAAGCTGATCTCGAAGAACCTGACCATCCCGATGCTGCCGGCGGTCGTGCAGAAGGTGCAGCGCATGCTCAAGGACCCCGACGCCGCGCCCAAGGACCTGGGCGAGGTCGTCGCGGCCGACGTGTCGCTGGCGGCCAAGGTGCTCAAGATCGTCAACAGCGCCTACTACGGCCTGCGCGAGCGCTGCCTGGTGCCGCAGCAGGCGGTCTCGATCCTCGGCGTGCGCGTGCTCGGCAACCTGGTGACGCAGGCGGCGGTGATCCGCCAGTTCGAGCACCTCAAGGCCTTCGACTTCGACATGGAGGCCGAGTGGAAGCACTCGATCCTGGTCGGCCAGGCGTGCAACTTCCTCGCCAAGCGCAGCAAGGCCCTGACCGGCCTCTCGCCCGACGAGCTGTACGTGTGCGGCCTGCTGCACGACATGGGCAAGCTGGTGATGCTCGACTGCCTGAAGCAGGACTACCTCGACACGATGCGCTGGGCGCACAAGAACGGCCAGCCGGTGTTCGCCGCCGAACAGGAGCGCCTGGGCTTCAACCACACCGACGTGGGCCCGGTGGTGTGCGAGCAGTGGGGCCTGCCCTCGCAGATCTCGAAGGCCATCCAGTACCACCACGGTCCGCGCGAGCAGGTGCGCGCCGACCCGGTCGTGGCGCTGGTCGCGCACGCCAACCTGCTGGTGCAACGCGTCCTGGAGGGCAACCTCGGCGCCGCCAGCACCGTGATCGACGCCGAGACCGCGCGCCTCTTGGCCGTCAAGCCCGAGGACTGCATCGAGCTGGTCGGCTTCGTCGGCCAGACCGCCGCGACGGTCGAGGTCTGAGATGACGACCTTCCGCGCCAAGCAGATCATCGCCAAGTGCCCGAACCTGCCGACCCTCCCGGCGGTGGTGCAGAAGGTCGCGTCGCTGGTCGCCGATCCGACCGCGGGGCCGAAGGACATCGGCGAGCTCGTGGCGCAGGACCCCGCGCTCGCCACGCGCGTGCTGAAGATCGCCAACAGCGCCTACTACGGCCTGCGCGAGCGCTGCCTCTCGACCGAGCAGGCCAGTGCCGTGCTGGGCATGAAAGTGCTGAAGAACGTGATCACGGCCGCGGCGGTGATGCGCCAATTCGAGCACGTCGCCAGCAGCGGCCTCGACCTCGAAGGTCTCTGGCGCCACAACGTGCTGGTCGGCCAGACGGCGAGCCTCCTGGCGCGGCGCGCGCGCGGCGCGCTGGGGCTGTCGCCGGACGAGTTCTACACCTGCGGCCTGTTGCACGACATCGGCAAGCTGGTGCTGCTGGAGAACCTGGGCCTCTCGTACGCCACGCTGCTGACGCGCGCGGCGGCCGCGAGCCTGCCGGTGCAGGTGGCGGAGCAGGAGACGTTGGGCTTCGACCACACCGACGTCGGCGCGATGGTCGCCGTGCAGTGGAACCTGCCCTCGGCCGTGGCCAGCACGATCCAGTTCCACCACGGGCCGCGCGAGGCGCTCGAGCAGGATCGGGCGGTGACGCTGGTGGCCAACGCCAACCTGCTCGTGCACCGCTTCGAAGCCGGCCACCTGGCGGCCGCCGCCAGCACCTTCGACGAACCGACGGTGCGCGCGCTCGGGCTGGCGGTCGACGACGTGATGCAAGTGCTCGACGCGCTCGCGGCACAGCGCGACGGCGTCGCGGCCTGAGTCGCGTCAAGGGGTTTTCTGGCTCGAAACGAGCGCTTTCGTGCGCATGAAGTCGCGCGCGGCGGTTCGCCCGTCGCCGCTGGGTGGGATAGCCTTCGAGCGAGTCCCCCACGTCCTGGCCCTCCCCCCCCAGCGTCATGAGTGCCGAGAACCTGCTGCGTGCCATGTGTGAGCGCCATGGCCTGCCCCCCGATTACGGCTCACGCCTCTTGCCGCTGGTCCGGCGCGCCCTGCAGGCCCCGGACGAGGTGCGCGATCGCATCCTGCGCCTGGTCGACGGCAACCTGCAGAGCTGCGCCGACGGCCGCATCGACCCCGAGAAACTCTGGCGCGACCTGGACCACGAGGTGCTCGTGGCGGTGGCGCGCGTGCTGCACAACTGGTCGCCGTCCGAGCCGATGCTCGACCTGGGAAGCCATTTCGACGGGCTCGGCGGGCTCAAAGGCCTGGGCCTCGACGAGGTCGACCCGGCCGCGTGAGACCGAGCGACGGGCGCGCGCGGGTGCGAAAAAGCTTCCGACGCGCGGCGCGGAGTTCAGAGCAGGTCGAGGATGCCGGTGCCCGACACGGGCTCGTACAAGGTCGCGGGCGGCACCCAGTAGTTGACCGAGGCGGCGATCGGCGCGTTCCAGGGCAGCGGCTCGCGGTCGCACACGCCGCCCAGCGCCGCCGCGGCGAAGGCGCGCACGCGCGCGGGCTCGTCGGCCTTGCGCAGCAGCGCCAGCAGCGGATCGAGCGCGCGGCCGTCGCCGACGTGGCCCAGCGCCTCGGCGATCGCCGACTGCACCGACAGGCTCTCGGTCGTGCGCAGCATGTCGATCAGGCCCGAGACCGCCTCGCTCGAGCCGAGCATGCCCAGCGCGATCGACGTGTCGCGCAGCACGAAGGGCCGGTAGCGCGCGTCCTGCAGCACCTTGCGCAGCGAGATCACCGCGCCGTCCCAGCCCAAGAGGCCCAGGCCCAGCGCGGCGTGCGGCTGGGTCTCGGCGTCGCGGTCGTCGCGCGCCTCCGCGACCAGCGCGTCGCGCACGGCCTCGCAGCGCGCGAGGCCCGCAGCCAGGCACCAGGCACCCTTCTCGTTGGGGCTGTCGTGCGCGGCGAGGCCCTTGGCGAGCACCTTCTGCACCTCGCCGGCGACGTCGTAGCCCGCGCGCAGGCGCTGCGCCTCGCCGACGCCCAGCGCCAGCGCCAGCCAGGGCCGCATCGGGCTCGAGGCGCGCTCGAGTTCCTGGAGCAGGAAGCGCCGCACCGCGAGCAGGTTCTCGACCGTGCGCGGGCCCGTCCCCTGGCGCGCGCCGACGCGCGCCAGCGAGATCAGCGCGAAGCGGCGCGCCAGGGGATCGCCGTCCTGCACGCAGCGCTGCAGCACGCGGCGGATGCGCTCGTCGAGCTCCTCGTCGTCGTTGTCGCCCAGCCGGCCGAGCGCCAGCGCGGCACTCTGCTCGAGCACCGCCGTCGGCCGCGAGCCGGGCTTGAGCGCCTCGCACAGCGCGTGCTCCCACGGCTCCTGCAGGACTTGCGTCGCGCTCTCGGCCAGCAGGGCGGCGCTGGTGGCGGCGAAGGCGCGCAGCAGCTCGGATTCGCGGCGGTCGTTCCAGATCGCGAGCAGCCAGCCGAGCTGCGCGTCGAGCGTGACCGCGGCGCTCTCGCTGGCCGGGGCGGCCTGCGCGCCGGGTGCCAGCGGCACCAGCGACAGCGCGACCAGCGCCGCGGTGCGCACGTCGCGCGTCGCGCCCTGGTCGACCTCGTACAAGCGCCGCAGGTGGTGCACGACGAAGCGCCGCACGTCGGTGTTCTGCGCGCGCTGGCCGAAGAGGCCCAGGCCGTAGGTCGCGAAGGCGCGCGTGCGGTACGGGATCTCGCCGCCGCCGAGCCGCTGGCGCGCCGCGGGGGCGTCGGCGGCGACATCGACCAGCAGCTGCAGCGCGCCGGACCCGCCCAGCAGGCCCAGCGACAGCGCCGCCGTCTCGGCCACCTCCTGGCTCGGGTCGGCGAGGAAGGGCGTCAGCGCCTGGGTGATCGCGGCGGCCTGCGCGGGCGCGGCGCTGCGGCCGATCTTCGCCAGCGCGATCGACACCGCGGTCAGCACGTCGGCGTTGCGCTCCCCTTCGAGGCAGCGCAGCAGCGCGGGCACGACCTCGGTCTGCACGCGCCGCTGCTCGGGCAACGCCGGCCCGCGCGTGCCGCTGGTGCCGACGAACTCCTGGTCGGTCTCGGGCGTGCGGTTGGCGGCCAGGTGCTTCTCGAGCTCGAGGAACTCGTCGCGGTGGAAGGTCCACCAGAGCTTCCAGTCGACGACCTCGTTCGGCCCGAAGGTCGGCGTCGAGGCACCCTTGCCGCCGCGGCCGCCGGAAGTGCCGGTCGGTGTGTTGGGCCCGCCCGGCCCCCCCGGACCGGACGGCGCGCCGGCGGTGCTCGGCCCGGTCGGCATCGCGGGGCTGGCGGCGCCGGGCGGCGGCACGGGGCGGCCCGCTTCACCCGGTTGCGGCGGCGGCGGCGCGGCGGGCGTCGGGTAGACCGCGCCGTGGGCCGCGGCGTGCCAGCAGAGCAGCGCACACGCGCCGGCGAGCAACAGGGGTCGCTTCATGGGGACACTGCGCATCCGAGCCTGCGCGCGGCGATCGGGGGGAGGGCCAGGTCCGCCCGCCGGAGCCTGCGAGGGCTCCGGCATTTCGGTGGCGCGCAGAATAGCACGCCTCCCGGGACCGGTTGCGATCCGCGGGTCGGGAAGCAGGCGTGCGAAGCCGCTCAGAGCTTCTTCTTCAGGCCCAGCTTGAGGTCGCCCAGCGCCGCGCTGCCGTCCGCGGCGACGGTGACGTCGATCTTCAGCTTGCCGAGCTGCTCGTGCCAGACCTCGGCCTTGTACGTGCCGGCCTTGAGGCCCGCGATCTCGAAGCTGCCGTCGGCCTTGGTCAGCGCCCAGAACGGCGTGTCCGTGGCGACGATCCAGCTCATCATCCAGGGGTGGTAGTCGCAGCGCACCTGCACGACTTCCTTGTGCTCGAGCAGCATCTCGAGCTTGTCGCCCTTGCCGACCGCCTTGTTCAGCGGGTCGGACTTGCGCGCGAAGGTGTGGATGTTGTGCGTGCAGGTGTCGGAGTTCAGGAACACGACCTTGCTGCCGACCGGCGCGACGACCACGTGCGGCTCGAAGTGGCAGCCCTTCTGGTCGATCGAGACCGGCTCCTTGAGCGGCTCGACCTTGGCGCCCTCGACCGCGATCGTCACCACGCAGTTGGCGATGCCGCCCTTCTCGTCGATCAAGAGACCGGGGTCCTTGGTCGAGACCGACTGGCCCTCGGGGCAGCAGCCCTTCGACTTGTCGGCCTCGATCTTGAGCGGCTGCGGCTCGGGCGGTTTGCCGTCGAAGACCACGCGGCCGGCGACCGTGCCCGCGGTCGCGAGCACGAGCGGGGCGGCGCTGGCGGTGGCGAGGAGCACGAGGGACGCACAGGCGTAGAGGTGGAGGGGCTTCATGATCGGGGGGCAGTCTAGCAAGCGCGGGTCGCGGGCCCGAGCGAGGGGTGTGGCGGCTGGAAAAGAAGGCCGATTCCGGAGCGCGATCAAGACCCGGACCCCCGTCCGGCCGATCTAGGCGCGTGAGCTCCCGGCGCGACTCCTTCCTCGACGGCCTGCGCGCGGTCTCGATCCTGCGCGTGATCAGCCTGCACCTGATGCAGCGCGTCGAGCACCCGCTGCTGGCGCTGTTCTCCTTCGCCATGCCGGGCATGCCGCTGATGTTCTTCGTCAGCGGCGCGCTGGCGGCGCGCAGCTTGGAGCGCGACGAGCCCGCGGTCGTGCGGCGCTTCTGGAAGGAGCGCGCGCGGCGCATCTTCCTGCCCTTCTGGGCCTTCGCGCTGGCGATCGTCGCCACCTGCGCGCTGGGCCAGGTGTTCGGCACGGGCGCACGCTTCGACTTCGACTGGAGCCGCGCCTGGCTCTGGATCGTGCCGCTGGCCGGACCGCAGGCCAGCGCGGCCTTCGACCACTTCGACTGGCACCTGTGGTTCCTGTCGTCCTTGATCCTGATGCTGGCGAGCGCGCCCTGGCTCCTGCGCCTGCACCGCCGCCTGCCCTTCGCCGCGCCGGCGGCCTTCCTCGGCGCGGGGATCGCGACGCAGGTCTTCGGGCTCGGCGTGCCGGGTGTCGTCGAGAACACGCTGCTCTTCGGCTCGGCCTTCCTGTTCGGCTTCGGCTTCGCCGACGGCCGGATCCAAAAGCTGCCGCGCTGGGTCCTGATCGCGCTCTTCGCCGTGCTGGCGAGCGCGGGCGTCGCGTACTACGGCCTGAAGGCGCCGGGCGCGATGCTGCACGCCGTGCTGCTCGGCCTGGTGCTCGTCGGCCTGGCCTTCGTCGCGCTGTGGCTCGCCGCGCGCGAAGCGATGACGCGCGTCTTCGACATGCCGTGGGCGCAGCGCGCGATCCGCACCGTCAACGCGCGCGCCTACACGCTCTACCTCTGGGGCCCGATCGCCAACGAGATCGGCTGGTACATCGTCCAACCAGCGAGCACCTTGGCCTACGTCTTCGACTTCGCGCTCTCGCTCGCGATCCTGATCGGCCTGGTCAAGCTCTTCGGCCCGGTCGAGGACTGGGCCGCGCGGCGCGGCGTGATCCGGCAGCTGGCTCCGCACCGTCCCGTCGAGATGAATCGGGCCGCATGAGACCAGGGACGGCGGCTCAGGCAGGATCCTCCCAGTCCTGAGGAGCACCCGCGACGAGCGACTACGCAGGCAAGCGCTCCCCGAACACGATCCGGTGACCGTCCGGCGTGACGATGGCGAACTCGCGCATGCCCCACGGCTTGTCCGCGAGCGCGTGCCAGATCGTCACGCCCCGCGCGACCGTCTCCGCGTACAGCGCGGCCGCGTCGGCCACGTGGAGGTAGGCGAACCAAGAATGATCGGGCGTCTCGGACATCGGCACCGCATCCGGGCACTCGCCGAGACGCAGACGGCAGACTCCCCGGCTCAGGAAGGCCCAGCCGTCGACGCTGAAATCCTCGACGAACCCGAGCTGCTCGACGTAGAAGCGCTTCGAAGCCGCGAGGTCCCGGACCGCCAGGACGAAGGTGGTGGCGAGGATCTCGGACATGGTCGAGGCGCGTCCGCTCACCCCCGGTACGCGACGTCCGACAAGCGCGCGACCTCGGGCAGTTCGCCGAGGAGCGGCGTCAGGTAGCTGACGAAGGCCGGCGAGACGTCGTGGTCGCCGCGCAGGAAGCGTGACTCCATCGGGCGTGTGTCCTTGGCGACCTTCGAGAGCTGCGTCACGGCGTAGCTCGCGCGGTAGCGGTCCTGACGCGCCGATTCGCGCACGATCGAGATCGAGCCCGAGGGCTCCTTGCCCTTCAGCGCGCGCCGCGCGGCGAAGCGGCCGACTTCGCGCGCCTCGCGCGCGTCGACCGCCGAGACCACGCCGACGAACGAGCGTTGCAGGTAGCCGAAGGTGTCGGCGCGCACGCGCTTGATGCCCAGCTTCGACTTGACCTCCTGCGCCAGGAGGTCGCCCAGCGCACCGCTGCCGGAGAGCTGCACGTTGCCGTGCGAGTCGCGCTCCTTGGCCTCGACCAGCGTCTGGCCGTCGGGGCCGTGGATGCCCTCGGAGACCGCGACCAGGCAGCGGCCGTGCTCGGCGTGCACGCGCGCGACGTCGGCCAGGAAGCGCTCCATGCTGAACACGCGCTCCGGGACGTAGATCAGGTGCGGGCCGTCGTCGTCGAACTGGCGCGCCAGGGCGCTGGCCGCCGTCAGCCAGCCGGCGTGGCGGCCCATGATCACGTCGATCTTGATGCCCGGCAGCGAGCGGTTGTCGAGGTTGTCGCCCATCATCGCCTGCACCACGAACTTCGCCGCCGAGGGATAGCCCGGGCAGTGGTCGGTGACGCGCAGGTCGTTGTCGATCGTCTTCGGCACGTGGAACAGGTGCAGCTCGTAGCCGTCGGCGCGCGCCAGCTCCTCGATCAGCCGCGCCGTCTCGGCCGAGTCGTTGCCGCCGATGTAGAAGAACCAGCGCACCTCCAGGCGCTCGAGCTCGTCGAGGATCGCGCGGCACTCCTCGGGCGTCGGCTTGTGGCGCACCGAGCGCAGCGCCGAGCTCGGCGTCCGAGCCACGGCCTCGAGGCGCTTCGTCTTCTCGCGTGAGAGGTCGACCAGCTGTCCGTTCAGCACGCCCTGGATGCCGTGCACCGCGCCGAGCACGTGGCGCACTTCCTTGGCCTCGCGCAGCGTCTCGACGATGCCGACCAGGCTCTGGTTGATGACGGCCGTCGGTCCGCCGGACTGGCCGATGACTGCGTTTCCCAGGGTGCGGGGCATGGTTTCGACTCGCTGCGCGGGGCTGCGCGGCGCCTACGGTAGCGCGCTGACCGCGCTCGCGGGGGCGGCTTGCGCGCCCCGGACCCCATGGCTAGACTCCCCGCCCCTTCGGTGCCCCGGTGGCGGAATTGGCAGACGCGCAAGCTTGAGGTGCTTGTGGGCTAAATACCCTTGCTGGTTCGACTCCAGTCCGGGGCACCAATCTGCGCAGCAGCCCTGAGCTGCTGCCACGCGACGAGCGCTCACGCGCGAGCCGTCACGCACGGATCAGGGCCGCTTGAGCGGCACCGGCATGCGCAGCATCAGGTCCCAGGTCTTGGGCTCGAGCGAGAGCATCATCAGCCAGGGATCGGCGGCCTCGAGCCAGGTGATCCAGCGCTCCTGCTGCGCCTCGAGCACCGGGATCTGCTGGGCCTTGAAGTCGCGCTCGATCTCCTTGACGCGCTGGTCGACGTAGTCGTCGAGCGCGCCGAGCTCCTCGGGCGTCAACTTGTCCTTCGCGCGCCCGCCGTACTTCGTGCGCAGCGCCTTCTGCTCCTCCATCGCCAGGATCGACTTGTAGTCGAGGTCGACGCGGTTGTTGTAGCGCAGCTCCGCGCGCAGGATCGGCCCGAGCTCCTGCGGGTTGACCCAGGTCATCACGTTGGCCTTCTTCAAGCCCGAGCGCGCCATGGCCGTGAAGCGCTCGTCGTCCGACAGGCGCGGGTAGCTCGGCGCGCCCTGGCTCTGCACCTTGAGCAGGTTGCCGATCATGCTGACGCAGTTGGTGATGATCGTCACCTCGCCGGCGTTGACGGTCGAGATCACGCCCGTGCCCGGCACGCCGACGGACCAGTACTCGCGCGTCTCGTAGCCGGCCTCGGAGTACTTGAAGTAGCCGACCTCGGTCTCGGTGCGGCCCTTGAGCCCGAAGTGCTGGCCGCCCTGGCCGATGTCCTCGCGCAGCTTGACGATCGGCTTGACGTCCGAGGCCCACAACACGAGCGCCACCGCCGGCACCGGCTCGTCGGTCTTGTTCTTCGGCCCCTGCGGGTCGACCGGGTAGTCGTTCTTGCGCACGATCAGCGCCGCGCGGTTGCGCAGGGCGCCGTCGAGCAGCTCGATCACCTGCTCGATGTTCTGGTACTTGCCGGTGTTGCGGAAGGCGTCCTCGATCAACTGGCGCGAGGCGCCGTCGAGCGACTGCAGGATCTGCTTGACCGTGTCGCCGACGTCGCCGTGCGCGTAGGCGAAGAGCGCGGCGTCGGCCGGGCACCAGCTGGCGGCCTCGCTGGTCAGCATGTCGGTGTCGAAGCCGCGCACCTGGTAGAAGTGCGCCTGGTCCTTGGTGACCAGCTCGCTGGCGAACTCGCCGTGCAGGTCGATCTGCAGCCCCTGGTCGAAGCCGATCGTGCCCATCGCGTTCTTCATCGAGCGCACCTGGAACAGGCGGCCGAGGAAGGCGGGCGTGAAGTCCTGGCTCTTCGTGTCGGGGAACTCGCCCTGGAACCCGACGTTCTCCAGGAACTTCCGCATGTTGACGAACAGCTCGAGCTCGTCGCGCTCCGCGCTGCGCTCGCGCAGGTTCAGGTGGTCGTGGTAGTAGGCACTCTGGTGCAGCGAGTCGGCGTAGCCGCTGCCGTCGAGCTCCAGCGCCTTGAGCACCAGCTCGGGCTTGGTCGCGATCAGCACCACGTCGCGGATGCGCGTCACGCACAAGGGGCGCGGCAGCTGGCCGCCCGAGATCGTGACGTAGCGCTCCTCGACCTTGGCCGTGATGCCCTGCTGCTCCAGCCCGATCAGCCCCGGATGGCGCAGCGCCGCCGCCGCCAGCTTGCCCTTCCAGTTCGCGCGCCCGTAGACCACCCAGTCGACCTGCGTCAGGTCGGTGCCGCGGAAGTAGCCCGCGACCGCCAGGTCCTCGCCGCCGAAGACGGCGAGCACGTCGCTGACCGTCGGGATCGTCGCCAGCTGCTGCTTCAACTCCGCCAACCCGGCCTCGATCCCGTGCTCCTGGTCGAGCGCCTGGTACTCCGGCGACGCGACCCAGGCCTGCCACGCGGGGTGCTGGTCGAGCTGCTTCTGGATCGCCAGCGCGGGGAACGGCGCGAAGGTCTCCGAGAGCTGCGCCTTGGCGACGAAGAAGTCGACGTCGCGCGGCGCGAGCGCGGCCACGTCGACGTCGAGGTCGCCCTCCAGCGGGTTGTAGAAGAAGGTGGCGAAGGCGAAGTAGCCGGCGAAGGCGAGCACGCCGAAGAGCACGATCAGGATGCGCAGGATGCGGGTGCGGAGTCTCATGCGGAGCGGATGCGGAGGGGGGAGGAGTCGATACCCGAAGCTCGCGCCGGAAGCACGCGAATCCCGTGCGGCCCGGCCGCCGGGCCGGGCGGCCGAGCGGCGGAGGCGGAGGACGCGCCGCGACCGGCCTTCTTCCCGGCCCGCCAGGAGGTGCTTGATCTACCACGTCGCAGCGGCCGAGAATCCTGGCGATGAGGCCCAACCAGCGCGTCCGCGACGTCAGCCTGTCGACCACCCTGGCCTTGGACGCGCGCGCCAAGGAGCTGGCGGCCCAGGGCCGCGACGTGATCAACATGGCGGTGGGCGAGCCCGACTTCAACGCGCCGGAGTCGGTGCAGTCGGCCGCCGTCGCCATGGTGCGCGGCGGCAAGGTGCGCTACACGCCGGCCGAGGGCACGGCCTCGCTGCGCAAGGCGATCGCCGCGCACCTGACCGCCACGCGCGGCGTGCAGTTCACGCCGGCCGAGATCACGGTCTGCCACAGCGCCAAGCACGCGCTCTCGGGCGCCTGCCTCTCCCTGATCGAGCCGGGCGACGAGGTCCTGGTGCTCAACCCCGCCTGGGTCTCCTACGTCGAGATCGTGCGCTTCGCCGGCGGCGTCGTGGTCGAGGTCCCCTCGCGCCCCGACCTCGGCCCCGACCTCGCGCGCATCGCCGCCGCGATCACGCCGCGCACGCGCGGCCTGTTGATCAACTCGCCCTGCAACCCCTCCGGCTACGTGATGACGCGCGCCGAAGTGCAGGCGCTGGCCGACCTCGCCGAACAGCGCGACCTGTGGCTGATCTCCGACGAGATCTACCGCCGCCTCGTCTACGAGGGCGAGCCCAACGTCTCGCCCGTGCAACTCTCCGAGCGCGCCCGCGCCCGCACCGTGATCATCGACGGCGCGAGCAAGGCCTTCGCCATGACCGGCTACCGCATCGGCTTCTGCGCCGCACCCAAGGACATCGCGCACGCCGTCGCCAAGCTCCACAGCCAACTGACCGGCTGCCCCAACGCCGTCTCCCAAGCCGCCTACGAAGCCGCGCTGCTCCAGGAACCGCGCGAAGTCGAGGCGATGTGCGCCGAGTTCGACCAACGCCGCAAGCTGATCATCACCGGCCTGCGCCAACTCGGCCTCGAGACCCCCATGCCCCGCGGCGCCTTCTACGCCTTCCCGCGCATCACCCCATACCTCGACGCGCGCGGCTCCACCGGCTTCTGCGAAGACATCCTCGAACACCAGAACCTGGCCCTCGTCCCCGGCTCCGCCTTCGGCACCGACGACTGCGTCCGGCTGTCCTACGCCACCTCGCGCGACACGATCCAACGCGCGCTCGAGCGGCTGGGCGCGTTCCTGCAGTCGCGCTCCAAACGCCCGGTCCCCACGCACCGCTGACGCGGTACGGGGACGCGTACGGAGCCAGGCACGTTTCCACCCTGCTCGCAGCAAGCGCAGGAGAAGGAACGGCGTGCCGGCGAGCAGAGTGGAAACGAGCCAGGCACCGTACGCGCAGGCAACCTGAGCGTCCTTCCCGCTCCTTCCGCGTCCGCCTCCGCTTCGGGTACCCCCACCGTTTCGGCTACTCCAAACACCACCCCGCGCGCGGGGGGGGCGGTCCACCCCCCCGCCCGCTCGCGGGGTACGCGCTGCGGAGCACGCGCCGAATGCCGTTGCTCTCCTCCGCCGCCCTCCCGCTGCCCACCCGCCTGGCGGTTCCCTACGCCACGAACAGCGCGTGAGCCGGATCGACCAACTGCGTCACCTGCGGCACCCCCAATCCCGCCGCCCCGAACATCGCCTCGTACTCGCGCCGCGTGTACGCCTCCCCCCGCGGCGTCGTCGCCAACATCACCAGATCGAAGGCCGCCGACGGCGGCGGCGAGACGCGCGTCTCATCCAACAAGAACTCCAGCACCGCGACACGCCCCCCCGCACCCAGACACGCCCGCGACTTCGCCAGCAACGCCACGCACTCCTCCCGGCTGAAGTGATGCAGCAAATTCGGCAGCAGCACCAGATCCCGTCCGCCGCCGAACTCGACCTCGAACGCACTCCCCGGCAGGAACCGCGCGCGCCCGCCGATCCCCGCCGCCGCCGCATTCTCGCGCGCCACCTCCAACACCGCCGGCCAGTCCTGGAACGTCACCTGCGCCCGCGGCGCACGCCGTGCGATCGCGATCCCGTACGCCCCGTGCCCCGCCGCGAGATCGAGCACATCTCGCACCTCCCGCCCGCCGACCAACACCTCCGCCGCCGGTTCCGCATACATCCGCGCCACCGGCTCCATCGCCCGCGCGAACTCGACCCACACCGGCTCCTCGCTGCGCACCGTGCCGCCCTCGACATCCGCCGTCCCCCCGCGCCGCACCGCCTCGCCCAGCGCGTCGAAATGCCGCACCAAACGCGCGTCGTTCAGGAACCGCGTGATCGACCCCAGATACCGCGGCGAAGCCCGATCGAGGAACACCGCCGCATCCGGCGCACACCGATACCGCCCGTCCACCCACTCCACGAACCCATGCGCCGCCAGCGCGCTGCACAACGCCCGCAGCCCGCGCTGCGAGCACCCGGTCGCTTCAGCCAGCTCCCCGAGCGTGTCCCGCCCCCGCGCCAGATGCGTGAACACCTCCAACCGGATCGCAAGCGCGAGCGCGGCCGTCGCCTGGTACCCGATCAACGTGGTGAAGATCCGCTGCGGCGTGAGTGCGTCCATAAGTCTCCAAGCTGCGAGCCTACGCCACCGGACGATACAGTGAAGCGCCGCGCACGCAGGTGATGAGCTCCCCCACTCCCACCGACATCCGCCCGCCGGCGGAGAGCCCCTCCGTCCCGCCCGGCTTCCCCTGGTCCCTGGCCGTGCCGCTGGCCGTCTGGCTGGGCATGACCCTCTGGGCCGCGATCTTCGTCGCGACCTACACCAGCCCGATCCCGTTCATGGACGACCTCGAGCTCGTCACCGGCCTCGGCCCCGAAGGCCGCACCGACCTCGACTTCTGGTGGGCGCCCGCCAACGAGCACCGCATCCTCCTGCCGCGCGCGATCTACATGGGCCTCCTGGCCCTGACCCACGACTTCCGCAGCGGCATGTGGTTCCAGGTCGTCGCGCAGTCCCTGCTCGCGCTCTCGCTGATCCTCTTCGCCCGCCGCGTGCGCGGCCGCTCCTCGCTGGCCGACGCCTTCTTCCCGTTGCTCCTGCTGCACTGGGGCAACGCCACGAACTTCCTGCTCGGCATGCAGATCACGATCGCCGTGCCGACCGTGCTGACCAGCGCCTTCGTGATGCTCGGCACGCTGCGCCCCGGCCTCCCCTCGCCGCGCGCCGCCGCCTGGATGGGCGTCTGCACCTTCCTCCTGCCGCTCAACGGCGGCTTCGGCCTGACGCAGCTCCCGCCGCTGCTGCTGTGGATGCTGGTCGCCGGCTGCGTCGCCCTGCGCTCGCCCGATCCGTCCTCCCGGCGCTCCGGCCGCAACCTGCTCGCCGGCGTCGCCGCCTGCGTCGCGCTGGTGATCGTCTACTTCATCGGCTTCCACTTCCCCGAGCAGCACGCGCGCTCCTTCGATGCGCCGAGCATCGTCCGCACCGCGATCCAGTTCCTGAGCCTCAACCTCGGCCCGATCGCCGAGCGCTTCCGCCTGCTCGCGCCGCTGGCGACCGCCGGCTTCGGCCTCTTGGCCCTGTGGTGGGCCTTCCGCGCCGGTCCGCGCGAGCGTCTGCGCGCCGGCGTCGTGCTTGCCGGCATCGCCGCCGCGGTGACGATCGCGCTCTCCGTCGGCGTCGCGCGCACCGAGTCGGGCTACTCCGCCGGCCTCGCGCCGCGCTACGTGATCCTGCCCGCGCCCTACGCGATCAGCGCCTACCTCGCGCTGTGCCTCTTCGGGCCGCGCGCGCTGGCCGAGCTGATCCAGACGCTCGCCACCCTGGCCCTGGCACTCGCGCTCCCGCACGACGCCGCGCACGGCAAGCGCCTGGGCGAGCAGCACCTCGGCTCCGCGCTCGCGCTGCAGGACGCCGTCAGCGCCGGCGCGCCGATCGACGCGATCGTCGTGCAGAACTGGCGCGCCTTCTATCCCTCGCCCGAGGGCTTCCGCACGCGCCTCGAGTGGCTCTACCAGGCCGGCTACCCGCCCTTCGCCAGCGGCACCGGCGCCGGCGGCCGCAGCGCCTGGCCCGGCGACGACCGGCACTTCATGTTCACGCCCCGCCCGCGCCACATCCGCGAGCCGGTGCCCGGCCTGCCGCGCCGCGTGCTGCAGGAGAACGCCTACCAGCTGCGCGCCGACAGCGAGGTCTGGCTGCCGAAGGCGGGCGACGCGCAGAAGCTCCAGGCGCGCTTCGGCGTGCTGCCCAACGCCTGGAACGGCGCGCTCGGCGCCGGCCGCACCACCGACGGCCTGGCCTTCGTCGTCGAGTGGATCGAGGGCGAAGCTCCGCCGCGCGAGCTGGCGCGCCGCGTGCTCGACCCCGTGCGCTCCGAAGCCGACCGCGGCGTGCAGAGCCTGGAGCTCGAGCTGCCCGCGGGCCCGGGCGAGCTCGTGCTGCGCACGCTCAACGTCTCGGGCGCCAACCAGGACCTCGACTGGGGCTTCTGGGCGCGCGTCGAGGTGCGCTGATGGACGGCGCCGCGCCGACAGGCGGCTCGGCGGGAGCCCTCGGCGCGCGGTTGCGCTTCGCCTGCGTGCTCCTGGTCTGGGCGCTGCTGCTCGCCGACGCGCTGCGCTTCGTCGCCTGGGCCGCGAGCCCGATCGCGATCTCCGACGACCTGATGTTCCTGCTGCCGCTGCTGCCCGAGCAGTCGCTGACCCTGACCGAGCTCTGGTCGCCGATCAACGAGCACCGCGTGCCGCTGGTGCGCCTCGTGGTCCACGGCCTCCTGCTGCTCGGCTGCGACACGCGCGGCGGCATGTACGCGCAGGTGCTGGTGCTGGCGGCCGTGGCGTTGGGCTCGATCCTGCTCGCGCGGCGCCTGCGCGGCGGCACCAGCCTGGCGGACGCCGTGTTCCCGCTGCTGTGGCTGCACCAGGGCTACGCCGACAGCTGGATCTTCGCGCTGCAGCTGACCGTCGCGCTGCCGATCGCGCTGGTCGTGGCGAACCTGGCGCTGGTGCTCGGCGCGCGCGGCCCGCTCGCGGCGGGCCGGATCAGCGCCGTCGGCGCCTGCACACTCCTGCTCGGCACCTGCGGCGGCTTCGGCTGGTCGCAGATGCCGCCCTGGATACTGTGGCTCGCGTACGCGGGCTGGAACGCGGCGCGCGCCGGCCGGCGCCGCGCGGCGGGCTGCGCCTGGGTCGCCGCGGCCCTCGCGCTCGCCTACTGCGCCGTCTACCCGCTCGGGTTGCCCGAGCGCGACGCGCAGGTGCCGTTCGAGCTGGTCAAGCTGGTCGGCATCGCGCTGCAATTCGTCAGCCTCAGCGCGGGAGCCGCCGCCTACCACCACGCCTGGCCCAGCCTGGCGCTGGCGCTGGCGCTGATCGTCGGCACGGGCTACGGCCTCGCGCGCGTGGGCGTGCTGCGGCGCGAGGAGCGCGAGCGCAGCGGAGCCCTGCTGGCGGCGCTGCTCGGCACGCTCGGCCTGGGCGTGGCGATCGGCGTCGCGCGCCAGGACGCCTGGCCGATCGCCGGGCTGGCGGGGCGCTACATGGGCGGGCCGACGCCGGCCGTCGCCGCGGCGGTGCTGGCCGTCGCGCTCTACGCGCGGAGTCGCTGGCTGCGCGCCGCGCCCTGGGTCCTCGCGCTGGCGCTGGCGGCGACGCTCCCGCTGCAGCGCGAGACGGCGTACTACGTCGGCGCGGAGCGGCGCGCGCTGACGCGCGAGCTCGACCAGGCCGTCGCGGCCGGTGCGACGCTCGACGAGCTCAGCGAGCGCTTCTGGACGCGCTGCATGAACGGGCCGGTCACCTACCGGCGCTGCCTCGCGACGCAGCTCGAGCTGCGCGTCGCGCCCTTCGACCGACCGCTGCAGCACGACCCGCTGCGCTTCGAGCGCGATCCGCTCTCGGCGCTCGAGCCGCGGCCGACGCAGTGGCGCGCGCCGCGGCCGCCCGTCTACCGGCGCCTCGAGGGCCGCGACGCGCTGCTCTTGAACGCCGACGGCGAGCTGGTCTTCGCGCTGCCGCCGGGCACCACGCGGGTGCGCGCGCGCTACGGCGTGCCGCCGATCGCCTGGGCCGACTTCGGCGACGCGGCCAGCCGCACGCGCGGCGTGGTCTTCGCGGCGCGCCTCGGCCGCGACGGGCCGCCGCTGTGGGAACAGGAGCTCGATCCCGTGCAGCGCGCGGAGGACCGCGGCCTGCGCGCGCTGGAGCTGAGCTTCCCCGCCGGCCGCGAGGCGCGCGAGCTCGTGCTCTCGGTGCGCGGCCGCGTGGCGCCGAGCGCCGGACCGGACTGGGGCGCCTTCGCGGCGGTCGAGCTCGATTGACGGGCCCTGCCGCGCCGCCGCCGGATCGCATACGATCGCCCGAGCACCCCCGCATGAGCCAAGCGCCGCATCCCGCGCCCGACCGTGCCGTCTTCCGGCTCGGCCTGGCGGTCACCGGCCTGGGCGTGCTGGTCGTCGGCGTGCTGCTGGCGCTGTACGCCAACCGCGCGCCGGAGCGCGACGACATCGAGCTCGCCTACCTGTTCCTGCCCGAGTCGACGCTCGCGCTGGCGCTCGAACAACTGTGGTCGCCGCTCAACGAGCACCGCATCGCGCTCTCGGAGCTGGTGCGCGCGGTCCTGTTGTGGATCACCGGCGACTTCCGCTCGGCGGCCTGGTTCCAGCTGGCGGTCTTCACGCTGCTCGCGCTGGGCTTCCTGGTCCTGGCGCGCCGGCTGCGCGGCCACAGCACGGCCTTCGACCTCCTGTTCCCCGTGCTGTGGCTCGGCTGGGGCAATACCCACAACTGGCTGCTCGGCGTGCAGGTCTGCGTCACGCTCTCGACGGCGCTCTCCTGCGTGGCGCTGGCGTCGATCGCCTGGGCGGCCGCGCCGCCGACGCCGCGCCGGCTGGCGCTGGTCGGGCTGGCGGCGACGCTCTCGCCGCTGTGCGGCGGCTTCGGCCTGTGCCAGGCGCCGGTGTGGATCGTCTGGCTCGCCGCAGCGGGGCTCGGGCACTGGCGCGCGACGCCCGCGCGGCGCGGGACCGCCTGCGCGGCCTGGGCCTGGTCGCTGGCGGGCGCGGCCGTCGTGCTGCTGTATTTCCGCGAGCTCGAGTTCCCGGCGCAGGCGGTCGAGCAGCCCGAGGTCGGCCGGGCGCTGGGGATCGCGGGCCAGTTCCTGGTGGTCGGCCTGGGCGAGGGCGCGGCCTACCATCCGTGGTTCAGCGGCCTCGCCGTCGGAGCGCTGCTGCTCGTCGCGCTGTTCGCGCTCGCGCGCGCGGCGCTGCGCGACCCCGCGGAGCGCTGGCGCGCCTCGGGCTTCGCGGCCGCGATCGCGTCGACGTTGCTCCTCGGCCTGAGCATCGGCTGGTCGCGCCAGGACGGCTGGCCCGTCGCGGGCTTCGCCTCGCGCTACGTCAGCGCGCAGACGCCGGCGCTGGTCGCCGCGCTGCTGGCGCTCGCGCTGTACCTGCCGGGCCGGACGGCCCGCGCCGTGCTCGGCCTGGTGTGCGCGGCCGTGCTGTGGGTGCTGCCCTCGAACATCCAGTATGGCGGCGCCTGGGCGCGCGAGCGGCACGCGCTGCTCTCGAGTTTCGCGGACGACGCGGAGCGCCGCTTCCCGACCGCGCTGCTCGCGCAGACCTACGCCGCCGAGGTCTACGGCTCGACCTCCGACTTCGCGGCGCGCCTGGCGGTGCTCGCGCGCGCCGGCCTGCCGCCCTTCGATCGCCATCCGGCGCCGCCGGAGATCGTGCCCAAGCTCGGCGTGGCGCTCGGTCCGGGCGGGCGGATCGAGAGCGCGGCCCCGGAGCACGCGGGCGAGCGCCAGGTGCTCGGCCAGCCGATGCTGGCCGTGCCCGCGCCGGGGCGCATCGTGCTGGTGCCGGCCACGGGCGCGCAGCGCATGCACGGCGTGGTCGGCGTCCTGCCGCTGGCCTACGGCGCCTTCGTGCCGCCCGAACAGCGCACGCGCGGCATCGAGGTGTTCGTCGAGCTGGTCGAGCCCGGCGGCGAGGTGCTCGAGCTCTTCCACGTCGAACTCGATCCGGTCGAGCGCGAGGAGGACCGCAAGCAGCTCTGGTTCGACGTCGGCTGGCCGAGCGAACGGCTCGGCGAGATCGTGCTGCGCTGCGCGCCGCGCGCGGTCACGCCGGGCCGCTACGACGTCGCCGTGTGGGCCTTCACGCCGCCCTTCTGAGCGCGCCACACGGCCAGCACCGACTTGCCGACGCGCCGGCCGAGGCAGGGATCGACCAGGCGCGAGAGCGGCACGAAGAGCCGGTCCCAGGTGCGCACCTGGCGCAGCGTCGGCAGCGACTGGCGCAGCAGCGCGCGGTTGGCCCACGAGGCGGCGAGGCCCGCGCTGTCGAGGTACTCGAGCCGCTCGAGCGTCGCGTCCGCGGGCGTCAGGGCGCGCAGCGAGCGCGCGTCGTAGCGCCGGTGGTGGCCGATCGCGCGGTCGAAGGGGCTGTACAAGGCCTGGTGCGCGGGGGCGAGCACGACCACGCGCCCGCCGGCGTCGAGGCAGCCGACGGCGCGCGCCAGCTCGGCGGCGTCGTCGGCGATGTGCTCCAGGACGTCGAGGTAGAGCAGCGTGTCGAAGCGCCGCTCGCTGCCGACGTCGGCCAGCGTGCCGGCGAGGTGCGCGACGCGCGCGCCGTGGCGCTCGTGCAGCGCGCGCGCGCGCGCCAGCAGGGCGCCGTCGGGCTCGAGGCAGGTCCAGTGGCCGGCGGCGTCGAGCAGCAGCTCGGTGTTCGAGCCCAGCCCCGCGCCGACCTCGAGCACGCGGCCGCGCACGAAGGGCCGCAGGCGCCGCGACCAGTAGGCCTTCCAGTTCGTCGCCTGCGCGAAGAGCTCGAGCTCCGAGCCCTCGTACGGCCGCTCGCTCATGGCCGCGGGTGAACGCGCTCGACGCCCGCGACGAAGTGGCGGAAGTCGCGCAGCGGCAGGAAGCTCAGGTTGTTGCGCCCCGAGAGCACCGAGAAGGTCAGCGCGCAGGCGGCCAGCAAGAGCTGCACGGACAGCAGTGCGGTCACCAGCGTCCACGCGCCGAGTTGCTCGGGCAGCGCGCACCAGCCGGCGCGCGCCGCCAGCCAGAGCGCCGCGGGCACCAGCAGGCTCGCCGCCAGGCCGACCGTGCCGGCGATCAGGAGCCGCACGCCGACCACGTCGCCGAAGACCGAGATCGCGGACAGGCCGTGCGTCACCAGGTGGACGAAGTTCATGCGCGAACGGCCGGCCAGGCGCGTGCCGCGCGCGATCGGCACCATCGCGTACGGGATGCGCGCCTTGAAGACCGCCGCCGCGTAGTGGTTCCAGGCCTCGCTGACGACGACGAAGGTGCCCAGGAGCTCGAAGGGCATCACGCTGAAGTTGCCGACGCGCACGGCGACGCCGGTCAGGACGCGGTGCAGCGTGCGGTAGACGAAGTACGAGAGCTGGAACAGGGCGCCTTCGCTGCGGCGCGCGCGCTCGGCGAAGACCACGCGCCGGCCGCCGTGGCGGTCGAGCTCGGCCAGCAGCACGGGCAGGTCCTCGGGCCGGTCCTCGCCGTCGCCGTCGAGGACGCACACCGCGTCGGCGCGGCGTTCCTGGTGCACGAAGGTCAGGCCGATCGCCAGCGCGCGCTGGTGTCCCAGGTTGCGCGCCAGGCGCAGCACCTCGACGCCCAGCAGGGCGCGGTAGGGACGCACCAGGCGCTCGGCACCGGCGCGCTCGGTCGAGCCGTCGTCGACGACGAGGACGCGCAGCTGCCAGCCCTGGGTCGCCGCGACGGCGTCGAGCCGCTCGAGCAGCTGCGCCAGGCTCTCCCAGTCGTCGTAGACCGGGATCACCGCCGCCACGCTGCGAGGCGTCGCAGCGCTCATGCGGCGGCGCCGCTCCGTTCTCCAGCCCTGAGCCCCGACCGCATCGCGGAGATCCTACCCGGCGCGGGCCGGGCGATCCTCCCACCGTGGCCTCCCACCGCCAGCCTCCCACCGATAGGATTGCGCGCCGCTTCGGGCGCGGCTCGCCCGGGCGCCGGCTGCGGTCGGCGCGGCATCCGTCCGATACCCGATACCCCCCTCATGTCCGGTACGGTCCGAGAAGAAGAGGCTGACCTCGTCCGCGCCGTGACCGGCGAGGACGTCCAGCGCATCTACCGCCACCGCTTCAGCGTCGCGGATCGCGCAGCCAAGGCCGCGATCTGGCGCGTGGTGGTCCAGGACGGCCTGCAGCGCTGGATCCCGGCCGGCGCGACGGTGCTCGACATCGGCTGCGGCTACGGCGAGTTCCTCAACCACGTGCGCGCGGCGCGGCGCATCGGCGTCGACCTCAACCCCGATTCGCGCGCCGCGCTCGAACGCGAGATCGAGTTCCACGTCGGCGACGTGCGCAAGCTGACCTTCCTGCCCGACGCGAGCGTCGACGTCGCCTTCACCTCGAACCTCCTGGAACACCTGCCTTCCAAGGGCGACGTCGAGATGCTCCTGCGCGAAGCGCGGCGCGTGCTCAAGCCCGGCGGGCACCTGATCCTGCTCGGCCCGAACCTGCGCTTCCTGCCCGGCGACTACTGGGATTTCTGGGACCACCTGACGCCGATCACCGATCGTTCGCTGGTCGAGGTGTGCGAGAACCTGGAGTTCAAGACGCTCGACTGCATCCCGCGCTGGCTGCCCTACACGACGCGCTCGGCGCTGCCGCAGGCGACGTGGATGGTGCGGCTGTACCTGCGCGTGCCGCTGGTCTGGCGCTTCCTGGGCGGCCAGTTCCTGATCCGCGTCCAGAAGCCATGACGGTCGAACGCATCAGCGTCGTCCTGCCGGTCTACAACGAGCGCGACAACATCGCGACCTGCCTGACGGGGCTGGACCGCGCGCTGCAGGGCGTCGAGCACGAGATCCTGGTCTGCTACGACTTCGACGAGGACACCACGCTCGCCGGCATCCGCGCCATGGGCGAAGCGGCGCCGCGCGCGCTGCGGCTGGTCAAGAACACGCTCGGGCGCGGGCCGCACAACGCGCTCAAGGCCGGCTTCGCCGCGGCCAGCGGCGACGTGGTGGTGACGACCATGGCGGACCTGTCGGATCCGCCCGAGCTGATCCCGCGCCTGGCCGAGAAGGTGCGCGCGGGCGCCGACGTCGTCGCCGGCTCGCGCTACATGCCGGGCGGCTCGCAGAGCGGCGGGCCGCTGCTCAAGCGCACCCTGTCGCGCATCGCGGGCGTCTCGCTGGCCTGGGTGGCGGGCCTGGGGACCTCGGACGCCACGAGCAACTTTCGCGCGTACTCCAAGCGCTTCCTCGAGCGCACGCGCATCGACGCGACCGCCGGCTTCGAGATCGCGCTGGAGTTGACGGTCAAGGCGCACCTCGCCGGCTCGCGCGTCGACGAAGTGCCGAGCTCGTGGACCGACCGCACCGCGGGCGAGAGCCGTTTCCGGCTGTGGAAGTGGCTGCCGAACTACCTGCGCTGGTACCTGCTCGCGCTGTGGGAGCCGGCGGCGGTGTGGCTCGCGCTGCTGGTCGGCCTGGCGCTCCCGCTGGCCACCTGGACCGGCCACGACCAGGAAGCCGCGCGGCTCCTGGCCTGGGGCTCGGCGGCCGGTGCGGCGGCGGCGCTGCTGGCGACGCGCGCGGTGCGCGGCCGCACGCGCTGGTTCGACGCGGGCCAGGTGCTGATCTGGTTCGCGCCGCCCTTCGGCAACGTGCCGGCCGGGATCATGGCGGCGATCGTCGGCGCGCGCCTGCTCGCCAGCGCGGTGTTCGTCGCCGCCAGCGCCGGCGCGCTCGCCACCTGGAACGCGCTGCGCCGGCTGGCGGGCCGCTGCGACCAGCGCGCCTTCGGCATCGCGCTCCTGGCGGTCGCGCTGACCTTGACGCGCGTCGAGTTCATGAAGCGCATGGCGGGGCTCGAGCTCGATCCCTCCTGGCAGCAGTCGCTCGGCCGCGCGCTGGTCGAGGGCCGGCGCTTCGGCGTCGAGGTGCAGTTCACCTACGGGCCGCTGGGCTACTTCATGGAGAGCCCGTTCGTCGCGGGCCTGTACTGGACCAAGACCGTGCTGTTCGAGCTCGTGCTGCGCCTGATCTGCGCCGGCTTCGTCGCGCTGGCGATCGCGCGCGTGCCGGGCGTGCTGGAGCGCATCCTGTGCGCGCTGGCGGCGCTGATGATGCTCGGCGGCCACGACGCCTGGGCCTTCCTGGTCGTGGCCTCGGTCGGCGCCTGGTACTTCGCGCGGCCCGAGCGCGGCGTGCTGCACGAGAGCCTGGGCACGGCGGTGCTGGTGGTGCTGTCGCTGGTCAAGTTCACCTGGTTCCTGTACGCGGGCGTGGTGTGGGTGCTGTTCGGCGCGTGGTGCTGGCGCACGCGCGGGATCCACCGCGGCCTGCGCACGCCGGCGCTGGCGGCCGGGCTGCTGCTCGTGCTGTGGTGCGGCATCGGACAGCAGGCGCTCGACCTGCCGCGCTACCTCTGGAGCTCGTGGCAGATCGCCAGCGGCTACCCGGCGGCGATGGGCTACGGCGGCGACCTGAACCAGCTGAGCGCGGCGCTGGCGATCCTGGGCCTGGTCGGCCTGGTCGCGCTGGTGAACCTGTGGCGCCGGCCGTTCTGCACGCGCGCGCTGGCGCTGTCGCTGGTGCTGGTCGCGGGCGCGTTCCTGGCCTTCAAGGCCGGCTACGTGCGCAGCTTCGGCAACTCCGTCACCTATCTGGCCTTCGTCGCGGCCGCGCCCTTCCTGCTGACGGCGAGCGGCGCGGCGACGGCCCTCGATCGCTGGCGCGGCCGGCTGCTGCTCGGCCTGCGCCTGGCGCTGATCGCGCTGATCGTCCCGGCCTTCGCCGAGGCGCGCATGGCGAGCGGGCGCTGGGTGCAGCTCTACTTCCACGAGGCGCCGAACACGCTCGACTGGAAGCTGCGCACGCTGCTCGACCTCGGGGAACAGCGCCGCACGATCGAGGAGGAGAGCCAGGCGATCCGCAACCAGTCGGCGCTGCCGCGCATCAGCGAGACGGTCGGGCGCGCCAGCGTCGACCTGCTGGGCTTCTCGCAGGGCACGCTGCACGCCAACGGCCTCAACTGGACGCCGCGCCCGGCCTTCCAGAGCTACATCGCCTACACGCCCGGCCTCCTGCGCGCCAACGCCGAGTTCCTCGCGGGGCCGTCGGCGCCGTGGTACCTGCTGCACGAGTTCGGCACGATCGACAACCACCTGCCGAACATGGAGGACACGCTGGCGCTGCAGGTGATGTCGCGCGACTACGTGCTGCTGCGCGAGGAGGGCCCGTACCTGCTGCTGCAGCACACGCCGCGGCCCGCGGCGGAGCGCCCCGAGCTGCAGGCGCGCCAGGTGCAGCTGGACGCCGAGTTCCCCTTCGGCGAGTGGATCGACATCGGCCACACGCCGGGCGGGGCGCACCTGTTGCAGCTCGAGTTCGATCGCACGCTCCGCGGCGCGCTGATGAACACGCTCCTGCGGCCGCCCGCGCTGCACATGCAGGTCGAGGACTCGGAGCAGCGCGCCGACCGCTTCCGCATCGTGCCGAGCATGATGGAGGCCGGCGTGTTCGTGCACCCCTTCGCGGTCGGCAACGCCGACTGGCTGGAGTGGTTCACCAGCGGCAACGTGGCGCGCGTCACGCGCGTGCGCATCACGCTCAACGCGGGCGAGCTCGAGCGCGGCGGCTACGAGCCGCGCGTGCGGGTGCGCCTGATCCGCGCCGACGACCTGGTGCCGGCGCGCACGGGCTCGGTCGACCGCACCTCGCGCTTCCCGATGTTCGTCACGCAGCCGCACGAGATCAACGCGCGCTTCCCGTGGTTCACCGACGGCGTCGGCGACCTGCCGGTGCTGGTCGTGCACGCGCCCTCCGAGCTGGCCTACGGCGTCGGCGCCGGCCGCCACCGCGTGCGCGCGCGCTACGGGCTCTTGCCGGCGGCCTGGAAGGCGGGCGAACAGGGCTCCGACGGCGTGTTCTTCAGCGTGGTGTCGATCGCCCCGGACGGCAAGGAGACGGTGCACCTGCGGCGCTACGTCGACCCGCGCGCCGTGCAGGCCGACCGCGCCGCGCTGGAGCTCGACCTGACCCTCGAGCTCGCGACCCCCGGCCCGATCGTGCTGCGCACGCGCCCCGGCCCGCGCGCCGACACCAACTCCGACTTCGCCTGGTGGTCGAAGATCGAGGTCACGCCGCTCGGGCCGGAGCAGCCGCCGCGCTGACGCGCGCGAATGCGATGGACGCGGCGCACGAGTCCAGTGTCACGTCAGGGGGCACGCCAGGGGGCACGCCAGGGGGCACGCCCGCGCGCAACCGTCGCGACCTGGCCTGCGCGGTGCTCCTGGCGCTGCTGCTGTGGTGCACGCGCTGGAGCGGGCCGGCGGCCGCGGCGGTGCCCGAGCTCGATCCCTCGTGGCAGCAGGCGCTCGGCCAGGCGCTGGTGCAGCGGCTCGACTTCGGAACGGAGCTGGTGTTCACCTACGGGCCCCTCGGCTGGTTCACGCACGGCGCGTGGCAGCCCGAGCTGTGGGGCTGGAAATTCTGGTTCTTCGAGGGCCTGGTCAAGCTGGCGCTGTGCGCGGTGCTCGCGCGCGCCTGGCTGCGGCTCGACAGCTGGCTCGAGCGGCTGCTGCTCGCCGCGCTGCTCCTGATCCCCGATCCCGGCGTCGAAGCGTTCTACTTCGTGTGCCTGACGGCGCTGGCGCGCTGGCTGCTCGACCTGCAGGCGGCGCCGGCAATGCGCTCGCTGCCGGCCTGGCTGCTGTGGGCGCTGATCGCCTGGATCAAGTTCTCGTACTTCCTGCTGGCGGGCGCGCTGGGCGCGGTGCTCCTCGGCGTGCTGCTCGTGCGGCGTCGCGCGCGCGCGGCGGCCGTGCAGGCGGGCTTGGCCCTCGCCGCGCTGGTGTTGGTCTGGTCGGCGACGGGCCAGCCGCTGTCCGCGCTGGTGCCCTGCATCGTCCACGGGCTCGAGCTGGCGCGCGGCTACCCGGAGGCGCTCTCGGGCCCGAGCCTCGCCCTGCACGCCTGGCTCGCGCTCGGGGCGGGCGTGGCCGTGCTCGTGTCGCTGTGCCTCGCCGAGCGGCGCTGGATCCTGTTGGCGCTCTTCGTGCCGGGCGCCGTCCTCGCGCAGCGCGCGGGCTTCACCACCGGCGGCAGCGCGGTGCTCAGCTGCCTGGGCTTCCTGTTGCTCGCGCCCTTCCTGCTGACCGAGCTGCCGCGCGTCCCCGGCGCGCGCCGCAACTGGAGCCGCGCGACCCTGTGGCTGGCGGCCGGGCTGGCGCTGGCCGGCTACCAGCACGTGCTCGCGGGCGCGATCGACGAGGCCGACCGGCCGCTGACGCTCTGGGCGCGGCGCGTGGCGTCGAACGCGGAGCGCATGCTGACACCCGGCGCCGAACGGGCCGCCTTCGAGGCCCAGCGCGAGCAGCTCGCCAGCGAGCACGCCCTGCCGCGCATCCGCGCCGCGGTCGGCGCGGAGCGCGTCGACCTGTTCTGCGCCGAGCAAGGGGCGCTGTTCCTCAACGACCTCGTGTGGGCGCCGCGGCCGGTGTTCCAGAGCTACGCGGCCTACACGCCGCGCCTGCTCGAGCTCAACGCCGCCTACTACCGCGGCGAGCGCGCCCCGCGCTTCGTGATCCTGCGCTTCACGACCATCGACAACCGCCTGCCGGGCATGGAGGACGTGCCGGCGCTGAGCGAGGTCCTGGCGCGCTACCACCCCGTGCTCAGCGAGCGCGAGTACCTGCTCTTCGAGCGCGACAGCGAGCCGCGCGCGGTCGCCGGCGAGCGCACGCTGCTCTTCGAGCGCCGCGTGCGCTTCGGCGAGCAGGTCGACCTCGCGGCCTACGATCGGCCGGGCACGCTGCTGCAGCTCGCGATCGAGCCGACGCTCGCCGGGCGCGCGCAACTCCTGTGCGTCACTCCGCCGCGCATCGAGGCCGACGTCGTGCTCGCGCTCGACGGCGGACCGCACCGCTGCCGCGTCGTGCCCGGCTGCAGCGCGGGCGGCGTGTTCGCCGTGCCGTTCCTCAACTCGCAGGAGCGCTGGCAGGCCTGGGCCAGCGGCGTGGCGCTGGAGCGCCTGATCGGCTTCACGCTGGTCGACGACGCGCGCGTGCGCGCGATCTACGGCGACGAGTACACGCTGCGGCTGATCCACGACCCGCGCAGCGTGCCGCCGCAGGCACCGGCCGAGCCGCCGTCTGCCGACGCCGAGTTGCTCGCGCTCTTCGCCCCGCCGCCCGCGCGCTTCGAGGGACCGCACCCGCTGACCTGGGGCCGGCTCGCGGGCCGCGCGGCCTGCGTGCAGCACGCGCCGTCGACGCTCGAGTTCACGCCGGGCGCGGGCCGCTGGCATCTGGCGGCACGCTACGGTCTGCCCGAGGCGGCCTGGGAGCGCGGTTGCAGCGACGGCGCGGCCTTCGTGGTGCTGGTGCGCGACGCCGCGGGCGCGGCGCAGCCGTTGTGGCGGCGGCTGCTGCTGCCGGCACAGGAGGCCGCGGACCGCGGCGAGCAGGTGCTCGAGCTGGACTTCGAGCTCGCCGAGGGCGAAGTGCTGTTGGTCGAGACGCGCGTCGGCCCGGAGCGCCACGCTGCCTGCGACTGGACCGCCTGGACCGCATTCACACTCACCGCGCTACCCTGAACGCGGGCGTGACACGCCGCTGCTTCCGCGCGCGCGGCCGGGCTGGATAGGATGCCCGGACCATGGAACAACTGCTCCTCGCGGCCCTCGCTTCGACTGCCACGCTCTTCTGCCAGACGCCCGAGACGCCGCGCGCCGCGCATGTGATCGAGGACGGCCAGGCGCGCACGGTCGAGGCCTTCAAGGACTCCAAGGAGTGGATCAAGCACCACCTGTGGGTCGAGACGACCTTCGACTCGGACGGCGACGGCCGCATGGATCGCATGCACGTCGACGTGACGCGGCCCAAGCAGACCGACAGCGAAGGCCTGAAGGTGCCGGTGATCTACGAGACCTCGCCCTACTTCGCGGGCACGGGCGGCGACGACAAGAGCTTCTTCTGGAACCCGGAGCAGGAGCTCGGCGGCGCGCCCAAGCCGCGCAAGACGATGGCGCACGTCGCGCGCGGCGAGCAGCCCGGCATGATCTCCAACAGCGAGGTGCGCACCTGGCTGCCGCGCGGCTTCGCGGTGGTGCACTCGTCGTCGCCCGGCACGGGCTGGTCCGACGGCTGCCCGACGGTCGGCGGCGAGAACGAGTCGCTGGCGCCCAAGGCGGTGATCGACTGGTTGTGCGGGCGCGCGAAGGGCTGGACGGCCGCGGTCGGCGGCGAGCCGGTCGTCGCCAGCTGGTGCAGCGGCAAGGTCGGCATGATCGGCACCTCGTACAACGGCACGCTGCCGCTGGCGGCCGCGACCACGGGCGTCCAGGGCCTGGAGGCGATCGTGCCGATCGCGCCCAACACGTCGTACTACCACTACTACCGCTCGAACGGCCTGGTGCGGCATCCGGGCGGCTACATGGGCGAAGACGTCGACGTGCTCTACGACTTCATCCACAGCGGCGATCCGGCGCGCGGCGACTGGTGCGACGAGCACGTGCGCGACCAGGCGATCGTGGCCCACCTCGATCGCGCCAGCGGCGACTGGAGCCCCTTCTGGGCCGAGCGCGACTACCTGCTCGAGCTGAAGAACATGAAGGCCGCCTGCCTGATCGCGCACGGCTTCAACGACTGGAACGTGATGCCCGACCACAGCGCGCGCATCTACCTGGCGTTGAAGAAGAAGGGCACGCCTTGCATGGCGTTCTTCCACCAGGGCGGCCACGGCGGCCCGCCGCCGGCCGAGCTGGTCAACAAGTGGTTCACGAAGTACCTGCTCGGCGCGGACAACGGCGTCGAGAAGGGACCGCGCGCCTGGGTCGTGCGCGAGGGCGAGCGGCCGAACGCGCCGACGTCCTACCCCGACTGGCCCAACCCCGAGGCGCGGCCGGTGGTGCTCAACCCGCGCGCCGGCGGAGACAAGACCGGCGAGCTGGCGCTGCAAGGCGTCGCGGCGCGCACGCTCGAGTCGCTGGTCGACGACGTCGCGCTCGACGGCGCGACGCTGGCCAAGGCCGAGGCCTCGCCGGCGCGGCTGCTGTACGCGACGCCGGCGCTGACCCAGCCGCTGCACCTCTCGGGCTACGCGCGCGTGACGATCACGCTGAGCTGCGACAGGCCGGCCACGAACTTGTCGGTGTGGCTGGTGTCGCTGCCCTGGGTCGACAAGGCGCGCATCAACGAGAACCTGATCACGCGCGGCTGGGCCGATCCGCAGAACCGCGACTCGCTCGAGAAGGGCAAGGCGCTGGAGCCCGGGAAGCCGGTGACGGTCAGCTTCGACCTGCAGCCCGACGACCAGATCATCCCGGCTGGCGAGCGCATCGGGCTGATGATCTTCGCCAGCGACCGCGACTTCACGTTGTGGCCGGCCGCGGGCACGCAGCTGTCGATCGACCTGGCGGGCACGCTGCTCGAGCTGCCGGTGGTCGGGGGGCAGGCGGCGTACGAGAAGGCCTGCGCGCCCGCGGCGAAATGAACCGGGAGCGCCTGGGGCGCTCCCGGAGATCGTCCAGCTCGGCGGCGGGGCCTAGATGGTCCCGCGCTCGACCTGCTCGCGGATCCAGGGCACGACTTCGTCGAGGATCTTCTCGAGCGGCGTCGTGGCCTCGAAGCCCAGCAGGCGCTTCGACTTCGTGACGTCCGGCGTGCGCAGCTGCACGTCGTATTCGAAGGGCTTGTCCGAGACGAAGCGGAAGGGCTTCTTCCCGCCGTGGACCTGCTTCCAGATCGCCTCGGCCAGTGCCAGCACCGTGGTCGGCACGGGCGTCGAGATGTTGAAGTCCTCGTTGAGCGCCTTGGGGTGCTCGATGCACACGCGGATGCCGCGCGCCAGGTCGCCGCCGTAGGTGTAGTGACGCACCTGCGAGCCGTCGCCCAGGATGTGCAGCGGGTCCTGGCCCTTGAGCACCTTCTGCACCAGGTCGGGAACGACGTGGCTCATCGCCAGCTTGACGTTGCCCGAGTAGATCTCGTGCTCGCCGCGCGCGCGGCCTTCGCCGATGCCGACGCAGTTGAAGGGGCGCACGATGGTGAACGGCAGCTGGTACTGCTCCCAGGCGCCCTTGGCGTAGTACTCGCACGACAGCTTCTGGAAGCCGTAGGTCGAGAGCGGCGGCGGCGAGCGCCGTTCGGCGCCCTCGGGGGTGGGGAACTCCTTGGTGCTCTCGTACACCATCGAGGAGCTCAGCAGCGTGGCCTTCTTGAGCTTGGCGTGCTGGTGCGCCCAGATCGCGGTGTCGAAGGCGGCCGCGGTGATGCGGTCGTTCTCGGCGATCAGGTCGTAGGCGTACTTGTGGAAGTAGCTGATGCCGCCGATCATCGCGGCGCAGATCACGAAGTGATCGCAGTCCGCGATCAGCTTCTTCATCAGGTCGATGTCCTTGGCGTCGCCTTCGACGAGCTTGTACTTGGGGTGGTTGTCGTACGACTTGCCGACCTTGCCGTACTTGCTGAAGTTGTCGATGCCGACGACCTCGTAGCCGTTCTGCAACAGCTCGGCGACGAGGTAGCCCGCGATGAATCCGTTCGAACCGGTGACGAGGACTTTCATACGACCGTCATTCCTCCAGGGACCGCGTTCCACACGTCGATCACGGGTTTGCCTTTGTAGTCGAGGCGCTTGTAGGGACTGTGCGGGGTGCCGATGAAGAGCAGCGCCGAACGGGCGATGACCTCTTCCGCCGGCAGGATCCAGCTGCGCTCCAGGTAGGGATCGGCGCACAAGACCTCGCGCGCCTCGAAGGCCAGCGACTTCTTGAGCTTGTAGGACAGCGAGTCGCGCGGGTCGTCGCAGTCGGCCTTGAAGGTCATGCCCAGGATGCCGACCGTCAGGTTGCGCAGGTCGTACTTCTGGGCCGCGCGCCGCACGAGGTAGTTGGGCAGCCCTTCGTTGACCAGCATCGCCGAGTGCCCCAGGAAGAAGGCGTTGTCGTCGAAGGTCGAGAGCTGCATCGTGTCCTTGAACAGGCACGGGCCCGCGGCGAAACCGGCCTTGGGGAAGCCCTTGCCGCGCGGGTACTTCTCGGTCATCGCCCGGTGGATCTCGTAGAAGTCGAGTCCGTAGTCGTTGGCGATCATGTAGAACTGGTTCGCGGCGGCGAACTGGATGTAGCGCCAGGCGTTGTTGTAGAGCTTGGTCAGCTCCGCCCCCACCGTCGGCAGCTCGATCAGGTCGGGCGTCAGCAGCTTGAACAGCGCCTTGGCGCGCTCGAGCGCGCGCGGCGAGGTGCCCGACACGATCTGCGGCAGCGAGTGGATCTCCTCGAGCGCCACGCCCTGCGCCACGCGCTCGGGGCAGAAGGCCACGTCGACCTCGAAGCCCGATGTCTTCAGGGCGTGCGCGACGTGGTCGGTGGTGCCCGGGTAGACCGTGCTGCGCAGGATCAACAGCTGGCCGTTGCGCAGGAAGGAGCGGTCCTTCTTGATCAGGTCGCCGTAGACCTCCAGGCGCGGGTTGAGGTGCTCGTCGAGCGGCGTGCCGATCACCGTGATCACCGTGTCGGCCGAGCGGATCACGTCGGCCGAGGTGGTGGCCTCGAAGCGCTTCGAACGCGTGACCTCGAGCAGCAGCTGGTCGGCGCCGGCGTCGATGAAGGGCATCGAGCCCCGGTTGACCTGCTCGACTTTCTTGGCGTCGATGTCGAGCGCCACGACCTTCTTGCCGGCCTTGGCGAAGGCGAGCCCGAGCGGCAGGCCGACGTGGCCGCAGCCGCCGATGATGACGATGTCGGTCATGGTTCTGGTGCGCGGGGGGGCGGTGAGGGGGCGGGGAGGGGCGAACCGGCGAGCCCTGCGGCGGGAACGCGTCGGGGAAGAGTACGCGAAAAAGGCAGAGCAGGATAAGGGCGCACGTCGGCTGGCCGCAAGCCGGGGAAGGGCGCGGCTTCAAGCGGGGCCTCCACGAGCTCGGCGCAACCTCGGCGCGGGGCCCGGGCGGCCACAGCACGAGAAAAAAACGCCGCCGCGCGGGCTCCGCAGCGCGGCTTTGGTACACGGCTCGCGATGACGCACGCGCCCCCGCCGCGCCGCCACGGCCCGCTCGCCTGCAGCTGGGTCGTGGCCGCCACGCTGCTCGTGCTGCTGACGCACTGGGAGGCGCCGCAGCCGATCGCGCCGACGCGGCTCGATCCCTCCTACATGCAGGCCACGGGGATGGCCCTGGCGCAGGGGCTGGGCTTCGGGCGCGAGGTGCTCTTCACCTTCGGACCGCTGGGTTGGTTCAACACCAGCCCGGCGCTGCCGCACGAGCCGGCGTGGTTCTGGCTCAAGATCGCCTGGGAGCTCGGCGTGCGCGGCGGGCTGGTGCTGGTGCTGGTCGCGCTGACGCTCCGTCTCGAACGGCCGTGGGAGCGCGCGCTGTGCGTGCTGGCGCTGCTGCTGCCCGGGATGCGCTCCGACTCATGGTGGTTCCTGGCGGCGGCCGGGCTGACGGTCTGGGACGCGACGCGCGCGCGCGCGTCGCCGGCGCGCGAGTTCGCGCTCGCCCTGGGCTGGACGCTGATCGCGCTGGTCAAGTTCACGTTCCTGATCGCCTGCGGACTCGCGGGCCTGGCCGCGGTCGTGATCGCCTGGCGCGGACGCTCCCCGCGCGAGGCGCTGCGGCTGGCGGCGATCGCGCTGGCGGTCTTCGCAGCGGTGTGGCTGGCGCTCGGCCAATCGCTGGCCGCGCTGCCGGAGTACGTGCGCTGGTCGCTGCAGCTGACGCGCGGCTACAGCGAGGGCATGTCGCTGGCGCCGCTGCACGCGAGCGCGCTCGCCTGGGCGGCGTTCGCCGCAGCGCTGTGCCTCGCGACCGTGGCGCTGACGCTCGTGCCGGGCGAGCGCGGCGCGCGGCGCTGGATGCTGTGCGCGCTCTTCGGGTTGCTGACCTTCCTGGCCTTCAAGGCCGGCTACGTGCGGGCTTTCGGCGCGATCCTGTTCTTCGGGTTCACGGCGGCCGCGCCCTACGTGGCTGCGCTGTCGTGCCGCGGGTCGGAGCCGGGACGCGCGGGGCGCCTCGCGCCCTGGCTGCGGGTGGCGGGCCTGCTGGCCGGGCTGGGCGGGAGCCTGGCGACGGGTTTCGGCTTCGACACGCCCGTCGATGTCGCGCGCGGGATCGGACGCAACCTGGCCGAGCACGCGCCGGGGCTGGTCGATCCCTGGAGCTTGCGCGCGGAGCTCGAGCAGGCCAGCGCGCGGCGCGTCGAGCTCTTCGCGATGCCGCGCACGCGAGCACACGTCGGGCGCCTGCCGGTCGAGGTCTTCGCCGGCGAGCACGCGATCCTGGCGCTCAACGACCTGCACTGGAAGCCGCGGCTGGTGCCCTTCGCCTTCAGCGTGCTGACCGCCGACACAGCGCAGCGCAACGCGGAGGATCTCGACCAGCGCGGCGCAGACTTCGTGCTGCTGCGCGGCGGAGCTGCCGACGGGCGCGTGCCGACTTCCGAGGACGGCGCGGCGCTGCGCGTGCTGCTCGCCCGCTACCAGCCGGTGCTGGCCGAGCGCGGGTTCCTGCTCTTCCAGCGCAGTGCGGCGGCGCGTCCGGTGCGCGTCAGCGAGTTCTTGCACAAGCCGGCGGTCTTCGGCGAGACGCTCGAGCTGGACGGCGTCGGCGGTCACGAGCTCGTGCTGCGCCTCGACCTGCGGCCGAGCGCGCTGGGCGCGCTGCGCACGACGCTCTACCAGGCCGAAACCCTGTGGATCGAGGCCACCACGCGTTCCGGACGGACGCTGCGCCTGCGCTGGGTGCCCGAGATGATGCGCACCGGCGCGCTGGTGCGGCCGCTGCTCGAGGACCACGACGCCTGGATGCGCTGGGTCACGGGCGACGAGACCGACGCGATCGTGCGCCTCCATTTCCTGCCTCCTGAGCGCCCCTGGGCCTGGGAGCCGCTGTTCGAGCTGGTGCTCGAGAGCCACGCAGGCCTCGCGCCCGATCCGCGGCCCACGCTGCGGTGGTCGATGTTCGACACGGCGCCACTCTCGGTCGACGCCCCGACCGGCACGCGCCACGCCTTCTACCTGCAGCGCGACGAGGTGCTGCGCGTCGGGGCGCCGTCGCGCCTGGTCTTCGAGCTGCCGCAGGGCGCGAGCCGCCTGAGCGCGGGCTTCGGCTTCCTGCGCGAGACCCTGGCGCCGGGATCGACGGACGGAGCGGTGTTCCGTGTCGTCGCGCGCGAGGACGGTGCCGAAGCGCGCACCTTGTACGAACGCCGAGTGACGCCGATCGAGGTGCGATCCGACCGCGACCTGATCCCGCTGGCGCTCGACGTCGAGACGGCGGCCGGCGGCGAGCTGTGGCTCGAGACCGACCCGGGCCCGGCGGGCGACGCGCGCGGGGACGAGGTCTTCTGGACCGCGGTCCGGCTCGAGCCGCGCTGAACCGCGGCGCGCGCCGCGCTACGCCCGCAGGATCTTCTCCAGCGCCTTGCCCTTGGCCAGCTCGTCGATCAGCTTGTCGAGGTAACGCACCTTGCGCATCAGCGGGTCCTTGACCTCCTCGACGCGCACGCCGCAGACCACGCCCGTGATCAGCGTGCGCTTGGGGTTCATCGCGGGGGCCTCGGCGAAGAAGGTCTCGATGTCGACGCCTTTCTTGATCTGCGCCTTGAGGCCCGCCGCGTCGTAGCCGGTCAGCCAGCGGATCACCTTGTCGACCTCGGCCTTCGTGCGCTGCTTGGCCTCCGCCTTGGCGACGTAGAGCGGGTAGACCTTGGCGAAGGGCATCGCGAACACGGGGTGCTTGGCCATCGTCGTTCCTCCGGCACGGTGTCAGCCGACGCGGTACACGTTCGTCGCTCCCGGCAGCTCGGCCTGCGCCGCGTCCTGGATGCGCGCGAGCAGCGCCGGGTCGTCCGTGTCCGCGAACACGTAGCACTTCCAGAGATCGCGGTAGGCGCGCTCGAGGTCGGCCAGGCGCGGCACGCGCCCGGCGTGGGCCGAGAGCTGGGTCAGCTCGCCGCTGCCCGGCCAGCGCACGTGCATGCGCGCCTCCTTGAGCTGCATGCTGCGCGCCGGGCAGTAGAGCATCACGTCGACCGTCTTCCCGCTTGCGAAGCGCACCAGCTCGACGATGCGCGCCTCGGTCTCGGCGCGCGCCTGCGCGCCGCCGCGGGCGAAGAAGCGCTCGACCAGCCCCTGCTGCGCCGCCGCGTTCTCGTAGCGCGGGTAGACGCAGGCGCGCTTGTAGAGCCGCCGCTCGCGGAAACGCTGCACCAGGCCGTGGACGCGCTCCTGGACGGCGCGCGCCGGCTTGGTGGAGGCCGCCGCGGTCGAGCGCTCGAGCAGGTCGAGCACGCTGTGGTCGTCCTGGAACCAGAAGTCCTGCTCGCGCACCACACCGGCGGCCAGCGCCAGCTCGACCGCGCGCGCGACCATCGCGCCCGCCGCCACCTTGGCGTGGTGGTAGTAGACGCGCTCCGAGAAGTAGTAGCGCGCCTCCAACAGCCGCACGACCTCGGACAGGATGTCCTCGCGCAAGAGCTGGTGCTTGGCGAGGTCGATGAACAGGTTCCCGCTGGCGCGGTCGATGCGGAAGTAGCTGGTGACGCGCGGGTCGACCGCCAGCCTGAGCCCGGTGAAGTACGCGTCGCGCGCCAGGTAGTCGAGGAGGTCGCTGGCGATCGTGCCGCCGACGATCTGGCTCCAGTACGGCGGGATGCCGCCCTGGCCCTCCTGCGCCGTCAGGACCGCCAGCACTTCCTCGTGCAGCCCCAGCTCGCGCAGCACGCGGCCGATTCCGGTGCCGGGCCCGAGCATGGCCTCGAAGCGCGCCGGCTCGTCGTGACGGCCGAAGATGCCGTCCTGGTCCTCGATCGAGTGGCCGAAGGGGATGTGCGTGACGTCGTGGACCAGCGCCGCCATGCGGATCACGCGCGCCTCGTCGGCGTTGACGCCCAGGCAGCTCGCCGGGTCGAGCTCGCGCGAGAGCTCGACCGCCTCGATCATGCGCCCGGCCATGTGCAGGCTGCCGACCATGTGGTCGAAGCGCGTGTGCAGCGCGCCGGGGTAGACGAGGTAGGCGGCGCCGAGCTGCTTGACGCCGCGCAGGCGCTGCATCTCGGGCGTGTCCAGCACGCGCAGCTCCTCGCTGGTCAGCTGCACATCGCCGTGCACGGGGTCGCGCAGGACCCGGTAGCGCTTGCGTCCGGCCATGGTCGTGGGAGGAATCCTAGGGGCCGGACGCCGCGCGCCGGGGCGCGGCCGGCACCCGGCGCGGGAGGCCCGGCACAAACTTCTTGGTCTCAAGGCCTTGTGACGTTCACGCCGATCGGCTTCAGCGCCCGCGGGCCGCGCCAGCCAACTGCGCCCGTTCGACCATCCAGTCCGGGCCGCTCCCCGGCCGATCTAGGTACGTCCCCCCGCACCTCCCGACACCTCGCCGCCCACCGACCATGGACCCGAAGCCCACCCCGAACTGCACCGGCCCGCGCCCCGACGTGCTCGCCTTCCTCGAGATCCCGGGCGGTCCCAACGTCCAGGGCAAGGTCGTCAAGGTCGACCACCACGTCGTCACGGTCGAGTTCGCGCGCGAGAACGGCCCGCTGATGCCGATCGCGCGCCAGGCGCAGATCTCGTTCTCGAGCGCCGACATGGAGAAGCCGATCTCGGCCCGCTCGCGCGTGATCTACCGCCGCGACGAGACCGACAAGCTGATCTACGAGTTCCAGTTCAGCCCGCTCGACGGCGACACGCTCAACGCCGTGTTCCGCCGCCGCACGGCCGCGCGCGTGCGGCCGACGCAGGTGGTCGCGGTGACGCTCAAGACCGGCTACAAGGACACGAGCCCGGGCACCAGCGCCGTGCTCAACGACCTGTCGCTGACCGGCATGTCGATCTCGCTGGGCAGCCAGGGCGAAGCGCAGCTGTGCGGCATCGAGCAGCTCCTGGTCCACTTCCGCCTGCAGGGCGTGGAGCAGCCGATCGAGCTCATGGTCCACGTGCGCTACCGCCGCATGGCCGGCACGATGATCCGCTACGGCCTGGAATTCGACCCCAAGGGGACGCGCGAGTACGGCAAGCAGGAAGAGCGCATCGCCGGCTACATGATCAAGCGCAAGATCGAGAGCGTGCAGCAGACGCTCGGCACGCGCGCGGCCTGAGCGCGAGCGCAAGCCGCACGTCCGGGTGGGCCAGCCGATGAGCGCCGGGCCGGGGGGCCCGTCCACCGACTGGAAACCGCTCCTGAGCGAGGGCGCTTCGTAGGGGTAGCGCAAGGAGTGGCCGGGCGCGCTTCCCTCGCTGGTCCTGCGCCCCTGACGACGGGCTAGACTGACCTGCCATGCGCACGGCCTCCCTCCTCGCCGCCTTCGTCGCGCTGACCGCGCTCGCGCCGTCGCAGACGCCGCCGCGCCGGCCGCGCGAGACCGACGGCAACAAGCTGGTGGGCGTCAAGCTGCTCGCCGACCACGCCTCGATCCGCCCGGGTCAGCGCTTCGAGCTGGCGGTGCAGCTCAGCGTCAAGCCGGGCTGGCACATCTACTGGGAGCACCCCGGCGACGCCGGCACCCCGACCACGGCCGACCTCAGCGGACCGGAGGGCTTCGAGATCGAGTCGGTGCGCTTCCCCAGCCCGCACGCGCACCGCGAGGAGGGCGACATCACCTCCAACATCCTCGAGGGCGAGGTGCTGCTGCTGGCCGAGGTGCGGGCGCCCGAGAAGCTGCCGGCGACCGGCAGCCTGCTGTTCGAGGTCGAGGCGTCGTGGCTGGTGTGCACGGACTACTGCCTGACGGGTGCGGGCCGCGCACGCCTCGAGCTGCCTGTCGCCGCGGCGGACGCCAAGGCCGTGCCGGCGCAGGCGGAGCTCTTCGCGCGCGCGCGCAAGGCCCTGCCCCAAAGCCTGGCGGCGGTGCTCGGCGCGGACCGCGCGCCGCGCGTTGAACACCAGGCCGCGGAACGGCGCCTGACGGTCGTGCTCGACGTTCCGGAGGCCGAACACCTCGAGTACTACGCCGCGGAGCCGCCCGGCGTGCTGTTCAAGCAGGCGGCCAGCGCGCGCCACGAGAACGGCCTGCGGCTGACGCTGAGCTACGACCTCGACGAGGGCCAGAGCGCGCCGCGCACCCGCGGCGTGCTGCGCATCAAGACCGCGCGCGGGGAACAATGCTGCTGGCTCGAAACCGGCAGCCGCCCCGCGCGTTGAACCCGAAGTCCAGGGCCTGCTGCCCGAGAAGAAGGAACCCGCATGAAGAAACCGATGTTGTTCACCGCCCTGGCCCTCTTCGGCCTGACCCTCGCGGTCAGCGCCGGGGACCCGGCCCAGCCCGCTTCCGACCCGCAGGTCGCGAGCGCGCAGGAGGGCAAGAAGGACGAGAAGCCCGCCCCGAAGGAAGAGCCGAAGAAGGACGAGAAGGCCCCGGTCGCGGAGCTCGGCAAGCCCGCACCGGAGTTCTCGCTCACCGACCTCAACGGCAAGACGGTCAAGCTGTCCGACTACAAGGGCAAGATCGTCGTGCTGGAGTGGTTCAGCCCGGCTTGTCCGATGTGCGTGTGGGCCTACTCGGAGACCGGCCCGCTGCGCGAGCTCCCGGAGCGCCTGAAGAAGGACGGGATCGTGTGGCTGGCGATCAACTCCTCGAACCCCGACAACGACGGTTCGAAGGTCGACCTGAACAAGAAGTTCATGGAAGACAACAAGTCGAAGGTGACGGTGCTGCTCGACCCGACGGGGGTCACGGGCAAGGCGTACGCCGCGAAGACGACGCCGCACATGTACATCATCGACGAGAAGGGCGTGCTGCGGTACCGCGGCGCGCTCGACAACGCGCCGAACGGTCGCGTGCCGGACAAGGAGTTCAAGGTGAACTACGTCCAGAAGGCGATCGACGAGCTGAAGAGCGGCAAGGCCATCACGACGGCGGAAACGAAGTCGTATGGCTGAGGCGTCAAGTACAAGAGGTCCTAGTTCAGGATCTCGCGAACCACGGGGCGGAGCCTGACGAAGGCGCCGCCCTGTGTGCTTTCCGGGGCAGCGTGCCGCGCGTTCAGGGCGGCGTCAGGGGGACGAAGGCGCTCGACACGCGCGCGTGCAGGCGCTGCGCCAGCGCCTTGCGGTCGCTGCTGTGCTCGAGCTCGGCGTGGAACACGATGCGCGCCTCGATCCAGCGGCGCGTCGTCAAGCGCAGGACGTGCGGCAGGAAGGGCTCGCGCACCCACGCCACGGTGCTCGAAGCCGGCGCGTCGCCGGGCGGCGTGACGTAGCCGATCGTCGCCGCCGCGACGGGCAGCTCGGCCGTCGCCGCGGGCTCGAGCAGCGCCGGCCGAAAGCGCTGCACGCGCTCGCCGTGCGAGTTCTCGCCCTCGGGGAACAGCACGACCGTGTGGCCCAGCGCGATCCAGCGCGCCATCTCGCGGTTGGCGAGCACGATCTCGCGCTTGCGCTCGCGGTCGAGGAAGACCGTGCCGAGCGAGTGCGCCATCTGGCCGAAGAAGGGCCAGTTCAAGAGCTCGCGCATCGAGACGAACACCACGTCGCCGCAGGAGGCCAAGAGCGCGATGTCGACGTAGCTGACGTGGTTGGCGACCAGCAGCGTCCCGCCGCGCGGCAGCGCACCCGTGCGCGCGACGCGGATCGAGAAGCACCACAGCGTCCAGCGGCCCCAGCCGACCATGGTCAGGTGCCGCATGCGGCGCCGCAGGCCGCGCGAGAAGGCGCTCAGCGGCCAGGTCAGGAACCAGGCCAGCGACAGGAGCGCCGTGCCGAGCGCGTAGACCGGCATGCGCCAGACCAGCCGCATCCAGGCCCACGGCCCCAGCGCGGCGCGCGGGCCGGCGACGGGCGGGTCGGGTCGGGGGGCTTCCTCGGGCGGCATGGGCTGGGCGTGTGTTCCCCGGCGCATTCGATATCATCGCGCCCGTCCCCTCAACGGCCGCCTCGCGGCCCACTGGATCCGGTCATGAACACGCTCTTCGCCTCCGCGCTCCTGGTGCTCGCTCCGCTGTCCCTCGTTCCCCAGGAAGGCGGCGCCAAGCCCGCGCCCGCCAAGCCGCAGGGCAGCGCCGGCCTCGCCGAGGCGCCGCGCAGCCAGGAGGACCAGGCCGTGATCGCCAAGGAGAAGCCCAGCTACCCGCTGACGAAGTGCCCGATCACCGGCGGCGAGCTGAAGGAAGCGGCGGTCGACGCGGTCGTCGACGGCCACCTGGTGCGCCTGTGCTGCGGCGAGTGTGCGCCGAAGGCCAAGGACAAGGCCGAGTCGCAGCGCATCCGCAAGGAGATCGAGGCCGCGGTGGTCAAGCAGCAGAAGGCCAGCTACCCGCTGACCACCTGCGCCGTCAGCGACGCGGCGCTCGACGACAAGGCCATCGACTACGTGCACGGCACGCGTCTGGTGCGCCTCAAGGACAAGGAAGCCGTCGTCGCCTTCGAGAAGGAACCGGCCAAGGCGATGGCCAAGGTCGACAAGGCGCTGATCGAGACGCAGCTCAAGGACTACCGCGCCGCCAAGTGCCCGGTGATGGACGAGGCGCTGGGCGCCAAGGCGACCAACTACCTCTACGGCACGCGCCTGGTGCGCCTGTGCTGCACGGGCTGCATCCGCAAGTTCGCGGCGGCGCCGGAGAAGTACCTGGCGAAGCTCGACGCGAAGGGCTGAGCGGCTCGCGCATCAGCGGGTCAGTCGACCACCTGCGGGCCGCCAGTGTGTTGCGCGCACGAGCTGCAAGTCACGTCAGCGCAGATGAACTTCGAGACGGCCGAGTTTGTCGGCTCCGAGCAGGTCTGCACGTTGGCCGGCTGCGCGCAGAGGGTCGGCGGCGAGCACTACGAGGTCAACCACGCGGTCACCGTTCGCGCCTTCCACGCGCGGGTGGCAACGCCACGAAGGGTCGGGGACGCACGCCGCGCTCGGCTTCGGACTGCTCGGCGCCATCGCGGGAGCCGTGCCTTGAATGACGGTCACTCTGCTGACAGGCTCGGAGACCGGGCTGATCTCAATCCTGCTCGGCACCCTGGATGAGCGTTCCATCCACGTGCGCGCGGGTCGCGCGTGCTCTCGCCCGGCCACCATTGGATCGCTGCGGCCGCGGCCGTGCCGGGCGTGCGTCTAGTGGCAACCTCGCGCTGACCTCATGCACCACAAGAAACCCAGAAAGCGCCTCCACTCGAGCCTCTAAGGGGCGTGTCGATCGCTAACGGCCATTCAGGCGTATCCAGTCCCGGACTTCCTCCTTGGCCGCTTCGTGCACACGAAGGAGATCTGCTCTCAACGCTTCGAGTTCAGGTGATTCACCGTGACGGAGAATCGTGCCTTCCTTGACCCCTCCAGACCTTGTCGAGCCGTGGGCAGTCAATCTTCGTCTGACCATCGCAACCTCGCTGGAAGAAACTTGGTCCCATGTCTCTGGAGAGTCCAACCCGGCACGAATCTTGGCTTCGAGCAGGTCGTCCTTGACTCGATCTCGATCCGCTTCAAGCACTGCAATCTGCCTGTTCTTGGAATTGATGAGTTGGTCTAGGTCGGCAACAAGGCCAGCATCGGCTATCGTCAGCCCAGTTGGGTTGTATTCTCCGTCCTGGAGGCAACGTCCAGCAGAAGGAATCCGAATCTTGCTCGAGAGTCTCTGTCTGGTCCCGCGTTCAGCCTCGCTCGCCACAGCGGCGGGCGGTGCTTGCGCTACGTCTGGACCCTCACTGGGTAGTTCCTCCGGCCCACCGAGTTCCCCGAGAGACTCTCGAACTGGGATTGGAGTTGCATCCGGCCTCGTAGACAAGTTGTTGCACACATGCACAGATTCGCCACCCTTGGAGGGGTCGGCAGGTACATTCTCCTCACCACTGGACGTGAGATGCAGAGTAAGCAAGACGCCACCGACGCATCCGACGGTTACCCCAAAGAGCAAATGCATCACTCGTATCACGGCTGGAGACCTCCTCGCCTGGGTAGGCTTGCTAGATCTGGCAATTCCGACACCAGTTGGTGACTCGGACGATCCGTTCCGAGCCGACCTCCACGAGCCAGTCGGTGAAGTCCCCGCACCCGAGTGCCTCCGCAACCGGAATCGCAACCGCGCCCAGCCCAATGACAACTACGTCAGTGTTCCTGTAGATAGTGATGGGGCACCAAGCGGGTTCCATTTCTACACTGAGCCACCCGGTCGCCGAGCACTTTGTGTCAATGCATGGGGGCAGGTCACATGTTCCGTCTTGCGGTGCCTCTAGATCCATCGTGACCATGAAGGTCGTCGGCTCGCACTCGCTCGAGAAGTCCCCCACAAACTCACCGGAACCCGGGTCGAACCTGCATGTGCAGTCGTCGTAGGGGACTGGCTCCGTTGCGCCTGGAGCAGAGATGCTGGCTAGCGCAAGCGGGATACCAACGCTAGCGCCCAGGAGCAACCCGACTAGCGTCGGAACGCGCCTGACAATCGAATGAAACACGCGCATGGTGCCCTCCCTAGTAGGGATCTGCTTCTAGATTGGCGACCGTGGTCGCCACACCTGTGGAATCCTACCCTGGTTCTTGGTCGCGTCAAGCAACCCCTGGGCAAGGATCGGGGCATCCGGGCGACGAAGAAGAGTTGCGGCTGTGGACTGCGCGCAGCTTTGGCCCAAGGCCAACCATGTTCACACCTTCACCGGCACGCGCCGCAGCGCCTCGACGACCATGTCCCCCACCTCGTTGGTCGGGTGGTCGCCGGTGTTGACCCCCACGATGCGCTTGGTGCGCACCAGGTCGATCACCACGTTCTCGATCGCTTCCGCGGCCGGCTTCTGGCCCAGGTAGTCGAGCATCATGCCGGTGGCCAGGATCGCGGCCACCGGGCAGGCGACGTTCTTGCCCGCGTACTTGGGCGCCGAGCCGTGGATCGGCTCGAAGAGGCTGACCTTGCCCGGGTTGATGTTGCCCGAGGCCGCGATGCCCATGCCGCCTTGGATCATCGCCCCGAGGTCCGTGATGATGTCGCCGAACAGGTTGGCGGTCACGGCCACGTCGAACCACTCGGGGTTCTTGACCATCCACATGCAGGCCGCGTCGATGTAGGCGTGCTCGGTCTTGATGTCCGGGTAGTCCTTGGCCACCTCGGCGAACACGCGCGTCCAGATGTCCTGGGCGCGCAGCGCATTGGCCTTGTCGATCATCGTCACCGTCTTCTTCTTGTTGCGCTTGCGCGCCAGCTCGAAGGCGTAGCGGATGATGCGCTCGGTGGCCTCGCGCGTGTAGACCATCACCTGCGTCGCGACCTCGTTGACCAGGCCCTTGTGCGTGTAGCCGTACGAGCCCGAGTAGGCGCCCTCGGTGTTCTCGCGGCAGATCACCATGTCGATGTGCTCGGGCGTCTTGCCCTTCAGCGGGCACAGGCGCTCGTCGTACAGCTTGATCGGCCGCAGGTTGACGTACAGGTCGAGCTCGAAGCGCAGCTTGGCGATGATGCCGAACTCGATCATCCCGACCGGGGCGCGCGGGTCGCCGATCGCGCCCAGGTAGATCGCGTCGTGCTGCTTGACCTCCTCGAAGGGCGCGTCGGGGAAGATCTCCTTGGTCTTGAGGTAGTGCTCCGTGCCGAAGGGGTACACCGTGCGGTGCGTGCGGAAGCCGTAGACCTCGGCGGCCGCGTCGAGCACCTTCATGGCCTCGCGCGTCACTTCGGGACCGATCCCGTCGCCGGCGATCACTGCGATCTTGTAGTCCTTCATCGAACTCGTCCGGTGGGACGCTCCAGGGTGTGAGTCTTCGTGGTGAACAGGCCCGGCTGCCAGGCGCGGATGCGGCCTTCGACGGCGCTGGCGGCGACCGTCAGCGGCGAGGCGAGGTAGAGCTGGCCCGGTCCCGAGCGCCCCGCGAAGTTGCGGTTGATGGCGCTGACCGTGACCTGCTCCTTGGTGTCGGAGACCCCCGGACCGCAGCCGATGCAGGCGCCGCAGCCGGGGTTGATGATCTCGACGCCCGCCAGGCGGAAGGTCTCGAGGTAGCCGCGCGCGCGCGCGTAGTCGCGCACCGCCTCGCTGCCGAACTGGATCACCATGCGCACGCCGGGCGCCACGCGCCGGCCGGCGGCCAGCGCCTCGCGCAGCACGTCGGCGTAGAAGTCCAGGTCGTGCTCCTTGCCCGCGGTGCACGAGCCGGCGTAGGCGATGTCGATCTTCACCTCGCCCAGCTCGCGCACGAGCTTGCCGTAGGTCGGGTCGCCTGGCGTTGCGACCATCGGCTCGATGGCCGCGAGGTCGAGCGTGTGCACGCCGCCGTCGTAGTGGGCCCCCGGGTCGGGGCGCACGAAGCGCGCGCGGATCTGTTCCAGGCTCTGGCCCGGCCGGCGCGCGGCCAGCCAGGCGGCGGTCGCCTCGTCGGCCTCGCAGATGCCGGACTTGGCGCTGCACTCGGTGGCCATGTTGCACAGCGTCGCGCGCTCGTCCATCGAGAGCGAGGCCAGGCCCGGCCCGCCGAACTCCATCACGCGGTCCAGCGTCTCCTCGCGCACGGCGAACGTGGCGAGGATGTGCAGGATCAGGTCCTTGGCCGTGCAGCCGGGGCGCAGCGCGCCGTGCAGCTCGAAGCGGATCGACTCGGGCACGTTGACGAAGGTGAAGCCCGAGTGGATCAGGCCCGCGTACTCCGTCGCGCCGACGCCGTAGCTGAGCGCGTTGTTGCCGCCGCCCATGCAGGTGTGGCTGTCGGTGGCCTGGATGAAGTCGCCGGGGTCGACGAACTGCTCGCGCGCGACCTGGTGGCAGATGCCGGGCGAGACACCGTCGCGCGCCGAGTAGTCGCGCACACCCGTGTGGCGCTGGAACGCGCGCTGCAGGTCGCGCAGCGTCTGGATCTGCGTCGCGAAGGGCGCCATGCGCTGGACGCCGTCGGCGTACAGCAGGTGGTCCTCGAAGACCGCGAACTTGGCCGGGTTCGGGATCGTGTAGCCCGCGCCGTACTCGCTGGACAGGAAGTGGTGCACCTGCGCGGTGGTGAACTCGTGGCTGTAGCCGCCGTCGACGTGGACCAGGATCGGATCGCCGGGGCGCGGCCAGATCTCCTGGCCGGCGGCACCCACCACGTGCCGCGCCAGGATCTTCTCGGTCATCGTCAGCGGGCGCTTCTCGTGCGCCGGGATCGGCACCTGGATCGCGCCCCGCTTGTACTGCGCGCTGAACGGGAACAGGCCGCCGGCCTCGACGATCGCGCGCGTCACCGGGTCGTACTTGCCGGTGAACTCCTCCAGCGCCAGCTCCTCGCCGCGCTGCAGGCGCTCGAGCTGCTCGTAGCTGCCGAGCAGCTGGCCCAGGTTGACGTTGTTGCGCTCGTGGATCGGCGCGAAGGAGTGCGCGATCACCAGGTGGATGCCCGACCAGCGCTCGCACTGCGGGGCGGTCTCGCGCGACGAGCCGGTGCCCTTGCGCTGGCCCGAGACGATCACCTCGAAGCCGCCGTCGAGCAGCGCGCGCGGGCCGAACACGCGCTTGCCGTCGGGGTGCACGACGCCGGCGTAGGCGTCGAGCGCGATGTCCTCCGGCTTGTGGCGGAAGCACACCCAGGCCGGCGTCATCGCGTCGGTGTTGATGTCGTCGAGCAGCGCCTTGGGGTCGACGTCCGCCATGCGCAGATCGAGGCGCCGCGCGAGCTGCTGCTCGATGCGCGCGAGATCCTTGGTCAGGAACAGCACGCGCTTGCCCGGCGTCAGCCGGACCACGCGCCGGCCGTCCGGCCTGGTGTGGATCAGCGGGTTCACGTCACGCCTGCGGGTTCTCGATCAACACCGCGATGCCCTGGCCGCCGCCGATGCAGGCCGAGGCGATGCCGTAGCGCTTCTTGGAGCGGCGCAGCTCGTGCATCAGGGTCAGCACCAGCCGCGTCCCGGTGGCGCCCAGCGGGTGGCCGAGCGCGATCGCGCCCCCGTTGACGTTGACGCGCTCGCGGTCGAGCTCGAGCTCCTTCTCGCAACCCAGGTACTGGGCCGCGAAGGCCTCGTTGATCTCGACGCGGTCGACGTCGCGCAGGCTGAGCTTGGCGCGGTCGAGGCAGGCGCGGATGGCGGGCACCGGGCCGATGCCCATCTCGGTCGGGTCGACGCCGACGTAGGCCCAGGCCTTGACGCGCGCCCAGACGTCGAGCTTGTCGGCCTTGGCGCGCTCGGCCGTGGTCAGCACGACCGCCGCGGCACCGTCGACGATGCCCGAGGCGTTGCCGGCGGTGACCGTGCCGTCCTTGCCGAAGGCGGCGCGCAGCTTGGCCAGGCCCTCGAGCGAGGTGTCGGGCTTGATGTGGTCGTCGAGCGCGATCTGCTCGTCGCCCTTGCGGCCCTTGACCGTCAGCGGCTCGATCTCGGCCGCGAATCGGCCTTCGTGCACGGCCTTGGCGCCCAGCTGGTGGCTGCGCAGCGCGTACTGGTCCTGCTCCTCGCGGCTGATGCCCAGGCGCTTGGCGACCTTCTCGGCGGTCTGCGCCATCATCAGGCCCGCCAGGGGGTCCATCAGCGCGCCGAACAGGCTGTCCTGCAGCGTCGGCTGCACGCCGAAGGGGATGCCGGCGCGCGTTCCGTACAGCGAGAAGGGCGCCTGCGACATGTTCTCCATCCCGCCGGCGAGCACGGTGCGCGCCTCGTCGAGCTGGATCATCTGCGCCGCATTGACGATCGACTGCAGGCCCGAGCCGCACAGGCGATTGACGGTCAGGCCGCCCGCCTCGCGCCGCACGCCGGCCTTGAGCCCGACGTGGCGCGCGCCGTAGAGCGCGTCGATCGAGGTCTGCAGGGCGTTGCCGACCACCACGTGGTCGACCGAGTTGGGGTCGACCTTGGAGCGCGCCAGCGCGGCCTTGGAGGCGTGCGCGGCGAGATCGATCGCGCTGATGTCCTTGAACCGGCCGTAGCCGGGCGTGCCGACGTACTCGCACATGGGGGTGCGCGCTCCGCCGACGATGACGACGTCCTGGGTCATGGCTGATTCCTCTACTAGTGCTGCAGGGACGGTGAGTTGTGCTGCGGGACGCGGATCACTGGCCCTTGAAGTCGGGCTTGCGCTTCTCCAGGAAGGCGGCCATGCCCTCCTTCATGTCGGCGGTGGTCGAGGCCAGGCCGAACATGTCGGACTCGATGATCTCGCCTTCCTGCTGGCTCATGTTGAGCCCGCGGCGGATGGTCTCGATCGCCAGGCGCACCGCGACCGGGCCCTTGGACAGGATCGACTGGGCCAGCTTGTGCGTGCCCTCGCGCAGCTCCTCGGGCGCGAACAGGCGGTTGACGACGCCGACGCGGTGCGCCTCCTCGGCCGGGATCATGTCGCCGGTCAGGACCCATTCGCGCGCCACGCCCGGGCCGGCGATGCGCGCCAGGCGCTGCGTGCCGCCGTAGCCGGGGATGATGCCCAGCGAGACCTCGGGCAGGCCGAGCTTGGCCGTCTTCGAGGCCGTGCGCAGCGTGCAGGCCAGCGCCAGCTCGCAGCCGCCGCCCAGCGCGAAGCCGTTGATCATCGCGATCGAGGGCTTGGTCATGCGGTCGAGGCGCGCGAAGACCTGCTGGCCGAAAAACGCCTTTTCTTTGGCCTCCATGGCCTGCATCTTCGCCAGCTCGTTGATGTCCGCGCCGGCGACGAAGGCCTTCTCGCCCGCCCCGGTGACGATCAGGAGCCGCACCGCCGCGTCGGCCTCCAGCGCGTCGAAAGCGCGCGCCAGCTCGGTCAACGTCTGGTGGTTCAGCGCGTTGAGCACCTTGGGACGGTTGACGGTCACCGTGGCGATGCCGTTGGCGCTCTCGATCAGCAGGTTCTCGTAGCTCATGGCCTTCCTCGCTGGGGTGCGGACGCGCGCTCGGACCGCGCGCCGCGCGGGGTGCGCGGCGCGCGGTCTCCGGTCACTTGCCGACTTTGATCACGACGGCCTTGAGGATCGTCTGCGGCTCGAGCGGCTTGTCGCCCGGGCCCTTCTTGCTCTGGACGATCTTCTCGACCGTCTCCAGGCCGCTGACCAGCTTGCCGAAGGCCGAGTACTGGCCGTCGAGGTGCGGCGAAGTCTGGTGCATCACGAAGAACTGGCACGAGGCCGAGTCCGGGTCGCTCGAGCGCGCCATCGAGAGCACGCCGGGGACGTGGGTGTGCTTCTTGTCCTTGCTGAACTCGGCCTTGAGCTTGCGCGGGCCGCTGCCGGTGCCGGTGCCGGTCGGGTCGCCGCCCTGGATCATGAAGCCCGGGATCACGCGGTGGAAGGTGATGCCGTTGTAGAAGCCCGTGTAGCACAGGTCGAGGAAGTTGCGCACGTGGCCGGGCGCGACGTCGGGCCAGAACTCCATCTCCATCTCGCCGCGGTTGGTGGTCATCAGCACGTGGTACTTGGCGAGTTCGGCCGGCTCCATCTTCATGAAGTCCAGGCCCTTTTCAGCGGCTTGCATGTAGGTCACCTCGGTCGGGGCGGTCTCGTGGATCTCTTTGGCGTAGGCGATCTGGAACGGACCCGTGAGCTTGGCTTCCGCCAGGGCGCTCGCGAGGTCGATGTCGACGACGATCTTCTGGCCCGGGGCCAGCTCGATCTTGGCGGCGCTGCGCTCACCCTTGAGCGCCTTGCCGTTGACGGTGAAGGCCGCGGCGCTCAGCGCCCAGGCCGGGAGATCCGCGCCGTCGGACGGCGCCTTGATCTCGATGTGCGCGGGGTAGCTGCCGCCTTCGACGTAGGCCTTGGGCAGCGCCACCTGGACTTCGCACTTGCCGCCCGCGAGGGGCGCAAGGGCGGCGACGAACAGCGTGCTGGCGAGGATCATTGCTTCTTGTCTCCTTCCCACTTGTAGAAGCCTTCACCGGTCTTGCGGCCCAGCTTGCCCTCTTTGACCTTCTTCTCGAGGACGGCCGGGATCTTGAAGGCAGGTTCGTTCGGATAGGTCTTCACCCAGCCCTGCAGGATGAAGAGCGTGGTGTCGAGACCGACGTAGTCGGTCAGCTCGATCGGCCCCATCGGGTGGCCGCAGCCGAGCTTCATCGCGGTGTCGATGTCGGCGGCACTGGCGTCGCCGCGCTCGAGCATCTGGAGCGCCTGCGACATGTACGGCACCAGCAGGCGGTTGACCACGAAGCCCGGCGTGTCCTTGCAGCCGATCGGCGTCTTGCCGCAGGCCTCGCCGAAGGCGCGCGCCTGCGCGAACACGTCGTCGCTGGTCTCGTTCGTGCGCACCACCTCGACCAGCTTCATCAGCTGCACCGGGTTGAAGAAGTGCAGCCCGACGCACTGCTTCGGCCGGCCCGAGGCCGCCGCCATGGCCGCGATCGGGAAGGAGCTGGTGTTCGAGGCGAAGATCGTCGCCGGCTTGCACAGCTGGCCCAGCTCGGCGAAGAGCGCCTTCTTGACGTCCAGGTTCTCGACGATCGCCTCGACCACCAGGTCGCAGTCGGCCAGCGCCTTGCGCTCGAGCGCGCCCGTGATCCGCGCGCGCGTCGCCACGGCCTCGGCCTTGGCCTGCTCGAGCGGCTTGCCCTTCTCGGCCGCCTTCTCGGCCAGTTTCGCCAGGCTCTTGTCGATGCGCGCCAGACCGGCGTCGAGCGCCTTCTGCTCGCTCTCCAGCACCACGACCGTGAAGCCGCCCTGCGCCGCGACCTGCGCGATGCCGTGGCCCATCAGGCCGCAACCGATCACTCCGACCTTCTTGATCGCCATCGTCGTGCCTTCCTTGCTAGTGGATGAAGTCCGTCGTGCTCAGCGCCGGTGGAAGGCGCTCGCGATGCCCAACCCGCCCGAGATGCACAAGGTCGCCAGGCCGTGCTTCCCGCCGCGCCGCCGCAGCTCGTGCAGCAGCGTGACGACGATGCGCGCGCCCGTGCACCCGATCGGATGCCCGAGCGCGATCGAACCGCCGTTGACGTTGAGACGCTCGCGCGGGAGCTCGAGTTCGCGGTCGCAGGCCAGCACCTGGGCGGCGAAGGCCTCGTTGAGCTCGATCAGGTCGTAGTCGCGCACGCCCAGGCCGTTGTGCTGCTCGAGCGCGCGCACCGCCGGCACCGGGCCGATGCCCATGATGCGCGGGTCGACGCCGACCTGCGTCGCCTCGCCGATCCAGGCCAGCGGCTCGAGCCCCAGCGCCGCGGCCGTGTCGGCCGCCATGACCAGCAGGGCCGCGGCCCCGTCGGTGATGCCCGAGCTGTTGCCAGCCGAGACCGTGCCCTTCTCGGCGTCGAACACCGGCGGGAGCTTGGCCAGGCCCTCGAGCGTCGCGTCGGCGCGCACGTGCTCGTCGGCCGCGACCACCGTGTCGGCCTTTTTCCCCGGCACGCGCACCGGCACGAGCTCGTCGGCGAAGCGGCCCGCGGCGATCGCCGCCCCGGCCTTGTGCTGGCTCTCGAGCGCGAAGCGGTCCTGCTCGGCGCGCGGGATGCCCAGGTCCTGCGCCAGCTTCTCGGCCGTCTCGCCCATCAGCATGTGCGCCAGCGGGCAGCTGAATCCGTCTTGGTACATCGCGTCGACCACCGGGGCATGTCCCAGGCGATATCCGCTGCGCATGCGCGGCAGGAAGAACGGCAGGCCGCTCATGTTCTCGACCCCGCCGGCGACCGCGATCTCGGCGCGCCCCAGGCGGATCGCGTCGGCCGCGACCCAGATCGACTTCAGGCCCGAGCCGCAGGCCATGTTCAGCGTCCAGGCCGGCACGCTCTCGGGCAACCCGGAGCGCACGCTGATCTGGCGCGCGACGTTCGGCCCGCCGCCGGCCTGGCGCCCGTTGCCGAAGACCAGCTCGCCGACGCGCGCGGGATCGACCTTCGAGCGCTGCAGCAGCTCCCGGACCAGCCCGGCGCCCAGGTCGGCCGCCGTCAGCTCCGCGAAGGAGCCGAGGTACTTGCCGATCGGCGTGCGCAGCGCGTGCGTGACCACGACCTCGCGCGGGGTCGCGTTGCGGCGCGGAACGGGCGTGGATCGCGGGGAGGAGGTCATGCCGAGGTGGGTCGGGACCTCGCGGCGCACGTGAGGGCGGGGTTCCGGCGCTGGATTTCGCGGCCCGGAGGGGGTCCGGGCGAGGTCATGAGGGCAAAGAGGATAGGCAGCCCCCGCCGGGGGTGCAAGGCGCCCCGCTCCCCGCCTGCCCCTGCGGGCAGCTCCTTCCCGGCTCCCGGCCGCGTAGAGATAATGAAAGCGGACCGCTCCCCCCGCTCCGAGCCGTGACGTCCTCCTCCCGAACCTCGTCCTGCAAGACCCGCCCGGGCCGGCGGAGCAGCAGAGCGGCGCGCGAGCGGCTCGAAGCGCTGCTCGCCCTGCTCGGCGACGATTCGCCGCGCGTGTGGGAGTCGGTGCGCACAGAACTCTTGCAGGACGGTCGCGCGACGCGCGCCGGGCTGCAGCGCGCCGCGCGCTCGGAGGACCCGCGCACGCGCAGCCGCGCGCGCACCTTGCTGACCGAGCTCGAGCGCCGCGGCATCGTGCGGCGCCTGGTGCGCTACGCCTCGCGCGAGCGCATCGACCTCGAGACCGGGTTGTTCCTGCTGGCGCGCCTGGTCGAGCCGGCGCTCGACCCGCGGCCCTTCCAGCGCGTGCTCGACTCGCTGGCGGCGGAGCTCCTGGAGCGCACGCGCACCGCGCCCGACGAGCTGGCGCGCGTGCGCGCGATCGCCAACTACCTGGGCCGCGAGCTGGGCTACGGCGGCAGCCGCGGCGAGTACCGCCATCCCGACAACATCCACCTGCACCGCGTGATCGAGCGCAAGGCGGGCATGCCGCTCTCGCTCAGCGCGATCTATCTCTTCGTCGCGCGCCGCATGGGCCTGCGCGCCGCGCTGGTGCCGCTGCCCGGCCACGTGATGGTGCGCCTCTACGCCGGCTCGCAGGGCCTGATCTTCGACCCCTACCACAAGGGCCAGCGGCGCACCGACCAGGCCTGCCGGCAGTACCTCGAACAGCACGGCGTGCCGTTGCACGCGCTCTACCTGCGCGACGCGGGCGACCGCGCGATGTTCCGCCGCCAGGTGGCGAACCTCTCGAACAGCGCCAAGGCGCGCGGGCTGCGGCGCGAGCACGCCGAGCTGGCGCTGGTGCTGCAGGCGCTCGACCCGCGCACGGGCGTCGCGGGCCCCGCGCGCGGGACGGGCCCGACCCGTGGTCGGCGCAACTGATCCGTTCGGTGGCCAGGGATCGGCGATCACGCCGCTCTTCCCGCTGCCCAACGTGTTCCTGTTCCCGGGGGCGCGCATGCCGCTGCACGTCTTCGAGCCGCGCTACCGCCAGATGGTGCAGGACCTGCTCGACGGCAACGGCCGGCTGGTGATGGGCACGATGCGCGAGAGCCCGACGCGCGCCGGGAGCGGCGTCCCGCCGGTGCTGCCGATCGCCGGCCTGGGCGAGATCTTCCAGCACGAGCGCCTGCCCGACGGCCGCTTCCTGATCTGGTTGCACGGTCTGGTGCGCGTGCACCTGCGCGAGGCGCCCAGCGAGCGGCTGTACCGACGCGTCGAGGTGCGCCCGGTGTGCGAGACGGTCGTGTGCCCGTCGCGCGAGGCGCTGGTGCGCGAGAAGCTCGAGCGCGCGGTGCTGCAGCGCTGCCCGGAGCTCGACAGCCTGCCGCCGGGCGTGCCGCTGGCGCAGGTGATCGACCTGCTCCTGCTGCGGCTGCAGCTGCCGCAGTCGGCGCTGGAGCCCTTGTTCTGCGAGCTCGACCTCGAACAGCGCGCGCTCGGCGCCCTGCTCGAGCACGCGCGGCGGCCGCTGACGCCCGGGACGACGCCATGAAGGACGAGCCGGGTGGCGAGCCGGGTGGCGAGCCAAGTGTCGAGCCGGCCGACGAGCTCGACGGGCTGCGCGCGCGCCAGCTGATCGAGTGGCTCGCGACGTCGGCCGCGAGCCTGTGCCGCTCGTGCCGCGCGGCGCTGTGCGCGCACGAGCTGCTCTTCGCCTCCGCGCTCGGCCACAAGCGCCAGCCGGCCTGCAGCGCCTGCCTGGCGCGCGAGCTCGACAGCAGCGCCGCCGGACTGCGCAGCCACCTGCGCGCGCACTTCGAGCGCCGCCACTGCTTCCGCGCCGCCTGGCGGCACGCCGACGAGCGCGAGCTCGACTGCGCGCTGCGCGCCGTGCGACCCGCAACCGGGCCCGCGGACGCCGCACTCGCGATCGAAGTCCCGCCGGACGAGGAATGGGACGCCGGCGACCTCGCCTGCGGCGAGCTGGTGCTCGAGCTGCGGCTCAAGATGCGCGCGTTGCCGCCGGGCGCCACGCTCGAGCTGTGCGCCACGGATCCCGGCGCGCCGGAGGACCTGCCCGCCTGGTGCCGCCTGACCGGCCACGAGCTGGTGCTCGCGCGCGCACCGCGGTACCGGATCCGCCGCCCTCGGGCCTGAGCGCCTCGACCGGCGCGCAGGCGGCGAATTTTGACGCTCGCGCGCCAGCGCAGTACCCTGTGCGCATGTTCGCCTGGGCGATCCACAAGGTCCCATTCGGCTGAATGCCGAAAGTGCGCTGCGACGAGCGGGAGCTCGCGCACGTCGCACCTGGGCCGGTCGGGTCCGGAGACACGCACCGCGGTCGCTGACCGCCGCGAGTCTCTCCTGCGCCGCGAGGCGCGTGCACGTCGCCTGCTCCTGTCCGCCCGACGCATTCCGGGCACAGAGACCCCCCTCTCCCACAGGAGCTGCGATGCAACGTCCCTTCCCCCACGCGGCGGCTGCCCTGGCCGTCGCTGGCGCGTTCGTCACAACGAGCGCACCCCTTTCGGCCCAAGACGCTTCCAAGGACCAGGTCGACGAGCTCGTCAAGCGCGTCACCGAGCTGGAGCAGAAGCTGGCCACCAAGCAGGCCATCCCCGCCTCGGCCCCCACGGCGCAGGCCGCCACGCAAGAGGAGCCCGCGCCGGGCTGGAAGGACCTGATCAGCCCGCCGAGCAAGTTCAAGATCTACGGCTTCGCGCGCCTCGACGTGCAGTACGACGACTCGCGCCCGAACAACACGCAGACGATCGGCTGGATCCTGTCCGAGGATCCGGCGGCACCCGCGCCGATCGGTGCGGGCGGGAACAACAAGGAAGACCTCAACATGCACGCGCGCCTGTCGCGCTTGGGCTTCGACTTCAACGGCGGGAAGATCGCCGGGCTCGGCGATCCGGCGATCACCGGCAAGATCGAGATCGACTTCTTCAACAACGGCCTGCAGGGCCAGTCCGAGTCGCGCGCCGCGCTGCGCATGCGCCACGCCTGGATGAAGCTCGCCTGGGGGCGCACCTCGCTGCTCGCGGGCCAGACCAACGACGTGATCTCGCCGCTGTTCCCGATCATCAACGCCGACCTCGTCATGTGGGGCGCGGGCAACCTGGGCGATCGCCGCCCGCAGCTGCGCGTCGAGCACGCGCCGCCGGCCGCGGAGACCGGGATGATCGCGCAGTTCGAGATGGGCTTGACGGGTGCCGACGACAACTCGGACCTCGACACCGCGGGCACCTTCGGCGCCGGCTACCGCGACGGCGAGACCAGCGGCAAGCCGACGCTGCAGGCGCGCCTCGGCACGCGCTGGGACATGATGGGCCAGAAGGCCGAGGGCGGCGTGTGGGCGCACCGCGCCTGGGAAGAGCCCGACACGAGCTTCGCCGGCAAGAGCGAGTTCGACAGCACGGCCTTCGGCTTCGACCTGGCGATGCCCGTCTACAAGGACGTCGTCGGCCTCAAGGCCGAGGCCTGGACCGGCGAGAACGTCGATGACGTGCGCGGCGGCATCTTCCAGGGCATCAACCGCATCACGGGCGAGGAGATCGAGTCGCGCGGCGGCTTCGTCGAGCTCTCGTACAAGTGCTCGGATCACCTCGCGGCCTACGTCGGCTACTCGACCGACAACCCCGACAACGCCGACGTCGGCGCCAGTGGCCGCGCCGAGAACGTGATCTACTACACCGCGCTGCGCTGGAACTGGAAGCCGCTGTACTTCGGCCTCGAGTACCTGAACTGGACCACGGAATACGTCGGCCTCGACGAGGGCGACGACAACCGCGTGGTGGGCTTCATCCAATACTCGTTCTGAGAACCAAGGAGACGAACATGTTCACCCTCGCATCCCCGCTGCTCGCCCTGCTGGCGAGCCACGCCCCGTCCGGCGAACCGAAGAGCGCGACCTTCAGCGCCACCAACGAGATCGCCCTGACGCCTCCCAAGGAGGCCAAGGAACTGCGCGCCTGGATCGCGCTCCCGCAGCAGGACGCCTGGTCGAAGGTCACGAACCTCGAGATCAAGTGTCCGGTCCCGCACCGCATCACCAAGGACTCCGAGGGCTCGAGCGTGCTGTTCATCGAGGCCAAGGCGCCCTTCCCCGAGGGCTTCAAGGTGGTGACGACCTTCGACGTCACGCGCACCGAGCAGAAGGTGGCGGTCGACGCCGCGGCCGCCAAGCCGCTGACCGACGCCGACCGCACGGCCAACGCGAAGTACCTGGCGGCCAACCAGAACGTCAAGATCGACGACGGCATCAAGAAGCTCTCGGCGCAGATCGTGGGCACCGAGAAGAACCCGGTGAAGCAGGGCAAGCTGATCTACGACTGGGTGCTCGCCAACATCGACTACTGGGTCAAGGACCCGGCCAACAAGAAGGCCTCGCCGGTCGGCTCGAGCGAGTACTGCCTGTCGAGCAAGACCGGCAACTGCACCGACTTCCACTCGCTCTACGCGGCGCTCTCGCGTGCCGCGGGCCTGCCGACGCGCTTCTACTACGGTTCGTTCTTCAAGCAGGAGCTCGACGGCCAGGACACCGACCAGAGCTACCACTGCTGGCTCGAGATCCTGGCGCCGGGCGTGGGCTGGATCCCGATCGACGTGGCGATCGCCGACATCTTCGTCGGCGACTTCGCGCTGACCAAGGAGAACGAGACGCTGGTCAAGCGCACCACGGCGGCGGGCTACACCAAGGCCGACGCGGCGATGGTCGACTACTACTACGGCAACCTGGAGGAGCGGCGCGTGCTGTGGAGCCTGGGCCGCGACCTGGTGCTCGACCCGGCACCCAAGAGCGGGGCGGTCAACGCGCTGCCCAAGGCGCTGATCGAGATCGACGGCGCGGTCAGCGCGGAGAAGACTGGCTGGACGCGCAAGCTCACCTACAAGCAGAAGTCCTGAAAGGAGCGGATGCCATGGCCGGACGAATGTGTGTCAGCCTGACCAGCGCCAAGAACGACCCCGACAAGGCCACCGTGGCCTTCGTCGTGGCCAACGCGGCGGTGGCTTCCGACAAGGAGACCCTGGTGTTCCTGAGCGTCGAGGGCGTGCGCCTCGCGCAGCAGGGCTACGCCGACGAGATCCGCGAGGAGGGCTTCGCGCCGCTCAAGGAGCTGATGGACAACTACGTCAAGGGCGGCGGGACGATCTACGTCTGCTCGCCGTGCTTCAAGAAACGCAAGCTCGACGAGACCAAGCTCGTCGCCGGGGCGACGATCGTCGGCGGTGCCAAGCTGGTCGAGTTCCTGTCGGGCGGCAGCCCGTGCGTCAGCTACTGAGAGCGATCGACCGAGAGAGAGACTGTCGATGGAGCCCGCCGTCCGCCACGAACTCGCCGCCGATGCACGCATCGATGGCGGGGATCTCGATTGCGGCGGCGGGCTCCTGCTCCTGATCCGGCGCAGCATCGATCCGCTGCCGCCCGGCGGATTGCTCGAGATCCTGTCCACCGAGAGCTCGGTCGACGAGGAGCTGCCCGCCTGGTGCCGCCTGACCGGCAACGAACTCGTGTCTTGGACGCGCGCCGGGCGGCAGCGCAGTTTCCTGGTCTGCCGCGGAGGCCTGGCCGAGCGCGCGGCCGGCGTCGTGCGCCGCGCGCCATCCGTCGCAGCGACGCGCGCGCCCGCACCGCACGCCGCTCCCGCGCCGGGACGCGCCGCGCCGCGCGTCGCAGCGCTCTCGGTGATGGGCATCGGCAGCTGGCCGCGGCCGCGCTGGATGGTCCAGGCCCTGCACGAACACCTCGAGGGCCGCCTGTCGGAGAGCGACTTCCAGGCCAGCGCCGACGACGCCGTGCGCCTGGCCGTCGCCGCCCAGCGCCGCGCCGGCGTCGACGTGCTGACCGACGGCGAGCAGCGCCGCGACTCCTACGTCAGCTTCGTCGGCTCGCGCCTGGAGAACTGCCAGTTGATCCCGCTGACCGATCTCTTGCCGCTGGTCGACGAGCCCGAGAAGCTGGCGCGCGAGTTCGAGCGCCTCGACGTCCCGGCCGCCAGCGTGCGCCACCCGGCTCTGCGCGGCCGCATCGCGCGCACCCGGCCGATCGCGGGCCACGAGCTCGAGTTCGTGCGCACCCTGACCGACGCGCCGGTCAAGGTGGCGCTGCCCGGGCCCTACCTGTTGACGCGCATCCTGTTTCTGGAGTGCCTGAGCGAGAAGGTCTACGCCACGCGCGAAGAGCTCGCCGAGGACGTGGTGCGCGTGCTGCGCGAAGAGGCCCAGGCGCTGCTCGACGCCGGTGCCGCGCTGGTGCAGTTCGACGAACCGGTGCTGACCGAGGTGGTCTTCGGCGGCGAGAAGCACGGCACGAGCTTCATGTGCGGCGCGCTGAGCGCGCGCGGCGACGCGGCGCACGAGCTGGGCTTCGCGCAGGAGCTCCTGGCCGCCGTGACGCGCGGCCTGCCGCGCGAGCGGCTGGCGCTGCACCTGTGCCGCGGGAACTGGACGCCCGACGAGGCCGCGGCGCTGCGCGGCGACTACCGGCCGCTGCTCGGCCTCCTGGGCAGCGTCGAGGTCGGCACGCTGTTCCTCGAGCTCTGCACGCCGCGCGCGGGCGAGATCGAGGTGCTGCGCGACCTGCCCGAGGCCGTGCGCGTCGGCGTCGGCGTGGTCAACCAGAAGGACGCGCGGGTCGAGAGCGCCGACGAGCTCGTGCCGCGCCTGCAGCGCGCGATCGCGACCTTCGGCCGCCAGCGCGTGCTGTTCGTGCCCGACTGCGGCTTCGCCACCTTCGCCGACAACCCGGTCGCTTCGGCCGCGACGGCCGAGGCCAAGCTGGCGGCCCTGGTGACGGCGGCGGCGCGCGTGCGCTGAGCGCTTCCGCGCCCGGTGCGCGCTGCGTATCCTCCGCGCGATGTCCGCCGTCGACGAACCGCCGCGCGCGCCGGAGTTCCCGGCCGGCCTCGACTGGCTCAACTGCGAGGCGCCGCTGACGCTGGCCGGGCTGCGCGGACGCGTGGTGCTGCTGGCCTTCTGGACCTACGGCCGCGTCGACTGCCACCACGCGCTGGCCGAGCTGCAGGCGCTCGAGCAGCGCTTCTCGAACGGGCTGGTGGTGCTCGGCGTGCACTCGCCCAAGTTCAACGACGAGCGCGAGACGGCTCACCTGCGCGCCGCCATCCTGCGCCACGGCATCGCGCACCCGGTGGTCAACGACGCCGGCTTCGAGCTGTGGAAGAGCCATGCCGTGCGCGCCTGGCCGACCGCCGTGCTGCTCGACGCGCGCGGCGGCGTCTTGGCCACGCTGACGGGCGAGATCGACGCCGCGCGCCTGGCGCCGCGCATCGAGCAGAGCCTGCGCGAGCACGCGCGGCGCCAGGAACTGGTCAGCGAGCCGCTCGTGACGCGCCGCGAGAGCGCGCGCGAGCCCGACCGCATCCTCGACCACCCGGCCAAGGTGCTGGTGACCTCGGAGACCACGCTGTTCCTCTCCGACACCGGCCACCACCGCATCCTGCAGCTCGAGTACGACGCCGCGCACCGCCGGGGACGCATCGTGCGCATCTTCGGCGGCGGCGGCGCGGGGCTGGTCGACGCGGCGGGCGAGCAGGCCAAGTTCCGCGCGCCGCACGGGCTCGCGCGCCACGGCCGCACGCTCTACGTCGCCGACACCGGCAACCACGCCGTGCGCGCCGTCGACCTCGAGCTCGGCGCGGTGCGCACGCTGGCCGGCACCGGCGAGCGCGCGCGCCAGGCGCCGGAGCTCGGCCGGCGACCGCGCGACGCGGCGCTGCGCTCGCCCTGGGCGCTGTGGAGCGAGCCGCCGCGGCTGTTCATCGCCATGGCGGGCAGCCACCAGATCTGGTCGCTGGAAGACGAGCAGGTGCTCGTGCCGTTGGCCGGCAGCGGGCGCGAGGAACTGGTCGACGGCTTCGGTCCGCAGGCCGGCTTCGACCAGCCCAGCGACCTGGCCAGCGACGGGCGCCAGCTGTTCGTGGCCGACCCCGAGGCCAGCGCGGTGCGCGCGGTCGACCTGGTCGGCAAGCCGATGGTGCGCACGCTGGTCGGCAAGGGGCTGTTCGACTGGGGCGATCAGGACGGCGACGGCGAGCACGCGCGGCTGCAGCACCCGACCGGGCTGGCCTTCGACGGACTGCTCTACGTCGCCGACAGCTACAACCACAGGATCAAGCGCCTCGACCCGACGACGCGCGAGGTGCGCACGCTGGCGGGTACGGGCCAGCGCGGCCACGTCGACGCCGCGGCGCCCGACGCGCGCTTCGCGCAACCCGAGGGCGTCGCGGTGCGCGGCAACACGGTGTTCGTCGCCGACACGAACAACCACGCGCTGCGCGTGATCGACTTGAAGACGCTCGAGGTCGCGACGGTGGAGCTGTGTTGATGATCGCGATGGCCTTGTTGTTCGCCGCCCAGGCGGCTGCGCCCGGCGCGCCCGGCGCGCCCGGCGCGCCCGCCCCGCCTGAAAGACCGCAAGTCAGCCTGACCAGCCTGCTGGCCGAGCTGACCGACGCCGCGGTCCTGGCGCGCTGGCCGGCACTCCCCTACCGCGCGCGCCAGGCTTCGAGCTTCGACCGCGCGGCGAAGGCCCGCGGCGAACCGGGCTGGTTCGCGGGCGCCGACGACACGGGCTTCGTGCGCCGCGAGCAGCAGGGCGAGCGCGTGGAGTGGGTGCTGATGGCGCACGACGGTCCGGGGTGCATCACGCGCCTCTGGGCTCCGGACCTCGCGCGCGAGGGCGCGGATCCGCGCGGGCCGGTCGTGCGCATCTATCTCGACGGCGCCACCGAGCCGATCCTCGAGGAGCGCTGGATCGATCTGCTGCTCGGCCGCGGCTCGATCCCCGCGCCCTTCGCCGGGCCGACGGCGCGCGCGGGCAGCGTGTGCCTGCCGATCCCCTACGGCAAGAGCTGCAAGGTGACGACCGACGCGCCGCCCTTCACCTACCAGATCGGCTACCGCGCCTACGCGCCGGACGCGCGCGTCGAGAGCGTGACGCCCGCGGGCTACGCGGCGGCGGCGGAGGTGCTGCGCGCCGCGGCGCACGAGCTCGAGCTGCGCCACGCGCCCGGCGAGCCGAGCCAGGGCCCGCTGCGCGCGACGCTCCGACCGGGCGCGGAGCTGACCGTCGAGTTGCCGCAGGGACAGTACTGCGTGCGCGAGTTCGCCGTGCGGCTCGCGGACGCGGCCTCGCGGCCGGAGCAGCTGCGCAAGACCGTGCTCGTGCTGCGCTTCGACGGCCAGGAGACGGTCTGGGTGCCGCTGGGCGACTTCTTCTGCAGCGCGGACGAGCTGCACCCCTTCGACACGCGCGAGCGCTCGGTCTCGGCGGATGGCACGCTGACCTGCCGCTGGGTGATGCCCTACGCCGCGCGCGGCGAGCTGGTGCTGCTCAACCTGGGGAGCGAGCCGGTGCCGGCCGAGATCGCGGTGTGGAGCGCGCCGTGGCGCTGGGACGAGCGCTCGCTCCTGTTCCACGCGCGCTGGAAGCCGGACGAGATCGTGCCGGGCCGGCCGCCACGCGACTGGAACCTGGTCGAGATCGAGGGCCTGGGCGTGTACGTCGGCGACGCGCTGACGGTGCTGAACCCGGAGCCCGGGCGCTGGTGGGCCGAGGGCGACGAGAAGATCTGGATCGACGCGACGCGCGCGGCGGGCTTCCCGCAGCACTTCGGCACGGGCACGGCCGACTACTACGGCTGGGCGGGCGGCGCGACCGCGACGCGCGCCGACGAGTTCGCGCTGCCGTTCCTGGCCAACGTGCGCGTCGGCGGGCTCGACGGCACGACGCAGGGCTTCAACATCTGCACCCGGTCGCGCGCGCTGGACGCGCTGCCCTTCGACACGCGCCTCCTGTTCGACCTGGAGACCTCGGGTGGCAGCGACGCCGCCAACGAACTCGGCTACTCGGCCGTCACCTTCTTCTACGCCCGCCCGGGCGCGAAGCACAACCGCCCCGCAGCACCCGACGCCGCGCGCCAGGGCGTGCTGCGCCTCGCGGAGGACGAGAAGCTCGGCAAGCGCATCGCGCGCTGACGCGTACGGTGCCAGGCACTTGTTCACCCTGTGCGCGTGAGTACGGTGCCAGGACACTTCTTCACCTGATCCGCCCGCGGCGCTGCAGCGCCGCGGGCGGAT